>Ga0207884_1000680_pt1 | contig 17625 bp, 12 predicted proteins | sample MalvirmetaMSP144_FD_184236 | JGI IMG/M metagenome (GOLD analysis project Ga0207884, IMG submission 184236) | Marine viral communities from the Deep Pacific Ocean - MSP-144 (SPAdes) | ecosystem: Environmental > Aquatic > Marine > Oceanic | place: Pacific Ocean | collected 2011-07-08 | reverse complement strand
AGTTTGCCATAACCGGCACTTTCCAATTGGCGGGTCCTTATCTGTGGGCGGGAGTACTCATCGGACTGGTTATATTCTTCGCCCAGTTCTGGCGTCAGCGCCACCTTTGCCGGAACGGACAATCAATCCAGGAATCCCCGGATACGCTTTGAAGGTATTTCTGCCCACCACGACGCCGGGCAGCTTCAGATGGAAAGATACGCGCCACCTCTGGTCAAACGCCAAAGGTGGCTATACGTAATCGTTACTGGCGAATGCCTTCGACAGAAATAATCATCTCAACGGTTTCAGATACCTTGCCCAGATCCATCGGGATGCCGAAGTCCGTCAACTTGAATTCGGTTTCAGCTTCAAACCCCATGCGATAGCCACCCCACGGATCGTCACCGTGCCCGAGCATTTCCACGTCCAGGGTGATTTCTTTCGTCACACCACGCAGGGTCAGGTCACCGACGATATCGGCCTCGCCGTCATCATCTACAACCACTCTTTTGCTCTTGAAGGTAGCTTCCGGGAACTCGCTAACATACAGGAAGTCTTCGGAGCGAAGATGCTTGTCACGCTCCGCATGATTGGAGTCAACGCTGGATGTGTCCACGACAACCTCAACCGAGCTGTTGGCCGGGCTTTCAGCGTCGTACACAAACTCACCATCGAATTCGTTGAACCGACCATAGAGCCAGCTGTACCCCAGGTGGGAAATCTTGAAGGTAATAAACTGGTGGGCCCCCTTGGTATCAAAAGCATAGGTTCCACTATGCTCGGACGCCTGGGCTCCGCCAGACACCGTGAGTGCAACCGCAGATGCAAGCAGCAGTTTTTTCATGTTCATCTCCTTGTTGAAACAGCCCGTAGGCACGATTTAATCGATAGTCTGAATTACGATTGGCGGCGACCTGCACCCAACATGCGCCGAAGGGTGTCGTCCCGGTCAATCAGGTGATGCTTGACCGCAGCCAGACCGTGTACCCCGGCAAGCACGACAAGTGCCCATGTAGACCAGTAATGAACAAGCCCGGCGGTATCCTCCATCCCCTTAATCTGGCCGGTCACCGAAGGTACATCAAACCAGTTGAATACACTGATTGAGGACCCATCCGCCGTCGAAATGAGATACCCACTGGCCGTGGCAACAAAAATCAGCGCATAGAGAAGCATATGTGCGCCATGAGCGGCCAGCACTTCCAGTCGGCTATGACTTGGAAGTGCGCGCGGCAGCGGGGTGAAAAATCGCCACCCCAGACGAAACAACATGACCATCAGCAGCAGAATACCAATGCTTCGATGAATGTCCGGGCCGGTGCGATACCAGTCATCGTAGTAGGACAAATCAACCATCCAGTAGCCCAACCCGAAAAGACTAAAAACGGCACCAGCGACGAGCCAGTGGACGGCTATGGATACCACTCCAAATTTACTGCTCGAATTGCGTACCTGCATGACGTTTGACGTCCCACTCCCTAAAACCTGCCAAGTTTAATTACACCAGTTTAGAAGCGCCCAAAGCAAAACCAATCAAAATGTTTTGGATATAAAGATCAGAATATCTGACCAAGAAGCCCATACGCATGATCCCTTATACCTTTGGTCTGATACGGGTTTTACGGATTGTGGAAAGCAATGGACACGATAGACTTTTCACATACTTTATCTACCCGGTTCGGGTTACTCAGTGAACGAGAGGAACAGACATGGAACTTGAATTCGACGAATCCGTCGCCGTACCCAGCAACAACTGATTTCCTGCGGCTCCCTTCGGAGCTGCCGGACATCGCTCCTGCCACGCCTCCTGAGCATCGTCACCCGACGCCACTTGTTTTTACATGAAATAGTGGTAATAACCTGCTGTTTTTGGCAATCTTCTGTCTAACTAAACTATCCTGCTCGTTCTGACTGACTTTATTTACTGACAATCAGTGGAGTACGACGAGGATCAACAGATCGGGCTGCTACAGGGCTTTCCGATGTTTTCGTTTATCCGGACCAGAAAAGGCCTATGTCGCGAACCCTCCCAGAGCAGATGACCGCACCGGAAGTTGATGTGCTGTCGCCGATGTTAACCAGGGAAGGCGAATCATGGACGGCCGACTACCAGGGCCTGACTTTACGAACGGCGCTGCAGCCAATTTTCAGTATTTCCCACAAACGCGTTGTCGGCTACGAAGCGCTGATTCGTGCCTTTGATACCGATAATGCCGCGGTATTGCCCCTCCACCTGTTCGAGCTACCGAGCTCTGATGCCGAGAACCTGTTGCTTGATCGCCTGTGCCGATACCTGCATATCAGCAACTATTCCGGTTTTCAGGACCAATTGAACTGGCTGTTCCTGAACGTATCTCCCCGCGTGGTGTCGGCCGGCAACCGTGCAGACAGCTTTTTCGGGGAACTGTTGAAGAAAACGGGCCTTCCCCCCCATCGCATCGTCATGGAGATCGTGGAGCAGCCAACGGACGACGCAGAACGGCTGCGTGAAACCGTTGCCTACTACCAACAGTTGGGCTGCCTGACTGCTATCGATGACTTTGGTGCTGGCCATTCAAACTTTGAGCGCATCTGGAACCTGTCACCGGATATTGTGAAGCTGGACCGTAAGCTTCTGACCCGGGCCACCGACGACCACAAGGCCAGACAGATACTCAACGGCATTGTCTCTTTGCTGCATCAGTCCGGCTGCCTGGTGCTCCTTGAAGGCGTGGAAACTCACGACCAGGCAATGATCGCTATCGATGCAGGTGTTGATTTTGTCCAGGGGTTCTACTTCAGTAGGCCAAGCACCTCCCTGGCGGACATTCCCCACAAAGTGACGGATCTGGATGGGTTACTGCAGGATTACAAGAGCAAAAACCGGGTAACGAGAGACCCAACCCGGCAGCTGGTCTCCTACTTTGAGGATTTCTTTCGCGGTGCCGCGGACACACTCACACAAGGCACTCCCGTGAATGAGGCATGCAGTGACCTGTTGAATCACCCAGCGGTGTCGCGGTGTTACCTGGTCGATGCCAACGGCGTGCAAATCGATGACACCATGGTGTCGGACGCCATGGCCCGCAGTCTGGACCCTCGGTTCCGGCCCCTGGAAAGCACCACCAGTGCCGACTGGTATCGTCAGCAGTATCTGCGCCAGGCCATCGCCCAGCCCGGCCAGGTTCATATAACCTCGCCCTACCTCTGTATTACGGGTGCCTATATGTGCGTCACCCTGTCCCTCGGTTACTACCACAAGGGCGAGCTGAGGGTCCTTTGCTGCGACATTCTCGCCAACCCCACCGAAACCACTCTCAAGAGAGGCTGATCCCGTAGACCAGGGAAATCACACCAACAGTCACCAGCCCGATAAACAGATTCATCGGTAAGCCGACCTTCACGAAGTCCATAAACCGATACCCTCCAGGGCCAAACACCATCATATTGGTCTGGTAGCCCAGTGGCGTGGCAAAACTGGCGGAAGCCGCCATCATCACTGCGATAACATAGGGCTCTGACGCGATACCCAGAGCCGTTGTCATCGACAGCACAATAGGCAGCACCAACACGGCGGCCGCGTTGTTGGTTATGACCTCGGTCAGCACCGACACCGCGAAGTACACCAGCAGGATGGTCAGCAACGGGTGGCCGCTGCTGACGTTCAGAATCCCTTCCGCGACATAGCCGGCAGCACCGGTTTCCTGAAGCGCAGCCCCTAAGGCAAATGACGCCGCAATCGTGAGCATCACGGGCACGTCCACGGCTTTCTGCGCCTGACCTACGGAACAGCAACCGCTAAGGACCATCAGAGCCGCTCCCATCAGCGCCGCGTTCAGCATGCTCAGCACCCCAAACGCGGCAGCCCCCACGAGCACCAGCAGGATTCCCCAGGACAGGTAAGCACGGTCATGGCGGGGTGTTTCTGTTTCCAGATCGTTGATTAGCAGGAAGTCCTTGGCGTATCGCTGACGGCTGACAAAGGCGGGACGTGCCTCCAGCAACAAGACGTCGCCGGTTTTCAGGCGAATGTTGCCCAGATTGCCGGATACCCTCTCGCCACCCCGTGCGACCGCCAACACGACGGCCCCGTAGCGATCCCGGAAACGGGCATCCCGAATCGTCAGGCCCAGCACTTCCGACTGCGGGGACAACGCGGCCTCAACCAGCCGGCGCTCTGCCCGGTCTTTACTCAGGCTGGGTTCATCATCGTGTACCGAAGGGACAATACCGTTGATCCGCAGCAGATCGGAAATCGCCTGGGTGTCGCCGGCGAAGACCAACCGGTCGCCTCCTCGCAGCCGCTCTTCCGAGGGCACCGCTGTCACCACGCTGCCATCCCGCTCAATCTCGACGAGGTACAGCCTCTCCAACTCACGCAGCCCGGCCTCTCCCACACTCATGCCCACCAACGGCCCATCGAAGGCAACCGCCACCTCCAGTGTGAACTCCCGCATGGAACCGAATTTCTGCTGGTCCTTACGGTCCGGCAACGCCCTTGGCAGGACCAGAAGCATGACGGCGAGGCCAATAACAGCAACCGGCAACCCGACAGCAGTGATGGAAAAGATCGAGAAACCGCCCTCCCCGGTCAATTGCTGATATTGGCCGTTGACCACCAGGTTGGTGCTGGTGCCAATCAGCGTCAAAGTACCACCCAGAATGGCGGAGTAACTCAGGGGAATCATCAGCTTTGAGGGCGATATGCCGATCTTGCGGGACCAGGCATGGACCGCCGGAATCATGGTGGCCACCACCGGAGTATTGTTGAGGAAGCCGCTCAACAACGCGACAGGGAACGCGATACGGGCCTGCGCCGAGCGCACCGTGCGAGGCGATCTGAGGAGATGGTGAACAACCAGGTCTACCCCACCGGAATGATGGATGCCCGCCGCCACCACGAACATGGCAACCACCGTAATCAGTCCGCTGTTACTGAATCCGGCAAGGGCCTGATCGGCGCTGATAATACCGCTGGCACTGAGAACGATGAGTACGCCCAGCATGACAAGATGCGGGCCGAAACGCCCGACACTCATCAGTAACAACGCCACACCCGTAAGGCTTAATGCAAACCAGCCCTGCCAATCCATCTGGTGGTCCCTTGGATAAAAGGGGCAGGATAACGAGTTTGCAGAAGACTTAGAAAGAATAAAGGATGCTGCTTAAAGCACCAGAAAGAATATAGAGCAATTCAGACTTCAATATCCGCCATATTCCCGTAGGTCTCCAGCCAGGTACGGCGGTCAGACGCCCGCTTTTTGCCCAGCAGCATGTCCATACGACTGTCGGTGTCGTCGCCGTCTTCGATGGTCAGCATCACCAGCCGACGGGTATCCGGCGCCATCGTGGTCTCGCGCAGCTGGAGCGGATTCATCTCGCCCAGGCCTTTGAACCGGGTGACGGAAATCTTGCCACGGCGGTTTTCCGCGGCCAGCCGGTCGATAATGCCCTGCTTTTCGTGTTCATCCAGAGCGTAGAAGGTTTCCTTGCCCAGATCGACACGATACAGAGGGGGCATGGCAACAAATACATGGCCGGCAGCCACCACCGGCCGGAAATGCTTGACGAACAGCGCGCATAACAGGGTGGCGATGTGCAGGCCATCGGAGTCGGCGTCAGCCAGGATACAAATCTTGTTGTAACGCAGACCATCCAGTTTATCGGAGCCCGGGTCCACCCCAATAGCAACCGCAATATCGTGGACCTCCTGGGAGGCAAGGATCTCACTGGAGTCCACTTCCCAAGTGTTGAGGATTTTGCCCCGCAGGGGCATTACTGCCTGGAATTCACGGTCACGGGCCTGCTTTGCAGAGCCACCCGCGGAGTCACCTTCCACCAGGAAGAGTTCGGATCGGTTACTGTCACTGCCTGAGCAATCTGCCAGCTTGCCGGGCAGCGCCGGGCCAGAGGTAACCTTCTTCCGGGCCACTTTCTTGCTTGCCCGCAGGCGACGCTGCGCATTGCTGATGAACAGTTCGGCAAGTGCTTCAGCAATATCAGTATGCTGGTTTAGCCACAGACTGAAGGCATCCTTGACGACACCAGAAATAAACGCAGCCGCTTCACGGGAGGACAACCGTTCCTTGGTCTGGCCGGAAAACTGGGGTTCCTGCATCTTGAAAGACAACACATAGGCACAACGTTCCCAGATGTCTTCCGGTGACAGTTTGACGCCCCGCGGCAGCAGGTTGCGGAACTCACAGAATTCTCTCATCGCCTCAAGCAGGCCGGTGCGAAGGCCGTTCACATGAGTGCCGCCCTGTGCGGTTGGAATCAGGTTTACATAGCTCTCCATGACCGCTTCGCCACCTTCCGGCAGCCATTGGAACGCCCAATCCACCGCTTCCTTGTTGCCAGAGAAGCTGCCCGTAAACGGCTCCAGCGGAACGGCCTCGATGTCGGCAAGCTCGGTGCGCAGGTAATCCCGTAAACCGCCCTCGTAGCACCATTCATCTTTATCGCCGGTGTGCTCCTGTAGGAAAGTCACGTTCAGACCGGGACAGAGAACCGCCTTGGCGCGGAGGTTATGACGTAAACGGCTGATGGAAAATTTGGGACTGTCGAAATAACTTGGGTCCGGTGTGAACTTCAGTCGGGTACCGGTGTTGCGCTTGCCAACGGTGTCAACAACGCTGAGTTCCGTCTCCTTGTGGCCGTTGGCGAAGGTCATCCGGTGCAGTTGCCCGTCACGCTTGATGGAGACTTCAAGGTGAGTCGACAGGGCGTTGACCACCGAGACCCCCACCCCGTGCAAACCACCGGAAAAGTTGTAGTTGCCCTGGGAGAATTTACCGCCGGCGTGGAGGCGGGTAAGAATCAGCTCAACACCCGGAACACCATGGTCCTTGTGCATGTCGACCGGCATCCCACGACCGTCATCCTCCACACTCAGGGAACCGTCGCTGTGCAGGATGATATCAATTCGGCGAGCGTGCCCCGCCAGGGCTTCGTCAACACTGTTATCAATAACTTCCTGGGCCAGATGGTTGGGCCGACTGGTGTCGGTGTACATGCCCGGGCGTTTGCGGACAGGGTCCAGACCACTCAGAACTTCAATGGCATCGGCGTTGTACTGTTTCTGGCTCATGGGAAGGAAGCGACTCCACGGGTTTGTTGTAAAACTGGCCCATAGCTTAGGGATTCGCGGGGAAAGATCAACGGTTGTTTTGTGCCGGTGTGGACCAGCACGCCCCTGACACGGTTACCGCTGGCGCGAGAAACCCTCGAGGCCCTTGCCAGACACCCGCAACTGTTCCCAATCGTCGGGGCTGATGGCAATAACGGCGCAAGGCGTGGTCAATGCCTGGGTCACCATGGCGCCTGCGGCTGGCCGTCGCACCTCGACCATCAACTCCAGAACGTCGTCGACGATCTCGGACGACTGCAGTGTCAGGCCGTAGCCGCCGGTGGTCTTCTGTCCCAGGCTCACCAGCAACAAATGCTCCCGCTCGAAGGCAATGGCCCTGAGCTGTTTCAGGGCCAGCTTGCCGGAAGGCAACTTAGAAAGTTGGCTCAGTTCCTCGGCATTGGACACGTAGACCAGCCCTGGCGCCGCCAACCCACAATGGTCAGACTCTGTGACCTGACGCGCTAACGGTGCGCCTTCGGCGGTTGCCGAGCGGTTAACGGCGCAGCCTGCAACCGAAGCTACGATAAGGATCAAGGCTGTCATGTGCATAAAACGCATAATCAACGTTCGCTCTCAATGCGGCGATTCGGTATGTCGCCCTGTTCTGTCCCATCATCGGACTTCAGGCGATAGCCTTCAAATCCAACCCGTGGAAGGCCCATCTGAGAGATGGTAGGCCGACGGAAACTGGTACTGAACCTTAGCGACTCAAGAGGTGTATCAGTGACGCTTATTGCCTGCGGCAACCCATTGACAGGATATTCTGCGCAAGCTTCTCCGTTTTCACAAATGAAGCCATTGTTATCCACGTCGGTGCCCGCAACCAGGAAATAATCCCCCGGTTCCACATTGGCAAATGAGAAATTGTACTGGCCGCCGCTGGCAGACACCATGGTCTGGTACGCAGTCGAACCAATCCCGTCCGCAGAGACCAGCAGCACGTAATGCCGGCCGGCGTTACGTGTGTCATTGGGGTCAATCAGGCGGACGTTTACAGGCACGGTCAAAGTCCGAGACGTACCGTCCCCCCGATATTCGATTTGCAAGTCGGTGGCGAAGCTATTGTTCTGATCGAGCAACGCAGTATTTATACCAACGGTAACCGAGGCCGGAGGAGCCTCTCCCGTCTTCAGTTCCGGCCCTACCTCCAGCCAGTCCACACCGGTATTGATGGACGTTATCGTGATATTGGCGGTTGACGGGTAGGTATTGAGAGTCAGTTGCTTTTCGGTATTGATCTGATCGAACGTCAACACTGAGGGCGAACCCGCCACTACAGCGGGAATGCCACCACTGAGTGCCGCGTCCATCGCCTTGACCGCATTAATCAGACCAGCACCATATTCACTCCGCTCACCACTCTCCACATTGTCCGTCAGGTCTCCGTTAAGGAGAAACGCCTTGAAGTCACCCGACGTCAGAGTCTGATTCTCTGCCTTCATCAGAGCATAGACCCCGGACACATGGGGAGCCGCCATGGAGGTGCCCTGTAACCCGGCGTAACCGGGCTCGAACTTACCGTTGTCATCAGAACCCCAGGTACTTACCACCACGTCGGCGCTGTTGTCGAGATTGGCGTCCCGACTGGCATCACCACCCGGAGCCACCAGATCCACAGAAGGACCAATATTGGAATAGGAAGCCCTCACACCGCCACCGTCCACGGCACCCACACCCACCACATTCGCGAAGGCGGCGGGAAAGGTTGGTTCATCCGTACCCTGATTACCGGCCGCTGCCACCACCAACTTTCCGGCATTGTGGGCAGCATTGATTGCATCCTCCAGGGGTTGATTATCCCCCACCCCGCCGAGGCTAAGATTAATAACATCAATATCTGGCTGGGTGGATGCCCAGTCGATAGCAGCGATCAGGTCAGCGAGCGATCCTGTTCCCGCCTCCCCTAAAACCCGTACTGGAAACAAGTCCGCCTGATTGGCCACCCCTACCACACCCAGACTGTTGTCCACAGCGGCAACGATTCCGGCGACATGAGTGCCGTGAAAGTTGCTGCTGCGGGGCTGGCCATCACCGGGATCGGCTGGGTTCTCGTCCCGACCGGGCTGATTATCCAGATCGGCTTCCCCAGTGACGAAGTCCATGTCCACCGGATCACCCATAATCAGCACATTGGCCAACAGGTCTGGATGCCAACTGTCCAGGGTATCGGGGGCGGAGCTAAACAGGCCGGTATCCAGTACCGCAACACCCACTCCCTCACCAGCCCGGGTCGCCGCCTGCCAGGCCACTGGCAGGCCAATTAACGGATAATGCCATTGGCGATCATACAGCGGATTGCTGTCTGGCGTGGTCGTCTGGGCCTGGTACAGATAGTTTGGAGACGCAGAGGCAATATCTGGCTGGCTCTGCAGGTCACGCATCCAGCGGATGGTTTCCGCCCTGGCCTGGCCACTGTCAGTCGCGGCCATTGCCTGAACGCCTGAGCGGCGCAAATGCCACACGCCTGGCCGCAGTTCCCTGGCTGAGTCTACCGACAGCGAACTCGCCATGGTGCTCGCAGTTGCCCCGGACGGGTAACCGGATTCAAACGACATCACCGCTTCCCCCGGAACGAAGCCTGCCTCGCCATAGGCGGTATTCATCATGCTGCGGGCGTTACGGTCAGCGGCGATCACCACATAGCGGAATGGCCCGCCGGAAGCGGCACTGACTCGTACCACATGGTCACCGGCGTCCGATTCAATAACATGCAGGTACGGCACAGAACCAGAACTGTTGGCGCTGTCAAAAACCAATCGATCGTTCTGCGCAAAGATCTGCATTCGAGGCTGAGGGTCCGCCACGCCGGGGTCATTGAAAACTTGTAGGGAAACTCGGTCGCCAGGCTGAAGGTTCGCGGTATAGTAATCTTGATGATCAGTTTTAAAAGTGAACTGGAAATTCTCACCCTGCCGGACAGGGTAGTCCCCAGAGACAGGGCTGAGGTAACCGCCGGAAATACCCGTTACCGGCAGCGACTGAGCTTCGTCATCACAGTTGTTGCTTGTCGCCTGACTGAGCCGGAGGTCATCGGCTGTATCGGAATCAACGCGGGTTTGGCTTTCAATCTCTATAACACCGCTGACCCTGACCGACTCAGCGCCTACCGAACCAATACCCGACCCACCTGTTTCACCCAGACAGCCAGTTTCGGCGCCGCCACTACTACTGCCACCGCAACCGACGATCACGGCAGCAACCAGCAGAGAACCAAAAATTCCGATCAAGCATTTCGTCATCTTTTTTCCACCCAAAGCCATAAACTGCCGTTCCGTCCGAGTCACAAGAATATAGTATAAACGCGTCAAAACACTGACTGGTTCACTACTACGCCCGCCACCTGCTTGTACCAGCCAGAAAAAAACCGCCTTTGGACAAAGCCATAGGCGGTTTCACGGTGGTCGAAAATTTTCCGTTACAAAGCGTAAAACAGCAATGGCACGAAGGCTGCCACAAGCAATGTCGGCCCCATCACCACCAGCGGCAACAACAGTCGTTCGTAGCGGTGCCAGAACGAACCCGTGCGCTCTGCCGCCAGCACTTCGGTTTCACCCACCACCTGCCGTGTCAGCAGGTGGTTCAGTGCCACCGGCGGGCTCAGGTACCCTAACTCAAACGCCACCAGGCACACGATCCAGAAGTGCAGCGGGTCGATGCCCAACTGGATGGCCGGCTGAGCAATCGTGGCTGACACCAGGATCACCGCGCCGAATGGGTCCATCACCATGCCGATAACGGTGAGCATCACGACGATCACCAACATGGCGATCCAGGGACTGGTCAGATTCTCGGGGAACAAAGCGTGCACCACATCGGAACGTTCCAGAATGCCGCCCAGGCAGATGGAAAAGCCGATCAGCGCCAGCAGTGCGCCGATGTGTACCGCAGAGTCACTGGCGGCCGCCGTTGTGCGCTTACAAAAAGCACGAAGCCGGGATTGGCCCTGTTCGCTGGGGTCTTTGCCGGAGTCAAGATAGACCAGCGCCAGCATCACCAGCGGCAGGATCATCGGAGCGCTGTACTCGTTGAATCCCAAACCGAGAATGATCCAGATCGCCAGGATAACCAACGCGGTAACCGCAGCATAAGGCGCCAGGGGCCGAAGCTGTGCCAGCGATTTGCGGAAGGCCCCCGGAGCCGGACGAGGCTTCCAGTTGCCCTGGGTTTTGCAGACAACCACGGAGAACAGGGTGGCCGACATAATAAACACCCAGAAACCCCAGCCGTACATTTCGGAGGTGGTCACTTCCTTGTTCAGCGCCGCCACAACCACGATCAGCAAACAGGGATTAAGAACCACCCCCAAACTGCCGGACATGGCCGTGGTAGCCAGCGATAGCTGTCGCCCTGCCCCACTCTTGCGCATTTCATCGTAGACGACACCACCCACGGCCAGGATGAAAATCCCCGAGGCGCCAGTGAAGGCGGTTGGGAAGGCCGTCGCGAATATCATCACCGAGGCCAGCATGGGGGCAGGCAGATGGTATGGTTTGATGACGTTCAGCAGCAGGTCCGGAATGCGAGTCTGCTTCAACGCCATGCCCACAAGCACATAGAGCCCGATGTTGATAAACATCGAGGACAGGTTCGTCATCATACCGAAATAGATGGCCAGGCCAGACGAGTATCCATCCACGAAGAAGAAATAACTCATCGCGATCAGGCCCATTGCGCAATACAGCGGCAGTACCAGGCCGGAGGACGCCGCCAGGGACCCCGGCCTCATTCGAGCCGGCACCGACACAAACCGCGTCAGGTTGATCACCATGAACAAACCGAAGACGGCCGCCCAGGCGTATTGCAGCAATGCGGTCCCTTCCGAACCCGGCGAAGAGGCTAACCTGCCCACGTAGGAAAACAGGGAATACACCATCAGGCCGTTAACCACTAACTGCATGCCCTGGCTTAACCGCCATTCTGATCGATTGCGCGGCAATCGCAGGGCTATGTGATCGGCATCAAAGGCCGAAATCGCCGCAGCCATGGCAAACATGGCGATAAACAGGAACTTGGTGAGCTCGATGTTATCCAGCAGGAAATCCGCAAAGCCCTGCTCAACCGCCTTGTAAACAGCCAGCGCCTCGGTGGCGTGCTTCTGGTTTTCTTCGTAGAGGCGATGCTTCTGCTGGCAAAGTGCCAGATTCTTTTCCAGGGATTTGCGGATGGCATCTGGATCCGGCGGCGAGCTGAACAGATCGTCCGGATCTGGCTCGTAGGCCTCGACGCGTTTTCTGACCTCGGCGTCCACATCCATGGACAGCGTGCAGGTCGGTTCCGTGGCATCCGGGTCCAGCAGATAGTAGTTCGGCCAGGTCTGCTCCCCCACCCACAGCATGCGCGAGTGGAGTGAGTTGCCCATACCCAGAAGAAGCGTAAAGATAAGGAGCAGCAGGAGAATAACCCCGTGCAACCGATGCACGGGGTACAGCGTTTTCGGGCCTGCCGCTGATAATGCTCGCCAGTTCATGGAGGGTCAGCCTTTATTATTCGCGGTCAGACGCTGTGCACTCGGAGGCTCCGGGATTACTGGAGCAACGGATTTTGCTGAGCAGGCTCATCATCTTCGGGTGGTACACCTTTTTGGCGCCATCGGTGCCATCCCTTAATTGCAGGCGATTTTCACGAAACATTTCCTGATAGCCTTCGATGTCAGCCTCGGGGATGCGGATCCACTTTTCCTCCGGAATGGCCGACTCCTGGCGCTGAATCAAGTCCATGGCCTGGCCATACATACCCCAGGCGACATCACGGGACTTCTGGGCCGTGGTATCGTCAAACACGTTGTCACGGGCAATGATCTGGATGGTCAGTTGAGCAAGTGGATAATCGACAATGCCGCCGTCTTCGCCAATGCCCTTGTAGAGTTCGAGTGCTTCGTAGGCAAACGCCGGTGCGTAAGCCGTATCCACCGAGCCATTGTTGAACTTGCCTGCAAAGTTGGTGATGTCGGAGGGTACAACCGTCGCCTTCACGTGGTTAACCATGTGAATGGCGTCCTTCTGGTAGTCCAGCGTGGCCATACGCTTACCCGCTAGTTCTCCCGCAGTATCAATGCTCCGATCATTGACGAAGAGATAACCCGCACCCGCGGGCACAATACCGAGGACCTCATAATCGCCTTGCTTCATCAATGGCGCTGCCTTGGCCTGAGCAAGCGTGGCGAGGGTTGTTTTCAGGTCATCGTAGGTAGGAATCGCGCCGACAGCGCTGATGCTGCCGGTAAACCGGTTGAACGGACGCGTCCGAAGATCCGTGGCGGCGACGGCGTCGCATTGTCCGGAGTTGAAGTCGCCCACAGCGACACCTTCGTCGGTGTAAGGGCGTAGTTCGAAATCAACACCGTGCGCTTTCATCTCCAGCGCATAATCTTTAACCATGTTGTACATGTCACCGTTGGCGCCGATCACATCGAATACGCACATGGTCACGGACTGTGCGGCTGCCATCGGGGCAACAGCAGCAAAAGACAGGGCAGCAAGGGATTTACGGATCATGAATGACCTCCGGGTCTTTCTTGTGTTTGTAGGTTGTTACAACGAGTCGGACGCCTGCTTACAGCAGGTCGTCCAGATCCATGGTCTCAGGCTCTTCCAGTCGTTCCGGGCTCAGCCTGCCAAAGTAGGTGCGAGGCGTGCGGTAGCCATAATTGGCTGTCCAGTACTTGTCTGAGGAAAACTGGATAACATCTCGGGCAATTTCGTCCACCAGACGATATTCGTCCCAGACCTTGATCGTGCCATCCGCCTCGGCAAATCGTGCAATGACATCTTTGAGCACTTCTGGGCGACCAAAGGTCTCGGCAGCCACCGCCTCCAGTGCCATCGATGCTCGAATACCCGACTCAACACCCAGCCGGGAACTATCCTCAAGCACTACCCACGGGTCCGGCGACAAGCTGGGCCGAGTGTCCGGCAACAACAGCCACACCATGGCGCGGATGGCATTCGGCAAACCGCCCCACTTTTCGTTATCCAGGCATTCAGCGGCACGCTCCGCCCGTGGCGCAATGTTACGGGGAACTCCTGCCATGGCGCCGGAATTGGCGTCGTTCACGATGGCCTGCATGCCGGTCAGCAAACCCAGCAGGAAGGTCAGTTCCTCCTGGTCATCGAACAGGAACGGACACTCGAATTCCTTTGCGGCAGGGTCAAAGTCATAGGCCGCCATGGCGCGCTGATAGGCGACATAGCGCCGCTTGGCGGTTCGTGCATTCAGCCGCTTTGCCTGCTCACGCGCGTCTTTTGCGGCGGGTACGTCACTGGCGAAATCAGCGCGCAGGTATTCGAGTTCCGCCTCCCACGCCTTGTATTCAGAGCAATTCGCGGCCAGCAGCATCAACAGGGAACCGGTGCTTTCAGGTGCCTCGGTCACGCGGGAAAACGAGTACAACAGCGGGTCAACGCCCTCACCCAACGCACAGGCCATTTTCGGATCGGACATCTGCATGACGTAGGGGGTTGCTTCTCCTTCGGAGTAATTGGAGAGCACCACACCCGTTGTGGTGTAGATGGGATTGGCCGAGCAACCGGCCAGAAACGTCACCACAATAAAAAGCAGGTAACTGCTGCGAACGTTGAGGGCATGCCCAAAGGAATTCACCAGTGAGGAGTTCATAGTTCGTCCTGTTTACATTGTTTTTATAGGTCGGGGTGATCCGCAATCACCTTCCCGTTCATCTTTGACGAGGGCAAGAATGCGTTGAATCTTGTCAGACAAAAATGGCTGGATTGCCGATTTGGTCATGCCGATCAGGCCAATGGCCTACATAGACGGGTGAAAAAGAATCTTTTTATTGTTTTAAAACAAACAGTTCTGAAAACAATTACAATTGAGACATTCGTACCACCACCGGCACTTAGCGCCAGGTTATCCGGTTCAGAGCGACGTTAAACCCATCATTGCGACCACCTGCGCCGTCAAATCATCCAGGGTCAGTCCACCGTCAGGCCGGTACCAGGTCACTGTCCAACTCAGGGCTCCTGTGAGCATTCGGCGAACCACAAAAGGGTCTGCCGCAAGCACGCCGTCCTGACGCAAGGTCTCCAGCACCTCCAACCACAACTGCTCATAGATATCCCGGAGCTCAAGGACGTGAACCTGGGATTCCTCGGATAGGCTACGCCACTCGAAAACCAGCACCGCCATGGCCTCCCCTGTCTGCCCGTTAATGGACTCCAGTTCAGCGCGAATCAGCGCCTGCAACTTGTCGCGATGGGTGTTGGCCGCATCCACCGCAGCCTGCATCAGGGCCGTGTTGAGACGAATGGTCTCCACCATGACGGCTTTGAGGATTTCTTCCTTGGTGCGGAAGTGGTGGAACAGGCTACCGGACTGAATGCCAACAGCGGCGGCGAGATCCCTGACGGTGGTCCGCTCATAACCCTTGTCACGAAACAGCTTTGCGGCCTCGTGAAGAAGCCGGCCACGGGCTCCGGCAGGATCGGAAACCAGATTGTCGGCAACCAGTGAGCGGAGGATAGAGTCTTGATTCACAGTGTTTTCCAGCCAGAGAACAGAAGAGCTCCCATTCTATCCCGAATTTGCCTGTTTACAAACCAAGCGCTTGCTTGGTATCGTCAGCTGCATGATAGACAATATCCGCTATAAGCGGCCCATAAAGGGTCTTTGAAAGCAGTTTGCAGCTTCCGTCAACAAGGTGAAGACATGCCAGATTCCGACATCTCCAGGCCACAAAACGTCCGTATTGGCTGCTCTGCCGCCTTCTGGGGCGACACCGAAACCGCCGCCGCCCAGTTGGTCCGCAAGGGCAATATTGACTACCTGGTAGCGGACTACCTGGCGGAAATCACCATGTCCATCATGGCGGGGCAGAAGATGAAGGACCCCAGCCAGGGTTACGCCCGCGACTTCGTGCAAACGGTGATGGGCCCCTTGCTGGGTGAGATCAAACAGAAAGGCATTCGGGTATTGGCGAACGCCGGTGGCGTCAATCCCGTCGCCTGCCGCGATGCTCTGCTGGCTTTGTGCCAAAAAGCCGGTTTGGATATGAAGATCGCCCTGGTGCTGGGCGATGACCTTCTACCAAAAAAGAAGCAGTTGGCCGATGCGGGCATTACCGAGATGACCACCGCACAGCCAATGCCGCCGATGCTGGTCAGCCTGAACGCCTACCTGGGCGCTCCGGGATTGGTCGCAGCGCTTGAACAGGGTGCGGACATTGTCATAACCGGTCGGGTTGCCGACAGCGCTCTGGTGCTGGCGCCTTTGGTGCATGAATTTGGCTGGAGTTGGAGCGATTACGACAGACTTGCCCAGGGCAGCCTGGCCGGGCACCTGTTGGAATGCGGGGCACAGACCACCGGCGGCAACTTTACCGACTGGGAAGACGTAGCCGAGGGCTATGCCGATATGGGCTTTCCGATTGCAGAAGTCTCTGCCACCGGGGATTTCATCATCACCAAGCCGCAAGGTACCGGGGGCAAAGTGTCCCGGGGCACGGTGGCTGAACAGTTGGTCTACGAAATCGGTGACCCGAGGGCTTACCTGCTGCCGGATGTGACCTGTGATTTTACCGGGGTCTCCCTTGAGGAAGTGGCAACGGACGAGGTTCGGGTTTCTGGCGCCAAAGGGCTTTCCCCCACGGACAGCTATAAGGTGTCCGGCACCTGGCCGGACGGTTTCAAGTGCACGGTAACCTTCCTGTTAGCCGGCATGGATGCGAAGACCAAGGCGCAGAAAGTCGCCGAGGCGATCCTGGCAAAAACCTCTCGCATGTTCAGCGAGCGTGGGCTTCCGGATTACACGGAAACCAGCATTGAACTGCTGGGCACCGAGGCCACATACGGCGCTCAGGGACGCATGGGAGAGTGTCGGGAGGTGGTGGTGAAGATCAGCACGGCCCATCTCAAGAAGGAAGCGCTGGTGCTGTTTTCGCGGGAAATCGCCCAGGCGGCGACGGGGATGGCACCAGGGCTCACCGGCATTGTTGGGGGGCGGCCGACGGTGTGGCCGAAGATTCGGTTGTATTCATGCCTGGTTCCGAAAACGGAGGTGTCCGTTGCCGTGGATCTTGGTGGCGACAAGCAGGCGATAGATGTGGCTACCGACGGCGGGTTCGAGCCGGGCCAATTGGTTGAGCAGTCTGCCAGTTCAGCATCGCCTGCCACGGATACCACGGTGCCTTTGATTCAACTGGCCTGGGCACGCAGTGGTGACAAGGGGGATCACACCAATATCGGGGTCATTGCCCGCAAGGCGGAGTTTGTGCCGTTTATTGAGGCGGCGTTGACTGAACTGGCGGTGGCGGAATGGATGGCCCATACGCTGCATCCGGAGCATGGTCGGGTAACCCGTTGGGCGTTGCCAGGGTTTCAGGCCTTTAATTTCCTGTTGGAGCACAGTCTTGGTGGCGGGGGTGTTGCCAGCTTGCGGATTGATCCGCAGGGGAAGGCGTTTGCTCAGCAATTGCTTGAGTTTCCTGTGCCGGTTCGTGCTGGCCTGCTTGATTGATTTGGTTTTGGTGCATGCGCTCCGGTGGGAAGGCTTGGCCGGGACACGCTATGAATACGTCC
>Ga0207884_1000677_pt1 | contig 17715 bp, 12 predicted proteins | sample MalvirmetaMSP144_FD_184236 | JGI IMG/M metagenome (GOLD analysis project Ga0207884, IMG submission 184236) | Marine viral communities from the Deep Pacific Ocean - MSP-144 (SPAdes) | ecosystem: Environmental > Aquatic > Marine > Oceanic | place: Pacific Ocean | collected 2011-07-08 | reverse complement strand
TTCTGGATCCGCATTTATATATCCCTGTTCCGTCATCGCCATACTGATGTGTTTGAAATGCTCCTGAAGCACCGGGAGCATGCGGCTGTCGCTTCGGATGACATATTGGGCGAAGGATTTGCGCCATTGATGAGAGGTCACAGTCCAATCCTTTACGCCGCTTCTGACAAAGAACCTTCTCTGGCAGCGATTGACCCAACTTAAAGTATGGGCTTTCACATCTTTGGTCAGGCTTTTTGCTCGGCTAAAACCAATAATCAGTTCGTTGATGTTTTTTCGAGTGCGCCAGGGGGCGTACAACCTTTCGATGACAGATATTGCCTTGACCGGAACTGGAAGGTGATCACTCCCGACCGGGCGCAGTCCGGTGACCCAGGTAACGGGGCGGGGAGACTTCGTTGCCTTGTAGAGATGACCGGAAAGGTAAAATATCTCATGAAGACCGCTGGCCGACGGTTCAATTTTTATGCAATCGGGCAAGGCATTTTGCGCCAGTGGCGTATCAGAGGCTTGCAGTCCCAGCAGTTCACTCACTCTGATACCCGACAATCCCTGGATGAGGATCAGGCACGCGTCAGTCAGAGAGTTCATGCGATCGCGTAAATGCTTCCTGTCTGGTGCATGTTTTTCGGCAACCTGCAGGTCTTTGGTGTCCGCGAAATGCCGAGCCTGTAAAATAATATCCTCTGCCGCGTCAAGCATGCACAAGGCGCTGGTCATTATGTGCAAAAATATGGGGTCGGGGACTGGCGGGACGGATCCCTGTTCCCGGCCTGCCAGCTGTTTCGCGACCTCGAACGCTGTCATGCCATGCCAGGGGGCGCTGCCCGGTACAGGAATTCCCGCCTTTGCCAGAACAGGGGCCTGATATCCCAGAGAAACAGGCAATGCGAGATGTTCCATAAGATACACGGCGTTGAGATTGGCTTTATTCTGCTTGTCGATGAGCAGGTTGTCGAGATACTGGTCAAAAGCACAGGTATCAAGCGCGCCGAAATGAGCGTAGCCGGATTTGCCCATCCAGCGAGCAAGATAAAGAACCCGTTGGGAGAGTTTGCCCATTGAGCCCGGCTTGTATCTATGCCGCTGTCTTGGGTCGACAATCAGTGACCAGACCAGTCGACGATGTGCGTCGAGCAATATCGCCCATTTCGGGTCTACGAATTTACTGCCGTCCGGCATGATGAAATCCCAGCGTATGGTGCTGGCTGCAGCGTCGTGACCTGGCGTGAGATTGTCGAAGAACCATCTGTCATCATACCAGCGGGAATGGCGGTTGATCCTCGTTTCCCGCAAATCTTCCGCTGCCATGAGATGATATGCTGTAGCGGTTTGTATAGGGTTCATGTCATTCGATCAGAATGGCGTGGGTTCTTTGAATGTTTTTGGCCTCATGCCAAACACTCCTGGCCGGGAACTTGCTGAGCCAATTGTCCAGGGCCTTTTGTACCGTTGACCAATATAGCCAGCGACCTGGCGGTAAATCGTGACGTGCTTTCTCAATGGCATTGTGGAGATGAAGCAGTTGTGCCAAAGCGTGTGAATTGTCGGGGATCACGGCGGCGCGAGGACATAGCGGACACTCTCCCCAGGCGGTGCAGAGTTGTCCTGTGGTCTGGGATGCGAGAGGAGAATCATAGGGGTCGGTGCATTCAAACCCCGGCGTTGCGGCGCGACCTGTATTGTCTGGAAGATTGATACGGTCATCGGACTTTCCAGATGTCCGGATATATCGTTCCCGTCGGTTCAAAAGATTGCCCAATGTTTCCCGTCTGCGGTGCCGGGCCGCTTCCGACACATAATGCGTTTCCGTTGTCTCTGTGCGCCAATGATTGAGAATTGCCTGCTGTGCCTTGATATCCCCGTTACTGAGTTGATTGACAATCTCCGAGATGGTGGGGCGAATGTTCGACAAGCTGAAATCAGGGAGTTGATTATCTTTTCTGAAAGCAGAAAGTGCGTTAGGGAAGGTGCAGGTTGCATTGAGATAATGATGAGCCCTTCCGTAATTTCTGCCCTGAAATATGAAGAGCATATCATGGTCGGGATCGTGCTCGGCATTTGGTAGTCGTCGGGCCAGCTTTTTGACATTGTTGAAAATGGAAATCGGGCTATCAATCTCAGTGCTGTCTTGAGGATAGGTTCGGACCTGGTCCCCTCTCGCACGTTTCTTCCCACCGACCACCCGATATCTCGGTGCCAGTTCGACACTTCCTTTAAGTAACGAACTCGCCCGAAGGGCGGATTTTCGTAAAGCCAGTATGGTTTCCGGATTGAAGGCGGTCCTGATTGCCATCATCACGACAAACGGGACCAGAGAGCGCTTCGTTGCATACAGCCACGGGGCAATACCCTTAATTCCTCCGAAGAACTCGATTTGCCGTCTCCGGCCCTTGCAGTCAGCAAAGAATTGTATGCTGTTCGTGACATAGCCATCATACTGATCTTCAATAACTGCCAGCAATGTCTCAAGCTTGTATTCGGTGGGCGACGCGCCAGCCAGCAATCGTTCCCTGCCAGATTGGATGAGATGGTTTCCTTCTTCCCACTTGCTCATCCATGTCTGCATTTCTTTGATGCAGACGCGCTCAATCGTTACAAGATCGGTGATAGCCAAAATTGGTCGATGAGCAATTTTCTCGTTTACGCCCGGCCAGGGGTTTGGCTTGATATAAGCATCCCCGGGGACTTTGCTTGTATATTGTGGATTTTGTTTAAGGTAGCGCAACACAATACGAAGCGGGGAGACTAACCCGGCCTTCGTTTTGACCGTAAGATGATGGGTATCAAGCCAGGAAATATATTCGTTGAAAAGAGTTGTGGTCAGATCCGACAGTTCAAAATGTACTTTTCCCTGTTCGCAAATAAAAGCAAAGAAGCGATTGATAGCTTGAACCTTGTTGGCCTGGGTTGAGGGACCAAATTTGCGAATATGCGAGAAAATGGCCGTAGCAAACGGGACAGACAGATGTTCGGCTTTGAGCCAATCGTCACCGACCTTGATCTCGGCACTTCCGCGGTTGGATTTTCCAGAGCGAGGACAGTTCAGCGTGAGTTGATTCAGTGTTCCGTCAGGTGACAGCTTTTGAATAACCCCGTATTCTCTCTCTTCTTTTTCCGGACTGGCCTGGTTGTTCCTGTCGAAGGCAGGTGCCGCACCCGGGCGATATGTCGGATTTCACTAATTTTTACGCTGAATCTCACTAAAGCTTACATTCGAGAACATAACGTGACCGCTACTGTCATTACGAATACGCCCTTAATGACAACGGCCTTAATATAGACCAACCTCAAAGAACTGATTTTTGTATATATTTCACATCAACAAAATATGGCCTTTACTCCATATTGCTTTCAGGCCATGTTGAAGTGTGAGTTGAAAGCTCTGTTCATGAGGCCTTCGAAGGTGAGGTCGCCGAACTGACAAAATGCTCATGTAAAACTGTTGGAAAAATTCAGCTATGAGCTGAAGCAAACGTGGGCAGCCCCCCTGAAATGGTCCAAGCACGCCGACATGAAAGAACTTCGTTATACGGCAAATGATGGCGTCTGGCGGGTCGTCTTTGTGTTTTATCTAGACCGCAAAGCTATCCTGCTGGTAGCGAGTGACAAGTCCGACGTATCGGAAGACCGATGCCACCGGCAACTGATAGCTGACGCAGATGAGCGATTTGACAGCAACCTCGAAGGACCGAAGAAGCAAGGGGTTAAATGATGACGGCTACACTCAAAGCAATGATGGATCGGCTCTCGCCTGAACAGCAAGAGCGGGTAGAGGCTCGTGCAGCTGAACTGCTCGCAGAAGAGTTGACCCTCCGTGACCTGCGCAAAGCCCTGAAGCTGACGCAGGACCATATGGCGAAAACACTCAACATTGGCCAGGACAGCGTGTCCCGTATAGAGAAGCGTTCAGATCTACTCCTCTCTACCCTGGACCACTATGTTGGTGCCATGGGCGGCCGTCTTGAGCTTGTCGCACATTTCCCTGACCGTCCACCGGTCACCCTTTCAGGTCTAACAAGATTGTCAAACGAGAACAAAGAGCTGAAGCGGAAGAGCAGAGCGCTCAAGCAGGCTCCAACATAAAAAGCGACAATAGATGTAACTTTTAGATAGCGCTTACGATGCCCCAACCTGCGTCGTTCTTATCTAAATCCACAACGACAGTGCGCTTACAATATTTTTTGTCACGTCTGTATCAGGAAATCAGGGTTTTACCTTTTTTCTACAAAACTGCGGAGTTGATAGCCGAATTCCATTAATACACAGACAGCACCACATTGATTGCAGACATTGAGCATCTCTATTTTTAATGAGGATGGCTCACTGATATAGGGACAGACGATCCGTTAAGTCTTCCTGGTTATTAGGTTGCTGACCCTAAAAAACCGTAGCGGTACGTTAAGAATATTCCGCCACAAACATACACATAAAGCATAAAATTAATTCTCTTATTTTTTTTGTAAATTGTTGTAAAAAAACAAAAATATGAGAAATTCAATCACCAATTTATAATAAAGTTTACAGTTGATACTTAATCGGAAACTGCCTTGTACTAATTAATTTGTTGCATTATTTGCATCTCTAAAAATTGATTTTAAGCAGTTCCTAAAAAAATTTTAATTTACTTTGCGCATAGCGAATGAGTCAGATTATGCTGAGATGACGTAAACATTAGGAGAGAACACAGAAAAGACCACCAAGAGTTTTTTGAACCTCGGCAGCCGTTTCAGTGATTTAATCTCGCACTTAATCACTATCTCGGTTCCTCGGTTTTAGCAAGTCCGAATTTGATTCGGGCGAAGGATTTCTTTTGTCAAAACCTGGAGAGAGATAATGTTTGAAATTGCAAGAAAATACGAAAAATCAAGGAAAGTTGTCACACGGTCACCAATGAGGCTCGTGGGGCGTTTTCCAAGCATAAAGAACGGTCGTCAAGTCGAGTATGAATCTCAGATAGAAAGGGATTTCATTTATCGCCTAGAAGCGTGCCCCTTCGTCAATGAGTACTGGGAGCAACCGCCTGCGATAAGCTATCATCACGAAGGTGCACTTCACTCATATACACCTGATTTTGTCGTGTCGGCGGTCTCCGGTGAATTTTATGCCGAGATCAAACCAGATCAGGTTCTTAAGGATCCAATTGAAATGGCTAGGCTCTTGTCGATAAGACGGGCGCTGGCGGCCAAGAAAAAACATTTCCGTCTTTTCACAGCATCAGAGATTCGACGCAGCCCTTGGTTGGAGAATGCGGAACTGGTCAATGACTTCCGATATCCTGAGTTCGACCCAACTGAAGAAACCCTTGAAAGGCTTGCCGACATCAAATGGGTGAGATCCCGGATTTCGGCGACAGGTATCGCACGACGTCTCGGTGGAGACAGCATCTATTACTCCGTGTTGCCCTTAGTGGCGCGACAATTGGCGCGGATTAGCTTCGCCAAGCCGTTTTCCATCGACAGCATTGTCTGGTTTCCAAAAGAGGAGAACGCGCCATGGGACGCTTGAACAAACTCACTGCAGATATTTCAGATATCGAACAAAACCCGATACGGCCGAGCCGACTGATTGGCGAGTTAAATGACTATGAAAGATCGATGCTCGAAACAAGACTTGCATGCGTTTCGATAGTAGAAAAGGAATTCGCCGGTGTATGCAGCAGGGCCGCATACGTTGCGATCACTGAGAAGCTTGAGGGGCAAGCACCGAGCTATAGTGCTGTCCAAAAATGGAACCGCAAATGGCTGGCATCCAAACAAGACCCTAGTGCTCTAATAGTAAAATCCAGAAAATGCGAAATTAGATCCAAGCGAATGGATGACAGGGCTTTAGCCTGTCTACACCAGTGCATCGAGAGATTCTATTTGGCATTAGAACGACCAACAGTTCAGGCCCTTTACGCCGTTGTAGTTGCGGAGATTTTCGATAAAAGCGCGGCTCTTCCTGAATGGGACAGAATACGGATTCCATCGCGGTCATCAGTCTATAGAGCAGTTCAAAATCTAGACCCTTATCTCACCACACTCAAACGATATGGAAAGAGAGCAGCAGACATGCGGTTTAGAAATGTTCAAGCAGGATTTAAAGCCTCATATCCTCTGGAGAAAGTTCAGATTGACCACACAACGCTCGACGTTCTGCTGGTGTATGGAGATACGTTAAGGAGGCCATACCTGACTGTCGCGATAGATGTCTTCAGCCGAATGGTAATAGGATATTACTTAAGTTTTGATGCGCCTAGCTACAATTCTGTAATGCACTGCCTCATGCACTCAATCTTACCAAAAAGTGAGGTATCATCGTCTATTAACAACATCAAACACACTTGGCCCTGTTCTGGCCGCCCCATCACGCTCCTTCTCGACAATGCTGCTGAACTCCATGCTAAGCCGCTAATTTCTGCAACAATGCAAATGCACATTGAAGTTCAATACTGCCCATTGAAAGAGCCACAGTACAAAGGAATCGTGGAGAGGTTCTTTGGAACCCTTAACACAAAATTCCTCCATATGATCCCAGGAACGACGCGGTCAAATATTCAGCAAAAAGGGGACTACGCAGCGCATCAGTTTGCTGGTTTATCAATCGATAAGCTTGATCATTGGCTTCTAAAATTTCTGATCGATGACTATTCGCAGAGCTATCACAGCGGATTAAGCTCTAAACCTGTTGATGCCTGGACACACGGTACGCAGAAACGACCCACTAGACCGTATACTGGCAGTTTACCTCTTGTTGCACTACTTGGCGCGATTGGAAAGCGCGTGGTACGACGCGATGGTATTAGCTTTATGAACCTCAGATATGCCTCACGTGAATTATCTGACGCTTTAGCTAAGTGGTCGATGGGCAAACCTCAGACTGCTAATTTAGTTGCACAATTTAAGTATGACGCCAGAGACATATCCTCAATCTGGGTTTTCATATTTGAAGGCGATAACCCAATAAACGTTCCATGCATTGAAACTCAATACACAGCTGGTCTGTCGCTAGCTCAGCACAAACAATGCCGCAAAGCGATCACAGCTGAACACGGCAACAAAGGAGAATTCAGGGACGTCGAATTGGCCCGTACACGGCGGGATATTGCGCTTGGCGTAACGAAAGACGCCGAGCTAGGACGCAAAGAGAGAATGAAATCTAAGCGAAAGGGTCGAACTCCAAAGCCAACTCCTGATGAGGGCAACAAACAGCAATTGCCGCCGATATACACACCAATTGATCAAATTCAGCAGCCTTTTGCTTCTTCGGAAGCAGAGGCGGCCGCCGATCATGCAAAAAATTGGTTCTCCTCTGAAAATTAACAACAAAGGATTTGTATCGTGGCTAACACATCGGGAAACAAAACTGGATCTACTCCTAACCAGGATTACGCGATCCCTATTCTTGGGCGCCTTCAGGAAAATGACTTGGCAGTAATTCGCCGCTTAAGAGGCATGTATGTTGAGTATTCACAGCCAAGAATGGCGCTGGATGCCCTCGCAGACTTCCACAAAATCTATAGAAATTCCCAAGATGGAGCTTGCATGTGCTTGGTTGGAAATTCAGGCACAGGCAAGTCAAAAATCATACAAGAATACGTGACTCAGACCAGAAGAGACGGAAAATTGACTGTGCTGGCTGTTACCTGCCCAAGCAGAACCTCCAGCAAAAGCATTCTGATGAGAATGTTAGAAGCACTGCGTGATCCAGCTCCGACAAAAGGCACTGAGACGGAGTTGGAAAGAAGGGTAAAACTGCAATTAGAACTCCATGGCATAGAAGTGGTCATAATCGATGAGTTCCAACACCTTTTGGATCCATCTAATCATCGGGTCAATATGGAATCGGCAAGTTGGGTGAAAGCCCAGATAAATGAAATGAGACTGCCATTTGTTTTAGCAGGCCTGCCTCAATGCGAGACTATTTTAAGTTCATGCGATCAGTGGAACAGACGTCTTAGCAGACGGATTGAATTGCACCCTTTTCAACGAGCTCGTCAGCAGGATACGACCGAATATCTTGGGTTCCTAAAGAAAGTCTCTGACATCTTACCCTTCGCAAATCCCGCGTTTCTAATCGATGGATCATTCGCTGCCCGCCTTTTGGAAGTAACGCAAGGACGGATAGGACTCATTATGCGGCTAATTGTACGCGCTGCGGAAATAGCTTTGGTCGCCCAGAATAGAGAGCTCAAGCTTTCTCATTTCTCACAAGCCAACAAGGAGCTGCAGAGGGCTGAATTTAACAAATACGATGATCCTTTTTATGCCGCAAGAAGACGGGAACCCCCGCTAATGGAAGCTGCAAAATGAGCGCCAAAATAGGAATACTTCCAATTAGCGAGCCCCCCAAATCAGATGAGTGTCTGTTTGGATATTTAACGCGACTAGGAAGCATGTATGGCTATCCAAATGGAGGTTGGATTGCCCAGTTGATTGGAGTTAATCCTGAAAAGCAGAGTCTATTTGCTATAAGCGAGCGCCTCAAAGCCTTGGCGACGTGCACAGGTGCATCGACAGAGGAACTAAAACGAATTGCAGTTCGTCGAGCGCCCGGAAAAATGGCTGTGACCCTGCCATCCGGCAGAACCGTAAGCTCAAATTACATATCCATGAAGACAGCGTATGTCTGTGAGGAATGCATAGCCGAATTTGGATATGCCAGAATGTCTTGGATTTTGAGATGTATACCAGCCTGCCCGATCCATCAGTGTCTACTGGTGGATCGGTGCAGCAACTGCGGCTCAGTATTCAATCACCTACGTCCCGCTGTCCACTGCTGGTGCGGGCATCCGCCTCCAAAGCGGCACCAAAAAGTCCGGTCCCATTTATCAAAATCCATCGAATGGCACCTAGAGTACTGGCTAAAAAACTCCAAACGAAAGCCCAAAAAGCTGGATAACCTGCCGCTCAAGTACTCACATTCCAAACCTGAGGAGCAAATGCGTGCTATCAAGTTTCTGGCAACGACGTTCCGAGATCGGGACCGTTGCCTGAATCAAGACCCAAACAAATCGATAGAGTTAAGCAGTCTTCATTTCATTAAGGCATATGCGATACTTGGGAACTGGCCGGAGGGGTATCACAGCCTGTTAGAAACAATGCTTCCCAAAAAACAGAATGGGGAAATCATGCTGCACGGTGCGTTACACAATCACTACAACACGCTCATTGAGTGGCGGCACGCTGAGGTTCTCAGTCCCTTTTGGGATTACCTGAACCACTTCCTGGAAAGGCGCAAACGTGAACAGATCGTAACCGGTCGTGGACAGCCTCTCGTTCAAAAATATATGAGTGAACCCGCTTACATCAGCCAGGCCCATGCAGCACAGCATTTAGCGATCTCAAAGAGCAAGATCAAAACACTGGTCGAGAATGGTCAATTGAAATCGAAGAAGTTTGAGACAGGGTACGGCATGAGATCCTGGCTATGCTCAACGAGTGTTGAGGAATACAGTCTACGACGATGGGACATTTTTACTCAGAATTCTGCAGCCGCTGAGCTTGGAATTGCCAAGGCAACGGTTGTCAGTTTCTTGAGAGCAAAGATTTTGAGACACGCGGTAAGTCCAGAGCATGGTGACATTACACTAAGCCAACGCATTACAGGAGAATCTGTGCGCGGCGTTGCGCAGAGGCTCAACGATATCGCCATTGCTCGAATACCAGGTGAAGGTGACCCAATTCCCCTCATAAAGGCTCCCGACCTTTATAACGCGAACGGGATATCCTTGGCAGTTATAATAAAGGCCGTGCTACTGTCACGAATTCGAATTTGGGTGACGGACGTTCGCCATAAGCCTTACCTGCACAACTTTGAGATTTCTGAAGAAGACCTCCGCAGTTTTGCGCGCCTTAACAAATGAAATAGTGTACTCCAGAATCTGAATATGGGTGGAGAACATCTAAATCTGGAGGAATTTTAAGGGCTCAGGTCAGCTATAATAAACAATCTGGATGTCCCGCGAGTAACTGCACCTTACACTGAACACTCACACAGATTATGCCGCATCTTCAAACTGTGCCTTCAACCGCCAGAATCTGCGCTTTCCTGACCCGGCTCCCGATCAAGACGTCGATCTCATCACCTTCCTCGGCACCAAGAAGGGCTTCGCCGAGCGGCTGACTAATGTGTATGATTCCCTTATCCGGCTTGTTCTCAACGTCGCTGAGCGTGATAAGCAGGGTCGCCTTATCACCTTCGAGATACTGAACTCGAACTCTATCACCCGCCTGCGCACCCAGTGAGCGTGCATTCTTTTTAGACGCACGCGAATTTGGATTGGGTTCAGTTCGACCAACCTCGTTCTCTCCCTTGTCCTCAACTATCCGTTCAGCCTTAGGGGTGAACAAGTCCAGGAGAGAATCCGCATCTAACTCCTGACGCGATTTGGCGATAGTCTCTCCTCGTTCCCTGCCTTCTTGAGACACGTCAGAGCGCAGCTCGCTGTATCGAACTTCCTCAAGGCGCTCTTCTATGCGTTTGCGCAGCTTCGCTGCTTGCGCTACTGGGTCGTTGAACCAGTCCGTTGACCATATCCGATGCAATGACCAACCGAGGTTCTCTAGAATTTCCTGTCTTAGCCGGTCACGATCACGAGCTGATTTCGCGCTGTGATAGTTGGCACCGTCACATTCAACGCCGAGCAGAAACCCGTGTGGAAAGCTCGGGTGGCGAACACCGATGTCAACGAAGTACCCGGCGACGCCCACTTGATAAATTGGCTCACATCCCATGGCACGAATTTGATCCGCCACAAAAATTTCGAAATCACTATCAGGCTCCCGGCTTGTTACAGTGCCAGCGTCGAGGCGCCCGGTTGCCGAGTATTCAAGCCAAGTCTTGAGCATGTAGTGACCTGGATTGCCGTCAGCGACGGCGGTGATATCTGCGGATCGCATGGAGGAGAACGTAACAATCTGCTCTTTCGCTCGGGAAAAAAGGACGTTCAAGCGACGCTTCCCTGCTATTCCCCCGATAGGACCGAAACGTTGATGGACTTTCGATCCCTCGGTCTCTGCCCCGTATACGGTTCCGATGAAGATAACGTCACGTTCGTCACCTTGAACATTCTCAAGGTTCTTCACAAAAAATGGCTCAAGCCCCTCACGTTCAGTCTCCCATTTCTCAATAAACTTCGCAGCATTCGAATCTTTCATTACTGCATAGTTCAGCTCATCCTGAATTAGCTCTTGTTGCTTCTGATTCAGAAGCACAACACCAAGAGAGCGCTCTGGCTCCTCCTTCATAAACTTCAGAATAGCCTTCACCATCTCCTCGGCTTCCCGAGGATTTGCGCCGCTCTTGTACAATCCGTCTACTGTGACCAAGCGCACCCCCATCTTCGGGTGTTCTTCCTGGGCAGCGGGAAAAACGATGAGGTCGTCATCGTAAACCATTCGGTTTGAAAACCGAATAAGCGCAGAAGTGCGCGAGCGATAGTGCCAACGTAGACGTCGCGGTGGTCGAAACGCTGCGTTCGCCATCTCCAAAATCGACTCGTTGGTTACCTGCTCATCTTCATCAGCGTCTTCGTCAGAAATCATTTTTCTGAAAAAGCTAGTGGGTGGGAGCTGGTTGGTGTCACCGACGATCATAGTTTGCTTGGCCCGAATGAGTGCCCCAATCGCGTTTTCTGGCGGCATTTGTGATGCTTCGTCAATGATGCACAGATCAAACTCTAAATATCCAAGCGGCACATATTGCGCTAAGGCTAACGGAGACATCATCCAGCAGGGCTTTATCTCCTGCAAGGATTTCCCTGCTCTCTTTACCAGATCGCGTACAGGAACGAACCTGCGCTGCTTTGACGTCTCATGTTCCAGTAAAGACAGCTGTGTATATGATGAAACTTTGCCTTGGCCGATGCCTGATGGAGGCGCGGCATTTTTATAGACGTCCACGCGAAGTTTTTTGCGCGATAGCTGGGTGAGCTTTTGGTCTGCGGTCACCAACCGGCGACGGGCGCGCTCAAGGGTGGCTCCGTCATATTTTGATAGAATTTTCTGATGTTGGCGAAAAACTTCTATCGAAAGCGCGCGCATAATCGCGGCTTCAATCACGTTGACAATATTGTGTGAAGAGACCGCCCAGTCATCAATCGCTGAAAGTAGCGAGAGACCATTTTGCTCCTGAAAGCGCAGCCTTGCTCGATAGAGTCGGCTGGCTGCCGCCAAACCCTCTCTATCATTCTCTCTACATCTTAATTCTGATGCTACCTCTGACGGGTTGGCATCTGAAACAAGGTTCGCCCCGGGAAGCGCTTCCTTAAGGTGATAAAGCGCTCCATCTGAGACTTCGCGCCTTTCGATGGCTGCATGCAATGCTTCCTTGAGAGGACAAAGGCGTCCCTCAGACTGCTCGCCAACCAAGGCCTTACGCTCGGGCTCATTGAGTCCAAAGAAGTGCCTCGCGAGACCATCCAGCCTAGCCATTTCAATTTTTTCGTGAGTTTTTGTCCCAGCGAAATGCTTGTCTAGGAAGTCGCAAACCTGCTGGTCCGCCTCAATCTGGCTCTTTGAGTTTAGAAGCGTCTCAACATTAATTGCCAGTTCCCCGAAAAGTGACTTTGAGGCTGGGGAGCCAATGAGCCTCTGAGCCGATGGCACCAATTCTGCATGTGCCGCCTCAAGCTCCGATTTTCTCGCAACCATAGCCTCACGCTCAGTTCGAAGGTCGGCTAATGATGTTTCTGGGTTTTCGGTATCTATCGATGGTATGCTTCGAATCAGGTCAACATCAGCTGATCTCAAAAACTCGCGAATGGGCCGATACTCGATACCCTCATAGACTTTGTCGATCATCAAAAAATAATCAGAGAGCGCATGCAATTTGCTGAAATCAGTCGTGTATCCTAAGTATCGTGGATCGACAAATTTCAAATATGCGGTCTCTTCATTGAACATTTCAACTGATGCCTTCCAGTTTTTGAGCAACGAGAGAGCTGATTGAACGCCTGATCGATCGAGCTTCTTCCCCTTGGAAAAGCGACGACCGATCCGGATTGCATTCCGATACGAGGCATTCAAAAATGCGAAAGCTCCTGCATTTTCGATCTCATGAAGCGCGGCCCCTAATTCGCTAGAGGATGGGATGTCATCGACGCGATAGGTTTCCTCCAATAATGTTTTTGACCTCTTAAGCTCTTTCGCTTGTTTGGCGATCTGCCAAATCGTGTTCGGAAAAGATGGCATTCTGGATGCTGCTTCCCGCATTTCCAGAGCTTCACGGTCCGCCTGATCCACCATGACCTTGGCATCGAAGAGTTCTCTAACACTGAAATCCTCAAGTAATGGCACCTCTTTAAAGAAGCGTTCCAGGCGGGAAATATGCTCATCCAAAGCAGAGATTCGCCCTTCGAAATCGGATATCTCCTTCTGGATATCTGTTATTCGAATCGTTTCCAGACGATGCTGGTCAACTGTTGCTTGTGCCTTCCTGAGCGTTTCCAGAAGGGCCTGGTCAAACGGTCCAGTGGCGGCATTCGACAGTTCCTTTTCCGTGCGCTCAAACTCTTCACAGGCAGCGATGAATTTGTTCAAGACCTCTAAAGTTTCAAAGGGATCTCGCTGCTCTAACAGCTTTTTCAGCATGAGCTGATAAGTTGCGTCAGTCTCATATAGTCGTTCCGCTGCTTCGCTGACGGCTTTGATCTCGCGATCCGTCAGCCGTTCTGAAATTCCAAATCCGATGAGTTCGTTGTTAATCTCTTCGAGACGCTCAAATTCACTCGCCGTGTCCCCACAAGCCTGAAGGATTCCATCCATTTGAAAACGCGTAGAGAGGTCTCTCTTGAGCCCGGCCCAGAACTCAGAGATAAGTTCCTTGTCCGCAAGCGCCTGACCCAACTCAGACGCTGCTTCTATGCGTTCCCGTATATCAACGGGCGTGATCTCCTCAATTCCCGGTACGTACGGCGTCTGCAAAGACTTTGGCGCACCATTAAGGAATTGGCTTGTCGCTATCGACTTGCTGATCACCTCATATACCGTGAGCCCGGTGTTCTTGAACTCAGACGACATAATATCAACGTACGACTGAATTTCTTCCCGAGCCTTTCGAAACTGGGCACCCTCTACGTCAAAATCGGAGGGATGATGACCAGCACGCATTTCCAAGCGATCCTTAATCGAAGCAACGACTTGCGCCCGGCTAGACTGTGTAGCTTGCAGCGAGAGAATAAACTCTCCCAGTCCGCAGCTGTTTAATCGGGACCGCACCACGTCGAGCGCAGCCATTTTCTCCGCCACGAATAGAACCTTTTTCCCCTGAGCCAACATCACAGCAATAGTATTCACGATTGTTTGGGATTTGCCGGTTCCTGGAGGTCCTTCAACAGCGAGGTTGGTCCCATCCGAGACGTCCGCTATAGTACTGAATTGTGAGCTGTCTGCCTCGCTAACCAGCAGAGGCACCTTATTCTCAATCTCTGGCTTGTCCACTAGGTAATCAGGCGCAAATGGCGTCGCATCACCTCTGCTTTCTTGGCCCGCCAGGATCGCATTTACGACCGAGTTGAGCTTGAAGTGCGATCGCTCGGTGTCGAGATCGTGGAACATCGCCAATCGGGATGATGGAAACGTGCCTAGAACCACGTAGCGTCGGACCCTCCAGTGCGGAACTGTTCGTGGCTTCGTTTTCTCAACTTTCTTTAGATACTCTTCAATCGATCCACCGTCGTACTCTGGCAGTTCAACCGCGAAATCCTGACGAAGCTTTTCCACAATGACGCGGTTCATCTCGAAGCCATCGTCCCGCCCGGTTACCTTAAAACTCATACCCTGAGGTGTGCGTTTACGTTCCAACTCAACGGGCAGAATGACTAGCGGAGAGTAGCTGAGATCGTCAGATTTCGGATCTTTCCACTCAAGGTAACCAAAGGCAGCTTGCATCACGCGCAAGCCTGTCTCCTGTTCCCAACTGCGCGCCTTCTCAACGAGACGGCTGCCCAGACGCTCCAGCATGTCGGGTAGCAGTAGCGTTTGGATGACGTCGTCCTCGTGGCGTCCGTCATTCGCCATTCCGTCTTTGCTCGGCAGATCGTAGGCAGGCTCGATATGATTGTTCTTAGCGTGCTGTATGAGGGACAGTTCCTTTTTGGTCTGACGTGGAGCCATCCCAAGGGTTTCTCGAACACGATCCCGTAATGCGCGCTCTGCCTTTCGCTGCAACTCGGTTGCCTGCTCATCAGCTGCGTCGATAGCCTCTAGAGCTGCTGCAAACTCCTGGTCAATTGCCCTTGCCTCTGACAGGGCACGCTGATACATATTGTTGCGCTCATCCTTAGGGTCCTGATCAAGCGGAGGCAATGTCCCGAGATTATAGGTTTTTCCAACGGAAAGTTCGTAGAAGAGTATATCCGGAACCTCATCCACAACCCGTATGTAATTGCTCCCTCGGCCGCTGAGCCGAGTGTTTATCAGTGCATTGCGACGGGTTAGATCGAGCAACTTTGGGCGCATGGACTCCACGCGCCGCAAAACATGCTCACGGAGTTCCTCTAAAGATCCCTTGCTCACAGCCCCCCCCAAAAATGAACTCACTACTCTCCGCAATAACTATAGAATAGTCACTTAAAAAGCTTTGGCGATTATAAAACGTATCTGACCTATGTGGACTTGTCTCACGGCGCTAAACGTGTGCGGCAAGGAAGATGCTACGCTGTCACGTTGTATCTCTTTAGTAAACAACCCCTGTCACGGTGCTGTCAGATTAATTCGAACTCGTCTCAGTTTGCCAATTAATAGAACGATTTATGCAGCAGCAAGCTGCTGCCATTCAATGAGCGCCGAGTTGCGTTTTGCTTTGTAATCGTCTCTTTGGATCAAATGGCGTTGGTGGTTGAAGTGAATGTGGATCGAGGCATGGGCAGACGAGAATTTCTGCGGGGTTTTTACATCCCTGAATTTGGCCATAGCCCCTTCTCGTCGCCGGAACGGCTGATGTAAGTTTTCGGCCCTGTTATTGATCCACCGCCCATATGCCTGATCATCAGCATTGCCGATCACATTCAACGCTGCTCGATAAGACCGAAGCCGGTCTGTAACAATAATCTTGGGCCGCCCATAACGCTTCATTGTCCGCTTTAAGAAGGTCAGCGCAACCCTGCAGCATCAGACAAAGAAGACTACGACACGGCATATCTGCAATTTGCGAAATCTATGAAGCAGCAAGCTGCAGCTATTAAATCGGCGCAGCTTCGCGTTTCTGTTTGTAAACGTCTCTCAGGATCAGATGGCGTTGATCAGATTGAAGGTCAAAAAATCTGATTATTCGATTCAGCATCGCCTGCCCCCTGAAAACGTTACTGAGGCGTTTCGCCGTTGTCAGACAGTGAAGTATTCAGACTCGCCCGGAATAGCGGGCAAACGCGGTAATATTGGTAATCTCAATCCATTCACTGCGGCCAGAATAGATCTCAGATGTTAGCCATTCTACTTCTTCATCCAATTTCTCCTCCGCAACATCTCGGTACCAAGCCTTCAGCCGTCCGTCCTCTCCGCCGCTCCAGCGGTACCCACGGCGTTTCAGGGCTTCTTTTCGCTTGTAGGGACCATTAACCGCCCAGAGCCTCTTGGTGGGCCTCCTAGCGGCCCCCAGCAACTGTGCAAATCCAGTCCACCCAGAAACAGGCAAGGGAAGAGATAAAAGCTCCAGGACCGCCTGACAGTCCTGAAGAGCTCTATGGGCTTTGAAAAACAGGCCGAAAGTAAGTGCGATCCATTCCAGTTTCAGACTGGTAATCCCCTCCTCTTTCCAAGCGATGTCATTCATTGAACAGGCCCATGCCTTTTCCTGAAACACTGTGCTGAGCCGTTCGACAAAGGGCCGATCGAAAGCCGCGTGGTGAGCTATGATCAATACGGCAGGTTCAATCACAGCTTCCAGGGCAGCGATATCAATCGTCTGTCCATCAAGATCCTCATCCTTGAGGCCTGTGACTTTTGATATTTCAGGATCAAGCGGCGCCGGCGGTTCCTGCAGAGCCTGAAAAGCTGTGCCAACTGAGAACAGTCTGCCGTCCCGGGAAAATGTGAATGGCAGAGCAGCGATCTCGATCACGCTGTCATGTTCAGGGTCAAATCCCGTTGTTTCGGTATCCAGAATTATGCCAACCAAAACTTCTTCGTTTGGATCGGGTTCGCCATAGGATTCTTTCGGCACCAGGCGTCGCTGTATCTGATAGTTGGGCGAAGCTTCCAGAACCTTGGCGGCATTTTCCAGATCATCAGTCATTTTTTGAGTTTCAGGCTACCCCATAGGCTCCGTCAATAGTATCACCTTTTACCTAAGGGAAAGTTAGGGTAAACTTCAAGCTGATAACATCAGCGCCACTGTCAAAATGGGACAGATAGCGATGGCAACCGCGACAGAAAAAATTTTACAGGAATCTATTAAAACACGGCTTCTTTTGAGGTTAGCTGCCCGCCGTTTCTGGACCACTCGGGTTCTTAAACTAATTCAAGGGGTCGTTTCCTCTATGTGTACAGAGTTTTCCAATCGCTCTGATAACGCCCTTCCATACGCTGACACCATCCAGGTCGCCAGATTCTAAGCATCTATCAGCCTTCATAGCAGCCTCTATCGCGGCGTCCTCACCGTGCTGGTCTATAAGCAGCTTTGCGGTGCGGTATAAGTCGATTGGTTCCATTTTCAGCAGCCTAAGTCTGATCCAAGTTCTTGGGAACCCCAAGTGGACGAGACATTCGGAAATAGATCCAAGCCAGAGCGGCG
>Ga0207884_1000668_pt1 | contig 18066 bp, 19 predicted proteins | sample MalvirmetaMSP144_FD_184236 | JGI IMG/M metagenome (GOLD analysis project Ga0207884, IMG submission 184236) | Marine viral communities from the Deep Pacific Ocean - MSP-144 (SPAdes) | ecosystem: Environmental > Aquatic > Marine > Oceanic | place: Pacific Ocean | collected 2011-07-08 | reverse complement strand
CGGGCTCGGCGGAGAAGCGGGCCAACTCGCGCACCATGTAGCGGTTGGAGGCCTCGAGGCGGCGCCAGGCCCAGAGCGGCAGGACGACCAGAATGCCGATCAGGGGCGCGGCGGGCGGCGCCCACAGGTCCAGCTTCAGGAGCGCCACGGCGCTGCCTGCGGGGATCAGAATCATCAGGGCCACGCCGAGGAGGAGATTTTCCCGCGGCCCCAGCCTCAGAAGACCAAGGAGCAGGACGCCAACCAGCGCCAGGGAGAGGGCGGTGAGAACCCCGCGGTCCAGCGGGCGGATTGTGCGGCCTTGCAGGAGGGCGTCCAGCAGATGGGCCTGGATCTCGACCCCGGGCGTCAGCTGGGCGGCGGTGCTGGTGGGGGTGGCGTAGCTGTCGTGGAGTCCTGCGGCGGTGGCGCCGACGAGCACGTAGCGACCGCGCAGGAATTCGGGCGGCGTCTCGCCGGCCAGGACGCTGCTGGCGGAGATGGACCGGTAGTGGCCCGGCGGTCCGGCAAAGGGAATCAGGACCTGCTTGGCGCGTACCAGGGCCCCGTCGGGGGGATGCGTGGGGCGGCTTGGCGGAGGAAGCCCCTGGCCGATCCGCCGCGCGACCTCCATGAGGTGGAGCACCTCCTGGCCCCCGGCGCTCTCGAGGAGGGCGGCGCGTCGGACGACGCCGTCGCGATCGAACTGGAGGTTGACCTGACCCAAGCCCGCGGCGCCTTCGGCGATCTCGCCGACCGGCGGTCGCAGGGCGAAGGCGGCGCCGTCGGGCCCCGGCGACTCGATGAGCAAGGGGAGGGCGGCGACTCCCGTCGCGGAGAGGGCCTCGCCCAAGGCCTGGTCGGCGGCGGGATCCGAACCCGCCTCCATGAAGAGCACATCATAGGCCAGGGCCCTGGGGCCGGCGGCTCCGATGCGTTCGACGAGCGCTGCGTGGACCTGCCGCGGCCAGGGCCAGACGCCAACCTCCTGAAGGCTCCGGTCATCAATGACGACGAGGATGATCTCGTCGCTCACGGGGCGTTGGGCCTGCCGAACCAGGGCGTCGTAGAGAAGATGGTCCAAGCGGCTGGCGGCCCCGGACCAGGCCACGAGGCCGGTCAATGTCAGGGCCAGGGCCGCGGTCAGCAGCCATTCGCCCATCAGCCACGGGCGCTGATGTCTGTCCTGGCGAGGTCCGGCCGGGGCGGGCAGGATCAGCCGCCCAGCTGGAATCGCTGGACCGGCGACCACTTCTCAAAGGCGACCCCGTTCTCAAAACGCGTGACCAGCACGCGCCAGAAATAGAGGCCGTCCGGAAGCTCGGCGACGGAGATCTGGCGCTCGGCCAGACCCGGCTCATCGATGATCGGGCCCTCCATCTCGGGGTTGGCGGCGAGCTGGAAGCGGAAGCTGGCGACGCCGTCGCCAGAGTCGCTCCAGCGGAACAGGAAGCTGCGATCCACCCCCTCCAGGCCGGCCGGCGGCTCAAGGCCAATGGCGTTCAGTCGACGCTCGATGGCGTAGACCTCGGGCAGCCCCTCCAGGCCGTTGGCGTCGAGGGCCGTCAGGCGCAGGAAATAGATGGCGTTGGGGACCGACGCGAAGGTCAGGACCGGCCCATCGTTCTGGCTTTCAGCCAGGATATCGACGAAGCCCGCATCCGTCGCCAGCTGGCCTCGATAGCTCTGCGCCCCATCGACGGGAGCGAGGCTGAAGCTGAGTTCCGGTTCATCCTGCGGCCGACCGGGGTTTTGGAGCTTGGGGCCAGGCAGGAGCGCCTGCGGCGCGGAGGCGCCGGTGGCGTCCGCCCGGCGGCCGAACGCCTGGGGCACGAGAATCTCGCGCGACTCATAGCTGGCCTGGGCGCCAACCGAGCCTTCGACGACCTCAAGAGTCGAGCGGTTGGCCGCAGCGTCGTGGCCGACGCGGAACTCCGTGCCACGCACCGCCGAGACGGTGAGGGGGGTCGTGATGATGAAGCTGCTGCCCGGCGTCGGCGCCGGGGTCACCACCGAGCTGCTGCGCCCGGCCTCAAGGGTGAGCTTGCGCTGAATGTCGCCGGTGAGCAGCACCCGCCGGGCGCGGTCGAGGACCACCTGGCTTTGAGAGGGCAGGGTGATGCGGGAGCCGTCGGGCATTTCCAGGGTCAGGAACGCGCCGGCGGCGGTGGTCAGGCGTGAGCCCTCCGGCACGACCAGGCCGATCACCGGGGCGAGCGGTCCGGCCGGGGCGGCGATGGTCACGTCGCCGCGGAAGGCGGCCAGGCGCGCGACGACGGGCTCGGTGCGCAGCAGGCGAACGGGAATCCGCAGGGTTGTGCCGGGCTGGAGGCGCCGCGGCTCGACGATGCGATTGAGGCGGCCGACCTGCAAGGCGTCGCCCGGCCGGATCATGTAGCGCTCGGCCAGGTCGTAGAGCGTGTCTCCGGGGCGGACCACATAGGTGGCGATGTCAGAGGGGGCCGAGCTTGCTTGAGCCTTGGCGGCCGGCGGGGACAGGCCGAGCCCGATGGCGCAGGCGATGGCCAGGGCGAGGTGGATGACCTTCATAGAGCGGAAGACTCCTCGGCGTCGCTTGAGATCGCCTCCAGGCGGTAGCCGTAGCTGTAGACAGGGGCCAGTCGGTAGCCAAGGGCCGGGCGCAGGTCGAGCTTGGCGCGGATGCGCGAAACGTGGGCGTCGAGGGTGCGTGTGGGAAGATCCGGATTGCGGCCCCAGACCGTCTCCAGGAGATAGGCGCGGCCCAGGGGCCGGTTCATGTTCCGGAAAAAGGCCAGGGCCAGGGCGAACTCCTTGCTGGTCAGCTTCACGGTGTTGGCGCCGTAGGCGACCGTCTCAGCCATGGGATCGAACAGGTGATCGCCGAAGGTCTCCGGTCGCATGGTCGCGCCGCTGGGATAGGCTCGACGGAGGACGGCGTTCACCCGCGCCAGCAGTATCGACCGCTCGATGGGCTTGATGATGAAGTCGTCGGCGCCGGCGTCGAGGGCGGTGACGATATCCTCGGCCGAGGCCCGCGCCGTGATCATCAGGACGGGGGGCGGCGCCTGAAGATTGGCCCGGGCCCAGACCAAGACGTCCAGGCCGGACAGACCCGGCACGTTCCAATCCAGGATAAGAAGATCGAAGGTCTCCTGGCGGAGGCGCACCAGCAGGGCGGCGCCGGAGACAAACCGCAGGCAGAGGTGATTGTCGGCGCGCAGGGCGGCCTCCACCAGATCCCCATGGGCGGGATCATCCTCCAGTATCGCCACCCTCATGAGGCTTGTCCTTCCCCGAAGACGCGGGCGCCTAACTCTTGGAGCTAAGCGTGAGGCATGGCTACGGGTACGCCTCAGGGCGCGCGACTATCGCCGCCGTTTATAATGTGAAGCCGGCCCAATTTGGGCAACGGCGGAGAACGGATTGTAAGAATTTGTAAAAATTGGGTCCAAACCCATGCAGGCCTTTCGCTTGGCGCTACTAGGCGGGAATGAGGTCGGATCAGAGAGAATCGAGGCCGTCCTCATTAGAGGAGCCCTGCGCATGATGTCATCTGAACTGGCCCCGGAGGGGCGACTGAAAGGGCCTGCTGGCCAACTCCAGATTCTGGTGGCGGAAGATGATCCGCGTACCCAGCGCCTGCTGGTCGCCCTGCTGGATTTCGTCGGCCTGACCGCGGTGATCGCCCGTGACGGTTCCGAAGCCCTGGAGGCGTGGCGGGGCGCCCGTTGGGACCTCATCCTGATGGATGTGAGAATGCCGCTGATCGACGGGCACGCCCTGACGGGGATCATCCGGCGGACGGAGGCGAGCGAAGGTCTCGGCCGCGTCCCCATCGTGGCGATCACGGCGGGCGGCGGCGAGGCCGATCGGCAAGCCTGCCTGGCGGCGGGCATGGACGCGGCCATCAGCAAGCCCTTTGCGGCCAAGACCTTGTTCGAGACGATCGAGCGCTACCTGGGCGGAATCTCGGTTCCGGGCCATCCGCCCCTCGGCGCGATCCACTAGGGGCTGCGCGATCCTCATTCGTCACGCTCGGCGCCAAGCTTAACTATGTAAACAGTTGTAAATTCAAACGCCCCCGTCTTGTTTTGGCGGCCCCCATCCCTCCCATTGCGGCGCGTGCGTGCGGGGAGAACAAGCATGGATCGCCAGCTGACGGCGTCTTTATCGGGCCAGGACAGGCGCAGGGCGGGCCAGGTTGAACCGCCGGCCCCGGCGCTGGCGGCCCTGACCTGGTTCATGCCGGCCATATTGGGGGTCGCGGCCCTGGCGGCGACCCGGCCATCATCGTCGGTGCTGGTCGCCGGCGCGGTCGTCCTGACGTCCGCCGCCGGCCTGGCCTGGAGGCTTCTAGGCTCCCGGGCCGGCGACTATGCGATCGTCGCGGAGGTCGCGGCGCGCTACCGCGTCCAGCCGGTCCAAATCCGCCGCCTCTGGCTGCCCCTCAACGCCCAGTGGCGCCATCCCCGACAGTACGAGGCCATCGTTCTGGACGCCGCCTCCCAGCACAGGCGACTTCATGTGGCCCTGCCGCTTTCCGCCGGTGGTCCCGTCTGGGTGCGGCTCAGCCTCGACTCATCGCCGCTGATGCAGGCCGGGGCCTGAGTCATGGTCGCCAGCGTCAGCATCCACCCGGTCGATCTGCATGTGGGCATGCGCCTGCGTCTCAGGCGGCGGGAACTGAAGATCACCCAGACCGACCTCGCCCGACACCTGGGGATCAGTTTCCAGCAGGTGCAGAAGTACGAGCGCGGCATGAACCGGCTCAGCGCCTCGCGACTCTATGAGATCGCTGGGCTTCTGCGGGTCGGCGTGGGCTATTTTTTCGAAGGATTCGAGGGCGTATCGACCAATGGTTGCCGAACGGCCGTCTGACGAGCCTGACGAGATGGGCTTGAGGGGAGCTCCGGAGCGGCGCTGGGCCGCTCCGGAGACGCCTTGAGGCTGGGTGACCAGCCTCCGGATAATGGTGCCGCCGGGCAGGATTGAACTGCCGACCTCAGCCTTACCAAGGATGCGCTCTACCACTGAGCTACGGCGGCGAAAGGCGAGGCGGGGGCTATAGCCAACCCGACGGCCCGCGTGAAGCCCCCAAATCCGGATTTCTCGGACTTGACCTCAAAGGACCCCGGCCGCAAGCCATGCTCATGAGCCCGCCGGACAAGCCCAGACCCCCGCCGCCCAATGATCGGGAGGCCAAGCTCGCCCAGGCTCTTCGCGCCAATCTTCGCCGCCGCAAGGCCGCGCCAACGACGCCGGATGCTTCGGTCCCCGGGGATGACAAGCGTTCGTGAGAGCCGCGTGGCTTTGCGCCGCGGTGGCCTCGGGCTAGAAGCGCCACTTGGGTTGTTCACGCCGCAGGGCTGCGGCGCTTGAAGGGGCTGGGATTGGACCGAATCGTCATCGAAGGCGGCGCGCGTCTGGAGGGCGAGATCGCCATCAGCGGCGCCAAGAACTCGGCCATCAAGCTGATGGCCGCCAGTCTTCTGACGAGCGAGCCTCTGCGGCTGACCAACATGCCGCGCCTGGCCGACACGCGGTTTCTCGGCAAACTGCTCACGCGCCTCGGCGCCGAGGTCACGGAGCAGGATGGGCCGGACGGCGCCGAAACCGTGCTCCAGACCTCTGAAATCATCAGCGCCATCGCCCCCTATGACCTGGTCCGCCAGATGCGGGCCTCGTTCAATGTGCTGGGGCCGCTGCTGGCCCGCTCGGGCCAGGCCAAGGTCTCGCTGCCCGGGGGCTGCACCATTGGCGCCCGGCCGGTGGACCTCCACCTGTCGGCCCTGCGCGCGCTCGGGGCGCAGATCGATCTCCATGAGGGCTATGTCTACGCTCAGGCGCCGCGGGGCTTGATCGGCGCGGAGATCGCCTTTCCCTTCGTCTCGGTCGGCGCCACCGAGCACGCCATGCTGGCGGCGGTTCTGGCCGAGGGCGAGACCGTGCTGCGCAACGCCGCCTGTGAGCCCGAAATCGTCGATCTGGCTGACTGCCTGAACAAGATGGGCGCGCGGATCAGTGGGGCGGGCATGGACGTGATCCGCATCCAGGGGGTCAGCCGGCTGGGGGGCGCGACTCACTCCGTCATTCCCGACAGGATCGAGACGGGCACCTTCGCCCTGGCCGCAGCCATGGCCGGCGGCGAGGTGCGGCTGACCCGGACCCGCAGCGACTTCATCGCCAATCTGCTGGACAAGATGGAAGAGGCCGGGGTCGACGTGACCCATCACAACGACGGCGTGACCATCAAGCGCAGCGGCCGGCGCCTGGCGGCGGTGGCCATAGAGACCGATCCCTATCCCGGCTTCGCCACGGACCTGCAGGCCCAGTTCATGGCCCTGATGACCTTGGCCGACGGGGAATCGGTGATCCGCGAGACCATTTTTGAGAACCGTTTCATGCATGCGCCGGAACTGGCGCGGCTGGGCGCCGACATCGCCATCCAGGGCGGCGAGGCCCGGGTGCGCGGGGTCTCAAGCCTGAACGGCGCCCAGGTGATGGCCACCGACCTGCGCGCCTCGGTCAGTCTGGTGATTGCGGGCCTTGCGGCCAAGGGCGAGACCGAGGTCGGCCGCGTCTACCATCTGGACCGCGGCTTCGAGCGCCTGGAAGCCAAGCTCGGCGCCTGTGGCGCGAAGATCCGGCGCCTGACGGGCGCGGAGATGATCGAGGATATGACCGCCGATGCCTGAGGTTTCCCGTGGGCGCTTGAAGCTGCTTGCCGAGGACGCCGAGGATCTCGCGGTGATCTCAGCGGCCCTGCAGGACGCGGTGGCCAAGATCGGCGACATCCGCTTCGAGGCTCAGATGCGGCTGCTGACCGTCGCCTTCAACCGCTACCGTTGGGAGGCGGGCGGAGGCTCTCGGGTGCGCAGCGCCCTGCAACTTGGATCGGTCGAACAGGTCGAGGCCCGCCGGCTGCGGCGCGATGCGCCCGACGCGGTGGTCGAGCTGCTAGCCATCGCCTTCGAGCCGGACGCCGAGCCCCCGGGGGGCGCTGTGGTGCTGAACTTCGCGGGCGGCGGCGACCTCAGGATCAAGGTCGAATGCATCGAGGCCGTCATGGCCGACGTCTCCGAGCCCTGGCCGACCCCGCGGACGCCCAGGCACGAGACCTAGGTCCGCCGCTCGCGGCCTGTGGCTGCGGCGCCATGGCGTTGGACGGCCGGGATCGCTACATAGCCAGGCCATGCGCCGTTTCCTCTTTTCCGACCCCGATTTCGAAGCCCGCTTCGCCTCTCTGGTGAACGAGCGCCGCGATACGCCCGAGGATGTCGAAGCCATCGTGCGCGACGTCCTGGCGGCGGTGCGGCGCGAGGGCTTGCCCGCCGTCCTGCGCTATGGCGCGCAATTCGACGGGGTGGAGATCAGCGAGGCCGATCTGCGGGTGACGCCGGAAGAGATCGAGGCCGGCGCGGCGGCCTGTCCGCAGGAGGTGCGCGAGGCGATCGATTTCGCCGCCGGCCGCATCCGCAGCTATCACGAACGGCAGCGCCCGGACGACGCCCGCTTCACCGACGAGGCGGGGGTCGAGATGGGCTGGCGCTGGACGCCGATCGAGGCCGTGGGGATCTATGTGCCTGGCGGCCGCGCGGCCTATCCCTCCACCGTGCTGATGAACGCTGTGCCGGCCGCAGTGGCCGGCGTGTCCCGCATCGCCATGGTCACGCCGCCCGGGCGCTTGCAGCCGGCGGTGCTGGCGGCGGCCAAGGCGGCGGGCGTTACGGAAATCTGGCGGGTGGGCGGCGCCCAGGCGGTGGCGGCCCTGGCCTATGGCGCCGGGCCGATCGCGCCGGTGGACAAGATCGTCGGACCCGGCAACGCCTTTGTCACCGCGGCCAAGCGGCGAGTCTATGGGGTGGTGGGCATCGACGCCCTGGCCGGACCGTCGGAGATCGTCGTGGTCGCCGACGCCCAGAACCGCCCGGACTGGATCGCCGCCGACCTCCTGTCCCAGGCCGAGCACGACCCGGCCGCCCAATCGATCCTGATCACCGACGACACGGACTTCGCCGCCGCGGTCGAGGCGCAGGTCGAGGCGCAGATCGCCACCCTGAGCACCGGCGCGGTGGCCGAGGCGTCCTGGCGCGACCACGGGGCGGTGATTATCGCGCCCCTGGACCAGACGCCGGCCCTGGTGGACCGTCTGGCGCCCGAGCACGTGGAGTTCGCCGTCGTCGATCCGGACGCCCTGGCCGCCCAGGTTCGCCACGCCGGGGCGATGTTCCTGGGGCGGCATGCGCCCGAGGCCATTGGCGACTATGTGGCGGGATCCAACCATGTGCTGCCCACCAGCCGGGCGGCGCGATTCTCCTCCGGCCTTTCCATCTACGACTTCATCAAGCGCACCTCCTTTGTGAAGTGCGACGCGGCGGCCTTCCAGGCCCTGGGCCCGGCCACGGTCGCCCTGGCCGAGGCCGAGGGGCTGCCGGCCCATGCCCGCTCGGCCGCCCTGCGGCTGGGGCAGGGCGCAGGGCTCAAAGGCTGAACGAAACCTGTCGATCGGCCTCGGGCGAGCGTTCAGCAAGCCGCCCCTAGGGTCAGTCTCGTAGGGTCCCTTGCGGCCCGGCGAACTCGATCTGAGGGAGGCAAGTCATGCCGAACAAGAGTGTTTCCAAACTGGCCTCGGGTGCGGCCGCCACTGCGATGATGAGCGCCCTGTTCCTGGCCGCTGCGGCGCCCGCCGCCCAGGCGCAGAACTTTGGCGGCGTGCTCGGCTGCAACGCCAGCGGCGGCAAGCAGGAGGGCGGCGCCCTGATCGGCGCCCTGCTGGGGGCTGCGGCCGGCTCCAACCTGGCCAAGAACGACCGCGGCACGGGCACGGCCCTGGGCGCCGTCGTCGGGGCCGCCGCCGGTTCGGCGATCGGCTGCAAGCTGCAGCACGATGACCAGGACCGCCGCTACGGCCAAGGCCAGGGCTACGCCTACAACCAGCCCGCCACCTACACCCACGACGGCTATCGCCTCGACCGGAACCTGGCCCCGGCGAGCTACAGCCGGGGCGGCGGCGCCATGGTCGCCCGCTCGACGGTGAACCTGCGCGCCGCGCCGACCACCAACAGCCCCCGGGTCGGCCAGCTGGGCGCCGGCCAGCGCTTCGAAGCCCTGGCCCGGGTGCGGGGCAGCGACTGGGTCCTGGTGGGCCAGAACGGCGTCGGCGTGGGCTATGTCCACGGCGCCTATGTCCAGCCCGAGGGCTATCGCCACGCCAACTATCGCTACTAGCGGGCGCTCCGAGAGGTGCGAAGATCCCCCGTCGCGTCGGCGGCGGGGGATTTTTCTGAGCTGCACGGCCCCTGCGCCCGCATGGCGGGATGACGTTGGGGGGCAGATTGCACTAAAGCTGACGCCTAGAGCATGGTGCGATCAGACGGACCGCCTGATCGTTGAATCCTGCTCTGGATTTTAGAGTTTGAGCGCGTTTCGACCGTAAGACCGGGCGCCACGTTTACGGAACGCGCTCCAGCACTTCGCCAGAGCCTCATGGCTGACGACGACCAGAAGAACCACCGGCTGCAGAGCGTCGAGATCGACCAGGACTCCCTGGGCGCGATTTCGCGCGACCAGGAGCAGGAGCGGCAGATCGCGATCTTCGATCTGCTGGAGTCCAACCACTTTGCGCCCGACGGGGCGGAGGCGGGGCCCTACGACCTGCACATGGGGCTGATGGAGAACCGGCTGGTGCTGGACGTCCGTGGCCCGGCCTATGAGAAGCGCCACATCCTGTCGCTCTCGCCCTTCCGGATGCTGATCAAAGACTATTTCATGATCTGCGAGAGCTATTACCAGGCCATCCGCAACGCCACGCCGGCCCAGATCGAGGCCTTGGACATGGGCCGTCGGGGGCTGCACAACGAAGCCTCCGAACTGTTGCGGACAAGGCTGGCGGGCAAGATCGAGACCGACCTCGACACCGCCCGGCGGCTGTTCACCCTGATCTGCGCCCTGCATCACCGGAACTGAGGGGCCAATGGGTTCGGGGTCTCGTCCGCCGCTGCCCGGCGCCATTCTGTTCGCCTGCAACTTCAATCGCGTGCGCTCGCCCATGGCCGAGGCGGTGGCCAAACAGATTCTCGGCGATCGGGTCTATGTGGACTCCTGTGGGCTCAAGCCCGATGTCGACGCCGAGGGGGCCGACCCCTTTGTCCAGGCGGTAATGGCCGAGCAGGGCTTTGACCTTGAGGGGCACCGGCCCAAGACCTTCGACGACCTGACCGACGATTCCTTCGACCTGGTGATCTCGTTGACGCCGGAGGCGCAGCACCGCGCCGTCGAACTGACCCGTCATCGGGCCGCCGAGATCGAGTATTGGCCGACGCATGACCCGACCCTGGCCGGGGGCTCGCGGGAGAATCGGCTGGCGGCCTATCGCGAGGTCCGTGACGCCCTGGCCCAGAGGATCCGGGAACGGTTCGGCGAGGGCGACGAGGGCGAGTGACGCGCCGGGCTCTACCGGGGCGTCCACAACCTGGGTTATGATCACCCGTTGACGGCTCGCGGCCCGATTCCAGGCGCGTTCCGTTCGCTTAGGTGAGCGCCCATGGAGCCGGCATGGCTAAGGAAGAGCTGTTGGAGTTCCCCGGCGTGGTCAGCGAAGTGCTGCCCAACGCCATGTTTCGCGTAAGGCTCGAAAATGAGCATGAAATCGTCGCCCACACCGCCGGCAAGATGCGCAAGAACCGCATTCGCGTGGCGGTCGGCGACAAGGTCCTGGTGGAAATGACCCCCTACGATCTGACCAAGGGCCGCATCACCTTTCGCGTCCGCTAGGCGTGGCCATTCCGACCCCGCCTGCCGCCCCCCGTCTCGTGCTGGCCTCGGCCAGCCCGCGCCGCCTGGACCTGCTGGCCCAGATCGGCGTGACGCCAGACCATGTGGCCGCCTCAGACATCGACGAGGCGCCGTTGCGGGGCGAGACGCCGCGGCTGCTGGCCCTGCGGCTGGCCGCCGCCAAGGCCGCCGCCGTCAAAGCCTTTCACCCCGAGGCCTATGTGATGGCCGCCGACACGGTGGTGGCCGTCGGCCGGCGGGTTCTGCCCAAGGCGCAGAACGAGGCGGAGGTGGCCGCCAGCCTGGACCTGCTCTCGGGCCGGACGCACCGGGTCTATACGGCGGTGGCGGTCCACGGACCCGATGACCGAACCGCCGAGCGACTGGTGGAAACCCGGGTGACCTTCAAGCGTCTCGCGCCCCGTGAGATCGCCGCCTATCTCCAGAGCCAGGAGGGGATCGGCAAGGCCGGCGGCTATGGAATTCAGGGCCGGGCCGGCGGGTTCGTCCTGCGGCTGCAGGGCTCCTATCCCGCCGTGGTCGGCCTGCCCCTCTATGAAACCCTTTGTCTGTTGCAGGGTCTGGGCTATCCCGCGGCATGAGCCGACGGACCTACTTCATCGATGAGGGCCTTGGGGAGACCCGGGGCGGCGTGCTTCTGGACGATCGCCCCGAGCGGCTGCTGATCCAGCGGAACGACGATTCCCAGCGCCTGGCCCTGGGCGCCCGGCTGCGCGCCCGCGTGCGGCATGTGGAGCCGGCGCTCGCCATGGCCTTCCTCGACCTGGGGGAGGGGGCCGAGGCCAGCCTCTCATTCAAGCCCGACTCCCGCCCGCGGCAGGGCGAAGCCCTCGAAATCGAAATCCGCACCGAGGCGCGGGTAGGGAAACTGGCGACGGCGCGCCTCATCGGCCCGGCCCAGGGCGATCCTGCGCTGTTGTCGCCCGCCCCGAGCCTGATCGATCAGCTGCGCGACATGGCCAGGGACGGCGAGCTGATCACCGGCAAGGCCGCCCGCCAGATCGCCGACGAGGCCGAAGCCGAGGCCCTGGAGATTCTGCATCCGCTCCCGGGCGGCGGCAGCATCGCCATTGAGCCCACCCGCGCGCTGACGGCGATCGATGTCGATGTGGGCGAGCGTAAGGGCGCCGAGGCCAAACGGGTCACCCGCCAGGCCAACCTGGCCGCCCTGGGGGTGGCCGCCCGCGTCCTCCGCCTGAAGGGGCTGGGGGGGCTGGTGGTGTTCGACATGGCGGGCCGGGGCCACGATGGCGCGGCCCTGATGGCTGCGGCGCGGGCCGCCTTCAATCCCGACAATCCCGGCGTGTCCATCGGCCCGATCAGCCGGTTCGGCACCATTGAGCTCACCGTGCCCCGGCGGACCCGGCCGGTGACCGACATTCTCACAGACGCCTCGGGCCGGATCTCGGCCCGGACCCTGGCCCAGCGCCTGGTCCGGCGGCTGGAGGCCGAGGGCAGGGCCTCCCCGGGGGGCCAGTTGTCAGGGCGCTGCGCGCCGGCGGTGGCAGAGGCGGCCAAGCCGGTCCTGGCCCTGTTGTCGGCCCGCATCGGCGCGCGATTCGAGGTCAGCGCCGATCCGGACGCGCCTTGGGACCGGATCGAGGTTCACGCCCGATGACCCGTCCAGCCAGCCCAGCGCCCAAGTGCGCCATCTGTCGCCGCCCCGCAGTCGCCGAGTTTCGACCCTTCTGTTCCAAACGCTGCGCCGACGTGGATCTGCAGCGCTGGTTCACCGGCGCCTATGCGGTGCCGGCCGTGGAGCAGGAAGAGGTTTCCGAGGACGAGGACTAGGTCTGAGAAGATCGGCGCCCGGAGCGCTGGACTTCGGCCGGCGGCTCTTTTATAGACGCGGCTCCCGCGCGGCGGGCCCAGGCCTGGGTAGCTCAGTTGGTAGAGCAGCGGATTGAAAATCCGCGTGTCGGTGGTTCGAATCCGCCCCCAGGCACCACTTCCCTTCCAGGCGAATCTGATCCGCGCCGCCGCCGAGCTGCGAAGGCGCTCCACGCGCGTCGGGCGCGTTGGGCCAACGGGGTGTCTAGAAGGTCCTGAGCCGTCGTCTCAGACCACTATTCTTTCGCTCGACCATACCCTGCGGCTAAGCCGCCGCCCGTCTTGGGTCGGTTCAGCGCCAGGGGTGAGGCTTTCCAGTGACAGCAGAGGGCCTCGTTGCGCCGCGAAAGCGGTGATCGCCTTGACTTGAGGGGGCGCCGCGCTCATTTGCCGCCTCAACGGCGACCGCGTGCGCAATTGCTGAGCGCTGGCAGGGCGATTCTCGCCAGAATTTGCCCATATTGACCAACCGGCGTTCGATGCGCCCTGTTGCGACGCAGCAATATCTTTCCCGAGCTGGGCGAGATTAGCCAATTATTGCAGCCAATTCATATTGTGCATCGCAGCAATACCCGAATTTCTGATTAGATTATCGACGGTTAGCTGAGGGCTCTCGCACTTGACGCTCCGTTTGGGGGTTGCCAAAGGAGCCTCGCCGCACGTCTAACTTTGCGGTGAGGGTCCGCTTTCCGAAAGGTGTAGCGGTCTCGCCTCGCCCAATCGCGGCGCCGAGCTTCACACGAATGTGGGAGAGCGGCGCTACGGGTCGGGTGCAGCGATAGCGGTTTCGGTCTCGGCGCGACGAAAGTCGTCTCGGGGCCAAGCTTATTCAACTAGGGTGGAGACGCTCTCGCGCGACGACCCTCGGTCCAAACGTGCTAGACCATTAGGAACTGGCGACAGATGCTCGACAATAAACGGAAGATCCCCTTCATCGCTCTCATTGGCGCCGCTGCGCTGGTGATGGGTGCGCCGGCGTTCGCTCAGGACGCCGCTCCTGCTGATCCGGCCGCCGCCGAGGCTCCTGCCGATCCGGCCGCCGAAACTGCCGCCCCCGCCGATGCTGCTCCGGCAGCCGAAGCGCCGGCGGAAGAAGTCTCGACTGATGTTGGTGGTCACGGCGAACTGACCATCATGACCATGTTCCTGGACGCTCAGCCGGTCGGTAAGGCCGTTCTGATCGGCCTGGCCCTGGCCTCGATCTTCTCCTGGACCCTGCTGCTCACCAAGCTCTTCGAGTTTGCTGGCCTGGAGCGTCAATCCAACCGCTTCCTGGAAGCCTTCCGGGGCGCCAAGAACATCAACGACATCGGCCGTATCGCCATGTCCGACGAGTTCGAAGGCAACCCGCTGGCCGACATGGCCGCGGCCGCCGTCCAAGAAGTTGAGGTTTCGCGTCAAGCGGGCCTGAACGTGGCTGGCGAACACCGCGAAACCACCATCACCCGCGCGATCGCCGCGGTGAGCGGCGTGCAAGCCTCGCTCGCCAAGCGCCTCTCGGGCGGCATGCAGTTCCTGGCCTCGGTCGGCTCCAACGGTCCGTTCATCGGTCTGTTCGGCACCGTCTACGGGATCATGTATTCGTTCATCGGTATCGCGAACACCAACACGACCAACCTGGCCGTCGTTGCGCCCGGTATCGCCGAAGCCCTGCTCGCTACCGGCATGGGCCTCTTCGCCGCTATCCCGTCGGTTATCTTCTACAACTACTTCCAGACGCGCATCTCCGCTTACGGCGCCCGTTCGGAAGGGTATGTCGCTGAACTGCTGAACGCGATTTCCCGGCAGCTCGACAAGGGGGCCTAATCCCAATGGCTGCTAAACTCTCAGGGTCTGGGGGTGGCAGGTATGCGACGGAGCAGAACAGCGAAATCAATGTGACGCCCTTCGTGGACGTCATGCTGGTTCTCCTGATCATCTTCATGGTGGCGGCGCCTCTGGCCAGCGTAACGGTCCAGGTCGCGCTTCCTCCAGCCGTCGCCGAGCCATCTCCGAACCCGCCTAAACCGGTCTACATTTCGATCCAGTCGAACGGGTCCATCTATATCGGTGACTTCGCCACCGATCTGTCGGCCCTGGGCGACGATCTCCGATCGAACATTGGGCAGCGGAACCCGGAGCGCGAGCGGATCTTCATCCGCGCCGATAGGGACACCATGTACGGTGACTTCATGGGCGTGATGAACATGCTTCAGGACAATGGGTTCTACAGCGTGGCGCTCATCGGCGAAGAAGACAATTGAGGGAGGTGAGGCATGTCTGACACCAGTGACACGACTCACATTCACCACAGCCCGTTCGACGCGCCGAAGCCGAAGCGGAACAAGGGCATCATCATAGCGATCATCGTTTCGATCGTCGTGCATGTGGCCTTGGGTCTTTATCTCTACAAGACCAAGTTCGAGCCGGAATATCGGGAGTACTCGGAGGATGTGACGGACGTGGCGATCATCAAGCCCGCCCCGCCGCCGCCGCCGCCGCCGCCCCCGCCTCCGCCGACGAACACGCCGCCGCCGCCGCCGCCGAAGCTGCAGCCGCGTCCGCCGGTCGCGCCGCCGCTGAACGCGCCGTCGATTCCGCCTCTGCCGGTTCCGCCGGTCGAAAAGCGGATCGAACAGCCGAAGCCGCCGGCTCCGCCGCCGCCCGCGCCGCCGCGTCCGTCGGTGATCACCAATCCCGACTGGGCCCGTCTGCCCAGCGGCGAGGATGTGGCCCGCTATTACCCCGACCGCGCTCAGCGGATGGGAGCGGAGGGCCGGGTGGTTCTGAGCTGCTCGGTCACGGCGCGTGGCACGCTGGAAAACTGCTCTGTGGTGGAAGAAAGCCCCGCAGATCAGGACTTCGGCAGCGCTGCGATGCGGATGACCCGACTGTTCCGGATGCGTCCGCGCACCGCCGACGGCGCCCCCGTCGAAGGTGGCACCGTTCGGATCCCGATCTCCTTCCGTCTTCCCGGCTAAGGGACGACGTCAGGATCAAGGAAATTGGCCCCGGGGACCTCGGTCTCCGGGGCCTTTTCTTTGCCCCGCGCGCCTGTGGCGATGGCTCTTGATCCCATTGGCCGGCGCCACTAGAACCCTATCCCTCGCGATGCGCCGCCTTAGCTCAGTTGGTTAGAGCGCCAGATTGTGGCTCTGGAGGTCCTCGGTTCGAACCCGAGAGGTGGTACCATCGCGCTGGAGGCCCGAGAGATCGGGCCTTTTTTGCGTCTGGTCGCCGCGGGCGCGCCATCACGCCCTTTGGCCGGCCTTCGCAGGGACGTCACGAAGTCCGGGCATAAGCCGCCGTCTTAGCTGGCCGGCGTTGCGCGGGCCGAGGCAGAGGCGTTCATGATCCTTCCTATCCTTCCCCGCGCGGGCCTGGCGGCTGGCGTTCTCGCCCTTTCGATCTCTGTGGCGGCCGGCGCCGTCCAGGCGAAGGAGCCCCAGGCCGCACTCGCCGCGGCCCTGGCCCGGCAGCCCGCGACGGCGCCCGCCAAGAACGTCATCCTGTTCATCGGCGACGGCATGGGCGTGTCCACCGTCACGGCCACCCGCATCCTGGCCGGACAGCGGGCTGGCGTGGACGGGGCCTCCTATGACCTGGCCTTCGACACCATGCCCTATGGCGGGCTGGTGCGGACCTATTCCGCCGATGGGCTGGTGACGGATTCGGCCAACGGCGCCTCGGCCATCACCACCGGCTATCGCACCATCAATGGCGGCCTCGGGGTCGATGGCGGCGCCCGCCGTGGGGTCTGTGATCCGGCCCGCAACGTGCCGACCCTGGCGCAGCGCGCCAAGCGAGAGCTGGGCAAGGCGGTGGGCGTGGTCTCCACCGCATCCCTCACCGACGCCACCCCGGCGGCCTTCTACGCCCACAGTCCAGACCGCGGCTGGGAGAGCGACGTCAGCCTGCCGGCTGCGGCCCGCGAGGCCGGCTGCGTCGATATCGCCTCGCAGCTGGTGCTGGCGCCGGACGATCTGCGTCCCGACATCGCCCTGGGCGGCGGCCTGAGCTTCTTCCGTCCCGAAGCGGCCGGCGGTCAGCGCAAGGACGGCCAGGATCTGCCCGAAATCTGGGCGGCGCGAGCCGACGCCGCCTTCGTCACCGACCGTGACGGCCTCAACGCCGCGGTGGCCGCAGGACGCGACGTGCTCGGCCTCTTCGCCGCCGTCCATATGCCTCGTGAGGTGGATCGCCCGGCCGCCGCGCCGCAGGCTCCGACCCTTGAGGAGATGACCCGCGCGGCCATCACCCGGCTGGCGGCCGAGCCGCAGGGCTATGTGCTGCTCGTCGAGGCCGCCCATATCGACAAGGCCCACCACGCCGGCCTGGTCGCCGCCTCTCTGACCGAAGGGATCGAGCTGTCGAAAGCCGTCGCTGCGGCCATGGCGCTCACCGACCCGGCCGAGACCCTGATCCTCGTCACCGCCGACCACAGCCACGGCCTGGTGATCAACGGCGGCGATCGGGGTGACGACGTGCTGGGCCTGATCAAGGGACCCACCGGCGCCCCGCGCCTGGCCGCCGACGGCAAGCCGCTGCCGATCCTGACCTACGCCACGGGGCCCGGCGGGCCGCGGGACGGGGAGGGGCGTCCCGCCCTCGAGGGGATCGATGTGACGGCGGCCGATCAGGTGCGCCAGGCCGGCGTCTATTCGCCCAGCGCCGCCCACGCCGGCGAGGATGTGCCGGCCTATGCGCAAGGCCCCGCCGCCTATCTGGTGACCGGCTCCATGGACCAGCCCTATCTGTTCCAGGTCATGCGCCACGCCCTGCGCCTGCCGGTCGAGGCGCCCTGATCCCGCCAGAGCTCCCGGGGCCGCCGCAGCGTCAGCGTTGACGGCGGTCCCGAGCCCCCCTAAGGGCTGGCGCGTGACAGGTTCCCCGCGAGGGGATCAAAAGGGAACTCAGGTGAAAGACCTGGGCTGCCCCCGCAACTGTAAGCGGCGAGCCCGCACGCCACTCAGCCACTGGGTCCTCGGACCTGGGAAGGCGGCGTGCAAGGGGTGATGACCCGCTAGCCAGGAGACCTGCCTGTCGCGGTCGTCCTTCGTCTGGCCGGGGTGCGCCATGCGAACGGGTCTTCCCGGGTGGCGACAACCGTGGGGCCGCGCGTGGCGCGGACCTCGGCGGGGGTCGCGCGCCTGCGTTCGCCCTCTCCGTGGTCCCGTGTCGCCTCGGCTCGTTGTCGTCAACGAGGGGGATAGACCCAGATGAGACTTACACTGCTTGCCACCGCCGCCTTTGCGGCCTTCGCCTCGCCCGTCCTGGCCCAGCCGGCCGCGGCGCCCGACGTGGCCGGGGCCGCGGCCTCCAACGCCGTGCGCGGTGTTGTCGTCACGGGCAATCGCGCCCCTGCCGCCGCGGCTGAGGTCGCCCAGGCGATCACCGTCCTGGACCGCGCCGATATCGAGGCCAGCCAGGCCATCCTGCTGACTGATCTGCTGGGTCGGACGCCTGGGGTCACCCTGTCGCGCAACGGCGGGCCGGGCGGGG
>Ga0207884_1000665_pt1 | contig 18117 bp, 14 predicted proteins | sample MalvirmetaMSP144_FD_184236 | JGI IMG/M metagenome (GOLD analysis project Ga0207884, IMG submission 184236) | Marine viral communities from the Deep Pacific Ocean - MSP-144 (SPAdes) | ecosystem: Environmental > Aquatic > Marine > Oceanic | place: Pacific Ocean | collected 2011-07-08 | reverse complement strand
AATATATCGGACGCCAACTTTATTGCACCGAAGCCGGTGAACGGGTAGCTGTTTTTATCGAGCGGCTCTTCGGGCAAATGGGCGAACTGCAAAGCGAATTGAATTTATTACGGGAAGCGCTTTCAGGTGATTTACGATTAAGTATTGTCAGTTCATCCCAAACTGTCGTGCCCCATTTACTGAGCAGCTTTCTGAAAGAATTTCCGGCGGTAAATGTTCATATCGACGTGGTAAACCGTGCCCAAGCCTTGGAAAGATTAAAACTGAATATTGATGATCTGGTGATTATGGCGATGGTCCCTGAGGGACGCTCATTAAGCACATTACCTTTCCTGGACAATGAACTCATTCCCGTGATCAACAACCAGCATCCTATGAACAAGCAAACTCAGGTCTCAGCAAAGCAGTTTTTTGCCGAGCCCATGTTGATACGAGAAAATGGTTCAGGAACCCGGTTTGCCGTTGAACATCACTGTCAGCAGCATCGTCTGCAAATTAAACCCACCATGGAATTAAGTTCCAATGAAAGCATTAAACACGCTGTTATTGCTGGTCTGGGGGTAGCCATCCTGCCAAGGTTAAGTGTAATCGCTGAGTTACAAACCGGACAATTGAAAATGTTGGAAATTCAGGACTTTCCCATTCGCCGTTCATGGTGTCTGGTCCACCCAATGGGCAAATATCCGTCACGAGTTGCTCAGGCTTTTATTGATCATGTGTATGAGCGACTGGAACAGATCCACACCTATTTTCAAAACGTCTGAACAAAGAAAAGTTCATTAATAAGTCTTAGGGCTTATTGCTCTTTCATCTCCGCCTCTGTTGTGAGCTGAAAAAGCGTCAATCAAGGCACGAGGAGCGCCTTTTAGTTGTTCTAAATAAGTGACGAGCAACGCAGAGTGGCGCTTTTTCAGTCACAACCTGAAGGGCTGGGACTATTTTTGAGCCCACCTGCGTTGTATGAAATACATTCCTGTATTTCACCGCTACGCGGCCAGCTAAGCTGTTCAAATGAGTTCCAGACTCATTTATGTAGGAAGTCTACACGGCGTGCTTTCCGCCTTGTCGGACACAAAAATAGCCGCCAGCAGTGGTGGAGATGAAAGATCAACAAGCCCTAATCATCTTCTCTTAATAAACACTTAAACTTGCTGCTCATATACTGAAACGACGAGATGACGCTCTCGTTAATATAAAAAATGATGGCAAACAAAGGAGAGATAAATGTTACATGATAATAACCAACGCTATGGATCCATCACGCGTTTTTTTCATTGGCTTGTCGCCGTTTTAGTACTGCAGCAGTTTTTCAAATTTGCTGATCGTATTAATGAAGGCGAACATTGGCTGGGCGATACCTTTGGTCCATGGCATGTCTCCATAGGTGCCATTATTTTAATCCTCACTATCACGCGGCTATTATGGACAATGAAACAAAAACCGCATCGTCCAACCAACCCGGGAATGGATGGTGTCATTGCCAAACTGGCACATCGACTGATGTATTTATCCATGCTTGTTATGCCTTTCCTCGGTGCATTATATATTCACGGTAAAGGCTATCCGGTCAAAGTGTTTGGCGTTGAACTGATCGGCAAACCGGCTGGTGAAGTTCCATGGGCACTTGCGTTGGGTGAGTGGCACTCTCCTTTTGCGTTTTTATTGGTATTTCTGGTGATCGCCCATATTGCCGGGGCGTTATATCATTGTAATCCCCCCAATAAATAACAGAGTTCAAAAGTAGAATTTTCTCGTAAACTAATGCGCAGGAGATTCTGCATGAAAACATCAAAATTTACAGACAGCCAGATCATGGCGATCCTCAAACAAAACGAGGCAGGGATAAGTGTTCAAGCTCTCTGCCGGGAGCACAGTATCAGTAGTGCCACCTTCTACAAGTGGCGAGCGAAGTATGGCGGCATGGACACCGCCATGGTTAAGCGCCTTAAAGAGCTTGAAGATGAAAATCGCCGCTTGAAGAAGATGTATGCTGAGGAATGCTTGAAATCCCAGCTCCGCCAGGAGGCTCTTGAGGGAAAGTGGTAAAGCCATCTCTGCGTAAAGAGATGGCACAGCAGGTCGTCGCCAAACTCGGCCTCAGTATTCGTTTGGTCTGTGAGATCTTTGGGATCAGCGAAACCTGTTATCGCCACCGAGCCAAACTGTCCAACGAAAATGCCGTTATTGCTGATTGGCTATTACGTTTAACCACTACCAATAAACGCTGGGGATTTGGTTTGTGTTTCGATCATTTACGTAATGTTAAAAAATTTAGCTGGAATCATAAACGCGTTTACCGCTTATATCGTGAGCTAGAACTGAATTTACGTATTAAACCGAGGCGACGGATCAAACGGGATAAACCTGACGCACTGAGCGTTCCGACCGGCATGAATCAGGTATGGTCAATGGATTTTATGTCTGACGCACTGGATAACGGACGCAAGTTTCGTACATTCAATGTTATTGACGACTATAACCGCGAAGGTTTGTGTATTGACGTGGATTTTTCTATGCCGAGCCAGCGTGTTATTCGGTCATTAGAACAGGTCATGGAGTGGCGTGGTAAGCCTGCTGCAATACGATGTGATAATGGTCCGGAAAACATCAGTCAGGTGTTGGTTGATTGGGCGAATACACAACAAATCACCCTGATGTATATTCAGCCGGGTAAGCCAACCCAGAATGCTTACGTCGAACGTTTTAACCGAACCGTACGTCACGAATGGCTTGAATTACATTTATTTGAATCTGTTGAACAAGCACAGCTGCTCGCCACACAATGGCTTTGGACATACAATAATGAACGGCCTAACTCAGCAATTGGCAGGGTACCGCCAAGGTATTTGCTGAGTCCGGCTTAACCTCTACTTTTAACTGCGGTTAATAATGGGGGGATTACATCATCACTTCATTCGAAAAGATGATGTTTTAAAACGCATGGCAGGTTAAAAGCCGCATATAAAAAAGCCTTGCAGATTAAGTTCTGCAAGGCTTTGTTAAATTCAACATTAGCGTTCTAAGCGTATTGCTTTTCCATCACCTTAATCAGCTGATCAAGCTGATTTATTGGCAGCGCATTAATCCCAGCGGCCGCTTTACGTCCCCCCCCGCTTGGGAATTGACCGGCAACCTCATCAGCGCCACTACGGTTGGAATTCGGTGCCCGTAGACTTACCAGATAGTGATCAGCATCTTTTACTGAAACAATTGCATGTGCGCGATCGGGAAACTGGTTTGCCAATTCATTCCCCAACACCCCGCTGACTCGACGGGCCCACTTTTCATCAGGCAAACAGATAACAGCCAGCTTGTCTGTTTGATATTTTGGATCGATGGTTAAGCCCGAACGCATATCTTCGTTATAACCGGTTGATAGCTTTTCATAAGCTGCCCGATTTTCATGAATAAAATCAAATGGTGAAGCGTAAGCCACGCATTGTTTGTACAGCTCGGCCGGATGGAATAACAAGTCATCGGTATTAGCGCCATAGCCATTGTAATTAAGATAAATACCCAGCGATGATAACGCTTCACGTTGGGCACCGCTCATTCCAGCTTCGTCAGCCAGTTTATCTGCCACAGCAGTCAGATTATCGCCATATGCAGCCGTAATAGCCCACTGATGAAATTGCCCATTAAGATATTTATCAACGATGAGCGAGGTACAGGTAGTGGCGGCCATATCGATATAAGCAGATAAACCGGCATGTTGGGGTATCTCACCTGGTTGATGATGATCGGCGTAAAACACTTCAGCTCCAGCATCAAGCAAACGCATTAAATCAATGGCATTTTTTTCCATTGAGATATCCAACACCGCCAGCTTGTCACCTACATCAGCCTGTACGTTCTTAAGCAGATTAATATCCCGCTTAATGCCTGTAACTAACTCCGAATCTCTCGGTTCGGCCAGTCGCAATTGTACCAGCGCGCAAATGCCATCGGCATCGCCATTAAATACATCAATAAACCGCATCTTAAGCCTTACTATGGATGATGTTGTTTGACCGTAAATATTCAATTACCTGCGCCACGCACTCGGCAATATCACATTCGGCCGTATTCAAAGTGACCTCGGCCGCTTCCGGAGCTTCGTATTCGGAATCAATCCCAGTGAAGTTCTTAATTTCACCCCGGCGGGCTTTTTGATACAAACCTTTTGGATCTCGCTGTTCACAGACACTCAGAGGAGTGTCCATATAGACTTCGACAAATTCATCCGCTTCGACCAGGTCGCGTACCAATCGCCGATCAGAACGGAAAGGTGAAATAAAAGCGGTTAAGACAATTAAACCGGCATCGGCAAACAATTTGGCCATTTCGCCGATACGACGAATATTTTCAATTCGGTCATCATCAGAAAAACCAAGATCTTTGTTGAGTCCATGTCTGACATTATCACCATCCAGTAAATAAGTATGATGACCTAACTCAAATAAGGCCTGTTCTACTGCACCGGCAATAGTGGATTTACCCGAGGCACTTAAGCCGGTAAACCATAAAATGGCAGAGCGCTGTTTTTTTTGCTGACTACGATCCGCTTTGCTGACTTTGTGCATGTGCCAGACAACATTCTCCCTTTCCACAGGCAAAACTCCTTAAATTTAGCTTCAATTAGATTTTGATGAGAATATTAAGAAAACCACAATGTATTCCAGCTCATCAGTTTGATTAGCTTTTGGATCCCTATTGCCTGCACATATACCATGACAGCTAAGCAAAAATAAAAGTAAGTGCGTTTATTTTATCTCGAACTCAATCAAATCAACCTATGCAAAACGGATTAAAGTTAACAGTTTATTTTTTACAAAAAAATACGCTCTTTAAACTGTTATCAATGCATAGGATTTACTTACAAAAATGTCCTACGTTACAACTGACTTAATTGTTCAGTAACTTTAGCCACCAACGCCTCATCATTTTCTTCGTTTGCCATACGTTGGGCGCGCTCAAATGATTGACGGGCATCTTCAGGCATACTCAAGGCAACATAAACACGACCAAGATGATAATGGAATAAAGCAATAGCATCATCACTTGAAGCCGCTGTTTCCAATGCCGATCGGGCATCTTCATAATTACCCATTTTGTAGTTTACCCAGCCAAAGGTATCAGCAAAATAAGGTTGGTCAGAATCCCGAAAACGGCTGGACAATGTTAATGCCCGCTGCAGATTTTCTGGCGATTCAAATTGATCCGTCAGTAAACTGGCCAGATTATTCGCAGCAACATCAATTGAAGGATCTCGGGAAATAACTTCTTCATATAAATCCCGGGCTTTTTGAAACTCACCCATAGCTTCATATGTTGAGGCCAGCTGTAAAGTAAGAACGTTATCTTCAGGTAATTTTTCCAGACCTTCCTGATAAGTTGAAACAGCCTGTTCCATATCCCCTTTTTGCTGATAAAGGCCAGCCATCATGCCATAGCCACCACCCCACTGAGGATTTGTCTGAATTCCTTTTTTAGTGACGTCTATCGCAGCATCCCAGTCATTCTGCGATACATAGTAATTACTTAATACCGAATATCCATTCAACTGTTGAGGATGATCTGCAATATGTTGATTAAGGTATTCAATCATCTTTTCTTGTTGTTCAAGACGCACATAGCTTTGGGCCAGCTCCTGCAACGCACGAGTAAGACCAGGATCAATCTGCAGGGCTCGATCATATTCAGATATGGCCAATGTATAATCTTCAAGCCCTTGATACATCTGAGCACTTAAAAGGTGCGTCAGAGCCGACTCAGAATCCTTCAAAGACTCCAACGTCGTCTGGGTTCCAGCCCAGTCACGTTTAAGAATTCGAACTTGTGCTAGCGCCTGCAATAACTCTTCAGATTCCGTATTTCCTTCGAGAGCACCAACCAATACATTTTCAGTACGATCCAGATCATTGCTTCGCATCAGGCTACTGGCAACCGACATGGCTGCCTGAGGATTACGTGGATTAACAGATAACGCTTGTCTGAAACTGTTCTCAGCTAATTGTGCTGAACCGGTTTTCATATAGACCTGAGCAAGCAGAACCATCGCCTCATCGGCTTCAGGATTATTACGGATTATTGTGCGAAGATTACTTATCGCAGAATCAAAATTCTCATTACGAATTTGTAATTTTGATTTGATTAATAACGCCTGTTCATTTTGTGAATCAATGGCAAGAACTTCATCGGCCATTTTTTCAGCCTGGTCAAAGTTTTCTTTGCTGGCTTCCAAGCCTGCTAATACCGCCTTTGCTCTCAACCCACTATCAGAGTCTGGTTCAGAAGCAATAATAGCTTCCAATTCAGCCACCATATCATCGGTTTTACCCTGTCTCTGTAACATTTCCAATTTGGCAAAGCGCAATTCCTGATTATCAGGATTTTCTGCAACATATTGATCAAGCTTCGCTACCGCAGCATCAGCATCAGAATTATTTAAAAAACCGACATAAGCCAGTTTGGTTTCAATATCATCAGGATTGGCCGCTATATATTCTTCCATGACCTTGCGTGCATCCTGAGGACGATTTAATCCATCATTGAGCAATTTAGTGCGAGAAATCGCAATCCAGCTTTCATCAGGCATTTCTTCTGATAGCGAGGCGAGCAATGACTCCATTGCATTGAAATCTTTTTGTGCTTCGTAAATACTCAGCTTAATCATTTTAATGGGTAATGAATCTGGATTCGCAGCTAATGCCTGGTCAGCAGCAGAAAGTGCCGCATCGTATTGTTCAGTTTCTTTGTAGAGCATTATTTTGGCTGATAAGGCCTCCATAGATTTACTGTCTATTGATAAAGCCTGATCAATTTGCTTTTCAGCTTCGTTAAATTTTTCCTGCTTGATATACACAGTTGCCTGAAGCAATATGGCTTCGATATTTTCCGGCTCAAGGGAAAGTGCTTTTTCAGCCCGCTCCATCGCCTCATCAAGCCGACCAGACAATAATTGTATTTGACCCAGCTTAACGATGGCATTGACGTGATTCGGTTCCAGTGACTCTACCGTGGATAAATTGGCATACATCCCTTTCCAGTTCTGATTCTTTTCATCAATCAACGCCAATTGATAATAGCCTTCGGCTTCTAGCGGATTAATCTGTAAGGCATTGCGGAACTCCAACCGAGCTTTGTCATAATCCCCTTCGTTCATAAGCTCTTTACCGCTTTCAATGAACTTTTCAGAAGATTCCTCGGCAGAACCACAGCCTGAAATAACACCAACCAATAAGGCTGTAAGAACGGTACGTTTTAAATTTTTCATATCCATATTCCTAAACTTATTCTGCAAGATAACGTTTGATTTCGGGGGAAGTATTCTTCATAAGCAACTGAATTCTGGTATCAGCGTCCTGATGACTCTCACCTGGAAGCACAGGCGTAACATAGCGAACCAGTGCGCCATCTGTTCTGTTTTCCATTAAAGCATCTTTGAATAAAAACCACTTATTCACATATTCATTAGCAATCTGTCTGCCGCGGCCCTGGAACCAGTAATACACCAACTGTTCCTGATCACCATTTTTAATAATAACGCGGTTAATTGGCTCACCCATGACTTCGGTCCGACGAAAATCTGCAATCTCCCAGCCACCACCCGGAATACATACTCGCGGTGAATGGGGTGACTGACCTTTACGTTGTGATTCATAGTAAGCCACATAAAGGTTAACAATAGTACTGTCCATTCCGGTGAAATTAACAAACAGATAATCTGTCATACCTAGCTTATCAACTACACGTTCATCTAACTTTTCGTGCTGTCCGATCCAATCGTTAAATTGTAATGGGAAACTAATAAATTCCTGATGCTCAGGAACTGCTTCAACACGGTTATCGAAAAATTTGGTAGCAAATAGAGCTGCAATTAAAATCAGCAGAACGACTATAAATGGTTTGTAGGAATACCCAAGCGAATCCCCACTGAACATTTTATTAGCAGGTGCATGATCCACTACACCAAAAAGCTGCGACAGTGTTTTTCGACTGGGTGCAATTTTCTCAAGCAAAACCACCAGTAAGAAAAGCAAAGCGGCGCAGGCCATAAAGATAATCCAGCCCTCAAAGTCATGCAGAAAGCCTTCTGCCATTGAGATGCCCCAATTATCGACCATAACGCCAATAGCACCGATCCGGAAACTGTTCATCAATATGGTAATTGGAATTGTCATCAGAAAAACGGTGGCACGCTTCCAGAACGCTGCTTGATAGAAATACGCAGCAATAAAGCCCAGACTCATTAACGGAAAGAGATAACGCAGCCCACTACACGCTTCAACCACCTGAAGCTGATAGACACCCAGATCAATAATATTGCCTTCCAGAAATACCGGGATCTGGAATAACCGAATAACTTGCACACCTAACCACGAAGAAAATAACTGAAGCTTGGCGGTAAGAACAACTTCAATAACGTAGGGTAAGGGTATGGCAAATAACAGTAATAGTATCGGCGCAAAGGTATATTTAGTTGCTTTGCCGACAGTGACCATCGAAAGCCCAAGCAGAACCATTACAAAGGAGTATTGAATAAGTAGAAACAGCGCGCTGATTTCGCCCACAATAAAAATAATTATGGCAATCAGTATTACGAACACCCCAGACCACAGCGGGGGCCCTTTTGCAGCATTAATTAAATTACGTTTTTCCCAGAGAATAAAGAGTGTTACCAGCGGAATTAAAAAACCATGGCTGTATTCTTCCTGGTTGCTCCATCTTGAAACAGCTTCAGCAAGTCCCGCCCAATAGGCTATTATGGCTATTGTGAGTGCAAGGATAAACATCCCTGTCGTCTTTATATTAAGCAAAGTCTACCCCTCTTCCCTATTTTTATTTATTTGTCCAGATTAGCCTGAATCTGGGTAAAACGCCAGACAAGCGTAGCAGTGTAACAATCTTGTCAGGAAAATCTTTTAATAACATTTGTTTATTGCAATTTCTCAGCTTGCCTTGATAGATCATCAACCTGGCGAGGACATCCATTGATACGTTTTGAATGTCTTCCCCATCAATAATAATATTTTTATTTTTTTCCAAAGCAGTTTTAAAAGCCGAGTCTAATTCGGGTAACTGTTCAGCAGAGATATTGCCTTTCAAGTTAACCGTGAAATCTTCATGATGCGGTAATGTATCAGCTAAGACTTCTGCGTTGCTAGCGTCGACGTTTCGTTCAAGCTTCTTTCTATATATAAACAGAGGCAATGTTTGGGTCAGGAGCATCTTTATGAATCGCAAACCATCACCAAAGTAGCGTTTATATAGCTTAGGTTCCTGTTTGATACGCCATAACCACTCAATACCAAACCGTTGCCATTTTTCAGGGGCACGCTGCACACTGCCTGCAACAAAATTAATCACCGCTCCCAAATGACTGATAACTGGAGCATTTAAGCTGTCTCGATTTTGCATAATCCAGCGCTGCCCTTTTTTCGCGCCTAGCGCAACAACAATAAAGTCAGGCGCACAAGCATTGATATGCTCAATAATGCTCTGGCTACTCATGGCTTCAATTGAAACAAACCCCGGATCATAAAATCCACAACTTTCCATACCTGGACTGGTTTTATTCAATTCATGATGCGCTTTTTCAGCGATGCCGGTTTCACCACCAAAGAAAAAAACCCGAATTTTTCGCTCTCTGGGTTGATTTGATAAAAAAGCAAACAAATCCGAGCCGGCAACTCGTTCTTCAATGGGTAGATTAAGTAGCTTAGCGACCCAAATAAGAGGCATGCCATCTGCAACAACCAGATCACTTTCAATCACCGAGGTATAAAATTCAGGATCGTCCTGTGCCATGACGGTGAAATTAAGATTAGGGGTAGAGACAAAACAGGGAGTCTGTTGTTCGATAGATTCTGAGATAATCGCTGCAGCCTCTTTAAGTGATACAGCATCAAAATGCAGCCCCAATAAACAATACTGACTCCTAACAAAACTCAACTGAGGTGTTGAACCCGTTAATTTCATTGTTTTATTCTGCTATTTATTGAGGTCTGAATTAACTTTATAAGCTTTGTCACATTTTTATTTAACAAGAACTCATCCTCAACTCGTTGCTTGCCTCCTGAAATCAAACGTAATCTGGTATCAGGTGAATCCATAAGTTGGTTTATCGCCGTAGCTAATTCAATATCATTATCAGGAGATATCGTTAGACCGGAAATATTATTTACCACTAATTCCGGAATGCCTGAAAGCTCGGTTGAAATCACCGGTATCTGGCAAAGCATGGCTTCCATTAACACCACGGGGATGCCGTCCATATCACCATTACTGTCTTTTTTACACGGCAACACAAACACATCCAATCCGTTTATAAATTCAGCCACCTGATCATGGGGTAAGGCGCCGACAAACTGGACGGACTCATCTGGTATTCCGAGTGAAGCTGCCTGATTTTTTAAGGTAGATTCCAGCGGTCCATTACCCGCGATTTTCAAACATACCTTTCGATCATCTTTAACCAGTTTGGAAATTGCATCGATAAGGGTATCTATTCCTTTTTTTTCAACCAATCGGCCGACTGTACCAATAGTGAATATCTCATTCTTCTGGGTGGGTTTAGTAGGAGGCTGCCATCCCTGGTCAACACCGCATCGAATAATTTTAATTTTTTGTGAATCAGCGTTTAAATTCTCAAGGAATCGTTGATTAAATTCTGAGATGGTGGCGAAAAAAACAGACCGAGCTACCTTTTGCTTGAGTAACCAGCCCCTTTCAAATAAATCATTGGCATGAGCCTGGACACTAAAGCCAATGCCTGCCATCGGCGCAGCATACATCGCTATATCCGTAGGGATATGAGCAAAATGCACATGCAAGTGTTGAATTTTGCCTCGTCTTAGCTGTTTTGCCAAAGTTGCTGCATAAAAAAATCGATAACCAAGACCCAATGCAGACCGTGAAATCAGACCTTGATTTAAAATATCACTTATTAATCTTCCCACAGCTTGAAAGCACCCACTCGGGCGAATAACTAGCATAATAAGATTATCTGATAAAACCTGAAGTTTAGGCGTCTCGTACAAATGAAAAACGTTATTTCTTAACTGACTAAGAGATGCTTCAGTGGCTAGGTGCCCCGGCCGATGAACCGAAAAAGGCTTTACTTCAGCCCCAAGCTTATTGAGCTCTAATATTTCGTTATAAACAAACGTTGCTGATAGTGCGGGAATCTCGGGGGCCAGATAAGCTATTCGCAATGAAGAATCGGCCTTATCAGGCATATTGTTTATCCCACACCTTTGCCTGCTGAGCATTCAGATCTTCAGTTGCTTTGGTTTTACCTTTTAATAAACACTGCCATTGATATTTATTAATAAATCGAACCAGTTCTTTATCCTCAAATCGTGGCTTACCTTGGAGCATACTTTTCACATATCCCCACCACATGGCAGCACCGCCAAGGAAATAAGGAGGATGCAACATTCGAAAGATCGATGAGGCTGTCATGTAGGTAAGGCCGGTTCCCATAAAATACTGACCAAACCCATGACGCATGCGCCCAGTAAAAATACCTTGCTGGCTTGATCCCATTGGCCGCAAATGGATAAAGCGTAAATCGGGTTCATCCCAACTTACTGCGATCCACCCCATTTGACGACATTTGTGACAATCAATGCCATCCCACATAACCTGGCGTACAAATCCACCAATCGCTTCAAAACAAGTGCGTCGATAAAACTTCGTCATACCTACCGACATTTCATCACCACATTTTTCGCTTATCAGTTCACCCGTTTTTTTATCTCTAAAATATGCCTTACCGCTGCAAGTCCCAATCCGAGGATTCTGCTGCATCCGTTCGATTAAAATTTCAAAATATTTAGGGGGTAAATCCAGATCCAAATCAAACTTACAGACATAATCGAACTGAGAAACATCAACTTGATTGTAGCCATAATAAAAAGCTTCGATCACGCCAGGCCCTACACTACGATGCCCACGATTTTCACGAGTAATAACTTTGATAAATGGATATTTCTCTGCATATTCCGCCAGAATATTTGGCGTTTCATCAGTAGATCCATCATCTACAATAACCCACGAATCTGGCTGCACCGTTTGATTCACCACGCTATCCAAGGTAATCCTCATATAAGCGGATTCATTACGGCAAGGCGAGACTAAAAGGTATTTATTTTCCATATAAGTCCATCAAAATTATTGAAAGCTGACACTATGTAATTTTCTAAACATCAAATAGCTGACGATAAAAAATGCAATCATTGGTAAAAGTAAAGAAACAACTTCTGAAACATTGTAAGTTATTAATATAGATTTGAATGGCATTACCATTTCATGAAGAACAAATAATGGAAATGCCAACATGCCAATCACTGATAAAGCCTGAAAAATAAACCTGTTAATCTTGTTCATGTTTTGATACTTAGACAAACTATACTCAAAAATAGCTAAAAGAATAAATATTGTTCCCATATAAACTATCCATCGCCAAATATAGATTTCTTTGATTGGCCAGACATTCCACTGATCATCTACACCACTATAGAACCAGATTATGATTGCGGTAGCCATCAATGCTGGGCCTGATATAAATAAAAGGCTAAAGCTTTTTTTCTGCTGAACCAAATTATTCAACCAAATTCCAGTTGCAACACCTATCAAGGCACCTGAAAGTAACAGAAAATATGCATATTTTGCAGTAAACAGCAACTTAATAAACTCTATAATCCCTGATGTGTTCAACACACCAAATTTATCAATTACAAAGATATGTAGTGAATATGAAAGCGCTGCGAGTAACAATGCTAACGCAATAGGACTTTTCGACTTATTTAATAACTTAAACCAGAAATAAAGTGTGGCAGATATTAATAAATAAAACGTCAAGACCGAAAAAAATGAGTTGGTAAAATCTGTAAAATTAACCGCCTGCTCTCTTGTAGCTATTTTTTTCCAAAATTGCACTCCGGCTAATAAGCAAATTCCTAAGAATAAAAAAACAGAGGTCTTAAAAAAAATACTTTTAAGACGGTGTGGATCACGTTGCATTAGAGGAAACAACGAATAACCAGCACCAATGCCATAAATAAGTACGAAACCTGGTGTGCCCATCGCGAGTATTGGCCCCATCATGGCTGTAAAGCCTTCTGCATCAAAACCTGGAATACGTTCCATAACCCCTTGATGCCAATGCGCAAAAATAACAATTAAAACCATTAAGCCACGAACGATATTGATCGTCATGCTGTTTCGAATGACTGGTGATCTTATTTGATGCGCTTCTGAAACTGATGTTGTCGTTTCAAGTCGTGCAGCGATCTCCCGAATCGTCATTCCCTGGAGCATCCCTTTTGAGATGTTGCTAGGTACACCTTTGCTCTCCATTGCAATCAAGGCACCAATTGCAGAAAGTGAATCACCACCAAGATCATAAAAACTTGAATTCACATCAATGTTGTCGAGCTTCAGTACATCACACCATATATCAGCAATATTGCTTTCTTCTTCAGTGACAGGCTGTTTTATTGCTTCAGATGATTGACTTAAAGGTTGTGCTTCCGCCGTTTCAAGATACTCTTGGTACAGCGCCGCTAATTCCTTTCTTTTTACTTTATTCGTTGAAGTGACAGGAAATGTATCAACTGCAAACAACTTAATAGCACGTCGATTATTCAATCCAAATGATGCAACCACATCCTGTGCCGCTTTTGTTAAAAGCGACTCATCTAACGAAGCTTCTTTCAAAAATCCCACCAGAACAGCATGACCAGTTAATTCATCATCAACTGCTGCAATCGCAATCCCTTCTTTAATACCTAGAGCTTGACGTAACTCACGCTCTAAAGCATCTGGGGATAATTTTGTACCCCCACAGTTAATCAAATCATCAGCACGACCAAGATAATAAAGAAAATCTGAGTCCAATCGACCTAAGTCACTGGTATGAAACCATCCAGCATCATCCACATTGCTGACGTAATCACCACTCTTTAATAATGTAGTGGCAACATGTGGACCGCGTATACAAATACGACCTGTATCAGAAATTTTAAACTCTGTTTCCCCATACGCCTTACCAACTGATTCGAGGTGGTCACCTTCAGTTTGATCAATCCTCAAAAAACTACTTCTTGATGCCTCTGTCAAACCATAATGTTGAGCAATTTTGGCATTAGTAAATAACGCTTTTAATTCTTCTTTTTCTGATCGGCTCATATATTGACTACCGATCTCAATCCATTTTAATTTTTGGGCTTCATTACCAAAAATTTGCTTATTTTTTAAAAGAACTCGCCATAGGCTTGGTACGGCAGACACCGCATTAATCTCATCTGCCGCCAACATATCTCGGATTTCAAGTGGATCAAAACCTTGCTCAGGCAGAAATGCCTCTCCACCGGCGGCAGAAACAGCTCTAAAACGGCCCAATCCAAATGAAAAGTTTGCAGGTATACCGACGTATTCTCTTATGGAGCTATCAACCTCCATAATATCATTCAGTCTCTCAGTGACATCTGACAAGGCTTCGTGAGTTAACAAAACACCTTTAGGTTCACCTTCAGTACCAGATGTAAAAGCAATTTGCGCTAGCGTATTATCATTTCTGAACTCATAGTGTTTTTTATACCAGCCAGTTTGATTTTCTGGCTCGATAACTATAGAAACACCAGTAATTTCTATTCGCTTGTCGTTTGCATCGCGTAACAAAACCACTGTCTGATTATTTGCATAGCTTTCAAAAATGGCCTCAATATATGCAATCGAGTTTTTTGCCACGACACCAACTACTTGTTTATCACTCATACAAATCCCTATTTATCGTGAACGTGAGGCGACTTTATTTATATTCAATTAAGTGACTGCGAATACCACGTAAACTATTTACCTTAAATTCCACCATCCCCATAAACTGTGGCCATTTGCCAAAAATATTTGACACCGAATATAAGATGGATTGTTTTAAACTTTGAAATCGACGTTGATATCGAAGGGTCAATCTGGCAATTTGTAGTGGATAGACCAGAAAAAGCACTGATAACGCAGGCTCCCAGAGGCTTAGACCTATAATGAACATCGGCAATAAAGCTGCCCAAAACAAAATACTTTTACATTCTGATCTACGAAACTTTTCAGTAGATTGACCATGTATAGCATAAGCCTCCGCGAAAGCATGTCCCGCTCTTTGATTTCGTTTCCACCACTGTCCTATTCGCGTCATTGCAGCATCGTGCAATGTCATTTCAACATTTAAACGCATAATTTTCCAGCCCAATTGGCGCATCCGAAAACACATTTCGGGCTCTTCACCAGCAATTAGGCTCTCTCGGTACCCTTCCACAGCCTGTAATGCTGATAACCTGAATACTGCATCACCACCGCAGGCTTTTGCCTCACCTACAGGTGTATCCCACTCAATATCACACAAAAGATTATAAAAGCTTGCATCAGGATATCTCTCGCGTCGACGTCCACATACGGCAGCAAAATCAGGATGATTTTCTAAAAAATCCATGGCGTTTCCTAACCAACCAGCTTGAACTTCACAATCTCCATCAACAAACTGCACATAATTGATTCCAGAATAATTTGCTACCAACTTAGCCAAACCGGCATTACGGGCTCGGGCTGCTGTGAATGGTTGAGATAAATCTAACGAAACAACTTCAACGTCTAATGATAAGGCCAGTTCGACACTGCCATCTGTCGAACCAGAATCGACATATACGATGTGCTTGATACCTTTACATAAAGAATTGAGACACAGTTTCAAGCGCTCTCCCTCATTGCGTCCTATTACTACGGCGCCAAGTTGAGATATATTTTGATTATCAAAGACTTTATCAGACAATTTCTACATCCTCGGCGGTGGTACCAATAATTTTGGCCGGAATACCTGCAACTATCGCATATGCAGGAACATCTTTAACTACAACGGCATTAGCTCCTATAAGAGCATGTTCGCCAATCGTAATATCGCCAATTATTTTCGCTCCTGCACCAATATCCACATGTCCTTCAATAATAGGTGCTTTATTGCTTTTACGGCTTACCCCTATTGTCACTTGCTGGTGTATTAGGCAATTAACTCCGATTTTTGCTTTTGGATGTATCACTATTCCATTTGGATGTGGAATAGATAATCCTCCTCCGATAGAACCATTAATCGGAATATCCGCCCCAGTTATGACCGTCCAAAAACGGTAACAAATTACGGCTAGCTTTTTATTCAAATTCGCTTGTAAGCCTTTTTTACCGGCGCATTTCTGATAACGACGGATACTCTTTAACAACTGTCTTGCAGGCGACCAATAGGTCTTTATGCGTTCTCGCTCCCAATCGGCGATTTCAGATGAAATCATCAAAACATACTCATCGTCGATTTATTGGAGATTAAACGAGCATCCACCGTTTGAGCTTTTTCTTTGTAGTTCTGCAACGTGAGCTCTACGTTAAGCATTTGACCCAATAATGACAAATCTTCGTTAAAAATTCGTGTCAACTTTTGCTTATGGCGCTCATCAATTTCAGGCCGCATTTTTAATGTAAGGCGATTTTTGACTTTATCGCGAAGGCTTTGTGGAATAAATGTACGCCGGATCCACGCTAGAATCGGATTGTCTACGATTAGTTTATAACCATTAAAGCGACGAACACGCTGACTTGACACATTTTGTTCAGGCAAGTCGTCGTACCAAATGACAGGTTTGTTGTAACCTAAAAAAGTAGCCACTTTTTCAAGTTCATATTGTGGCCTTACTCGCAAAGCTTCCGAAAAAACAATATGGATGTTTTCAGCCCCATACTGATCAATAAAGGGGGCAATTTGCATCGAATAACGACTATAGTTGATAAGCTCATCGAATTGATCAATCGCCTGATTGATATCAGTTTTAATGACATTTTGTGACCACTGATGCATGTAATGGGAAATCAAGCGATCAATTGGATGTCTCACCACATAAATCAATTTTAATGAGGGTAAGTAGGCCTGCATCCTTTCAAGCGTGAGTGGATAATCTGGCAGTTTTGTGTAATGCGTGCTGGACTCACCACAGATGTCATCAGTCTCAGCCTTTGAAAAAAGATCAGAATACCAATCAAGTCCCAGATTATAGACGCCATCATCGCTGAAGAAGTTAGGTTCTTTGGGCGTTGACATAAAAAAACCTGGCTGTAATGCCAATTGTTCATGCAAGGTACTTGTGGCACTTTTCATAGCACCAATAATAATAAAGTCAGGTTTTGGCATAAAAATCTGGATGAATATAGGGTTTATTAGGAGTGAAAAAATTAATCCAAATATCGCGCCATTGATATTCAGCGATATTGGATTGATATCGTTTTGAAAAAAGCACTCTGATTGCAGCAACCAATGCACCAATCGTCCAAAGTATATTCGCGGCTAGCAATCCACTACGACCATATAGTAAATAAAAATAGCGTGTGCGCGACTCATAAAAATACCTAGGTAGACGCTTTCTAAGCTTAGCTTGAGACTTTAGAGGCGAGCTTCCGCCTCGAAGATGAACTACGTGAGCGTAAGGAAGATTTAATATTTTCCATCCCGCCCTGACTGTCCGATAACTGAATTCAACATCCTCAAAATACATGAAAAACTCGTCATCCAACAATCCGACTTGTTCTAAAACTTCTGCCCGGATCAACACACAAGCAAAACTTGTCCATTGATAAAAGTCCGTTTCCTCAATAACAGGTTGGGCCACTACATAATTTGAAAAAAACTTTGTAACAACACTGGTACTTGCCGAGGAAATTAACTCACTGATTGGCGTATGAAAACGGAAACAGCTCTCTTGTGGTGTTGCATCTTCCCATTCCAATCTAGGACTGATCATACCTGCATCGGGATTTTGATTCGCTGCATCCAAAAGGGATTGAATTGCACCAGGACGCACAATAGTATCGCTGTTGAGTAACAGATAATGTTCGGCTTTTACAGAACGAATCCCAACATTATTACCGCCAGAAAAGCCGGTATTATGACCTGCATCAATAAGTTTTATCCAAGTTGCAGCATGGTTTTCCTGAACCCATTTATTTAAATCAATTAATGAGTCATCTCTGGAATCATTGTCAACAACTATAACCTGCATTGATATTGGATCGATTTCTGTTTCAAGTGATTCCAAAACAGCA
>Ga0207884_1000662_pt1 | contig 18164 bp, 17 predicted proteins | sample MalvirmetaMSP144_FD_184236 | JGI IMG/M metagenome (GOLD analysis project Ga0207884, IMG submission 184236) | Marine viral communities from the Deep Pacific Ocean - MSP-144 (SPAdes) | ecosystem: Environmental > Aquatic > Marine > Oceanic | place: Pacific Ocean | collected 2011-07-08 | reverse complement strand
TCTATTCACAGAAAGTAACTTTTCTCCACGAAGGAAGAGCCAATAGAAGCCATAAAAGCTTGCTAGGCAAATCGAAGATTCTATCAGGTAGCTACTCATTGTCTTTTAGTTTTAATTAATCAATTATAATTGACACCTCTCTTAATTCCCTTTGTCTGGAATTGGTTGTTCAATGACTTCAGTTTCCGAGAGCTTTACTCTTAATTTCTTTCCACTAGGAGTTGTTACGTAGTATTTTTTAGATGCACTGCTCCGTTCAATTGTGTTATCAATGTATTCTTGAAGCTCACGCTCACTGAATATACTTTTAAGCCGGAGCGTTTCTCCTTCGATAATTTCAATAACTGGACTAAGATCGACTTCTCTTTCTTCGTACATGGTGCTTGAGTTAGAACTTGTTGGATCAAGGTATTCCAAGGCATATGGTTCAGCTTTGTTATCTAAATCAGCTACAGCTTCTTCTGTTTCATTTACTTGTGCTAATTCACTAACATCGGAGCAGGCGTAGGCAATCGTCAATAGACCTAAAATAGGCAGGGCGAGTAATGGTTTTAATTTGTTCATGACATTTGAGTTTAATTTTTGAATCATTTTTAATCTTTTCTGAATAGGGTGCTCGCTAAAGCTGGAAATCAAGCTGCTGTTCACTTTGGCTAAGGCGAATTGCAATAATGACCTTTCGTAATGCTTTGGGTGCGTGCGTTTCAATACCGAATGATCGGCTATGTATTCATGTTGAAGTCGGATTGATTTAGCGTAGAAGTAACTAAATGGATTGAACCAATAAACGCATTTGAGCACTTCAAAAAGTAGTAAATCCAGTGAATGCCTTCCTTCAATATGAGCAAGCTCATGCGTGATGATCTGCTGTTTTAAACTTTCGTTTTTGTTCAGTTCTTTACCCACAAAAATGGTGTTGAAGAAACTATAAGCATCATTTCCTTCTGTTTCAATCACTTCAATACTATGGTTCTGTAACGAAGGCCATTTGCCCACTTTTCGTTTTACAATGAATAATTTGAAAACGAGTATGCAGACAGAGATTACTAAGCCGATGACATAGATGATCTCGATTGAAATAAATGGATTGCTTTGAATTGTACTCTCTGAAACACCAACCTGAGAAGCAACAGCTTTGGATGTTAGTGCTTCTACTGACCTAAAAGCAAATTGACTTTCAAAATTCAATAGAGGGATTAGCATTGAAGCCACAACCGTGAATAATAGGTAGAATCTATTCACAGAAAGCAATTTTTCCCCACGAAGGAAGAGCCAATAGAAGCCATAAAAGCTTGCTAGGCAAATCGAAGATTCTATCAGGTAGCTACTCATTGTCTTTTAGTTTTTTCATCAAATCTTCCACTTGTTCGGGGCTTAGCTTTTTCTCCTGCATCATAAATGAAAACAGCTTTTCAGCCGAGCCTTCGAAATAATTGCTCAAAAACCCATTCATGAAGTTTTTGGTGTAAGCTTTCTTTTTCACAGTAGCCGAATAAGAAAACGTATTGCCCACTTTCTCTCTGTTTACAAAACCCTTGTTTTCCAAAATTTTCAAAAAAGTACCCACCGTATTGTATGCTGGTTTTGGCTCAGGCATTTGATCTACAATGTCTTTGATAAACATTTTATCATGCTCCCAAACAATCTGCATTATTTGCTCTTCAGCTTTTGTTAAGTCTTTCATAACTCCTAATTCTTTCGGAAATATCTTAAACTTTTCGGATAACTCCTAATTATTTAGGAGTAAAATTTTTCGATAGAGCATAGAGACCGCTTTTAATTGTTTAATAAATGTGAGTGAATGACTAAATTGCGCCTCGAAAAAAATAAAGCAATGCAGATTTTAAGCGAACAGGAAATTGTCAGAAGACAAGAGCGGGAGGAACTTCAAAAGCTCGGTATCAATCCATATCCTTCAGAAACCTATGAAGTAACTACTTACTCAAAGGAAATTAAGGAAGGATTTGATAAGGATCCTGAACGCTTTAAACAGATTACCATTGCAGGTAGAATGATGAGTCGTAGAATTATGGGCTCTGCATCTTTTGCTGAAATTCAAGATTCACAAGGTCGAATTCAGGTGTATGTAAGAAGAGATGATATTTGCGAAGGCGAAGACAAAACACTCTATAATACGGTTTTCAAGAAGGTTTTGAGCATAGGCGATTTTGTTGGAATTAAAGGCTATGTGTTTAAAACGCAGGTAGGCGAAATTTCTGTGCACGTTACGGAAATGACTGTGCTTACTAAATCTTTAAAGCCACTTCCATTACCAAAAACTGATGCCGAAGGCAAAGTACATGATGCCTTTACCGATCCGGAGCAGCGTTACAGACAGCGTTATGTGGATTTGGTGGTGAACCCGCATGTAAAAGAGGCTTTCATTAAAAGAACGCACATGGTAAACTCAATGCGCCAGTTCTTGGCCGACAGAGGTTACCTAGAAGTGGAAACGCCAATTCTTCAACCCTTGTACGGTGGAGCAGCAGCAAGGCCTTTCAAAACACATCACAATACTTTGGACATGACGCTCTATATGCGAATTGCCAATGAATTGTATCTAAAAAGATTAATTGTAGGTGGTTTCGATGGTGTTTTCGAATTCTCTAAAGATTTCAGAAACGAAGGAATGTCACGTTTCCATAATCCGGAATTTACTCAAGTAGAGCTTTATGTGGCTTACAAGGATTACAACTGGATGATGGATTTGGTGGAGGAAATGGTAGAGAAAGTGGCAATTGATTTACACGGAACTACCAAAGTTCAGGTGGGCGAAAACGTAATTGATTTCCAACGTCCTTGGAAACGCTTTACCATGTTCGAAGCCATTGAGCATTTTACAGGAATTGATATTTCTGAAATGAATGAGACCGAGCTGAGAGAAACAGCCAAGAAACTTAAAGTGCCGAATGATGAATCGATGGGGAAAGGAAAACTCATTGATGAAATTTTTGGTGAGCACTGTGAAGGCAAACTAATTCAGCCTACTTACATCACTGATTACCCAGTGGAAATGTCGCCATTGGCGAAAAAGCACCGTAGCAAAGAAGGTTTGGTAGAGCGTTTCGAAGCAATTTGTAACGGAAAAGAAATCTGCAATGCCTTCTCTGAATTGAACGACCCAATCGATCAAAGAGCGCGTTTTGAAGAGCAACTGGAATTGGGCAAAAGAGGAGATGACGAAGCCATGACATTGGATGAAGATTTCCTTCGTGCCTTGGAATACGGTATGCCGCCAACCGCTGGTTTGGGCATTGGTATCGATCGTTTGTCGATGATTATGACCAACTCAAAGTCGATTCAGGATGTGTTGTTCTTCCCTCAAATGAAACCAGAGAAGAAAGCCAAAATGGCTACGGATGATGAGTTTGTAAAAGAAGGCGTTCGATTAGAACTGATTCAAATTCTTAGAAAACTGAACATCAATACCATTGCGCAGCTCAAAGAGCAAACAGCTTCTAAACTGCTCAACGATATGGGCGGCATGAGAAAGAAGTTAAAGCTCCAAGAGGTACAAGCGGCTAGCTTAGAGGAAATTGAAGGCTGGTTGAAGTAATTTTCAACCCAATCTAAAAATACAGAAAGCCATTTTGCGTAAGCGAGATGGCTTTTTTTGTTATTTGATAGCGCGTGTTATACATGTGTTTTTTGTTCAGTGCAGGAAGTTGAACCAGTCATATGTTGTCCAGCTGTTAAGAAAGTAAGGAATTAGTCCAATTGCTATATAAATGAGAGTTCTGCGCCTGCTAAGTTCCTTGAATTTTGTTAGAGTTAGTTCACCTTTCAATTTGAGAGTTAGCAGGGCAAGACCGAAGTACAATAAATTACTTCCTGAGTCGGGAATAAGCTCAATTCCAATTTTAATGAAGTCGACAACGATATATAAAAACAGAGTTACTGCGATAGGAAGTGTTAATCTTAATTCGGTTCCTCTAAAAATTGAGATGCCGTTAAGAAATCCGATGGCTCCAATGAAGATTTTAGAAAAAGTTATCCATACTGGAATCAGGTATATCCAAAAGACACCTGGAGTTGAGTATTGGTAAAGGTGATGAAACCCGAAGAAGAGATCGTAAAATGCGAGAATGATCCATGCTGTTCCAATAAGTCGAGAATATTTCATTTGTCACAATTATGTATAACGTACAGCTATAATGAGTGTGGATTAGAAAGCACTAACCTTTCTTCTCACACATAGCCACGCCATATTTAAAAATTATTAATTGAGGTGGACATTCCAATCCCCGCGAAAATATCTTAGCTGATGAAACTCCATTCTAACATTTGTTATCGACTTTCTTTAGACGCATATTCACTCCAAAACTCTATGGTTCTCTTTAATTCAATATCGATCTTGTCAAAGATTTCTAAATTGAAGTAGTTAGTGCATTTCACTAGTGAAATGCAATTTATCATTTTCACAATTCGTAATGCGTTCATCAAATGCAAATCATTGTGTTCTGATCCCTTTGCCATAGTATCTTCACCGTTCATCTGTATCAAGGATATAAATTCAGAATGAGCATAATTAGAATAAAGTTTGTACGGGATAGAAAAAACAGAGGTTTTTAGACTACTATTTTCTAATAGGACATTCCAACTCATTAGTCGTGGTAGTCCATACTTATCCAACTTCCAGAGGTTTTGATCGGTTAATTTTCCGTAATAGACTGACTCTTTAACCAGATTCAATAAGTCATTTATTTCGGTTTCTTCTCCCTCTAACTGGTGAGCAATCTTATCACTATAACCTTGCTCACTTTTAAAAAAACCTTGGCGGGATTTATAACCAGAGATTCTCCAAATACGAAGCCGAAAGAGTTTTTCATTTGGATCTAAGTCGTTGTAATAAAGGTATTCTAGCGTCAAGTACGCTTCAATTAGTGCTCTGGTAAGAATGTGTACTGAGGAGAAGTCTAATTGCTCAACAGTTCCCTTTTTTAAAGATGTTTCAAGAGGAAAGCCTTTAGTAAGTTCCAAAATGCTATGTGTTGTAAGTAGTATTTTGTAAGAAAGAGTTTCTATCAATACTTCACCTTCTTTTAGATTAGGTTCAGTATTATAGATTGAATTAATTACTTCAGTATAAGCTTGAGTAATGAATTTTATACTTCTGATGGTTTCTTCAATTGAGTTAAGGAAATATTCTTCCTTTAATGCCGTAAAAAATTCTGCTTCGTTTTTTGGTTTCATTTAAATTCTGACAAGGGTCTCAATTGTCCATAACATTATATACCCGCCAAATTCATGGTGTTTAAATCTCATGTAATTTATCAAAACTTCTAGAAAAAGTGCGCTGTACAGCAATGAGGGTTTTAGTTGTTGATGAATTCCGCAGACAGTGTCTGCGGGTTTGGGTTTTCTTAGATGGTGTACTCAGTTTTTATTAAATAGTTGAACTAACCCTTTTTCATATTGGCCACCCGCTTCAACCTTGGTAATGTCACGAATGGAAATCATTATGTTTGTTCTGTCAAGAGATTTTTTGGATCCATATTCATTAATGACAATAGTCTCATCATCCATTTCAGTTATTTCACCAATAAAACAAATGCCTGAGTCAATATCCTGAATGGAAACGTTGATATATCCATAACTCGCATTCATGCTTTTCAAGATATTTTGGATTGAAGATAAGTCAATATCAATGCTAGTAGATGCTTTTTCTGAAGTGTCTATGAGACTATAGACACTTGAAATCTCATTGCCGCCCCAACGAATTCTTGTAATATTCTCTCTGAAGAAAACGACAATTCCATTAGCCTTACTGTCATCATCAAATGAATCCAGCACCAAAAAAGTATCATTGAAATCTATTATAAATCCATAAGTTGATTCATCATAGCTATCGGTGTAAACATCTACAAACGTTTTGTCTTCAATTATTCTTTTAAGGTTCTTCGTCTCTAGGTTCATCGGTATTGGTTTCTTTTATAATTGAGTGAAACATTATATATCCGCCACATTCATGACGTATATATCTCATGTAATTTATCAAAAACTTTCTTTCAGCGACTAACTATTGGTGGCTTGTGGGTGAAGAACAATAAGAAGGGCAGAAATGAGCTAAGTTTAATTGGTTTTTTGAGCTTTGGTAACAGTTTATATAAGTGGTGTTAGACAACGTTTTTTACTCATGCATCAAATTTTCCAGCTCGTTTTTATGCCCATTGTATATTTTGAAAAAATCAGTCGGTTTATTAGCTATCAACTTCGCCCTTGCTTCGTGGTCGTGATTTAATCGGTATACTTTTCCTGTTTTATCTACAGCCACATAATTTCCGTCCTCCATATCTAGAATTGTATAGAACAACTTTTCTTCAAACTCGATTTCAAATGTATACTCTAGTTCCAAAAGATCAATCTGCTCTTTGGATAGTGATTTCAATATTTCTTCAGCCGTTTTTTTGTCAGGATTTTTGGTTTTCAGATGCTCAAGTTCTATTTCGCTTTTCTGAATTCGGTTAAGATCAAATACCTTATGAAAATACTCTGGTTTGTCAATTTCAATTTTGGTCAATCCGTCAGATTGATAGTATAATTTAATTGGCTGATAAAGATTTGACTTTCTGTTTTGAACAGAAATTCCAGTCAGGTTGAAGCAGGTTTTGTGATTTCTGTTTATGATTTCAAATTCTTTCGGTTTGTATCCACGAGAAACATAAATTCCTTTTGGCTCGTGTAGAAAACTGATTCCATAAATTTTAGAAAGTCCGATTGCAATTTTAATTTGAGGCATTTCAGACTCCAACAATTCAGCAACTTTTAGTCCGAATTGTTCAATATGTTTCTTTTTTGTCTTTCTGCTAAAAATGCTCATTTCAAATGTTGTCTGACTTTATATATGCGCTACACTTATGGCGCATATATCTCATGTAATTTATCAAAATTTCCATAAAAAATGCGCTTTAAAGCAATGGGGGTTTTAGTTGTTGATGAATCTGTCTAGCTATCGTCTGTTGCCTAATGTTTATTTATAATCGGGAATATTCAGTCCTAAAATTATGTTCCTATTGGCAGTCCAAATGCCATTTTCCATTTCGAGTCGGACAATTCCTGAACCACCTCGATTTTTCTCGGATCTCTTGATCTTTGCTGTGAGTGTAGGGTCGCTCTCAAAAAGAATACTGTCTATGTAATAAGGTGCAGTGTTTGGTTCTTTAACATAGATATGAATATGTTCTGGTTCTTGAGCTTCGGGGTAATGGGCAGGTCTAAAGGTGAAAAATGAGTACTCCCCGTTGTTGTTAGTTTTTAGCCAGCCTCTATATTGCCCATGACGTTTTTCCCATCCTATTGGATTGTCACTAGGTTGATAGATTCCATTTCTGTCAACATGGTATATATATAGAATTACGTTGCTGGCTGGAGTCTTTCCGTCTGCCTCAAATACTTTTCCTGATATTTTAACCTTAGGCGTGTTTTCCATAAACCCAGGCAATGTATCAGATGCTTTGGGCTGAGTAGAAAAAAGACGATAGTCCATAAGTGCTTCACAGTCTTGACAAGGCCCTCCAACTTGTTTGTCTTGTGCTAGGGTGGTATTGTTTAGGAGAGCCAGTAATGAAATGGTGATTAAAAATTGTCTCATAGTAGTCGTTTTTTAATTACAGTTTTTTTGAGTTTATTTTTTGGGAGAGCAGGTGATCGATTGAGTATTTCCCTGCCCCTGCAACTAAAAAGAAGAGATATACAATCAAGTAAAATATGGCTTTCTCTTTGACGATGAGTGCTTGATCTGCATTAAATATAAAAGCGGCAACAACCATGGTGAATGAAAGCGGGATCACCGCGATTCGGGTCAGAAAACCTAAGGCTAGAAGAAATGAACAAATTACTTCTGCAAAAATAGCGAGTAGTAAACCACTCTCAGGGCTTAATCCGATGAGCTCAGGAAGGCCATTTTGCCCTTCCCAATAATTCTTGATTTTTGGCCAACCATGTAGGTAAACCATTAATGAGGAAGCGCCTATCCTGAGCATAAGAAAACCCAGTCCAGAAACCATATCTGTTGAAGACTGAAGAAGAGGTGTTAAATACTTTTTAACCATGATGTTTAATGAAATTTATCGTCCGAACACTTCTTGTGAAAAAGAATGTGCACTTAGTACTTGATTGTGTGAACCTAAATGTAGGGACTAGGAAGGGACTAAAAGGGCGGTAATTTATAACCTGAGGAGTTTACCTCATGACCTGATGGTTAATGTAGAATGCCCTTTAAAGGTTTAGCATAGTTACGACTAAGACGAACTGTCTTTCCACATTTTAAGAATAAATCATGATCACCATTTCCTCGTGATTTTGAGCTTTCTATCTGGTCTGTATTCACGATGGTTGACTTATGAATACGCTTGAAGTTTTCAGGTAATGATTCGATGATGTTCTTTAGGCTGTCGAGTATGACATGCTTATTTTCTAGGGTACTGACTTCTAAATATGGGCCATCAGAAACAATGAAGTTTATTTTTTGAGTTTCTATGAACGTTGTTTTACTGCCATTTTTAATTCGAAAAGTATTTAGATTACTCTTTTGATCTATGCTTTTTATCGTCTTTTGGCTAAAGTGATGGTAAATGAAAGAGAAGATAATATAGAACGAAAGCCCTAGATAAAGTCGGGTTGATAGTTTTTGAGTTAGCAGCATGGCTAATGGCCAAGGCTGGTCATTTATGGTAAATGAAATAATGTGGAGGAGTAATGAAAAAACTAATAAGTGCGATAATGTAATAAGGATAATTAAGAAGAGCTTTTTCAGTAGAATCTTCTTCTTGCCTTCATTCAAATTAAATTTATTCTGCAAGCGTAGAAGCAAGAAGGTAAAAGGTATAAACACAAACCAAAACAGCTTGTATGATAATGATTGTACTAAAGAGTAATCGCTGTTATTCAACACAGACTTGATGTAATCTTGACCAAACTCTAGTGATGCCAACAACGAAACTGTAATGGTAAGCCAATAAAGTATTTTTTCGTCCTTAACCTGATTGGGTAGCGGAGGGAATATGCTTGAAAAAGATGTTGAATTAAGAGTACTTCTCATCGCAATAGTGTATAGTCTTAACTAACTTTTTTAAGGTAATCAAGCAATCATGGTTTCGTAAAACGTTATATGCACACCATATTTATGCACCGTGTAATTTATAAAAACTTCCTTTCAGTGACTAATGATGAAGAACACTAACAAGTGTGAAAAGGCGGTTTGTCTTTTGGACTAACCTCTATCATCTAAGATCTAACCTCTTAAAAAATCAATTATCGAAGAAGCTTCTTCTGCGGCTTAGTTTCAAATCTTTAAGAGCAGAAGCTTTAATTTGAATGTCGATAGAGTAGGAGGTAAATCGACCAAAAGGAATCCAGTTACCCGTTAGCTCCCAACAGCCTAAGTCGCGATAAACGCCCAAAGAACTTTGGGTGAATTCCTTTAACTCTATATCGTAACCAGTATTGATTGTGAGTTGCCATTTGGGCGAAAGCCCTAGGTTTCCATTCATTCTTATGGATTGCCTTGTCGAAGTAGAAAACTCATTATTGCTTAGGCTTCGATTGAAGGAATAATTATAGCTAAACCTTATGTTCCAAGGAACGGAAATGTCGATATAGGCATTAGGGTCGTCAAAATATTGAGGTACTTGTCTTTGAATATTTGTCTCTCCATTGTTCATAGTGCCATAACCATCGTTTGCTGCGTTGCCATAACCACCATCGTCAATTGAAGCGAGGCCTCCAGGGCCACCTTGCCCTCTAGAAGACTGTTGATTGGTAGATGCCTTTGAGTTGAGGTTGGTGCTAAGCGAAAAGCGCCCACTTCTTATCTTTCCAATTCCCTTGCCCTGTGTAAGCGCTATAGCGTCTACTCTTTTAATTACATCTCCTTCACCATTATTAGTAGTTAGGTATACATATGGGTCAATAGTTAAGCCCCCGCTAATGTCTATTTTGTTTTTAAACAGGGTTGTTCTTGCGCTAAGATTATAATCTGCAAGATTAAAAGAGTCTGCCAAGAAATTGTAGCTGGTAGCAAAGGTCAGGTTTTCCAGAATTGATACCTTTTCCGACTTAGCAGTATCACTTCTTACCTTCATTTCTATCTTGTTATTTACATTGAAACTAATGGCGGCAGATTCTCCCAGGGTTGGGTTTCCAAAAACAAAGCCATTGTATTTAGATAAAAACTGATACACTGGTTCCCCAGCGGAAGTAGTGTCTACTTGCACATATTTGTAATAGCCATACTTTTCCTGACCAAAATCAGGACGGTAACTGAAACTTAAATTGGGTAGCATTGTATGACGAATTGATTCGATTTTGCTACTAGGCTTGAAATTCTTAGAGCCGTACAATTGGGTGGAAATACCAACACTTACACCATAAGTAGAAGCTCTTGAAAAACCATTTAACGTATCTATTCTAACCGCATTTTCATCTTCTATATAAGTGTAATCTAACTCTTCTAAATACCATAACTCTTGAAAATTGATGGAAGGAGAAACATTGAAATTCTCGAATAAAGGAAACGAGGTAGATATTGGAATTGAATGCCTTGCCCCATTTTGAGCATTGGCAAATAGTTCTGGAAGTTTGGCAAAAGTAACAGCAATAGTGTCTGCTTTATTAGTGCTATTTGAAATATCGAACCCTGCAGAATTGGGTCTAACCACATTGGTTATTTTGTTTGATGTACTGAAAGCCCACGAAAACGAAAGTCTTTTTAGGGCTTCTTGCTTGGCTTGCGAAAAGGGAGTAACCCGCGTCATATTAAGTGAAAACTCAGGTAGCGATACATCCAGAATATTGGTTTGAATGTTCTGAGAATGGCGGGCGTTTAATCCATAACTAAACCTGTTATTGGCGAAACTCCCCGTCAATGATATGTTAGACCGAAACTCTGAACGTATGGTGTTTTGAAAATTTTCAGTGGAAATATTGTTGTTATTGTATGAGCTAGTTCCTGCATTGATACTCGCAGAAAAACGCGTTTTATTTCTTGATTCAGGTCTGTGAGAAATAGAAACCCAGAAGTCTTTCGAGTTTAGAGGGTTTTCGTCTATGTCAGGAGTTTTGCTTTTGCTATATCTTAAATCTACGCTTCCGCTATACTTATATCTTTTCTTATAGTTTGATACCACGTTTAAACCAAAACTTCCTTTTGAGTAGTAGTCTCCCGTAACAGCTGTTCTTATGTATTCGTTGTTGCCAAAAAAGTAACCCCCTTCACGTAAGAAAATTCCTCTCACCCTCTCTTCTCCATATTTAGGGAAAAGAATTCCTGACTGAGCATCACTTTTAACATCCGGGAAAAAGGCAAAAGGCAAGGCGAAAATCGTGGGGATATCTCCAATGTATAATTGCGCTGGACCAGTAATAATCTTATCGCCTGGAATCACTTTGATTTTTTCTGCTTTAATATAAGTAGAGGCCAGAAGGTCGTCACAAGGAATGAATTTACCACCCTTTATGTAAGCACTCCCGTCTTGGTTTTTCTTAATCTCTTCACCCGAAATGTAGCCTTCGTCCTGTTGAGTAACTACCCCGGTAATTTTTGCACGGTTGGTGGCGAAATTATAGCGAATGCCCCTAGTTTCGTATACTCCACCCTTGTCCTGAAAAACTGGCAGGCCTATCCAACTACCGGTAGAATCTTGTACCCCTTTAGCTATCAGTTCGTTCTGGTTTCTGTCAATAATAATTTCAGCAGCATCTAATTTAATATCACCATACTCGATGTAAGCATTTCCATATAAGTACGTTACATTCGTAGCAGTTTTGGTAATGATCGAATCTTCAGCATAGTACAAAATAGTAGTTTCTATGCCGTTACTTTTGATTTTGAGGGTGTCTGTTCCAACTGGTCTGGTTGTTGTTGGACTGGTGCTCAACGGAGCAGGTTCGATTTTTAAAGGATCATTCTTTAAACTTCCTTCTTGAGCCTTCAGGCTTAATGCCGTCAATAGTAAAACTAATATGAAAGATATGTTTTTTACAGAGACCAAAGGATTTTTCGCTTTATGGAAAAAATTCAGATTTTTGTGTAAAGGTATTCTAATAACCATTTCTATGCGAACCAAAGTAAAAAATAATAGAGTTGTTCTCCTTGTTTTGTTTTTCGCTTTAATAGTTTTTGCTCCATATCAAGGGGTGTCTCAAGCTGCTAAGCCTAAATTTAAAGTAGTGATTGACCCAGGGCACGGAGGAAAAGATTCTGGTACGCGAGGGAAAAACTTACTAGAAAAGGATGTTGCACTTGCAGTATCCTTGAAAGTTGGTAAGTATTTAAATGAACTTTTAGACAACGTTGAGGTTATTTATACTAGAAAAACTGATGATTACAGCCATCCCAAAGTTCGTGCCATCATCGCCAATGATGCAAATGCAGATTTATTCGTTTCTATCCATGCCAATGCAATGCCTCCGGGCAATGAAGACGTGTACGGAACCGAAACTTTTGTGATGGGAGTAAAGAACGAGGGTAGAAATTTTGAAGTAGCCAAAAGGGAAAACTCAGTAATCTTGTTAGAGGAAGACTATAAAGAGAAGTATCAGGGCTTTGATCCTACTTCGCCTGAAGTAAATATTGCATTTTCTATAATGCAAGAAGCCTATCAGGAGAACAGTATTCTTTTAGCTCAAAACGTTGAAGATCAGTTTTCTAAAAGAGCAGGAAGAAAGAGTAGAGGGGTGAAGCAGTCGAGCTTATGGGTATTATGGAATACTTCAATGCCTAGTGTTTTGATAGAACTTGGTTATCTTACCAACCTAAAGGAAGAAAGAGAACTCGGTTCTGCGGAAGTCCAAGACTATTTGGCCTCAGCAATTTATAGAGCTATTAGAGATTATATTAACTATTTGGAATCAACAAGATAGATAGTGGCAAAGGGAAGAGAATTTAAGGTAGGTTTATTTGCGGTACTCATGTTGGCCTCATTATATATAGGTTTCAACTATTTGAGAGGACTCGATGTCTTTTCTCCATTAAATACCTACTATGTTAAGTATAATAACATTAGTGGTCTAAGTAAAGGAGATAGAGTGATCCTAAACGGGCTTAATGTAGGTACAGTATTAGAACGTAAATTCAGTACCGATACTTACAATGAGATATTGGTAACACTGGCCATTGATAAGACTATTAGAATGAAAGAGGGGACTGTGGCTAGGTTGGCCAAACCCGATATTCTAGGTGGCTTAGAAGTTCAATTGATCTTAAATCAAAGTGGAGCAAGAGTACTAGAAAGCGGAGATTTTTTAGGCGGAGAAATAGACAGAGGCATTGCCGAAATGATTACCGAAGAGGGGCTTTCTGCGGCCAATAGTCTGAACTCAGTAGTTAACAAAATCAGCGAGGTATTAGAGCCTTTCGCTTCTAGAGCCGACACAATTGCCTTGGCCATAGATAACTTCAAATATTTTAGTGATAAGCTCGTGTACATGACCGACTCTGTAAATATGGCTATGGAGCAAGTTAAACTAAGAATCGACTATGTAACCGACTCTATGGTTGCTGCTATGGGGGGCGTAACTCCATTGTTAGCAGAGTACACCAAATTGGGCGAAAAAATGAATGCAATTGATATCGAATCGCGCTTAATGCGAATGGATTCGGTTCTGCTTGGTACACAAGAATTTATTGGTAGGCTAAATTCCAATGAAGGAACCCTCGGTAAATTAATGACCAATGATTCATTGTACAATGCCCTCAACAGTTCTATGACTGACTTGGATAGCCTCTTTATAGATTTGAGAGAGAACCCTAAACGCTATGTGCATTTCTCTATTTTCGGAAGAAAGAATAGGCCGCCAGCAGACAAAAAGAAAAAGTAAAACCCAGACCGATTAGCTTCTTTTTGAAATCATCAATCTTAGGTTTACTTTAGATCAAAGGTAATAATACATACTCCCCGGGCTTATCGGGACAACACTTGCTTATGGATATTGAATTCAATAAAAACGATGACATCATGCGCCAATTGGTGTACAGACTCGATGAAAAACTCAAAAAAGTAAAATTGGGTGGAGGCGAAAAAAAGATTGAATCCCAACATAAGAAAGGCAAACTCACCGCACGCGAAAGAATTGAATACCTGATTGACGATGGGAGCGACTTTTTAGAAGTAGCTGCCTTTGCAGGCGATGGCATGTATGCCGATGAAGGCGGTTGCCCATCAGGAGGCGTAGTTACAGGTATTGGTCAAGTGAGTGGTCGCGATTGTATGATTGTGGCAAATGACGCTACAGTGAAAGCCGGAGCTTGGTTTCCCATAACAGCCAAAAAGAATTTAAGAGCACAAGAAATTGCGATGGAAAACCGTCTGCCTGTAATTTACTTGGTAGACAGTGCAGGGGTTTATTTACCCATGCAAGATGAAATTTTTCCAGACAAAGAACACTTCGGAAGACAGTTCAGAAACAATGCGAAGATGTCTTCTATGGGCATTATTCAAGTAGCCGCAATAATGGGAAGCTGCGTAGCGGGCGGTGCTTACCTACCAATTATGAGCGATGAAGCTGCCATTGTAGACAAAACAGGGTCGATTTTTTTAGCAGGCTCTTATTTAGTTAAGGCGGCCATTGGCGAAAGTATAGACAATGAAACTTTAGGAGGCGCAACAACACACTCCGAAATATCAGGCGTAACCGACAATAAATTTCCAAACGATCAGGCCTGTCTGGATTACATTAGAAGTGTTTTCGATAAAATTGGTGACTTCGAAAAAGCAGGCTTTGATAGAAAAGAACCAAAAGCTCCGAAAGAGAACCCAGAAGAAATTTATGGAATTATGCCAGACAGTAGGGTAAAACCTTACGAAATCAAAGAAATCATCAAACGTATAGTAGATGACTCTGAATTTGACGAATACAAAGAAGCCTATGGTAAATCCATTGTTTGCGGTTATGCCAGAATAGAAGGTTGGGCAGTAGGTATCGTAGCAAATCAGCGATTAATCGTAAAATCGAAAAAAGGCGAAATGCAGATGGGAGGAGTGATTTACTCCGATTCAGCAGATAAGTCAGCCCGATTTATAATGAACTGCAACCAGCGTAAAATTCCATTGGTGTTTTTGCAAGACGTAAGCGGCTTTATGGTAGGCAGCCGAGCCGAGCACGGAGGAATTATTAAAGACGGAGCCAAAATGGTAAATGCCATGGCCAATTCTGTAGTACCAAAATTTACTATTGTCATCGGTAACTCTTATGGGGCAGGCAACTATGCTATGTGCGGAAAAGCCTATGATCCGCGATTGATTTACGCTTGGCCAACGGCCCAAATGGCGGTAATGAGCGGAGCTGCAGCAGCCAAAACATTGCTTCAAATCAAAGTAGCTTCTCTGAAAAAACAGGGTAAAGTAATTGAACCAGAAGAGGAGAAAAAGCTGTTAGATGAAATCACGGATAGCTACAACGAGCAATTAAGCCCGTATTATGCCGCATCTCGAATTTGGGTAGATGGTATTATCGACCCCTTGGACACCCGAAAGGTAATTGCCAAAGGAATTCAAGCAGCCAACCATGCACCTATTCGCGAACAATTCAATGTAGGGATCATTCAAACCTGATAATGAACGAAACAGATAACCTGAGTAATAAGGAGTTAAAAGCATTGATTTCTCTGCTAGAAGATGATGACGCAGAAGTTTTAAGTCATGTTGAAGGAAAAATCAAGTCGCTTGGTACACACATTATTCCTTATTTAGAATTTGAATGGGAGGGAAGCTTTAACCCAACAGTACAAAAACGAATAGAAGAGCTTGTGCATTCACTCCAGTTTCAGTTGCTAAAAGAAAAACTAGAGGCTTGGAAAGAAGCGGGAGGCGAGGATTTATTGGAGGGAATGTGGTTGGTGAATACTTATCAATACCCCGACTTAGAATATGCCGACCTCAAAAAGCAATTAGAGCAAATTTATTATGAGGCTTGGTTAGAGTTTAAAACCGATGTACACCCAGTAGATCAGGTCAAGATTTTGAATTCAGTCATTTTTAATAAACTCAAGTTTGGGGCGAACACCAAAAATTTTCACTCTCCTGGAAACTCAATGATGAGTGTTGTGCTTCAAACTAAAAAAGGAAACCCAGTTTCACTCTGTATCATCTATGCTTTAGTCGCTCAAAAATTAAAGCTGCCCATACATGGAGTGAATTTACCAAACCTATTTGTACTTACTTATAAACAAGGTGAAACCCAATTCTATATCAATGCTTTTAATAGAGGGCTTATTTTTTCTCGAAAAGAAATTGATGATTATGTAGCCAATCTAAAGCTGACACCAAAGGATCAGTACTATGAGCCTTGCACTAATGTAGACATGGTGGTTCGGGTATTGAGAAATCTTTCAATCGCCCACGAAAAACTGGGTAACAGCGAAAAAGTAGACGAAATAAAATCTCTTATCGAAATCTTAGCCGATAAAACGGCTGATTTGGAGTAGGGCCTTGTCACTCTCTTTATTCTTTAGAAATAACTAGCTGTTGCATAAGGCTAGGTCATCCCCGTAGGGATGTTTTTCAGAAGAGAAGTGGAGACTTTCAATAAAGCAGAATGATCACTTTACTCATATGACTTCACAGGTTCGGAGAACTTGCGGCAGTGGTGCACAGACAAATAGGAGGCGTTGATTTACTTAAAAGAAAATTCTATATAATCGACAGTGCCTGATTCTGAAATTGTAACCTCCTTCTCAGCTTTGGTTTCTGAATCTACACGAATCTTAAGTGTAATCTTATATGGCTCAAAGGGAGCACCCACAGGCGCACCTGAGTTATCGCGATAAGTGATATTTAATAAGGTTAAAAAGGGAATAGTCTTATTAATGTAATTCCTACTGAATGGTAAGTGAGAATCACTACTAGAAAAGTCAGAAATCTCTATTCCACTACCGTTTATGCTGAATGTAATGTCGGACATCCTTTCATCGTCTGTAGAAGACACGGACATTGAAATATCTCTGTTTTGAGGGTAATTGTCCCTAGGATCGTCATCTGAAGTACAGGAACTAAATAGAATAAATATTGTAAGGATAGAAAGCAGTTGCTTCTTAAACATAAAGCTGGTTTTTTGTTTTGGGCAAAGAAAGAACAGCCATTTAGTTTATCAAAACCATAGGACTAGAAATTGAGAATGAATTCAGTAGTGGCTTATTTCCAAATACAATTAACGGTTCTATCTTGTTCAACAGACGCTTTGGTAAAGCCACTAATGTAGTTTGTTAAAAAAAGGCTATCGCTGTCACATTTCTCTTTAAAATTCACAACTCTTTCTAAAGAGTCCTTTGCCGTACACTCAATACAAAACTCTCTTAATTGACTAGAGTTGCTATTACTTGTGTTTGTATTAACTGTTGATATGTTATTAGTTTTTGAACTGAGTCTAAATCTCAAGAACCTATTATGGTCTACCGATATAATTGAAGTGTCGATTTTCAAAGCATCACTTTTGATCCTTATGGTTAATGTATCAAAATTCAAACTTTCATTATATTGATAATCAAAGTGTCCATTATCATTTGAATAAATTTTGGGGCTATTTAATTCAATTAAGTATACTTCAGCCATAGCAAAAGGGCGATCGTCTAGAAAAATGTTACCAGTAATATTTGTCGATTCATTACAGCCTGTGTAAGATGAAATAGGTTTTGGGTTGATTATTAAGACAATAACAAAAACAGCAATGGCTCCACTCGCAGTTATTAGATTCCTATATCTCACTTCAATAAAGCCAGGAATAATTGTGGCGAAAGAAGCGGCACCTAACGCTATTAAAACCTTTAAGGCTAAATATTGATTTTCTGTTGGGCACTTAAATTTCTCTAATGAGAGAAACAAATAGATGGCTATTAAGATCAGACCTGATATTGCTCCAAATTTTACCTGCTGTTTCTTTGTCATTTTTTTATAATTTTTGGTTAACGCAGTGATAAACACTATGATGTTCAACCTCTTGATATTTTACTTGTTATTGAATGAAATTCGTTTCAAGAAACTACCCCAAAACCTCCCTATTCACCTTTTTATCTAACTGAATAAAAAAGAGGATCAAAAGATTGACTACAAAACTGACCATCATCAGTTGTAAAAAGTCGCTGTGCTCATAAATCATAAAGGTCATTAGGGCATAAAAAATGGTCAGTCCAATAATGGATTCCTTCATGGGCTTAGTGCTTTTGAAAATCT
>Ga0207884_1000661_pt1 | contig 18176 bp, 12 predicted proteins | sample MalvirmetaMSP144_FD_184236 | JGI IMG/M metagenome (GOLD analysis project Ga0207884, IMG submission 184236) | Marine viral communities from the Deep Pacific Ocean - MSP-144 (SPAdes) | ecosystem: Environmental > Aquatic > Marine > Oceanic | place: Pacific Ocean | collected 2011-07-08 | reverse complement strand
AAAGCGCGTCCTCGCCGGCCTGGGCCATGTTCATGGAGACCAGCAAACTGCTGATCAGGGCAAAAAAAGCGGTATGCATCAGTGCTCTCATTTTCATCATCCTCAGGGGTTGGTTTCAGAACGGCTATCCGCTTGCGCGGTCAGCGTTTTGTCAGCCCGGCGAAACCAGGCCTGGGCCTGCTCAGACTCCAGCGGTTGCGCCAGGTAACGCTCGGGAAATTCCCAGATCACCAATTGCGGCGGTTGATCCCGGAAATCGGAAGAGTTCAGATAATCGATCATCGGTACGATAGGGCCATCGCCTTCTTCGGCCACGTTGATCAGGTCCTGGCCAAGGTGCTTTCGCAAGGCGCCGGGGAAGTCCCACTGTTCATTGGCGCTGTAACTTGTGCCGACCAGAACGGTGTTGGTGGCGTCATCGCCAAACAGGGCGCTGGCATTCGCCTGGCCGTCGTTCTGGGCGCGCGTCGTTCTCGGTTCCAGTTGGTCCGGTGCAGGACCGAAGCCGGTAAACGCAGGTTCCACCGGAATGTAATTGAGCAAGTCACCACGGTGCTGGACCGGTTGGGCAATCGATGTCACAAAGTTCTGCTCACCCCAGGACAAACCATTGAAGCGGTCGCGGATGAATTCGGCAGCGCCCTTCGCATACAGGTTTGCGCCAGTTGGCGACCAGTGGGTGTCGGTTCTCAGGAACACCGATTCACCATGGTGCTGTGCCTGCTCCAATAGCGGTTTGAGTTCCGGCGCTGGAATGCCCGCCGTTGCCAGCGACTGCTGGAACCGGTTGTACAGCGACATCATCACCGGTTCGGGCTGCGTACTGCCCAGCTTGTCCGAGTGGATTCGGGCTTTGGCTGGTACCACCAGCACAACCAGTGGAACACCCTCGGCCAACAGATAGTCGGCGACGCGATGAACACGCCCCAGGTTGCGGTCGACCACCTCGCCGTCACGGCTGGCCGGGTAGATTTCCTCGTCGGTGAACAGCCACTCATCCTGCCCCACCACAACGCCTTTCCGGCCCTCATCAAAGAGCGTGTAGTTGATCGCGGCCCAGAGGTTGGTGCCCAGATCCTTGGCCGGAAACTGATCGTCGTAGTGGCTCTCCAGATTTCGGGCCAACTCGCCATTGACCGGACTCAACCCTGTTTCGGCCTGGTAACCCAGCAAGGGCCGCAAGGACAGCACACCCAGAACCAGGACCAGCGCGATGAAAAGAAAAGCCGTGATTCGTGCAGACGCTTTAGTCATCAGATCCACCCTCAGAACTGGAAATACAGGAACGGTGAGAAACTCTCGGCGGACAGCTTCAGCACCGCGAGCGCAAACACCGGCACCAGCAACGGAGCGGCGGCAGACCGCCAGCCGGCCAGAACAGGGCCAACGTCACGGTGCCCGAGCCGGTCCTTCAGACCCATCATCGCGATCACACCAAAAGCCACCGCCAGGATCGCCAGGTTCAGGTCCCGAATGCCCTGGACATAGACATCACTCAGGCCCGCACCGTCAAAGCTGAACATGGCACCGTAGAACCCGAAGGCCTCGGTCAGCGTGCTCGCCCGGAAGGTGACCCAGCCCAGCATCACGAACAGGAAGGTCAGCGCCCACCGGAAGAACCGGAACCCGGACGGGCTGCCCGACACACCCAGCGCCCTCTCGACCGACAGCAACAGACCGTGCCAGGCACCCCACAACAGGAACGTCCAGTTGGCGCCGTGCCAGAGACCACCGAGCAACATGGTGAGCAGCAGGTTGCGGTAGGTTTTGACGGTACTGTTGCGGTTGCCGCCCAGGGGGATGTACAGGTAATCCCGCAGCCAGGTGGACAGGCTGATGTGCCACCGGCGCCAGAACTCGGTAATGCTCTGGCTGATGTAGGGCTGGTTGAAGTTCTCGTTAAACCGGAACCCGATCATCAAGCCCAGGCCAATGGCCATATCGGAGTATCCCGAAAAGTCGAAATACAACTGCGCGGTGTACGCCAATATGCCCAGCCAGGCATCCGCCGTACTGGGGTCGGACAGGGCAAAGGCACTGTCCGCCAGCGGCGCTATCGAATCGGCGATGAAGACTTTCTTGATGAAGCCCTGCATGAACCTGAACGCGCCCTCACCAAACTTTTCCATGGTATGGGTGCGGTAGGTGAATTGGTCCGCCAGGTCCTTGTAACGCAGCACCGGCCCGGCAATAAGCTGGGGGAACAATGCAATGAAGGCCGCGAAATCAATAAACCGCCGGGTCGGTTCCGTATCCCCTCGATAGACATCCACCACGTAGGAAATGGCCTGGAAGATATAGAAGGAAATGCCGATGGGCAGGATGATGTTCGCCAATTCCAATGGCTGACTGCCGGCGCTGACCAACAGGTCGTTCAGGCTGTCGACGCCAAAGTTGGCGTACTTGAAGTACCCGAGCGTTGCCAGGTCACCGCCAACACCGATGGCAACCCACTTGCGGGCACTCGCGGTGCCAATACCGGCGCGGTGTATGGCCAGACCGATGAAATAGTTCCAGAAGGTCACGGCCACGAACAGCAACAGGAAATCCACCCGCCACCAGGCATAGAAGGCGTAGCTGCCGATCAGGATAACCAGTGAGCGGTGCCTGAACGGTGTCAGGTAATACAGCCCCAGGAAGGCAGGCAAAAAGAGAAACAGGAAGATATTGGATGAAAAAACCATGTCAGTTCTCCGCCTGCGTTACCTGGCCCGATACAACGGCCGCGGGCTCTATAAACACCGCTCGTCCCTGGTTCCGTAGTGCGTCAAAAATCTGCATCTGGTATTTGCCAAGCACACCCTCGAAATGGATACCCACATCCGATCTGGGGAATCGCATACCGACATCATAAATCGCGATATAAGCAGGGTTATCCGTCGACAGGGGGCCGCTGGCGTTCGACGCCAGTTCGCCACCCACCACGTTCATCGACACCTCGTAGGAATAGAAATCTTCTTTGAAATTACGGTCGGTGGCAGACAGATCTTTCAGCTGGCCAAAAATACCCCAGGTGCCGTTGAGCACTGCAACGTTGTGGTATACATCCACATTGCTGCTGTTTCTTACCCGGATGCCATTGCGCAGATTGTTCATCAGCCGGTTGCCCCAGAGCAGGTTGTCTGGTGACTCGTAGAGCCCGATACCGTCACCCTGGTTGTCATAGGACACGTTGTTGGCCACAACGTTGTTGCTGCTCTGGCGGTCCAGCACGATGCCGGACAGGCCGTTGTCATAGCTACGGTTGCCAACAATCCAGCTGTTATTCACTTCGCGGGAAATAATGATTCCATGTTTCTCACGAGTGCCATAAACCTCGTTATTGGCAATAAGCAGGCGGCTGGAATAGTCATGAGGGTCGATGCCGTACACGATGTTATTGCGGTAGACGTTATCGACGATGGCAACGTCTTCCGCCTCATAGCAGTAAAACCCGTAGTAGAGATCCTCGAAAGTGGACTCCACCAGCCAGGCATGAGGCGCGCTGCGCTGCAGCCTGGCATTGTCGTATTCGGAGTACTGGGCCACGGTAAAGCCATAGGATTTACTCTGGAGGTAACCCAGGTTTGCCATGGTGGTGCCGAGAATAAAGTTCTCGCTACCGCCCCAGCCCACATAAAACGGACGGAAGTTACCTTTCTTCTGGAAGGTTGCCGGGCCATTGGCCTCTTCGCGCCACCCGATAATCTTGCTGTCAATGGCAAACAGCCAGCCGTCGTTGGCAATAAACGAACCGCGCTCCTCCGACAGCCGCAGTGTCTCGTCGCGCAGGACCAGCGTGGCCTCCTGTTTGACCGCCAGCGGCAAACGAATAATGTAAGTACCATCGCCGGTGCGTTCCATGTAGCGACGATCATTCACCTGCCTATAGACATCCTCCAGCGTCACCTTCCCACTGTTAACCAGAATCGCCTGAGGATGCGAAAACTGACGGATCACCCACTCGCGCGCCCGCCCTTCGTCCACGAAGTCCCCCAATGCACTGACCCCGCCCATACGCTCCACCGTGACGTTCGGCGCAGTATCCGGCTGGCCGGCAAGCTTTGCTTCAATGGCGTCACGGCTATAGCCCGACACATCCGGAATCTCAGGCTCAGGAAGATACAGCTCCTCTCCGGACTTAATCTCGATGCCATAGTCTTCCACCAAGGGCGCAATCGCCGGCGGCGCATTGACCACGCTGCCATCATCGGCGCTGGCTGCAGCTAACGTATCCGGCGGCACGATGAACGCAGTTATAAGCAGGCAAAAAGCCCATCTGGCTTCCAGGGTTTTCATGAACTCTCCTCAGAACCGCTTCGACACGTCTACAACTACCCGATGCCTGGCGTCATCTGCGTCCTCGCCGTAGGCATCTCCTGGCATGAACACGCCACCACGCAAACGGACATCAAATGCTGCCCAGGAGGTTGAAGCACTGTCACCGTAGTAGCCCAATACCAGATCCGCTGATTGGCCCAGGTCATCACTGCTGCCGGTAAAGCCCGGCTCGACCAGGTCGGAGCGCACGGCGCCGTTCTCATCACTCAGCCAATAACGGTGATACAGCAGGTTGGCGTCCCAGGTGTCGCGGTCAGAGAGCGCGGTATACAGCGTGAATACTTTCAGGTTGGTCCATTCCGGCTGAATGGCCTCGCCAAAGCGCTGAACCTGGGAACGGGTGCCGGTGAACCGAGAGCGGTTGCTTTCCAGACTGGTTTGCCGGAACGCGTCACTCTCTCCGGTCTCACCGCCACCGGAAGCAATCGCACCGTGAGCGCCAATCACCAAGCGTGGCGTATCCATCAACTGGGCACGCGCACCAAGGTCCGCGGCCCAACCGGACACGTCTCGATCACGGGCGCCGAAACCACTGGGAGTACTGGCATCTGCCCCCACCACCGTGTCCGTGCCATTCACCGCCGCCACCGAGGCGAAGTACTGGAACGCATCATGGGAATGCCAATCGAAATAACTTCGGTCGGCCTGAATGGCCGTCCAGGTCAGCGAATCGGTAAAACTGTCATCCAGGGTCTGGCCGCGTGCCGCGTACTCGTCGGCCCGATCGCCATAGCCCTGCCCGTGTGTGGCCAGAAATCCCAGATAATGCCCTTTACGCCATTGCCAGCGTGTGTGGGCAAAAAAGCGAGCGATGTCCTGTTCTTCGTCCTGAGGTTCGTTGTTGTCAGTCCGAAACTCGGCGAGCTTCTGAGCAACACCCACCGTGGTGTCAAGCAGCGACGTGTTGAAGATCCAGCGTGTGAGGGTGATATCGTCATCCCACCACATGCCGCTGTTTTCCTTGAGGCGCTCACGGCCAAAGCGAATCGACTCGCCGGGATAGTCGCTCAGGCCGTTGTAATCCAGCCAGGCCTCCCGGAGTGCAAAAAAGCCGTCGGTGGCGGTGCCGCCGATCTCATCGCTGACGTCCACCTGACCGGTTGCGCCAAACGCCTGGAGGCGCAATTTTGAGCGCCAGTGAGGGGACAACTGCCAGACCCACTCGGGTTTGATATCAAGACCCGCTTCGTTGGATTTGGTCTCGCCATTGGCACCCAACCCGAGTCGTCGATCGCCTTCGCTGATGAGGCTGAGCTTTGACCTCACGCTCTGTTCAATCAGGCGCGGATAACTCTGGTTCGCGTCGGATTCTGCCGTTGACTGTGCCAAGGCGGGCGACGCACCCAGCGAAGCCAGGCAACTGACAGAGAGTGCAAGTCGAGTTAATCGATAGTTCGTTATAAGCTGCATTGAGCTTATCCTCCTTGTTTCTTGGTCGTTGCCGGGCCTGAAGTACCTCCGGCGATCATCTGTCGCCGCGCGGCACGTTCCTGCCTGTACAGGGCCTCAGCTCTCTTTTCGGTGTGCTCTGGTAGCGACAGAACCATATCCACCATCAGTTCTTTGGCGCGCTCAACACCGCCCTCCACGGCCAACAACGCGAAACTCCACGCATAAACACGGTTCACCTCGATGCCTTTTGCCTCCCAGTAGAGTTCCGCGAGGGCGTAATCCGCCTTTGGAAAGCCTCGGCGTGCTGCCGTCAGAAGATGCTGCTTGGCCTTTTCCGGATCCGGCTCACCGAGGTAGCCACGCTTGTAGATGCGCCCGAGCAGGTATTCCGCTGACGGGTATTTTTCGCGTGCTTCCATGGCGTACTGAATCGCTTTTTTCGGATCGGTCGGCACAATGCGGCCTCGCTCATAGGCCCGGGCCAGTGACAGCGACGCTTTCAGATCACCGTTGGCCCGCGCCTCCCGAAGCATTTCAATGACGACCTCCGGCTCGGCGAGGTAGTTGTTCTCCATGATCAACTTGGCGCGCGCCGTCAGGGCGGGCACATAGTCAGGCGTCAACATCAGGTAGAGTTCGTTGGTGGCGGCCACCTGCTTTTGCGGGACCTCGTCGTCCGACAACCACCGTGCGAACAGGTACAGATCGCGATCTTCAATACTGCCCTGCTCCCAGGCCTGTTTGGCCCGGTCGACAAGCGCCTTCAAATCCTCACTTCGTCCGTCAACCAGATACACTCTGCCGAGCAGTTGGAAGCACTCCGGCTGAGCCTCTGCAATGGGTGCACACAGGCCTTCAACCTCGTCCGTGTGGCTGTCGAACTGGCCCGTCAGAAGGTAGTAACGGGCCAGCGCCACGTCGCCTTTCGGGTCGCCGGCGGCGCGGGCCTGCTGAATCAGCTCACGCGGTTTGGCATTGGGAAACTCTTTGGGAAAATGGATGTACAGGTTGATCAGCGGGATCAGCGCCGTCTTGTCACCTTCCGCAAGCGCTTTGCGAAGGTAGCGGGCGCCATTGGCCCGCTGCTCGGGGGTTTCCCCTTCCCGCGCATTCATCTTGCCTATGCGGATGGCGGCCCGTTCACTGCCCTGCTCCGCGGCCTTGCGGTACCAGTCCAGCGCCTGCTGGCGTGCTTCCGGTGTATCCTGCGCGCCGTAGAGATCCCCGAGCTCCACCTGGGCATCCGCCAGGCCAAACTTCGCCAGTTTTTCCAACTGCGCCCGGGCTTCCTTCACGTTACCTTCGGCTGCGGCCTTCTCTGCCCGCTGAATGTCAGGCAGATTGCCGCAACCAGACAGCACCAGGGTGAACAGACCGGCAATGCACGCTACTCGCATCATGCTCCGCAACTCCCTCAATCTTCCGAAAACCGTTCAACAACTTTCTGCATGCTCGGCATCCGGTACTGATCGACCCTGACACCTATGGGCCGCCCGATGGCTTCAATCGGCAGCGGTTCGGCGGATTCGATAGACGCACTGATAACGTCGATCAGCCCGCCCTGAGCCTGGGAGTTCACATACAGTGAGGTAATGTTCCCGGTCTGTTCCTGGCCATTGGGAAGCCGCAATATCACCTGCTGCCCTTCTTCCAGCTTTTCACCCTGGTCAAACGGGAAGTTGGCAACAACGTGGGCAGACGAGTCCATGGGCGCCATAACCGCAAGCTGCTCACCCTTGCTCATGTACTGATCTTCCGCCGGCCTCATGTTCACCACCTTGCAATCGCAGGGGCTGGTGATCGTTCCCCGAACCCGCTGGTCCAGCAATTCCTCAATCTGGCCGACGCTGTAGCTGCCCTCGCCAACCAGGTCGTTCACATAAGACATCATCGGCGCGTCAAAGGTGGCGACAGCTTCGCCCGCCTTAACCTCCTGCCCGGGCTTGACCAGCGTTGTAACCTTGGCGTCTTTGGGTATGCGTAAAGGAATCTGCTCTGATGCCACCATGGCGGATTCCGCCTTGGTCACGAAGTAGATATCCCAGAGTTCAGAGACAACGAAGCTGATCGCCATAAGACCGATAGCCATTACGATCAGGCTTCCAACCATGGCCCGGAGCTTGCCGAAGAACCCAAGATCATTGCTGCCCTTGCTTTTGCGGGCTTTGGTGAAGTTCTCTCGGGACAAGGTATTGAGGACATCCCCTGCCGAGATAACCTCCCCACTCAGGAAGGCGGTGATGAGATATCGCAGCACCGACACCTCGCGTGCGCCAAGGTCCTGGAACTGACACCCACAGCGATCATTCATGGAATCAAAACTGCGCGGCACGAAATTCACGTCGACGGCAAAATCGAAACCATCGACCTTGAATATCAACCGGCCGTTGTATAACCGGCCATTTCGGAACGACTCAACGCCAGTGTTCACACTGAACCCTCCAGCCGACAAATCAGCCACTGGAAACTTGTGAGTCGTGCCATCCAGATTCACAAACAACTTGGCCGGAATGCGTACCCGGGCATACTGTCGCTGTGCTTCGGATTCATGGACAAATTGCGGTGCAACTGCTGCCGTATTCATTGCTCTGGCCCTTGTGTTTTCTTCATTCGATGATGGGTGTACATGGAAAAATCTCCGTTTGCGCTATACCAGCTTCATAACCAACGCCAGGAAAACGCTGGCTGCAGAAAAGGTCATTACCCGTGACGACCAGCGATTCATGCGTTGCTGGAACGAAGCGTTATTGGCGCTGAATCGGGTTTTCTGACGTGTCCACGACTGTCGATCGAGCCGGAAAAAGACATAGATTTTCACCAGCGACCCGAAAATCTGGTTGAAATACAAAATGCACGGATAGGCTGGCCCGACCGAGTGCCCAGTGGTGATGAGCAGCAGGGTCAGCAACAAGCGGGTAAGTCCGATCCACAACAGGTAGGCCACCAGCACAATGCCGGAGTACTTGATGGCTGCGACAATAGCGGCTGTCAGCCCCAGGATGCTGGTCCACATCGAAATGCGCTGGTCAAACAGGATGTACCAGGTGAACCAGCCAAGGCGCCGGGGGCCGAGCTTGGTCGCACGTGAGTTCTGACGCAGCGAGTTGCCATACCAGCGAAACATGAGCTGACGGGCAGAACGGATGAAACTGGGGTCAGGCGGGTGTTCGACCGTACGAATGGTCGCGTCCGGCACGTAGAAGGTGTCGTAACCCAGGCGCATCATGCTGAACCAGCTGGACTTGTCATCGCCGGTCAGAAAGCGGAACTCACCAAGGCGCCAGTGCTTCAGGGAGTCGTACTCCACGTCACTGATGAACTCCGGGCGCGTAACCACACTTGCGCGGAACACCGACATTCGGCCCGTGAGGGTCAGAACCCGATACGACAGCCCCATCGAACACATATTCATGTGCCGCTGGGCAAATCTCAGCTTGTGCCACTCCGACATCAGATAACTGCCGCGCACTTCGCAAAACTCGTTGGTAGTCAGCGCGCCGATGTTCGGCATCAACCGGAAGTAGGGTGCGGTTTTACGCACCACGCCCGGTTCCAGCACGGTATCGCCGTCCACTACCGCCACCACGGCATTCTCGTCAGGCAGGTCCCGTGAAATAGCGCGAAAGCCGTAAGCCAACCCATCCCGCTTGCCGGTCCCAGGAATGCGCACAATCTTGAGCTTAATGTGGCGGGGCGGGTCCAGCTTGCGCCACATTGTCCGCATCAGCATTTCATCGGAAAGCTCGACCACCGAGGCCACCACCGTCGTTGGCCAACCACACTCAACCGCTTCCCGGATAATCGAGTCGTACACCATGGCGGTGGTGCCGGCATCGATACGGAAACTGGTCACCATCAGATAAACATGGGAGGGAGCGGCATCATCGCCCAACGCCTGTGCCCGGCGCCGAATCCCCGGAAATGCCCATTTAAGGAAATACATCGCACGCAGAAAGTGGGTAAATCCAACGGAGTACCGCCAGATACCAATCACCCCGATGACCAGAAGGAAGTGGGCGCCGCCCCTCACCGTATAGGTGGTGGGCAGAGAGATCGCCAACGCTCCGAGTACGGAGAGAAAAAGCAACCAGCCGCCTGTTCTGGACACTGTGTTGTCTGAGATATAAGACATGCCGTCCGTTCCTGAAATAACATTCCGTGCGTTTTCTGAACGTGACGCCCCACCCCAACAGGGCATCAGAGCGTCACGCATGGAGGTGAAGGCCTACCAGCAGATGCCTTCCAGCACCTCGGTACTTGTGGTCTTCATGAACCCCACAAGATCGATCACCCGCTTGCCGTCAGGAACTTCAGAAATCACCGTTTCGAAGAGCTCGTCATTGTTGCCGACCACGATCACGTCCGCGTGATCAATCACGCCACGCAAGTCGCTGTGCATCAGGTTCGAAAGGTGCGGGATTTTCTGGTTGATGTACTCACGGTTGGCACCGTGCGTTCGGGCGTAATCCACATTGCGGTCGAAAATCTGCAGGTCATAACCCTTGCCGATCAGCATCTCGGCCAGTTCCACCAGCGGGCTTTCCCGCAGATCGTCGGTGTTGGACTTGAAACTCAGGCCGAGCATGCTCACCTTGCGGCAGCCATAGCCGGTCAGGATCTTGAACGCGTGGGCAACCTGCTCATTGTTGCTGCTCATGATGGAGCTCAGCAGTGGGTGCTTCACGTCCATCTGATTGGCCCGATAAGTCAGTGCCCGCACGTCTTTGGGCAGGCAGGAACCGCCGAAGGCGAAGCCCGGGCGCATGTAATAGCGTGAGATGTTCAGCTTCTTGTCCTGGCAGACAACGTCCATGACATCCCGGCCGTCCACGCCCATCGACTTGGCAATATTGCCGATCTCGTTGGCGAAGCTGACTTTGGTCGCGTGCCAGATATTGCAGGTGTACTTGATCATCTCCGCCACCTCGATGGGCTTGCGGATGATGGGTGCATCAAGGTCTTCGTATATCTTCGCCAGGAACTCGCCGGAGCGCTCGTCGAGTTCACCAATGACCGTCATCGGAGGGTGATCGTAATCCTTGATCGCCGTGCTTTCACGAAGGAACTCGGGGTTCACACACACACCGAAATCGACGCCGGCGCGTTTTCCCGACGCCTTCTCCAGAGCAGGGATGACCACTTCACGAACCGTTCCCGGCAGGACCGTGCTGCGAACCGCTACCAGGTGCCAGTCACCCTTGTCTTTCAAGGCATTGCCGATGTCGCTACACACTTTTTCGACAAACTGCAGATCAAGATTGCCATTCGGCTTACTGGGCGTGCCCACACAGATCATCGACAGCTCACTCTCCTGAACTGCGATGTGACCGTCGGTCACACCGTTGATGAACCCATTCTCGCGCCCGCTTCGGAGCAACTCCTCCAGCCCCGGCTCCACAATGGGAGACCTGCCGCTGTTGATCAGATCAATTTTGATGGGCGACACATCCACACCGACTACGTGATGCCCCCGCTGGGCCAGACTGGCGGTACACACCGCCCCGACATAGCCCAAACCAAAAATACTGACTCGCATATCCTTTACTCCCCTGACTGTCATCCAGCGACTCCCGCCCGGAAGCCACCATGAATCCAACGACTGACTACTGGTTGACTGGTGACACTCAAAAGGCTCTGAACGGCAACCCCGCAACCGGGAAAGAGATTCTTTTTTGAACTTTCTCCCGATACCGATGTCCACTAACGAACAGACAAGCTCAACAAAGAAAACGTTGGCCTGATACACCTTTTGAGTATCCAGTTTGAGTTGGGGGAACACGAAGACGGACAAATCACCGGCAAGCGATCCACGCCGTCCACAGCGTTCCAACAGCCAGAAAGCTATCGTAAAGAAACGTTAAATACCTGTTACGAAAAGATAATTCCGGGTACAGGTAGGGGATACATGTCGCTATCTTCGGTGTGCATTAGTCGAATACAGACAAAACCTAGTCGACTGAGAACGCAGAAAAAATGAGAAAGGAGATCTTCAGGACATGCACCTGTAAGGCGCAAATTAGAGGAAGGAATGCATTTTTCTATTTCGTAATCGCAAAAAAACAAAAATCGATATTATAAAATCGAATCAAACGCGATTTTTTCGTATGGAACCCATTTGATCACCCCGTCGTTATACAGGGTCGTATCGAGAAAAATACCGCTCAAAAACAGTGAAACTCAGCCGATCACCGACTGAGCTCCACCACTGAATCTCACCACTTAGCCTTACCAAAGAGACGAGATTGGTGTTAACGCGCCGCTGCTTTATTTAGGCGCCATGCGCAGCGCACAGTCCAGGCGAATAACCTCACCGTTGAGGATGGGGTTGCGCACCATCTGATCCACCAGCATGCCAAACTCTTCGGCCTTGCCCAATCGCTTGGGGAAAGGCAGCGTGGCAGCGAGGCTGTCCTGCACTTCCTGCGGCATGCCCGCCATCATCGGCGTCATGAAAATCCCCGGAGCAATGGTGTTGACCCGAATCCCCTCCCGCGCAAGCTCGCGGGCGGCCTGAAGTGTCAGCGACACCACACCGCCCTTCGACGCACTGTAGGCTGCCTGGCCAATCTGCCCCTCGTACGCCGCCACAGACGCCGTGTTGATAATCACACCCCGCTCACCGTCAGCATTGGGTTCCCGCTGCGCCATATCGGCCGCGGCAAGACGCAGAATGTTGAAGGAGCCAATCAGGTTGACCTGAACCACCTTGCTGAACGCCTCCAACGGCATCACACCGTCCCGGCCCAGGATCTTTGCGGCCGGGGCAATGCCCGCGCAGCTGACCGCCACGCCACAGGGCCCATGAGCCTTACGGGCTTCGCTGAACGCAGCTTCGGCACTCTCAGAAGACGTAACATCGCAGTAGATAAAGACGCCGCCGATGTCTTCCGCCACTTTTCTACCCTGCTCCTCCTGAACATCCAGAATCGCCACACGGCACCCGGCTGCCGCCAGGGCGCGCGCTGATCCCTCGCCCAAGCCCGATGCACCGCCTGTTACAATCGCCGCCACATTTTTGAATTCCATTATTCACTCCTGTTTCACATATCTGTTGGTTGAAATTGGACTCTAAAAATACTTTACGTTTACGTAAACTTTATCTAACCTAAGTCTAAAAAGGAAATCTCTATGGACATCAAGAAAACTTACAGCATCAGCGAGCTGGCCAAAGAGTTCGACGTGACTACACGAAGCGTACGCTTCTACGAAGATCAGGGTCTACTGCACCCCACCCGGCGCGGTCAGACCCGAATATTCAGCTCGAAGGACCGGGTGCGGCTGAAGCTGATCCTCCGGGGCAAACGCATGGGCTTTTCCCTGTCGGAAACCAAGGAGCTTTTTGACCTGTGGGACGAAACCCTCAGTGGCAACGAGAAACAGCTTCTTCTGATGCTGGACACTCTGGCCCGCAAAAGGGCGCAACTGGAGCAACAGAAAAACGACATTGCCCAGGCGGAAATGGAAATGGACACCGCAGAAGCACGATGCCGCGAGGCCCTTGCTGACCTGCAAGCGCGAAAGCGTAAACAGACGAAGGCCACCACCAAAGAGCCTGAATCGATAGATCAGAAATAACGGGAAGACCAAAAGGTAGCCAACAATGAAATCACAATACTCAGAGTTCAACTTCGGCCTCGGCGAAACCCTGGACATGCTGCGTGAGCAGATCAACGGCTTCGCCGCCAGTGAAATCGCCCCCCGCGCCGAAGCCATCGACCATGACAACCTGTTCCCCAATGACCTGTGGAAAAAGTTCGGTGACATGGGCCTGCTGGGTATTACCGTTGACGAAGCCTACGGCGGCTCCGGCATGGGCTACCTGGCACACGTCATCGCCATGGAAGAAATCAGTCGTGCCTCCGCTTCCGTGGGGCTCTCCTACGGCGCGCACTCCAACCTGTGCGTTAACCAGATCAACCGCAACGGCTCCGACGAGCAGAAAGAGAAATACCTGCCCAAGCTCATCAGCGGTGAACACATCGGCGCCCTGGCCATGTCCGAACCCAACGCCGGTTCCGACGTCGTCTCCATGAAACTGTCCGCCAAAGACGCCGGCGACCACTATGTGCTCAACGGCAGCAAAATGTGGATCACCAACGGCCCCGACGCCAACGTCTACGTCATCTACGCCAAAACCGACCCGTCCGCCGGCCCGCGTGGCATCACCGCCTTCATCGTCGAACGCGACACCCCGGGATTCAGCCAGGCCCAGAAGCTCGACAAACTCGGTATGCGCGGCTCCAACACCTGTGAGCTGGTGTTCGAAGACGCCAAGGTGCCCAAGGAAAACGTCATGGGCGGCGAAGGCAACGGCGCCAAAGTGCTGATGAGCGGCCTCGACTACGAACGCCTCGTCCTCTCCGGCGGCCCGCTGGGCATTATGCAGGCCGCTATGGACGTGGTCGTACCCTATATCCGCGAACGTAAGCAGTTCGGCCAGGCCATCGGTGAATTCGAACTGGTGCAGGGCAAAGTCGCCGATATGTACACCTGGATGAACACCGCCAAATCCTACGTCTACATGGTCGCCATGTCCGCGGACCGCGGCAACACCACAAGAAAAGACGCCGCCGGTGCCATCCTCTACTCCGCCGAAATGGCCACCAAGCTGGCGCTGGACGCCATCCAGTTGCTGGGCGGTAACGGCTACATCAACGAGTATCCGACAGGCCGTTTGCTGCGGGACGCCAAGCTCTACGAAATCGGCGCCGGCACGTCTGAAATCCGCCGGATGCTGATTGGTCGGGAGTTGTATCTCAACAACTAGGCCTTCTGTCTCCGGTGGAGGCGGTTGGCCGGGCAGGGCTTTCGGGAACCGCTACGGGCACATCCATGTGCGCTTGACGTAGGCCATCCTTGGCCTACGACATTCCCGAAAGCCCTACCCGGCCAACCGCCCGAACTTGGGTAGTTGCCCTCAAACAGAAGTACAAAGAGCGGATAGCAACCAAATTCAGACGAGGGTCTGGTGGCATGGCGATCCGGGACCGTAAAAAACAGGGATGTTTTTTACGAGCCTACAGGGACGTATTCACGGCGTGTCCCGGAGCGCCATGCCACCAGACCCGACGCACGGACTCAGACACACGGACTAAAATGCTATGACGGTACTCCAAAGCAAAGTTAACCCACGGTCCGAAGAATTCCAGGCCAACCAGGAATCCATGGCCAAAGCCGTGGCCGACCTGCGGGACAAAGTAGCGACTATTCAGCAAGGCGGCGGCCCCTCATACCAGGAACGCCACATCGCCCGCGGCAAACTGCTCCCGAGAGAGCGCATCAACCGCCTGTTGGACGACGGCAGCCCCTTCCTGGAAGTGGGCCAGTTCGCCGCCTACAACGTCTACGATGAAGAAGTGCCCGCTGCGGGCGTGGTCGCCGGCGTGGGCCGCGTCTCCGGCACCGAATGCATGATCATCGCCAACGACGCCACCGTTAAAGGCGGCAGCTACTACCCGCTGACCGTCAAAAAGCACCTGCGCGCCCAGGAAATCGCCCTGCAGAACCGCCTGCCCTGCATCTACCTGGTGGACTCCGGCGGTGCCAACCTGCCCCGGCAGGACGACGTCTTCCCGGACCGCGACCACTTCGGCCGCATCTTCTACAACCAGGCCCGCATGTCCGCCGACGACATCCCCCAGATCGCCGTCGTCATGGGCCTGTGCACCGCCGGCGGTGCCTACGTACCCGCCATGGCCGACGAATCCATCATCGTGCGCAACCAGGGCACCATCTTCCTGGCCGGCCCACCGCTGGTGAAAGCCGCCACCGGTGAAGTCGTCAGCGCCGAAGATCTCGGTGGCGCCGACGTGCACTGCAAAGTCTCCGGCGTGGCAGACCATTACGCTGAAAACGACGCCCACGCCCTGGAAATCGCCCGGCGCTGCATCTCCAACCTTAACCGCCGCAAACCGGCGGACGTGGAAATCCGCAAGCCCAAAGCGCCGCTGTTCAATGCCGAGGAAATCTACGGCATCGTCGGCACCGACCTGCGCAAACAGTTCGACGTGCGCGACGTCATCGCCCGCATCGTCGACGGCTCCGAATTTGACGAGTTCAAACGCTACTACGGCCAGACCCTCGTCACCGGCTTTGCCCATATCCACGGCTACCCGGTGGGCATCATCGCCAACAACGGCATCCTGTTCAGTGAATCCGCCCAGAAAGGCGCGCACTTCATTGAACTGTGCTGCCAGCGCAACATCCCGCTGCTGTTCCTGCAGAACATCACCGGCTTCATGGTCGGGCAGAAACACGAATCCGAAGGCATCGCCAAGCACGGCGCCAAAATGGTCATGGCCGTGGCCTGTGCCGAAGTGCCCAAGATCACCGTACTGATCGGCGGCAGCTTTGGTGCTGGTAACTACGGCATGTGCGGCCGAGCCTACAGCCCCGACTTCCTGTGGATGTGGCCCAACGCCCGCATCTCCGTGATGGGCGGCGAACAGGCCGCCGGCGTACTCGCCACCGTCAAGCGCGAGGGCATGGAGCGCAAAGGCCAGGAGTGGAGCAGCGAGGAAGAGGCCGAGTTCAAGAAGCCCATCGTCGACTCCTACGAACACCAGGGCCATCCCTACTACGCCAGCGCCCGCCTGTGGGACGACGGCGTAATCGACCCGGCCCAGACCCGGGAAGTGGTTGCCCTCAGCCTGTCCGCCACCCTTAACCGCCCGGCCAAGCCAACACGCTTCGGCGTGTTCCGGATGTAATCGGGGAGACCGACATGACAGACAACGAATCCGCAGTCCTGCTCAGACAACGGTCTGAAGGCATTGCCGAGGTGGTTCTCAACCGCCCGGACAAGCGCAACGCCTTCGACGACGTAATCATCCAGCAGCTGATCACCGCACTGGAGAACGTCGACGCCGACGACAACACCAACATCGTCATCCTGCGCTCCGAGGGCAAACACTTCTCGGCCGGGGCCGATCTTGGCTGGATGCGCCGCATGGCGGACAACACCCGTCAGGAAAACCTCGACGACTCGCGGGAACTGGCGCGGCTGATGAACGTGCTTAACCACCTCTCCAAGCCGGTGATCGGCCTGGTTCAGGGTGCTGCATTCGGCGGCGCCGTCGGCCTCGCGGCCTGCTGCGACATCGTCATCGCCACGGAAAAATCCAGTTTCTGCCTGAGCGAAGTCAAACTCGGCCTGATACCGGCCGTGATCAGCCCTTACGTGGTACGCGCCATCGGCGAGCGCCAGGCCCGCCGTTACTTCCTGTCCGCCGAAGTGTTTACCGCAACGCAGGCGCAGGAATACGGCCTGGTGCACATCGTCTGTGACGATGTTGAGGCCATGGACGCACGCTGCAACGAGATGCTGCAGCAACTGGCCATCAACGGCCCAGAGGCCATGAAAGCGGCGAAAGACCTGATATTCGCCGTCAGCCACAAGCCGATCAGCGCCGATGTGATCGACGATACCGCACAACGCATTGCCGACATCCGGGTGGGTGCCGAAGGGCAGGAAGGGCTCAGCGCCTTCCTGAACAAACGCAAGGCCAACTGGGTTCCGGAGGAATAACAACTATGTTCAGCAAAATCCTGATCGCCAACCGGGGCGAAATCGCCTGCCGGATCATACAGACCGCCCACCGCATGGGCATTCGCGTGGTCGCCGTCTACTCTGACGCCGACGCCGACGCGCGCCATGTCGCCATGGCGGACGAAGCCTTCAACATCGGCCCCGCCGCCAGTTCCGAGAGCTACCTGAAAGCCGACAAGATCATTGAAGTGGCGAAAGAAAGCGGCGCCCAGGCGGTTCACCCGGGCTACGGGTTTCTTTCCGAGAACACCCAGTTCGCCGAGGCCTGCGAAGCCAACAACATCGTGTTCATTGGCCCGCCCTCCTCGGCTATTGCCGCGATGGGCTCCAAGTCCGCCGCCAAGGCCATCATGGAAAAAGCCGGCGTGCCCCTGGTGCCGGGTTACCACGGCGACGACCAGTCCCCGGAAACGCTCCGTAAAGAAGCCGAAAAATGCGGCTTCCCGCTGCTGCTGAAAGCCGTCGCCGGCGGTGGCGGCAAAGGCATGCGTGTGGTCGAGCGCATGGAAGACTTTGACGAGGCCCTGGCCGCCGCCAAGCGGGAATCGAAAAACGCCTTCGGCAACCCGGACATGCTCATCGAACGCTACCTGACCCAGCCACGGCACGTGGAAATCCAGGTGTTCTGTGACAAGAGCGGCAAGGGTGTGTACCTGGCCGAGCGCGACTGTTCGGTTCAGCGTCGCCACCAGAAAGTGCTGGAAGAAGCCCCCGCCCCGGGCCTGAGCGAAGACACCCGCAAAGCCATGGGCGAAGCCGCGGTCAAAGCTGCCCAGGCCATTGATTACGTCGGTGCCGGCACCGTTGAATTCCTCTACGACGTTGACGGTTCCTTCTTCTTTATGGAAATGAACACCCGCCTGCAGGTGGAGCACCCGGTCACCGAAATGGTCACCGGCCAGGATCTGGTGGAATG
>Ga0207884_1000660_pt1 | contig 18190 bp, 8 predicted proteins | sample MalvirmetaMSP144_FD_184236 | JGI IMG/M metagenome (GOLD analysis project Ga0207884, IMG submission 184236) | Marine viral communities from the Deep Pacific Ocean - MSP-144 (SPAdes) | ecosystem: Environmental > Aquatic > Marine > Oceanic | place: Pacific Ocean | collected 2011-07-08 | reverse complement strand
CACGGTTAAGCCCTTCTACTCCAAACGGCCCCTGACGCAACGCGCAAAGCACCTTGAAGCGATTGAACGCCGCGAGCACCTCGGTTGCCCAGGCGTCCCATGATTCACGCCCATTCGCCTCGACGTCGGTGGCAGGTTTGCGGTCACGAATCAGCTTTAGATAGTGACCATAGCCAACCGGAGGCTCGACCGGCGTAGTGCCGACCACGCGCTGCTCACCTTGATTGTGGAAGCGTTCCGGACTGCCGGTCAGGGCATGGCTTGCCAACCATCCCATGTCAATCTCACCAGTCAGCCAGGCCACATCCTCAAAGCCCTGGTTACGGCACTGGCCGATCAGTTCCCTGCTGAGCTGGCCCGCATTGGTGGCCGACGCCAGCACGCCGATACCGCTATGCTCGTCAAACCGATAGCTCTTTCGCAGCATGGCAACCGCCTGATCCAGGGCAAGGCCTCCGGAGTCCAGCAGCCCTGATGGCAATTGACATCCGGTCACCGCTTGCAGCCATTGCGCCGTTTCAGGCAGGTAGTGAGCGCCTTCGGCGCGCTGGCAGAGCTCCCCCAACACCGCACCAGCGTCCACCGACGCCAGTTGATCCTTGTCCCCAAGCATGATCAGCCTGGCCTTGTCAGGCAGGGCTGCAAAAACTGATGCCATCAGGTCCACGTCCACCATGGACGCTTCATCGATCACCAGGATATCCAGTGGCAACGGATTGTCCTCGTTGTGACGAAAACTCCGTGAACCCGGGCGACTGCCCAACAGCCGGTGCAACGTGGTGACCTGGGTTGGAATGGCGGCTTTCTCCGGTGCACCTGGAAGGCCTTCCAGCGGCAGACGGTCGACGGCACCACCGATGGACTCGCTGAGCCTTGCGGCCGCTTTTCCGGTTGGCGCCGACAGGCGGATGCGCAGGTAAGGGTTGTCACCGGCGGCCTCCGCAGATTGACAGGCCATCGACTGCAAGGCCGCCAACAGGTTGACAACGGTGGTGGTTTTACCGGTGCCGGGGCCGCCGGTAATGACACTGAAGCGGTTCCGTGCCGCCAGGGCACAGGCCACTTTTTGATAATCCGGCGGGCCATCGGCATTGCTTTCCGTGCCGAACAGGGTATCCAGTGCCGTTTTCAACGGAGCGGTATCCGTCAACGCCACACGGTTATCGAGACGTGCCCGAATACCGGCGGCAATGGCCTGCTCATAACGCCAGAATCGACGCAGGTACAGCCGCGAGTCATCCAGCACCAGCGGTGCTGCCTGCTCGCCGTTACTGACAGCGCAGCTTTGCCCCAGCAGACCAATCAGTTGGTCAGCGCCGACACCGGCAAACAGATCCGACGGCCTCGGGCTGTTTTCAGGTAGAGAACCGACGCCTTCCGGCGGCAGTACCAGCGTTGGTTCCGTGGCACGACAGAGATGACGCACATCCAGGCAAACGTGCCCCCGTCCCACCTGGTGTGACACCATGGCTGACAGCAGCGCAAGCATGGCCGTCGGCTGTTCGCCCTGTTCACGAACCATCGTGCAAACAAACGTCGCAAAGGCATGATCGAGAGCACGAATCCAGTCGCGCTCTACCCACGCGTCCAGCAGAGCCAGAGCATCGTCGGCGGTTTGGGGCAACCGTGGTGCCGGTTCGGGTTCAACGGCATCGAACAGGTCCGCAATGGTTCCGCTTTCTCCGGTCATGCTGCCTTCTCCCCCTGGCCGCTGAACAGCCGGTCCAGTTCCTCGATCAGGGCTCTGTCCGGTCGTTCGGTAAAAGCGCCGGCGCCCGGTGCATCACAGCCGCGGAGGAACAGGTAGACGGCCCCTCCCATGTGGCTGTCGTAATCGTAATCCGGCAGGCGCGTTTTCAACAGGCGGTGTAGCGCCAGCAGGTAGATGACGTACTGCAGGTCGTAACGCTTCTCAAGGATTTTCTCTTTCATCACGTCCGGTATATAGGCCTGATCATCCTCCCCCAGGAAGTTCGACTTGTAGTCCAGCACGTAGTAGCGGCCTTCGTGTTCAAACACCAGATCGATAAACCCTTTCAGCATGCCATTGAAGGTGGCTTGCTGGGCCTCGGGACGCGGATCACCACCCAGCGTATGCCGGCGGACCAGCCCGTCCATAGTAAGGGTGTTCACTTCGTGGCTTTCAAACCAGAACTCCAGTTCGGGCCGGAAGGTATCAAGGCCGGCCAGGGAGCATGTCCCGCTGATGCCCGGAAGGGGGATGTCCATGGTGATCAGGGTGTCGATCCAGGTTTTCAGGGCGTCAGCCCAATCACCCCAATTGCGTAACTGGCAACGGCGCTCCAGCAGTTCGTGGAGATCCTCCGGTGCATCAGCCACCTGCTGGAACCCCTCTCTCGCGCACCACTCCAGAATATCATGCAGGAAGGTGCCGGGGCCGGAGCCTTTCGGGAAGCCATGCTGGTTGGCCGGTTGCGGCCCTTGCCGGTCGGGAGCCATCGCGGCAAGAGTATCGGCCACGACGGGCTCGTCCTCGTCGCGCAGATTCTCTTGCTCCGCATCTTCACTGGCCGGGGCGAAGTCGTTCCCGTAACTACCGCGGGCGCCATAGGTGATCGCGGAATAGCTGGCGATCCACCAGTGTTCCCGGGCTTCCCGCACGGGCTCCAGGGCATTGCCAAGCTCCGGTTCCTCATCGCCCGCGTATACGTCGTCTCCCGGCTCAGGCATCGGCACCACATCGATTGCGGGTTCGCCGGTGGCCACGGACTGCAGGAAGGGCATCAGGTCGGTGTCTTCATCGCAGCCAGAGCGGCCAATCAGGTGCCCCAGGCCGCTCTGCCGCCAGCCTTTGATGCCGCTGGCGCCAACCCAGGTGGCGTGACGGGATCGGGTCAGGGCAACGTAGAGTTTGCGAATATCCTCACCCAGTCGTTCGCGGTCGGCCCTGGCCAGGGTGTCTTCATCCGGCTCCAGGGAAATCTGCAGCCGGCCTTCGTCGTCGTGGTACTTGATGAACGCCTGGTTCGGCTTTTCCTCGCGAAATTCGGTGGCAAACGGCAGGAACACCAAAGGGTACTCCAGGCCTTTGGATTTGTGGACGGTGACCACCTTGACCAGCCCGGCATCGCTTTCCAGGCGCATGGTGCGGTGCTCGTCCTCATCGTCGGAATCCTGCAACATCTCGGTGTAGTGATGAATGAGCGCGTGTTCACCGTCCAACTGCTGGCTGTCCTGCTGAAGCAGCTCGGCGATGTGGAGGATGTCAGTCAGGCCGCGTTCGCCATCAGGCCCGGACAGCAGCTTCGCCGGCACGTCATAGTCCATGAGCAGGCGCCGCAGCATCGGCAGTACGCCCTGTTGCTGCCAGAGCTCACGGTAACCCTGAAAGCGGTTGATCTCGCGGTCCAGCGCATTTTCGTCACTGAACAGGCGGTCCAGCTCCTGGTATGCCAGGCCCATGGTCGGGGTGGCGAGAGCCGCGCGAATCAGCGGCAACTGGCCGGGTTCGGCGCAGGCCTGCAGCCACTGCAGCATCTCCACCGACTGCACCGACTGCAGCACGGAATTACGGTCTGACAGGTACACACTGCGAACGCCCCGGGCGCCCAACGACCGCCGGACGGCATTCGCCTCGTCGCGCTTGTTGACCAGCACAGCCATATGCTCAGGTCGCACCGACTCAAACGGCGTGCCCCCGGCCCCAAAACCCGCTTCGCCGCTCTGCCCCAGATTCAACAGCCGGGCAATCTCCGCCGCACAGGCCTCGGCCATGGCCTCCCTGCCGGTTTCCTTGGCGATAGGGCGTTCATCGGTCAGGGTCCAGAATGTCAGCGGTGGTCGCGGCTGCCCGTTAACAAGCCATTGTCGGGTGGTACCTTTGGCCTCCACCGGGCTGAAGGGCAATGGGTTGTCGTCTCCGGCGCGAAACAGGAACGCCCCTTCGGGCAGGGACTCGTCGGCCTGGGCAAATACCCGGTTGACGCCGTCTACCATGGCGACAGCGGAGCGGTAGTTGGTGCCCAGCGTGTAAGTTCGGCTGCTGACCGCCCGACGGGCATCCAGATAGGTGTAGATGTCGGCGCCACGGAAACCGTAAATCGCCTGTTTGGGATCGCCAATCATCAACAGGCTGGTGTCCTGGTCGTTGCTGGCCACCCGGTATATACGGTCGAAGATCCGGTACTGCACCGGGTCGGTATCCTGGAACTCATCGATCATTGCCACCGGAAACTGGCGACGAATGGTCGCTGCCAGGCGTTCGCCCTGAGGGCCGCCCAACGCAGCATCCAGTCGTGTGAGCAGGTCGTCAAAGCCCATACTGGCCAGGCGCTGCTTTTCGCTGTCCAGGCGACGGGCGATCCAGCAGGCGGCGTGGTTTAGGATGTCCGCTTTTGCCACCGGCATGGTTTTCAATGCCGGTTTGAGTTCGGTGATGGCGTCCATGGCAGGATGATGCGGCGGCTCATCCTCGCCGGTCCATTTTTCGGCAAACGCTTCCGCCTCCAGGGTGTCGAAGCCCTTGGTGCGTTTACTCGACAGGAACTCATGAGGTTCAGCCGCATCGGTAGTGGCCCACTCCCACAGGTGTTCTATGGCTTTTTGAAGGGAGTTTTTGGTGGTGCCGTGCAGCGGTTTGGGCTTTCGCTTCGCGGTTTCCGCCAACAGTTCTTCCAATTCTTCGCACCAGGCCGGCCAGGGGGCTTTCAGAGTCTGCAGTTTCACCTCCCGCAGGCGTTTCGCTTCCTCCGCAGCGGCCAGTGGATCACTCTCCGGCGCCAGCAGGGCATCCACGTGAGGCAACAGGTTGCGCACGGACTGGCGCAGGCTTTCCGGGGTTTTCCAGGTATCCAACACCTCGCCCATCAACTCCGGTGGCATGGGGTATATAAAGGTACGCCAGTAATCCCTCACAACGTCATCCAGTAGGTCCGTCTGACTGGTCTCCAGGGTCTGACGGAACAGGCTGCCGCTGTCGAACGCATGCTCGCTGAGCATGCGGTTGCACCAGCCGTGGATGGTGGACACGGCTGCCTCGTCCATCCATTCCGCGGCCAACAGCAGTTTGCGGCGGCAGGCCGGCCAGTCGGCCACTGGGCAGGCATTGCGCAGATTCACCAGCGGGTCTTTTGACATCGCAGTGGTATCGACGGTGTCCGGTTCAGCGGCGAACAACGCTGCGGCTTCGGTCAGGCGGGCACGAATCCGGTCCCGGAGTTCCTTGGTGGCGGCTTCGGTAAAGGTCACCACCAACAGGTTGGGCGGCATGAAGCCCTCACCAAGGGGTTCTTCCACGGCACGATGGCCCAGTACCAGGCGCACGTATAGCAAAGCCAGGGTAAAGGTTTTACCGGTACCGGCGCTGGCCTCTATCAGTTGGCTTCCACGCAATGGCAGTGTGAGAGGATCGAGTTTGCGGATTGCTTCGGTCATTTCGCCCGCTCCCGGCCCGCACTGGAGGGCTTGGCCCGGCCGGCCTGTTCCGCGTGCCAGAGCGGCTCATACAAAGCCGACACCAACAGCGGGAATTCGTCATTCTCCAGCAGTTGTTCTACCTCCGGATAGGCCCTGCGCAGGTAACCACTGTCGCGCTCCAGAGCCTTTCCGTAGGCGTCCGTCGCCTTCAGCAGTGCTTTGTCCTCACTTCCCTCGCCCCTGGCGGGATAAAGGCCCCGCAAATAGCCGAAGGCCGCACCCGACTCTATCGGCAGCGGCCGCATCTGGCCCTGAATCCAAAAGCCCAGGATGCTGGTCAGGTATTCCCTGGCGCGGGTGGTGTCCATGGGCAACAGGTTAACGACCCGCTTTTCCTCTTTGGCAATCACCAGGGTGTGGAAAGCTTCGTAGCGAACATTACCTGCCAGATGCGCCACCCAATGCTCCAGCAGAGACGGGAACCGCAATTGGCGAGAGTTCGTCGGCCCTTCCAGCAAGTTGCCGCTGGCAATCACCACCCGGCAGAGGTCACCGCCCGGGCGGGTACGCAGGTTGCCCAGCCTGTCGTTAACGGTGACCGCCGCGTCGCCATGCTCATGGCGGTACTCAAAGCCTGAAATATCGTCCACCGGCTCAGGCCAAAGCACCACGGCCTCCTGATAACGCCGGTACAGGTCTGGCATGCGGCTCTCCAACTGCCGCGTCAGGGCGGTTTCCGTCACTCCCATGCCCAACTCGCCTCGCCGGGCCATGCTCGCCAGAGCGCCCTCCAGCCGCTGATGCAGTTCGTCCTCGGTGCCCGATTTCATGACCGCATGACGGATCAGCTCATCTTCCAGGCGCCAGTGGTGCAAGCCGTCCATGGCGAATGCCTCGTTGTCGGTGTCCAGGCTCTCCACATCGGTAAACCGCACCTGCAGCCGGCGCTGGTAAAAGGTGTCCACCGGCCGCTTGAGGAAGGCGCCAATATCGGCAATCGTCAGTGGCTCCGCCGGTGGCAGGAAAGGCAATTCAACGCCCACCACGTCTGTTTCCCGTTGCTGATGCGCACTGAGCCATTCGCTGTCATAGGTGAACAGGCGCCGTGTTGCCAGCACCGCGTTCACATCTGGTGAGCCATTTTGCCCGGCTCCGCGATTCCCGGTGGGAAAATACTCGCGGCTGAACGGTTGCAGCGGGTGTTTGATTGTGAGGGCCGGAGAGGCTTTCCGGTCCGACTCCTCCACCTGCCACACCGCATCAAGATGGTCACAGAGCTGGCTGACCAGTACCGAGGGGGGCCGTTCCGAATCATCACGGATGCTGCGCCCCACCCAACTGATGTAAAGCTGCTCCCGCGCGGAGAGCAATGCCTCCAGAAACAGATAGCGGTCGTCCTCCCGGCGGGAGCGGTCGCCCGGTCGGTAATCCACGGCCATCAGGTCAAAATCCACCGGCGGTCGCGAGCGCGGGTAGTCACCGTCGTTCATACCCAGCAGACACACCCGCCGAAAGGGAATGGCACGCATGGGCATCAGGGTTGCAAAATTGACCTTGCCGGCCAGGAAGCGCTGATTGAGGCCGCCCTCTTCCAGCCCTTCCAGCAGAATGTCCCGCACGATGCTCAGGGGCAGTTCCACGTCTTCCATACCGGCACTGTTGCAGTCCTGGAGCCACTGTTCTGCCTGTCGGCGCAGCCGGTTCACCAGCAGCAGGTCGTCATCGGACAGTTCAGCGAAGAAGCGCTCGAGTATGGACTGCAGCCGGTCGAGCCAGCCGGAAGGCGTCGCAGAGGATCTGAGTTCGTGCCAGAGCTCTTCCAGCCGATCAACAAAGCGGTAGAGATTGCCCGCCACACCCGCCTGCAGGCCGCCGATTTCCTCGAACGGTTCGATGCCCTGCCAGGGATCGTCGCGGCCAGCGCCATAGCCCAACAGCATCCGCCGCAGACCCGCCTGCCAGGTGTTGCGTTCCAGACCCTCTGGCAAGTCGAGACTGCTGCGATGGTCGCTGTGCAGCCCCCAGCGAATGTTGGCGCCGTCCACCCATTGGCGTACCAATGGGAGATCGCCCTCGGCAATACCAAACCGACTGCGTACGGCCGGCACTTCCAGCAGGCTGATGATCTCGCTGACGCCAAAACGGCTTTCGGGCAATGCCATCAATGTGTCCAGCGCAATCAGCACCGGCTGACGATGCCGCTGACCCTGGTCGGAAATGGTATACGGGATGTAGCGACGGGACGACGACGGGTAACGACCAAACACCGCCTGGATGTGAGGCGCGTAAGTATCGACGTCTGGCACCATGACAATCAGGTCGCGGGGCCGAAGTTCCGGATCGCTGTTGAATGCCGCCAGCAACTGGTCGTGAAGGATTTCCACTTCCCGTTGCGGGCTGTGGGCATTGTGGAACACCACGGAATTATCCCGGAACGGATCGAGAGCCCGGGCCTGCCCCAGCATCTCCGACTGGGAGGTGAGCGAGCGAATGTCGTTCTGGATCTGGTGCAACAGCGCTGGCTTTTCCGGATCTCCGTGGGGCGTAAAAATATCGATCCGGCCCTCTGGAGTCGCCACGCGGCCCTGGTATGTCTCGGGGTTGTCGAATTCGTCCAGCAGGCGAATGTAATCCCGTCCCTGTTTGCCCCAGGCCGCCAGCAACGGGTTGGCATGCTGGTGGAGGGCATCAGGGTCGGTCAACGCAGCCAGTTCAGGGTGGGTCTTGCCGCGCTTGCGGTCCGCCGTCAGCAGGTCACGGTCACTGATGATGTCGGCCCAGTAAAATTCACTGGGGTTGTGGACACAGAGCACCACCTGACTGACCCGACTCAGAACGGACAGGGCTTCCAGCGCCTGCTTCGGCAGGGATGACACGCCAAAGACCACAATACGACGGGGCAGGTTTGGAGGCCTGTCTGCGGTTGTCAGTGTCTGCCCTTGCTCCATGAACCGGGTGTGGATGCGTGAACGGCTGGTACCCGCGAGTTCACCAACATCAGCCACCAGCCTGCGCCACAGCACGGCCTGCCAACGCAGCTCATCGCCCAGCTCGCGGTATTCTCCACGGGCCATCCGCAGGCGGTCGTGGCCAGCCTCCCAGTCGGCCAGCCAATCGGCGCGAAAAACCTGGTACTGATCGAACAGGTCCGCAATCTTGCCGGCGAGCTGGTAACGGCGGGTTTCAGTATCCGTTCCGGCCATGAATCGTCGCAACGGCGCAAAGACGTCGTCATCGGCGATCAACTCCGGCAGTAATCGGAACAGGCGCCAGACCAGGCGGGACTTGTCGAACGGGGATTGCTCCGGCACGCCCTCCGAGGTCAGTACCGCACGGTAGGCCTGCCAGATAAACCGGGCGGGAAACAGAAAATCCATGCCAGCCGCAATACCCAGACCGCCGACTCCGACATCTGCACCATCCTCGGACGGGTCCTCAGCCAGTGCCAGCTTCAGCCACTGGGCAATACCATTGCTCTGAACCAGAAAGGTCTCACTTTCCAGCGGTGGCAGGGGGCTTTGCCGGCAGATCCAGACCACAGCCCGGCGCAGGTCTTCCAGATGATTGGCGTGGATGGCGTGAAAGCCGGGCTCAATGGATGGCGTCGCTGGCATACCTGCCCTGTGTTTTGTTTCCGGTAAGAAACAAAAGCTTATCACAACTTGTACGAGCCACCCGAACGCGTCGCTTCCGGCACCAGGTAAATTTGCCAATTTCTTGCGAAATCGGGATTGTTTTGCCAGTCTAAATAAATGTAACAGATCATTTCAGCAAAAAAATAAGCGGAGACAACGCGATGAGCACCACGAGCAAGTTCAAGAAACTGGCAGGGCTTTCAGCGTTCGCCTTTGCCGCAATGACAGCGGCAAATTCGGTGAATGCTGCCAACTGGCGCTATGCGCACGAAGAATACGAAGGTGATGTCCAGGACGTATTCGCTTACGACTTCAAGGAATACATCGAAGACAACTCCGACCACACCGTGCAGATTTATCGTTTTGGTGAACTCGGCGAATCCGACGACATCATGGAGCAGACCCAGGCTGGCATCCTTAACTTCGTCAACCAGTCCCCTGGCTTCACAGGCTCGCTGATTCCGGAAGCTCAGATTTTCTTCATTCCGTACCTGATGCCGACCGACATGGAAACGGTCATCAAGTTCTTCCGTGAAAGTGAGGCCATCAACGAGGACTTCCCCGAGCTGTACGCCCAGAACGGCCTGGAGCTTCTGCAGATGTATCCGGAAGGTGAAATGGTCGTGACCGTGGACGAGCCCGTCAGCAAGCCGGAAGACTTCAACAACAAGAAGATCCGTGTCATGACCAACCCACTGCTGTCGGAAACCTATTCCGCGTTTGGCGCAACGCCCACGCCGCTGCCCTGGGGTGAGGTTTACGGTGCGCTGCAGACCAACATGATCCAGGGTCAGGAAAACCCGATTTTCTGGATTGAGTCCGGCGGTCTTTACGAAGTTTCCCCGAACCTGGTCTTCACCAGCCACGGCTGGTTCACCACTGCCATGATGGCCAACAAGAACTTCTACGACGGCCTGTCCGACGAAGACAAAAAGCTTGTTGAGGACGCCGCTGACTACGCGTTCGAGAAAATCATCGTGCACATTGACGGTCTCGCGGAAAAAGCGCTTGAGAAAATCCAGAAAGCCAGCGACGAGGTCACCGTCACTCGCCTGAATGACGAACAGATCGAAGCCTTCAAGGCCCGCGCGCCGCAGGTTGAAGACAAGTTCATCGAAATGACGGGTGAAGGTGGTAAAGAGCTGTTGAACCAGTTCAAGGAAGACCTCAAGGAAGTTCAGAGTAACTGAACCTGAAGGAACCATTCCCGCCGGCCCTGCCCGGCGGGAATCTGTTTTAACCCCGCCCCGCCGGGGACCTCCTGCCGGCTGGGAGCGATATGTTCTGGAGCAACCCCCATGTCCGAGAACTCCCCGGATCTAGAAGACGATACCGGCACCTACGAGTCCGGCCTCCCCGGGTTTCTGGGAACCATTGACGAAGTTATCGCCAAAACTGAAGCCGTCATGCTCGCCGTTGGCGTAATTCTTATGGCCGTCAATACATGCATCAACGTTATTGCGCGCTTTGTCTTCGGTGAAGGCCTGTTTTTCTCTGGTGAGATCAACCGAATTCTTATCATCCTGATTACCTTTGCAGGTATTGGTTACGCGGCCCGCCATGGCCGTCATATCCGCATGTCTGCGGTTTACGATGCGATCCCCCCCAAAGGGCGCAAAGTCCTGATGATTTTCATTGCCCTGTTTACATCTGTGGTGATGTTCTTCCTCTGCTATCACTCTTATGGGTACGTCGAGACCCTCTATAGCCGCGGACGCATCCTTCCGGCGCTGGGTTTTGAGATTTGGTGGATTTACGTTTGGGCGCCAGTGGGCTTTGCAATCACCGGCATTCAGTATTTCCTTACGGCCATCAAGAATTTCACCAGCAAGGATGTTTATCTCTCTACTGGTGTGATCGATGGTTATGCGGACAGTGAGTCGGAAGTCTGAACCTGCAGCTGCTTTAACAAAGGATAGAAACTCATGGCGACTATAATGATGGTAATCATGATCGGGCTGCTGCTCCTGGGCTTCCCGATGATGGTTCCGCTGATCACCGGCGCGGTGGTCGGTTTTGTAATGATGTTTGATGGCTTCGGCCAGATGGGCACTTTTGTCCAGCAAATGATGGGCGGTATTCGCCCCGCCTCCCTGATCGCGGTGCCGATGTTCATTCTGGCGGCGGACATCATGACCCGCGGCCAGTCCGCCGACCGCCTGATCCATATGGTGATGGCGTTCATTGGGCACATAAAAGGCGGGCTGGCAATCAGCACCGCGACCTCGTGCACTCTGTTCGGCGCTGTTTCCGGCTCTACCCAGGCGACGGTGGTCGCTGTCGGCTCCCCCCTTCGTCCGAAACTGCTCAAAGCGGGTTATTCCGACTCATTTTCATTGGCGCTGATCATCAACTCCAGTGATATTGCGTTCCTGATCCCCCCAAGTATCGGTTTCATTATTTACGGGGTAATCTCCGGAACCTCCATAGCCGAGCTGTTCATCGCAGGCATCGGCCCCGGCATCATGATTCTGGCCATGTTTTCCATTTACTGCCTGATCTATGCCTACATTAACAAGGTTCCAACTGAGGAAAAGGCCGGCTGGAGAGAGCGTGGTGTCGCCGTCCGTGAAGCGCTGTGGCCGCTGTTCTTCCCGGTCATCATCGTCGGCGGTATCTATGGCGGCATATTCAGCCCCACGGAGGCGGCGGCTGTGTGCGTGCTTTACGCATTCCTGCTCGAGTTCGCGGTTTTCCGGTCACTCAAATTGCCGGACGTCTATCGCATTGCCAAGTCCACTGGTCTGATTACGGCCGTGGTTTTCATACTGGTGGCCGTCGGAAACGGGTTTTCCTGGATTATATCCTTTGCACAGATTCCACAGGCAATACTGGAGTCCGTCGGCGTTAATGAAGCCGGTCCCGTCGGCGTGTTGATTGCGATCTGTGTGGCTTTCTTCGTCGCCTGCATGTTTGTTGATCCTATTGTCGTCATTCTGGTACTAACGCCAATCTTTGCACCAGCGATCGAAGCCACTGGCCTGGACCCGGTACTCGTCGGGGTTCTGATCACACTTCAGGTGGCCATAGGCTCGGCAACGCCACCGTTTGGCTGCGACATTTTCACTGCCATAGCCATATTCAAGCGTCCTTATTGGGAAGTGATCCGTGGTACGCCGCCGTTTGTCTTTATGCTGGTGGCGGCAGCGGGTCTGATCATCGCATTCCCGCAAATTGCGCTGTTCTTGCGTGACGTAGCGTTTCGCTAACGGATAGAGACTGATTTCATGGAGAAGAACATGTTCAAAAAAATCCTGGTGGCTGTTGACGGTTCCAAGTCGTCCTTCAAGGCCATGGACAAGGCTATTGAACTGCAGAAACTCATGGACACCGAGATCTATCTGATGTGTGTTTACAAGCACCACAGCCTGTTTGAGGCATCACTGTCGATTGGGCGCCCCGACAGCATGGATATCCCAGACAAAGTGCTGTCGGAATACGCCAAGGAAATCGTCAACCACGCCAAGGAACAGGCGAAGAAAAAAGGGGCGGTAAAGGTCCGGGGCTTCGTCAAGGCCGGTCGGCCGTCCAAAATCATCACCAAATTCGCCGAAGACAAGGACGTTGATCTTATCGTCGTTGGCTCTCGGGGCACGCACGGCGACAAAGACGGCATGCTGCTGGGCAGCGTGTCGCACCGGGTGGCTTCCCGTGCAAAATGCCCCGTCCTGGTAGTTTAACGACAACTGTTTAAGGAAGAACTATGACCACTATCGTAGATTCACTGAACTCCATTCTGTGGGGCTACGTTCTGGTCTACGGCCTGCTGGGCGTTGGTGTCTTTTTCACCATCCGCCTGGGCTTTCTGCAATTCCTCAACTTTGGGGAAATGATCCGCGCCATTCGCGGCTCCCGTGACAGTGATGTCCACGGCATATCGCCGTTCCAGGCCCTGTGCACCAGCCTTGCCTCTCGAGTGGGCACCGGTAACCTCGCTGGTGTGGCGGTAGCGCTGTACCTTGGCGGTGCTGGCGCCATCTTCTGGATGTGGATGGTCGCCCTCGTCGGTATGGCAACCGGCTATGCAGAGAGCACATTGGCACAGCTCTACAAGGTACGTGATGGCAAGGGACAGTACCGGGGTGGTCCGGCGGTCTATATAACCAAGGGCCTGAAGGCGCCCTGGGCAGGCAGTGTTTTTGCCGTCTGCCTGATCCTGTCCTTCGGACTGGTCTTCAACGCTGTTCAGGCAAATTCCATTGCCGATGCCATGCAGGGTGCCTTTGGGGTGCCCAAGTTGTGGGTTGGCATCGTGATCGCCGTTCTCGCGGGCACCGTCATCTTTGGAGGCCTGCGCTCCATCGTCCGATTCGCGGAACTGGTGGTGCCGCTGATGGCAGGTATCTATGTGCTGATTGCCCTGGTGATAATGGCCATTCACATCACCGAAGTGCCGGGCGTGCTGATCACTATCGTAAAGAGCGCCTTCGGGCTGGAAGAAGCCGCCGGCGGCGCGGCGGGCTCCATTACCGCCGCCATGCTCAACGGCATAAAGCGCGGGCTGTTCTCAAATGAGGCCGGTATGGGCTCGGCACCCAATATTGCTGCAACTGCCACACCAGCGCCTCACCACCCGTCATCCCAGGGATTGGTGCAGGCCTTCGGCGTATTTGTCGACACCATCATTATCTGCACCGCAACAGCTGTGATGATCTTGCTCTCCGGCGTCATGGAACCGGGCTCGGGCATTACCGGAACCCAGCTTACCCAGGATGCCATGCAAAGCCACATTGGTGAGTCCGGCGCCTATTTCATCGCCATTGCCATCCTGTTCTTTGCATTCACGTCCATCGTTGCCAACTACACCTACGCAGAGAACGCCCTGATTCATCTTGGCGGTGACAACAACGCTGCCATTACAATGCTTCGCTCTGCGGTCCTCGGGATGGTTGTCTGGGGTAGTTACGAGGCGGTGGTGACTGTTTTCAACGCCGCCGACGCATCCATGGGTCTGATGGCAACCATCAACCTGATTGCCATTGTCATGCTTTCAGGCACGGTGGTGAAGCTGACAAAAGACTATCTTGCCCAGCGCAAACAGGGCGAGGTACCGCACTTCAAATCAAAGGACTACCCAGAGTTGCACGAAAAAATCGACAGCAACATCTGGCACTAGCTCCCCTTCCGACGCTTACGAAATTTCTACCCGGTCCCTGCCCGCCTCCTTGGCGCGGTACAGGGCCCGGTCAGCAAGTCCCAGCAAGCTGTCTGGGGAATCGCTGCACTCGGGCCAACTGGACACCCCCACCGATATGGTTACATAGCCCAATTCAAAGCCACCATATTCCACCGGCATGGCACGGACGGCGTGAGCGAGTTCTCGCGCCTTATCGCAAGCGGCCTTTGCGGTGGAGCCGGCCATGATGATGACAAACTCCTCGCCTCCGAAACGACAGACCACATCGCTGTCGCGGAAATGCTGCGCCAGCACACCAGCCACGGCTTTCAGGGCAGAGTCGCCAGCTTCATGACCATGAGTGTCGTTGAAGCGCTTGAAATGATCGATATCCACAATCAGCAGCGACAGCGGCTGGTCACCGCGCAAGGCCACGGCGGATTCGTGCTCCAGAAGCTGATCAAAATAGCGGCGATTCTTCAGGCCGGTGAGCGCATCTTCGTATGAGTACTTCTGTAACTCTTCCCGCAGACTGATGCTCGAAAGCGCGATACCGATTTTCTGCACGCCCTGGCTGAGCGCCTGGAACAATCGGGCCGCACCGTAATCGGTGCCGTCGGCAGCAAACCCTTCCGGCACTTCCACAAACAACAGAGCCATCGTCAATGACCCCTCGGTTGCCGACTGCAAGTTAATCCACAGACACAACGATTCATTCACGCCCTTCTGCCACTCGGACCACGGCTGACCCAAACCCTGGATATGGCGTTCGGGTATCTGGCTATGTAATGGCGGGCCCTCAGGGGTTTCGATGCGGGGCGGTGATTCCGGTTCTCCCGCATACCCCCAGCGTGTCAACAGTTCATAGGCCTTGCCATTGTCCACACGCTGGTAGAGCCTTCCCCGCAGAGGACTGCACAGGTCAGGGAGCCTCCGCGCCAGCACATGGAACGTTTGGTTGAGACTTATGCAATCCTGCAGTTCCGCATTGATGTCGTTCAGAACACGGGTTTTTTCATTCTCGAAGGTGAGCAGCCTCACCCTGGCCTGCTCACGACGTGCCAACGCCTCCGCCTTCTGGGTTCGCTCTGTTACCTGCTGTTCCAGCGACAGATTTAACCGATGGAGTGCCTGCTGGGTTCGTGCATAATGCCAAAGGGAAATCATTACAACCGCCAGCGAAAAGATCAGCGTGCCCCAACTGACCGGCACCCTCCGCCAGGGCAGGACGCCATGGGCAACGGCCATGTCCACCACCAACAAGGTGCAGAACACGGCGTAAGCGGCGAGGATGATCTGTTGCTCAATTTTCAGATGCCTGAACCGCTCTACGACAACGATCGTGATGGTAGCCAGGGACACTAAAAGCAGCGCATCAAACAGCGGGTATGTTGATGACAGGTCAACCAACCCCGACAACGCCAATGTGATCGACGCTACCGCGTAGGCCAAATGGATTTTCCAGACCAGATTAATTAACCAGGGCCTGCGATCACTGAACCACTGTTCCAGCAACAGTGCCATGGCCACCGGTAACATGTAGTAGGAGCCGGCGGCCAGATAGTCCCACATCAATGGCACGTTCCAGAGCAATTGGCTGGCCTGGCTTTCGGACAGAAGCAGAATGGCGGACGACAAAGAGAACAGAGCAATACTCCCGAAACTCTTCTTTTCCGTTTGCAACATGGCGAAAAACATCGCTAGCAGGGCAATCAGGGCGGAAAAACCGGAAATGACCAGTGCTTCCAGGGAGTTTTTTACGATAAACAGGGTTAAGGCCGGCCGCTCCACAATGGAGATTTCACCCCAGAGGCCAATGTCGGTGTAATCAGAGAAAATGCGAAAGTAGACCGGCTTGCCCTCAAAATTCTCGGGCAGCGGAATCGCGTGCCAGGGCCAACCTTCAAAACGGCCCCGGCCCTGAACATCGAAGGTGCCGTATTGGTATATGTTCTTGCCATCGAGCCAGACCTGGACAATCAGGTCGACACTGTAGATATACAGGACCGGCTCCTGCCACTCACCCTCCGGCAGGGTGATCCGATACCATACATGTTCTTGCCCATTGCGATCAGGCGGGTTGGATGGAAAGCCGATGGCGCTCCATTGCCCAGGGTCCTGACCCAGAACCCACTCCGGCACCCCCGCATCGGTCAATGGAGAATCGCCCCACCGATATTCCCAGCCCTCATCCAGATCCACTGCCGCATAAGTCGCCGGAGGCACTAAAAAGATCAGAGCGATCAGGAGTATCAGCCTTACGGTATTGAAGAGGTACAGCGTCTGCATACAGTGGCTTGCCTGTCGCCAAAAAGTACAGTTATACAATTATAGAACATCTATGAGATTAAATTGGCTCAGGCGGGCAATAAACACAAGCACTAACCGTTGCTTTAGACAACGCTTTCAGCGTCTTTCGGGCTGCGCCTGTCACAAAACCATTCAGCACTCCGAATGGGTTCCCGCAAAGGTATCCCAAGCGGTACTCTAGACGGATGATCGATACCCACCCGACACCCTACAAAGGCGTTATCCCAACCCCTACCTGGGCTTTCCGGCAATACGAACGAATCCGGCACTGGCTGCCGGACGGCTTGCCGATGGACCAACGACCGAATCCGCAACTGCTGGACAACCTGCTGCCACTGGCCAACTAGTTCCAGGTATACGTATTCGATGCCTTCGGCGTGCTGAATGCTGGCCCCAGGGCCTTTCCCGCTGCCATTCAACGGTTTCGGGAGCTGCAGCGGATGGGCAAGCACGTCCAGATTCTCTCCAACGCGGCGACCGCCAGCCACGCCAAACTGGTGGAGAAATATCGGCGCATGGGGTTCGACATCACGCCGGATCAGTTGATCTCAAGCCGTTGGTTGCTGGAACAATCCCTTGCCAACCGCGCCAGGGAGGGCCTCTGGGGTGTGATTGCCCCGGAAAACTCCGAGCCAGGATTCTTCACCCACCGGGCCCGTGAGGCCAGCGGTACCCTACCGCAGTTCTACGGCAAACCCTATGCACCCGCCTTCCAGGCCGTTATTGAGCGCTTCACGGACATACCCCCGGGACAGATACTCATGGTGGGCGACACCCTTCATACGGATATCCTGGGCGGGCAGAACGCCGGCATGAAAACCCTGCTGGTGACGGCCGAGGGATCCCTGCAGGGTATGGATATACCGAACTGCATCGCGCAGTCCGGTATTGCACCCGACTTTATCGCCCCGGAGATCTGATTTCCGGAGCAAATCGGAGCGGTTACAGGTTTACTGCCCGGACTTCAACATTTCCCAGTATCTGGTATAGACCTGCATGGCATCGTCACCCACGTCCTTCTGGAACTCGGCATTGGTCAGGTCTTCCGGCGTCGGATAGCTGGTACGGTCACTAGCCACTTCGTCACTCAGCAATTCCCGGGCCGCAAGATTCGGCGTGGCATAGCCAATGTCTTCGCTGATCAGCGCAGAGATCTCCGGGCGCATGACAAAGCTGATGAACTGGTGGGCCGCGTCAGCGTTCTCGGCATTTTTGGGAATCACAAAGCTGTCCAACCAGACAATGATGCCTTCCTCCGGGTAGACGTATTCCAGAGATGGCATATCTTCTTCCCCCATCACCGCTTCGCCATTCCAGATCATGCCAATGTCGGTTTCACCTTCGAGATAGGGCATTCGCGGTGCATCTGAGTTGAAGGTACGTACCGACGGCATCAGTTCCGTGAGTTTCTCGTAAGCCGCCTTAATTTCTTCGGGGTCGGTACTGTTACCGGAGTGGCCGAGCACCCGCAAACCAATGTGGAAGACCTCACGCATGTCGTTGGTGAGCATCACCCGGCCTTCGTACTTGTCATCCCACAGATCTGCCCAGGCCTTCACCTCATTACCCTCAACATCGCTGGCGTCGTAGGCAAGCCCTGTTGTACCCCAGAGGTAGGGCACGCTGTATTGGTTATCGGGATCGATCTCCAGATTCACCAGTTCCGGGTCCAGCTTTTCGAAGCCTTCCAGTTTCTCGTGGTTGATCTTTTCAAGCAGCCCTTCCTTACGCATTTTGTTGACGTAATAGGTGG
>Ga0207884_1000653_pt1 | contig 18356 bp, 19 predicted proteins | sample MalvirmetaMSP144_FD_184236 | JGI IMG/M metagenome (GOLD analysis project Ga0207884, IMG submission 184236) | Marine viral communities from the Deep Pacific Ocean - MSP-144 (SPAdes) | ecosystem: Environmental > Aquatic > Marine > Oceanic | place: Pacific Ocean | collected 2011-07-08 | reverse complement strand
AAGGATTCTGACACAAACTCAGAGCTCCAACCTTACCTCCGCAGTCATCAATTGCTCCAGATATGGGGAATTTCTCCTCAAATCAAGAAAATGGTGCCGCAAACTTGGAAGGACAAGACCAATCGAACTTTGGCTTCGCTGCATTAAATGTCATTTTCTGGCAATCGCTGCTCACTGTGGATTTGGCAATACCCGTTGCAGCATATAAAGAAGCTTTCAACCATAGTTTTGAATACCTCAATGACGAAGACCGATGGAAGTCTGAGTATTCGGTAACGGTTGGAGACAGAAATATAACTGCTACTTTATACGTAGAAAAAGTAGGTGCAAGCGCCTCTTGGAAAATGTACCTTTCTTCAGAAGGTGAATTTGAAAACTTTCTGTGGTTCAGCGGTACTTCGCGTTTAGACAATACAAGTGGCGAATGGACTTTATTTAAAAGCCCTGACGAACCAAGACAATTACTCAATATTGATTGGGAAAATGAAAATGAAACTGAGTTTAAGTTGACTTATAACCTTGTAGATACCGAGTCGGACAAAGAAGGAAGTTATATTGAATACGGTTCTACGGACGAAGATGCTTACACACACTTCTATGATGTTTCGATTGTAAGCAAAGCCGATGAAGATTATGATGTTTCCATTTTGTTCAACAACAATACTAAAGTGGGCAGAGTGAAATCAGAAGCACATTTCAATAGTAGTGATTGGTTCTGTTGGAATGAAAGTTTCCAAAACCAAACTTGTGGAAGCTAAAACTTCCTTAGTCAGTCTCCGTTGAGGCTAAAAGCAAAAGAGGTTACACCATTGCTGATATAACCTCTTTTGTCTTTTTATGATTTATAAAAAAACCCCGACTGGTCGGGGTTCTGTAATCAAAAATCTATAATTTTTAACTATATTTTCTTGACATTCACAGCGTTAAGTCCTTTACGGCCTTCTGCTTTCTCGAATTCAACTTTGTCGTCTTTGTCGATAGCATCGATTGTACCAGAAACGTGAACAAAGATTTCTTCACCAGATGCGTCATCAACGATAAAGCCGAAGCCTTTATCATTGTTGAAGAATTTTACTACTCCTGTATTCATTGTAAATTGTAATAAGTAATTAAAAATTTTATTTGTATTACGGCAAATGTAGCTATTAGTTATGAAATCCAATAAAACCAGCAATAAAAAACTGTATATCGTTCGTCATGCCAAATCTAGTTGGGGTAATCCGCATCTATCTGATTTTGAGCGACCTTTAAATCATCGTGGCGAAAATGATGCACCAGATATGGGGCAAAGATTAGCAATAAGCGGTGTTAAACCGTCCCTTATAATATCCTCTCCAGCCAACCGAGCATTAACCACAGCCAAAGTGATTTCTGCTAAAATTGGTTATCCTATTCCTTACATTAGGGAGGAAGAAAGGCTTTATCACGCGTCTACCGGAACCATTAAAATGCTGTTAAGCCGAGTGGATGATGAACACAACACTGTCATGATTTTTGGCCATAACCCTGGGTTGACTTACTTGATTAATGAAATCAGTGATTTTGATTTAGACAATCTACCGACCTCTGCCGTCTGTGGTATCGAATTTGAAATGGAAAGTTGGAAAGAAATTCAACGCACCAGAGGTTCTCAATTCTATTACGATTATCCAAAATCGAAGAATGATTGACAGTCTAGTTCCTTCGTAAACTCAGGATGAAAAGTGCGAATAGTTAGGCGCAGCATTATAATTAAATCGAAGCTACTCCTTTTCTTTCCCTGAGCTCCGAGATTTCGGAGGAAAAGCCCAAACTTCAAGACTAATCTAAATCACAAAACCTGCTTCAGAAGTTGGATGTAAAACTCAATCCCCTCCTCTATTTCATGAATAAAAACAAATTCATCTGCTGTATGTGATCGGGCGGAATCGCCAACTCCAAGCTTCAAAGAAGGATAAGGCATCAACGCTTGATCAGACATTGTTGGAGAACCGTAAGTTCTTCTCCCCAAAGCAATCCCCGCTTGAACAATCGGATGGTCAACTGGAATAGAAGAAGGATTCAATCTAGTCGACCTTGGTTCCACTTTAGATTTGACGTGCGCTCTGATAATTTCCAGAATTTGGGTGTTTGAATAACAATCTGTACTGCGCACATCCACCACGAACTTACATTCATCAGGCACTACGTTGTGCTGCTGACCTGCATTAATCATCGTCACCGACATTCGCACCGGCCCTAGGGTTTTTGAAACATCGTCAAAGGTATAGGTACGAAACCATTCAAGATCTTTCATGGCTTTGTAAATGGCGTTTTCGCCTTCGTTTCGGGCAGCGTGACCCGATTTTCCGGTTGCCACACAATCCAACACCATCAATCCTTTTTCTGCTATCGCCAAATCAAGCAAAGTAGGCTCGCCCACTATGGCAAAATCTATCTCGCCCAATTCCTCCAAAATACTTTCCACCCCATTCTTCCCAGAAATTTCTTCTTCGGCAGTTGCCGCCAAAATCAAATTGTATTTCAGATTGGGTTCATTATAGAAATTCAGAAAACAAGCCACTAGAGAAACCAGACTTGCTCCAGCATCATTGCTACCCAAGCCGTAAAGCTTACCGTCCTCCACCTCAGCAGAAAATGGATCTTTGGTGTAGCCCACATTCGGTTTTACAGTGTCGTGATGCGAGTTAAGCAGAATGGTAGGTTTGTTATCATCAAAATGTAAGCTCTTCACCCAGACGTTGTTGCCTTTTCTTTGGGTTGAAATTCCTTTATCCTGAAAAAAGGTTTGGATCAAATCAGCCGTTTTATCCTCTTCTTTACTCAAAGAAGGAATCGCAATAAGCTGTTTTAGTAAATCTAGTGCCTCGTTGAATAACTGCATTTTAATTGCTGATTAAAGTTCCAGATTGGTCATTGGCCAAGGCTGGTAAGTTTTCAAAAGAACCGATTCTTACCGATTTAGCGCCATGAGTCAATGCCAATAAAGCGCAATCCATTTTGGGAAGCATTCCTTCATTAATCACTCCGCTTTCTTTTAAACCTGCAACTTCCGCCCTATTAATTTCAGGAATTACAAGCTTGTTTTCAAAATCAGAAAGTACACCGGGCTGTTCGAAGCAGTAAATCAATTTCACTTCAAATTGCTGGGCTAAAGCCGCTGCCACCGAAGCCGCAATAGTATCGGCATTCGTATTCAGCATATGACCTTCGCCATCGTGAGTCAAAGGAGCCAACACAGGGATTAGCCCCGAATCGATAAGTTTTTTGAGGATTTCAGTATTGATATTTTCTGGCTTTACATCGCCTACAAAGCCATAATCGATTGCTCCAACGGGTCTTTTTGTAGCTGGAATTACATTGGCATCCGCACCTGTAAGACCAATAGCGTTTACCTTCAAGGCTTGAAGTTTACTGACGATCCGCTTACTCACGAGTCCACCATACACCATGGTCACCAAGTCAATGGTTTCAGCATCGGTGATTCTTCTCCCCTCCACCATTTTGGGCTCAACGCCTAGTTTCTTACCAAAGTCGGAAGCAATTTTTCCACCTCCGTGAATCAGAATTTTTTCTCCTTCTAAAGTTGAAAACGATTTCAGAAACGCATCCAAAGCAGATGCCTCATCAATTACCTTTCCTCCAACTTTAACAATGGTAAGTCTTTTCATTTCTCTTATTTGTTAAGGCCTCACCCCAACCCCTCTCCCAAGAGAGGGGCTTTTACAGCCTGCTAGAGTAGATTAAACACGTTTAAACTGGCAGTCTGTAATCCTTCCCCCCATGGGGGAAGGCATGGATGGGGGCTTTATCAACTTCTACATTAACAATTCATGAAACACCGCTTGAGCAGCGTAAACTCGGTTTTCAGCTTGCTCTAAATGAATGGCATTTGGACCATCCAAAATTTCGTCTTTAATCACCAAGCCTCTTCTCACGGGTAAACAGTGCATCACTTTGGCGTTATCCGTTAGCTCCAACTGCTTCGAACCGAAAGTCCAGCTTTCATCTTGAGACAAAATTTGGCCGTAGTCATCATAAGACGACCAGTTCTTTACATATACAAAATCAGCATCTTTAAGCGCCTCTGCTTGGTCATGGAAAACGGGAACACCTTGACGAAACTCCTCTGCTAAATCATAGCCTTCTGGATTAGCAATACTGAAATCAACGTCAGCTTTTCCCATCCATTCCGCAAAAGAATTGGGAACTGCTTGCGGCAAGGCTTTTACGTGTGGCGCCCAAGTCAGCACTACTTTGGGTTTGCGGGTTGCTGTCCATTGCTCTTTGATCGTAATCAAATCTGCCAAGCTTTGTAATGGATGTCTGGTACCGCTTTCCAAACTTACAATGGGAACGCCCGCATACTTGATAAAGGCATTCAAAAGCTTTTCAGAATAGTCTGTTTCTTTCGATTTCAATTCAGGAAAAGTACGCACGCCCAACACATCGAAATAACGTCCCATTACGGCTGCGGCTTCCTTAATGTGTTCGGCCTTATCGCCATTCATCACCACGTCATCCTCGAACTCCAATGCCCAGCCATCTTTCCCGATGTCGAGCACAATGGCCTGAGCACCTAAATTTTGAGCCGCCACTTGCGAACTCAAACGTGTTCTCAAGCTCGGGTTGAAGAAAATCAACCCTATCCTTTTGCCTTCGGCCAGTTTGGTTTGAAACGGATTTGCCTTTAATGACAAAGCCTTTTCAACCAGTGCATTTATATTTTGTACATCTTTTACTGAAGTGAAATTTTTCATTCTTTTTTATTCGTTGCGGAAATGAATTCAATCATTCCTACATTTTGAGATCGTAATTCTGACCTCTTATTTGTTTAATTCTTTACTTAATGCGGCTAAAAACTGATCCAGTTCAGCCTTACTAATGTTCAGCGGTGGCAATAATCGAATCGTATTTTTATTGGAAGCCGAACCTGTGAAAATGCCATGTTCAAAAATCAATGCTTTGCGCAAAGCGGCTACATCAAAATCAAATTCAGCACCGATCATCAAGCCCTTTCCTCGGACTTCCTTCACTTGTTCAATTTTCTTCAATTCACCTTCAAGATAAGCGCCCATTTCCGCAGCATTCTTTAACAAGTGCTCCTCTTCTATCACTTCCAACACGGCAAGCGAGGCAGCACAAGCCAAATGATTTCCTCCGAAAGTAGTGCCCAACATACCATGCCAAGGCTCAATTTCTGGTGAAATCAAAACACAGCCCACTGGAAAACCATTGCCCATTCCTTTCGCCATGGTTATGATATCTGGCCTTACTATGGAGTGCTGGTGCGCGAAAAACTTACCTGTTCTTCCAGCACCCGACTGTACTTCGTCCAAAATTAGCGCGGCTTCATAGCTGTCACACAATTCTCGGGCTTTCGCCAAAAAAGCATCACTTGGCGTATAAAGACCAGCGACTCCCTGAATTCCTTCAATGATCACACCTGCTACGTCATCGTCAAAAGCTTCAGTCAATGCTTTCAAATCATTCAAAGGCACAAAAACCACATCGTGACCATTGTTGAAAGGTGCTACGATTTTAGGATTGTCCGTTGCGGCAACCGCTCCAGAAGTTCTGCCATGAAAGGCATTTTCCACCGCAATAATCTTACGATTCCCCGTATGGAATGAAGCCAGTTTTAATGCATTTTCATTGGCTTCGGCACCAGAGCTACACATGAAAAACTGGTAGTCGTAGTAGCCAGAAATTCGGCCCATGGCCTCGGCCAATTCTTCTTGAAGTGAATTTTGAACCGCATTGGAATAGAAACCAATTTTTGACAATTGATCGGTGATTCGTTTCACATAATGCGGATGGGTATGCCCTATCGAAATCACGGCATGCCCCCCGTACAAATCCAAATACTCTTTCCCTTCTTTATCCCAAAGTTTAGCTCCAAGCGCGCGCACGGGCTCAATTGGGTAAAGTGGGTAAACATCAAATAATTGCATAGTTATTAATTAAAAAGCACTTGGTTTTAGGTTTAAACCTAGTTTTTCAGGAAAGCCAAACATCAAATTCATGTTCTGAACGGCCTGACCACTAGCACCTTTTAGTAGGTTATCAATGGCAGAATGGATTACCAAATAGCTGCCATGTTTTTCAAGATGAAGCACACATTTATTGGTATTCACCACTTGCTTCACATCAATGGCCACATCGCTTACCCAAGTAAACGGATGGTCTTCATAATATTCTTTATACACTTGAATGGCTTCTTCCAAAGGCCACTCGCAATGCTGATAAGCCGTCACAAAAATGCCTCTGGTGAAGTTCCCTCTGTAAGGCACAAAATTGATCGGTTTATCGAACCAAGGTTGAAGTTGTTGAAGGCTTTTCCCCGTCTCATCCATGTGTTGGTGGGTGAAGGCTTTGTAAGCCGAAACATTGCTGTCGCGCCAGCTAAAATGCGTACTGGCCGAAGGTTGAACTCCAGCGCCTGTTGAACCCGTCATGCCCGAAAGGTGCACCTCTCTCAACATTCCGTTATAGGCCAATGGCAGCAAAGCCAATTGGATGGCCGTAGCAAAACAGCCTGGATTGGCCAAGAAACGGGCATTTTTAATTTCGTCACGATTGAGTTCTGGCAAACCATAAACGGCCTCATTGCTCATTCTGAAATCATGGCTCAAGTCAATGATTTTGACAGTATCCGGCACTTGATTCTCCTTCATGAATTCTGAAGAAGCGCCATGCCCCATACAAAGAAAAAGAAGATCGATATCAAAATGTACCTGATCCGTAAAGCTCAGTTCGCTATCTCCCAAAAGGTCCGTATGCACATTGTGAATTGGCAAGCCTACCTGACTTCGGCTGTGCGCAAAACTGACTTCCACCTGAGGGTGATGAATCAGTAAACGCAGCAACTCACCTCCTGTGTAGCCTGCTGCTCCAACTATTCCTGCTCTAATCATTATCTTGATTTACTTGGTGGTAAATGGCACTTTGGTTACCAAAAATCTTTGCGAAGCCTTTTACGTCATCGCCCGTCCAAGCATTGTTCATTTCTCCGTAGTTGCCAAATTTGGCCGACATCAGATCGTGCTCAGATTCAATTCCAATCAGTTGATAACGGTAAGGCAAAAGCTTGAAAAATGCTTTCCCCGTCACAAATTTCTGACTGCTTTCCATCATGCATTCTAAATCACGCATTACTGGGTCCATAAACTGCCCTTCGTGCAGCCAGTTGCCATAAAAAGCAGCTACTTGGTCCTTCCAGTAAATTTGCCATTTGGTGAGAATGTGCTTTTCCAAAGCCTGGTGTGCCTTGATGGTAAGAATGGCAGCCGAAGCTTCAAAACCAACCCTTCCTTTGATGCCAATAATGGTGTCACCCACATGGATATCGCGACCAATGCCAAATGGTGCAGCGATTTTCTCCAAAGCCTGAATGGCTTCATATGAATGTGCAAACTCTTTCCCATTGATCGACTTCAACTCACCTTTTACAAAGCCAAGTTCTAAATCTTCTTCTACTGTTTTCGTCACTTGGGTTGGCCAAGCTTCTTCTGGTAAATAACCTTTAGAACTCAACGTTTCTTTTCCACCAACAGATGTTCCCCAAAGGCCTTTATTGATTGAGTAAGCAGATTTTGAAAAGTCCATGTCTACACCTTTCGATTGCAAATAGGCGATCTCCTCTTCCCTCGAAAGTCGCATGTCACGAATAGGTGTGATGATCTCCGCATCGGGCAGATAGGTTTGGAAAATCATATCGAAACGCACTTGATCATTTCCAGCACCTGTGCTACCGTGCGCTATATATTCTGGATTCAGCGTTTTGGCATATTTGGCAATGGCCATGGCCTGACTTACCCTTTCGGCACTTACAGAAAGTGGATAAGTGCTGTTTTTCAGCACGTTACCAAAAATCAAATACTTAATAACGCTTGAATAATAGTTCGAAGTCTCTTCGATCGTTTTATGGCTAGTCACGCCCATTGCGTAGGCGCGCTTTTCAACTTCGTCTAGCTCCTTCTGAGAAAAACCGCCCGTATTCACCAACACCGAATGAATTTCTAAGCCACGTTCTTCACTTAAATATTTTACACAATAAGAGGTGTCGAGCCCTCCGCTATAGGCTAAAACTACTTTCTTCTTATTCATTATTTTTCTTTCTTTTGGCTTCCGCCTTCAACAAAATATTCTTCTTAAAATTTACCCAACGTTCGAACAAGTTGAAATCCTTGTCCAACTCGCGCTCCACCCATTGGGTTCTTTTTGGCTTTACATTCTTCTCCCATTCCGGATTGAACAACATGGCAGTACAAATACAATTTGACCTGTTTTTAGACTTTAGAATTTCATAGTTGACGCAACTTTGACAGCCCTTCCAGAAATCTTCGTCTTGGGTCAATTCAGAATACACCACGGGTTTATAACCCAATTCGGAGTTGATTTTCAGCACCGCTGCACCTGTAGTAAGCCCGAATATTTTTGCTGTAGGATATTTCTTCCTCGACAACCTAAACACGGCTGCCTTAATACGTTTTGACAAACCTAATCCACGAAATTGATTTGCTACGATCAGTCCAGAGTTGGCCACGAATTTCTCATGACTCCACACTTCGATGTAGCAGAAACCTGCCCACTCTCCTGCTTCGGTTACCGCCACTACGGCCTTACCTTCACGCATTTTTAGGGATACGTATTCGGGAGTTCTTCGTGCAATTCCAGTACCTCTTATTTTGGCAGAATTGGCGATTTCTTCAATAATATCGTCTGTAAAGCGGGTATCTTCTTCTGTGGCTACCCTAATTATGAACTTTGTTGATTCCATTTTCACTGTAATTCTGGATCGAGAAAACAGATTATTGTTTTCAAAAATCCCAAAAGGAAATATGATTTAAAATTTAGAAAAGAATATAGGTAATATTGGGGACTTGACTACCGCATAGGTAGTCTATATATATGAGGCGACTAGCGCCTAAAAAACTTAGGTGTATACACAGCAAGCTCAGACACAGGGAGTGTCATGTTTATGGCTGATGATATGTTCGCTTCGTTCTTCATTCTGAAATGAGGGACAAAGGAAATCAAAAGTTTGGAATGGACAACGGTTTTATTCAGGAATTTAAAAAACAGAACACGCTCTATTGACTTTAAATCAATTAAGCGCTCAATTTTCCGTAGCCCGCAGGTGGTTTACGGTAGGCGTAATAACTCATTACTACTTCTAGAGCCTGACGAATTGCCTGATTAATAGGCATCATTTTCGTGCCTAACTCGGTATCTATACTGCGAAGTCTAAAATAATAGTCGCTCATCATTGGTGCAGGAATACCGTCTTCAATGTCTTTCTCAATTTTGGCAATAGTATCTGCCTGCCCTGCTTTCATTAGTTTACAGGTAATGAACTGAGCCTTCCCGTTTTTATCGCGTGTAGCTGAATAACCAAAAAGGCGACAGATTAGACCACGGTAAGCATATTGTGAGCAACCTCCTTTGTCTAGAGAGTCTTTAACAGAGTTGAATAGCGTACACATTGAACTTTCATTCGTCAGCAGATTCTGATAAAATTCATCAATGCGCTTGGTCAGAAAAAGGTGAAAAGCATATGGAAGAAACTCTAGAGGAGTTGCCTCGATATCGGCCTTGAAGCAGCATTTACCACAGCCCGAAACACAGTGAAGCCCGCTATTATCGCGCAGGGTGTTCATTTCTTGCTCAAGGGCGGCAAAAATTTTTTCTACCGATTTTACTTTTCTGACGATTGACATAAGGGCTGCGAAGGTAGTGGAGAAAACCTTCGCTTTAACATTAGCTCAAAGATTTACTTTGGTGATTTAGTCTCTAAAAATCAATGGTTTAGAGTGGAGTCAACTGGAGGTTATAGCTTAGTGAAGCTCACTTGTGACCTGACAGGCAGTTTATCTTCTTCCAAGCTCAAATAGGCTACCCCCGAAAGGGTTTTGCTACTCCCTTTTTCAATGTAGATCATGCCAAAACCCGAGGTAAGTATTTCTGAAGAAAACTCGATTGCCCAGTAATTACCCAATTCATGTACATAAAACTCTCGCTCTTCTCTTTTGCCATTATCCCAAATAAAGAGTTGGTCATTGGCCCTGAATTCAAAAGTTTTATTCTGGAAGAAACCAGAGTTTCCGTTTCCTTTCCAAGAGGTATTTGACAGCTCTACTGGAGCGGCTTCTGGGGAATAATGCGCAAAGAAATAATCAGTCGTTGGGTTTTCATCGATGGTAGATTTCAGCACCAGCATTCCTTCTTTGTTGACGCTTCCATAAAGGGTGTCTTGCAATGATTCAAACCTCACTTTGGCTCCATCATTGATCACTGTCCAACTCTCTTTTACGTCTGAGTAAAAACTCTCTGCTTTAGTCTCTGACAAAACTGTCAAAAGCATTAAGCCTGGCTCAACGAAGGCTTTTTCATCACCAAAACCATCCTCGCTGTATTTCAATTCACCCATCTCCATTTCTGGTGGAATGGCCTTGATGTAAGCCAAAAGCCAATTTCCTTTTAGGTTTTGAGCGCTAAGAGAAGCTGAAAGAACAATTAGAAATGAGAATAGTAAAATACGCATGCCCGAATATACGGTAAAAAGACATTAGCGGTCGAGCCACTTTTTAAAATCTTGCACCTTGTCTCGACTTACAATCGCATCGGTTTCGTCTGTATGAATTAAAATAAGTCGGAGACGAGAATTAGAGTAGGTAATAATGTCCTTTACCGCCTCTAGTGAGACCAAGTATTTACGGTTAATGCGGAAGAATTTTTGCGGGTCGACCAACTGCTCTACTTGTTCCATGGTATAGTCGATGATGTAGCGATTCCTCTCTTTAGTTTGAAGGTAAGTGGCTTTTTCTTGGCTGAAAAAGTAAGCCGTTTCGGCTGTTGGAATGGTGTGAATATGCTCTCCAATTTTAACCACAAAGCGTTCCTTATATTGCTTTGTCAGCATTTGCATCGCTTGCTGAATCAGCATCATATCCATCCCTGGTTTTTGCTCAGATGCGCTGGACTTAAATCTGGCTTCGTACTTTTCTAAAGCACTTTCTAAATCTTCTGGGTCGATGGGTTTGAGCAAATAATCGATGCTATTTACCTTAAAAGCCTGAATGGCATATTCGTCAAAAGCGGTGGTAAAAATGATGGGTGCAGAAACTTCTACCTGCTCCAGAATTTCGAAACTGAGTCCATCTGCCAGTTGAATATCGAAGAACAGAAGATCGGGTTGAGGGTTTTCTTTTAACCAATTCACCGTTCGTTTTACCGAATCTAGTTTGGCCAGGATCTCAATTTCTGGATTAATTTTCTCTAGTAAGCTAGCCAATCTTTTGGCCGCCATCGACTCATCTTCTACAATCAGTACTTTCATTTCTCAAAGGCTAATAATGGAAGTTTCACAATAAATTCGCTTGGTCCATCAATCACCTCCACGGGTATTGGGCTCAAGAATTCATACCTAGATTTAATATTCGAAAGCCCCATTCCTGAGCTCTCCTCCAACGGAATATTCTTTTTCTGAAGATTATTTCGGATCACTAACTTTTCTCTATTCTCAATTTCAATATGAATCGTAAGTGGCTCTTCTTCGGCAATTACATTGTGCTTTATAGCATTCTCTAAAAGCATTTGAACGGCCATAGGCGGTAACATTTTCTGTTCAAATCCTTCGATTTTTATATCGAGTTGAAGTTTTTCATCAAACCTTATTTTCTGCAGAAAGAGATAAGAATTAACAAACTCCATTTCTGTTTTAAGACTGACGACTTCTTGTGCCCGTGTATCTAAAACATAACGATACACTTTTGATAGCTCACGAATAAACTTGGCCGCTTGGTCTTGATCTTCATACACCAAATTGGTAAGCGCATTCAAACTATTGAACAAAAAGTGTGGGTTGACTTGATTTTTTAGCGTTTCATATTTGGCCTCCATCTGCTCTTTTTTCAACCTTTCTGCATCCAGACTGGCTTTCTTCCAGTTCTTTAAAAACTCAATTGAATTCAGGAAAAAAGAAATCACAAAGGTAATTCCGACAGAGATCAATAAGGTCGATTTAATATCTCCCGTATCTATGTCGAAGCCAAATTTCAACACCAAATACAGTGTATAAACGGCCAAAGGTGTATATACAATTACACCTACTACCCCCAAAAGAAATCGTTTACTTGGGTTTTCTAACCATGGAATTTTATAAGAGAGATAGGTGGAAACATGTGCATTACCCTGCCAAAGCAAGATCCATTGAATAGCCGAAACTATCATTGAGGCAAGGGCAACGTCCCAATTATTAAAACAGCTGGTACACCAAAAGTATACTGATGGGCCACCTAACAATGCGATAAGCGCTGTTTCTTTAAGCTCCCGTTTCCAATTAAGTGTTTTGAGGTATCCCATTTAGGCTAAAGTACTGATTTTATACTTTCTCTGCGTTGGCATATTTACCAACACCGAATTGTTTTCTGTAACGATTGGCGTGATAGGCTATTAATGGTGAGCCAATGGCGGCAGGTAAAACCCAAAGTATCCAGCCCATATTGCCCAAGGCAGCGAACAAAGCCCCGTTTTGAACTAGAAACGCTGTGATGCTGGCAATAAAAGCACCGCTCATTAAATTCATGTGTGCAAACCACCACCACATTTTATCGGGCTTGGCGTTTCTAAAACCTTTGATGTTGAGCCAAGCCGTATTGGCTGTAAAAAAACCGAAAATGAGGGATAAGTAACCTAAGCTTGACGAAAAATTACTTAAAAGCATGAAACGAATTCCAGCTCCAAAAAGCGTTAATCCAAAAGCGATGGCAATAAAAGCTGCAACCCAATCTACGGGCAATGGCTTCATCGTCTTCTTGAGTTTCAATACCCGTTGGCCTGCAAATGTCATGTAGAAACTGAATACTGCTATAATTGAAAGGAAAAAGTTGAACCTCACGAAGGTCACAATCAGGATTGCACTGATGAAGATCCAAGCCATTGACCAAAAGAAAACCTTACCGGCAGCGCGGTGAATCTTCCCTCCTTTTTTCCCAAAGAAAGCAGCCAAAATACCTGAAAGCAAAGTGGTCACTCCTGCTGTTACATGAGATATGATGAGTGCTTTTTCCATGATTGAATCATTTAATTTAGAATAATAAAGGGCTCACTTTTCGCAAGCCCCAACTAATTACATTTTACTTTCCGCAGCTAGACATTAACTGCTGGGCCATTTCTATTCCCCAGGTTGGGTCAAAGCTTTTTCCTTTTTCTTCAGCATTGAACAATGGAATACTTTTCTCTACCAAACCACAAGCACCAGCGGTAGAAGAACCAAAAAACTGTGCTGTACCATATTGCATTTGTGCCATTAAAGCCATTGCTCTAGGGTTTTTAGCATCCAATTGCATGGCATGTCCGAAAGTTTGTGACGCCAAACCTGATAGTGACTGACCTCTTGACGCTGGATCTGCCGCCAATTGCGCCATGAAATAGAAACCTTCTAAGGCTACTACTTCGCTATTGTTTGGAACAAGCGCTTTGGCCTTTTCAACAAATGGTTTCGCTTTATCTAAAAGTTGATCCTTAGCTTTCACGCCTTCCGCTAAAAATGAAGCATTGATGTAATTTAAGGCAGCATAATATTGTGGGTGCCATTGGTCGCTTGCAATAGCGGCTATTCGCTCAAATTGACCAGCAGAGGCTTGTAGGTTTTCCACGTTGCGCTCAGCTCCCATCGACTGCAAACCCTTTACCATGGCATTCATATAGGCCTCTTGGTTTTGGGCGCTTAGGGTGAAACTTGTGATAAAAAGAGCGATTAAGATTGTTAACTTTTTCATAGTATGTTTTTTAAAATTTTGAGTTCGTTTTCTAATGATGATACTAAGGTGCAGGGAAATCAATGGCTTAGAAAAAAAGTGTTACCGAACCGTAGAATCTTCAGGATGAACCGTAGAGAGAGAAATTTCAAGGGCCAAAACTCAAACTTCAAGAGCTTTTCAGGTAGTAAAGGCTGATACTAAATTTTAGACTTGTAAACTTTTTCTTTAGGACGAGTCACATAATCATCAATCCTCCCAAGCCTGTATCATTTATGCTGCGCAATTCATAGATATACCGTCTACTAGAAATCACAGTTTGAATCCCGATCAATGAATGAAATGTAAAATAATTCATACCTCGACTTTAGTCTAGTATCTAATGACTAGATACTAACTACTAGTTACTAAGCACTAACCTCTAGCTACTAAAGATTATCCAATTGATTCTCTTGTCCATCTTTCGTCAGGGTGATGAACAGGGCCAGAAAAACGAAACGCTTGGCTCCTTGGCCAACCTCCTGACGCTCGTAAATACCTTGAGCATTTGCTTGGTTCGCATACTGGTAGCCAAACACATTGTCACGCCCAAAAATATTGGAGGAGGACATGTAAAGGATGATATTCGGTTTTATAAGGAAAGCAGCATTCAAGCTTAAGTCGTGAAAGGTTGGGGTTTTGTCATTCTGAAAGCCTGACTTGTTTGGGTTCTGAAATGGCCTCCTTGAAGCAAAATTATAAGTGGCTCCAAATTGCGTTCTTAATGGCACAACAAAATGCTTGGCCACAAAAGAGAAGTTATGATTGGAAACGAAAGAAGGCGTTGCCAAACTTGAGAAATCTTGATAGTCTCTTTCTGAATCGACATAGGAATAAGAAATCCAGTAATCCGTGTTTTCAAAAGTCTTGCTATCTCTCCAGAATACGTCTACCCCTTTGGCCTCACCAAAGCCAGTATTCGAGTAATTATTAGGGTTGAAATCATTGGCATCAGTGAACTTCACTAAGTCATCATACTTTTTCAAATAGGTTTCTACTCTGAAAACACGATCCTCATGAATGTACTGATAATTCAGAATGTAATGTGTCGCCTTCTCTGGCTTTAAGCTCTGATTCACCAAAGCATAGTCGTTTTGTGCAGACTGCAAATACTGCCCGTAGGCCAACGAAAACTGCCCTTTTTCTGTCAGCTTATACGACATTGCCAATCGCGGATTGACCCACGTTTGGTTCAATAAAGAAGAATGCTCTAAACGCAAACCGGTACGGACCACAAACTTATTCGAAGCGAAATAATCCGTTTCAACAAAAGTGCTCGCAATGTTTTCTTTAAAGTCGAAGGCATCATTTGGCCCGTTTTCGATATTGAATTTGTTGGTGTATTTCTTAGCGAAAAACTCTGTCCCCATGTTCACACTCACCTTTTCTGCTGCTTCCCAGTTAAAGGCAAGTTTAGCATGAATGCCTTTTTCATCCTCCTCAATTTCATCGGTATTGAAACCAATTTTCTCTTGGTTCAAAGTAGTAGAAATCCCAGCCCGAACAGTCCAACGATCAGCGATAATATCTTTGTAACTGGTATTCAAATAGAAGTAATCGTTACCAATCGAAACAGTGTCTTTCGCTCCACCATTATTGATGTTGGGTTGACGAATGCTCAGGTTCGAAATGTCCATATTGGTGTATACCTTCAGCAAACCATTTCCACTTATCTTTTGTCGGAAAACCAATTCGGCTACTTTACCATTGGGTGCCTCTTTCCAGTCAAAGTCCTGTTTGATCATGTCTTGATATGGTCGCAAATCGGTGTATTGCACTTTGGCAGAAACACTGGTATTGTCCCACTTTTTGGTGTAGGCCAAATCGCCCCCAACCGTCATCAGCGAAATATCTCCTTGCGTTTTCTCAGCAATATCGTTGGAGTTTAAAATCAAGGCCGAAGAAAGTGCTTGGCCATATTCAGCAGAGTATCCACCCGTACTAAATATGGTACCTTTGAACAAAAAAGGACTAAATCGACCACGGGTAGGTACATTTGGAGCCGTAGCGCCAAACGCGTTTCTTACTTCAAGCCCATCAATAAAAACTTTGGTTTCATAACCTTCTCCCCCGCGAACAAACAACCTCCCTGACTCACCAACTGTGGCTGTACCGGGCAATGTGTTTATTGCGCCCATAATATCGCCTGCCGCACTGGCCGTGGTTACAATATCGAGAGGCTTTAATACCGTCACCTTCTTAATATCACTGGCTTCAAATGCTCCCGCGGTTATGGTTACACCATCAATTTTATTGATTTGCTCTTCTAAAATTACTTCCACCTGAATTGGTTGACCTTTCAATTCAAATGTCTTTTCGAAGGTTTTAAAACCAATAAAACTTACCAATAGGGTTCGTTGGCCTGTTCCGCTTGTTTGGAAGCTGAAGGAGCCGTCATCTTTAGAATTTGCTCCATCAAATGAATCCTTGATATAGACATTGGCAAAAGGAATGGCTGTTCCTTGACTGTCTGTTACTTTTCCTGAAATAACGGTTTGTGCTTTGGCATTTGAAGCAATGGCCAACACAAAAAGAAGAATGAATTTGAAACGCTGCATTGTTGTTGTTTTTGAGTTCTAGAGCTGTGGGCTCGTTGTTGACTCAAATGTGCAATGCTCCGTTTCTGAATTGAAATTAGTCTTACCGAACCGTAGAATTAGGAGGATGAGTTGTTTGGTTCTTATAAAACAGGGAGTGGTGCGCCCTTCTGTATCCTAAAAATATCAAATCACAAATGCCAGACGTTAATCTGGCATTTGTGATTTTCATGGTCAGAATTTTCTACTCGCACCTTAGGTTTTCCACTGGGTTTCTGCGGGCAGCCCTCATGGATTGATAACCCACAGTAAGCAAGGCTATAAGCAAAGTACCCATGGCAGAAACAATAAAGATGAAAGGGTTAAGCGCTATTCGGAAAGGGAAGTCTGCAAGCCAGCCATCCATGTATAACCAAGCCAACGGGATGGCAATTATTGAAGAAACAAGAATTAGAACCGTGAAATTGCGGAACAATAGGCCCAATAAAGTAGTCATTGAAGCACCCAAAACCTTTCTGATTCCGATCTCCTTTTTACGTTGTTCGGTTACATATGCAGCCAAACCGAACAAGCCCAAACAGGCAATACTGATGGCCAGTCCAGCAAATACTGAGAAAATCGTTTTCAATCTCACTTGATCTCTAAAGGAACTGGCGAATATGTCATCCAAAAAGTCATACTCAAAAGGTTTCCCTCCACTAAATTTATCCCAGATGGATTCACTTGCTGCCAATACATCACTGGTCATGTTGGCTTTAAATTTCACACTCACACTTCCAGTGCTATTACCCAAAAAGAATACTTGGGGTTGAATTTCTTCGGTCATAGACCTGAAATGAAAATCTTTGGCCACCCCCACTATCGTGTAAGTATTCCCATTCTCCATTACCGATTTAATTTTTCTTCCAACTGGGTTTTCCAAGTAGCCGAACCGCTTAATGGCAGTTTCATTTAGCACCATGGCCATAGAGTCTGAGCCAAATTCTTTTGAAAAAAACCTCCCATCTGCCATTTTCAAATCATAGGTTTTGGCATAGTCTTCATCCACATACCAAATTTGCAATGAAACTGCCTCATCTGTAGTTGTGGCAGTTTCACTTAAAAATGGTGAGTCATTATAAGTGTTTGTTGCTGGAATAAAATCGCTTACTGTCGCGCTTTCGATTACTGCACTTCTTTCTAACTCGGTTTTAAAAACCTGAATTTGATCACCCAAAAGTTGTGTTTCATTGATGACTAAAATTTGATCCTTATTAAAGCCCAGTTCTTTATGTTGAAGATAATCCAATTGGCTATAGATAAATGCTGAGCCAATAATTAGAAAGATAGATGTTGAAAACTGAACCACCACTAATACATTCCGCATCCACCCAGCCCTTTTACCTTGAGTAACCTCCCCCTTTAAAACCTTTGAGGGCAAAAAGGATGACAGCACAAAGGCGGGATAAATCCCAGCCAATAGGCCAACAATTAGGGTAGCCATTGCTAGGTAAGGCCAGAGTCCGTTTAAGCTAAAAATGGGGTTTACTATTTCTTTATTTGTAAGTTGATTAAAATAGGGCAACAGCAATGTCACAATGGCTATTGCGGCAATGGCCGATAGGAGACTATTTAAGATAGATTCTGTTAAGAATTGATTGATCAACTGCCTCCTTAACGAACCCAGAACTTTTCTTACTCCCACTTCTTTGGCCCTGATAGAAGCCTTTGCTGTGGCCATATTCATAAAATTGATGCAGGCAATTAGCAGTATAAAAAAGCCAATGATACTGAACAGGTATACATTTTCGATAGAACCGCCCGAACGAATCTCATAATCCATGTTGGAATGGAGATAGATATCTTCAACGGGTTGTAAGAAATAAGTAGCTGCCAAATTACCACTGGCCAAAGCATCTTTAATGTCCACCCCCATCATTTGTTTTACTTGGTCAGCAAAATGCCTTTCTAGAAACGCTGGAAAACGACCATCCACTACCTCCTTCGCCTCTTTCGCATTCAATTTTAGATAGGTGGTAAAATTATTGCTCAACCAGAT
>Ga0207884_1000650_pt1 | contig 18409 bp, 19 predicted proteins | sample MalvirmetaMSP144_FD_184236 | JGI IMG/M metagenome (GOLD analysis project Ga0207884, IMG submission 184236) | Marine viral communities from the Deep Pacific Ocean - MSP-144 (SPAdes) | ecosystem: Environmental > Aquatic > Marine > Oceanic | place: Pacific Ocean | collected 2011-07-08 | reverse complement strand
GCATGGCCGCGACGCGGCTTGGCTTCGGCGACGTCTATTCCGCCCTCAATGATCGGGCGCCGTCCGCCTTTAGCGACAACTTCCTGGACGCCTCAGCGTGGCCGCTCAGGCCCTTTATGTCGTTCGTGCTTCCGCTGAGCGCCGCGATCCGCGGCGGCCGCGAGTTCGAAGCGATGACGATCCTTCGGCGCGAAACACCTTCCTTCGCCAAGGGCGCGGCGAAAGGTGCGAACGTCGCCCAGTTGCTCAAGGAGATGAGGGCCGCGTCGACGGCGCTCGCCGATTTGATGGCGGAAGGCAGCGGCGCGACCATCCGCGACGTGCTGACATTCGTGCAAGGCAGGAACCTCGTGGCTCTCGATCCGCGCTTTCAAAGCCACTTGGAAGGCAAGGCCCCGGCCGCATTGGAACCCGGTGTTGAGGGAGCGCCTGTCGAAGACGGCGAAGAAGTCAGCAAGGAAGTCGCGTCCATGGACGCCTTCCTGCGGTGTCCGGCGGAGCAGCTCTGGTCCTTCCAAACCTACACCAGCGACCTGTCTCCGTTCTCAACGCAGCAAGGCATCAAGGGTGCGGAATTCCCGAGGGTGCTCGTCGTACTCGACGACGAGGAGGGGAGTGGTCACACGCAGTTCTCATACGAGAAGTATTTCGGGATTAAGCCGCCGTCGGCCGGCGACCTCTCCAATGTTGCCGAGGGCAAGGAGACCGCGGTTCACCGCACCCGTCGGCTCTTCTACGTGTGCTGCACCCGGGCGCTCACCGATCTCGTCGTCGTTATGTTTTCGCCGGACGCCGCCATGGCTGAACGGTGCGTTCGCGCCTCGGGGATTTTTCCGCCCGAGGCCGTTCACGGACTCCAAGAACTTGGAACCTAGAGAGGCTAAGCGGCTGCCTTCTTATCCGCTATCGCGTGCAGCGCTTCTGGACGAAGGTGTGTGTACCGTCGCAGCATCTTCCAATCCTTGTGGCCGGTCACCAACGCGACCTGCTGGATTTCGAACCCTGCCTCGAAGAGCCGGCTAGTGCCTTCATGGCGCAGGTCGTGGAAGTGGAGGTCTTCGATCTTGAGGTCCTGGCAGGCGCGCGTGAACGCCGTGCCGGCCGACTTGTGGGCGTAGGGGAAGATGCGGTCATTCTCGTTGCCCCGGATCGCGCGCTGCTCCTCGATCAGGGCCAGGGCATCGAAGCCCGACACCGAGAGGAGTGGGATGCGTTGGTCGTTGCCCTTCTTCTCCCGCGGATCCTTGCGGTCGCGGATGGTCAGCATCTTGGTTCGCGTATTCAGATCGCTCCAGGTCACGCGGCAAATCTCCTCCTGGCGCATCGCCGTGGCGACGGCGAACTTGATGATCCTACTCATCGGGATGATCTGGCGGGGGTTGCCGTCGAAGTGAGCGCAGAGCTTTTCAAGCTCCTCGTCCGTGGGCCGCCGATCCCGCTCTTTGCCTTTGCCGACTAGGCCCAGGCGTTTAAGGGCAATGCGGGCCAGATCGACCGGCTCGACGCGCACGGGCAGGCCATGCACCGCCGCCGCGTGCGAGAGGATCAGCTTGATCATGCCGATATCGATGCTGAGGGTCATCGGCCCGGCGCCCTCGGCCGCCCGTTCGCGGCCGAATGTCAGAAGGCGTTCGCGGTCCAGTTCCACCATGTTCCGGGAGCCGAGCCGGCGCTTCAACATAGCGAGCGTGGCGTCCTTCGAACGCCCGGGCGGCTTGCCGACGTCCGTCATGTCGGCGATGTGCAGATCGATCAGGTCACCGAACGTCTGTAGCTTGCCGACCTTGGAAAGAGTCGGGGTTTCGCCGCGGTCGATTTGCCGCTCTGCGTCGACGCCCCATTTCTTGGCGTCGTCGTAGCGGACGAACGTCTCGCTGACGGTTCGTCCCTTGCGGCGGACCTGGACCCGCCAGGTTCCGGATTCTTGTTTTCGGATCGATGCCATTTTGGGTGCAAATCCGGTGCAGTGAGATGTCGAAACGTGGCGAAAACGGTCGAAAAATAGCGTAGGAAGGGCGACGCCGGTCAGCGCCGAACCACTTGATTTGTAATGGAAAAGTGACGCAATTTCAAGCACATAGATTGTCCATTGCGCCCATGATGGACTGGACGGACCGGCATTGCCGGAGCCTGCATCGGGTGCTGTCCAAGCAGGCGCTGCTCTATACCGAGATGGTGACCACCGGCGCGGTGCTGCATGGGGATCGCGAACGGTTGCTGGGCTATGACGGGGCCGAGCATCCGGTCGCCCTGCAGCTGGGCGGGTCGGATCCCGCCGACCTGGCGGCGGCGGCCCGCATCGGCGCCGACCTCGGCTATGACGAGATCAACCTCAATGTCGGCTGCCCCTCCGACCGGGTGCAAAGCGGCCGGTTCGGCGCCTGTCTGATGCGCGAGCCGAACCTGGTGGCTGAGTGCATGGCCGCCATCGCCGCGGCCGTCGACGTGCCGGCCACGGTCAAGTGCCGCATCGGCGTCGACGACCAGGACCCGGAAGAGAGCCTTTTCACCCTGGTGGATCTCTGCGCCCAGGCCGGGGTGCGGACCTTTGTGGTGCATGCCCGCAAGGCCTGGCTGAAGGGGCTGTCGCCCAAGGAGAACCGAGACGTGCCGCCGCTGGACTACGAGCTGGTCTATCGGCTCAAGCGCGAGCGCCCGCATCTGACCATCGCCCTGAACGGCGGGGTGCCAGACCTGGCCGCGACCCAGGCCCACCTGGCGCAGGTCGACGGGGTGATGCTGGGCCGGGCGGCCTATCATACGCCCGAGATCCTGGGCGCGGTGGACGCCGAGGTGTTCGGGACGGGCGAGGTGATCGACTCGGCGATGGCGGTGGAGCTCTACCGCCCCTATCTGGCGGCGCGCCTGGCCGAGGGGACGCCGCTGGCGGCCATGAGCCGGCACATGCTGGGCCTATTCCATGGCCGTCCGGGCGCCCGGGCCTGGCGTCGCATCCTGACGGTGGAGGGGGTCAGGCCCGGCGCCGGTCTTGAGGTGGTGGACGCCGCCCTGGCCGCGGTGACCCAGGCCCGCGAGGCCCGCGACGCGGCCTGAGGCTAAAGCGCCGCGATATCCTCGCAGGTCATGAACACCGCCGAGGGGCCATAGCCCGAGACCTTGGCCGCCAGGTCCGGGGCGATGATGGCCGGCAGGCTCCAGCCCTGCCGTCGCCAGAAGGGGGCTGCGCCTTCCACCGCGATGAGTTCCGAACGGATAAGACCCTGCGCCAGGGCGGCGTCGCGTCCAGCCATCAGCAGCCTGCGGGCCAGGCCCAGGCCGCGGGCGGCCTCGGCGACCGACAGGTCGTGGACGTACCAGCAGGCCTGAGGCGCGGTGGTCGGCAGCACAGAGTTCACCGGTGGCGGCGAGCCGGCCCCCCAAGGATGACTGACCAGATAGCCGCGGAGGCCTCCGCCCTGATGGGCGACCAGATTGAGCGCCGGCGCCAGGGCCATGCGGCTGAGGAAGGCGTCGGCGGAGTCATGCAGGGCGGCGGGATAGCCCTCACCCTGCAGGGCCAGGACCTCGCCCAGGTCCTGCGGCGTCATGGGGCGCAGGACGAGATCTGTCACGGTCGCAGGATCAGCGAGGTCTGGGTGGCCTCGAACCGGCTCAGCCGGCCGAGATAGCTCATGCCCAGAAGCGAACTCTCAAGACCCTTCTCGATCACCAGGGCCTCCACATCGGTCACCCGGGCCCCGGCCACCGAGATGGCGTCCAGGCGGATGACGGCGGCGCGGGTCTCGCCCGAGGCGGTGAGGACCTTTTGCTGGTAGTCGAGGTCGGCGGGCTCGAAGCCCAGGCGCTGGGCGTCGGCCGGCGTCAGGGCTACGGCGCTGGCGCCCGTGTCCACCAGGAAGCGGACGCTGGCCCCGTTGACATCCCCTTGCGCCCAATAGTGGCCATCGCTGGCCTTGGCGATGGCGGCGGTCTCGGCGGTGCGCATCGCAGGCGCAGGCGCCTCACGCAGGGTGGCGACCAGGGCCGAGGCGCCCCGGGCCGGGTCCAGGGCCACCACCGTCTGGGCCGCGCCGACGGCCGAGACGGCCGCCACAAGGGTCAGCATGGCAAACTTGAGCATTTCGAAACCCGCCTCACCAAAGGCATAGCGGCCGTTAGCGGCCTTGTTGTCCGGCGAGACTAAGGGCGCGCAGGTTTGCATCCGGTGAATCGGTTGCGGCGTGCGCCCGGACTTGGCAGGCCTAGAAACTGGGCAGGCCTAGAAACTGGGCAGGCCTAGAAAACTGGGCAGGCCTAGAAAAAGGCCAGCTTCTCAGGCGCGATCCGATCCCGGCGTGACGGCAGCTCGGCCATCACGGCTTCGCGGTCTTCCGGCGAGAGCCGCGCCCAGCCGGCCACCTCGGCCAGGGTCCTGAAGCACCCCAGGCAAAGGGACGACTGGCCGTCGATCACGCAGACCTTGATGCAGGGCGTCTTGATGGGGGCGGGAGGAGCGGCCATGCCGCAGGCTTAAAGGGTTACGAGAGAGCCCGCCAGAGGGCGGACCCAAGGGCGGGAATGGGCCAGCTCAAAATACCGGCGGTTCATGAACTGCAAGTAATGAACATGAATGAATTGAATGTAATCTGAATTCCGGCATTCTTTCCAAGAGTTCATTTGAGGTTTGTCTCCAAACATCTCAATTTATGATCATTGATTTCAAGGGAGAAACGCCATGAACTTCGCCGCCATTGTTCTTTCCGCCGCCGCGCTTTTCACCGCCGGATCGGCCGCCGCCGCCGAGCTCAAGGACAACGAGTTCCTGGAGGCCACCCGCTGCCGCGCCCTGGCCAAGGCCGAAATGGCCGATCTGGACACCGCGGCCATCGACGACATGCTGCGCGACCAGGCCTATGGCCGCACTTCCCGCGTCCTGGAGCGGGCCAAGAGCGAGCGCAGCCGCGCCAACCGCCAGGCGCGTTCCAGCGATGAAAAGATCCAGTTCGAAATTCGTCAGGAAGTCAGCGGCCCCTGCCAGATGTGGCTGGGCGGCGAGGAGAGCGTGAAGGCCGCCAAGGCGACCGCCCCCTCCGCCGACTGATCTTTCCGACCTTCCAAGCTGTCGCCTGTCCCTTGGGCGCGCCTCCCCCCACGAGGCGCGCCCGCTTTTTTTGTTGGCCAAGGCGGCGGAACCAAGGCTCGAGCCTACGCCTTCTTGCGCCGATGGCCTTGGCCGTGCATGCCGGAGGCGATGAGCATTCTGACCCCAGGAGAAACCTGCTGGCGGCGCGAGCACGCAGGGCGGGCCGCCTTCCTCGTCGACACCGAGGCGTACTTCAACGCGCTTGCGGAGATCCTGCCCAAGGCGCAGCGGTCGATCTATCTGCTCGGCTGGGGGTTCGACCCCCGCACACGGCTGTCGCCCGACGGCTTCGACGGTCCAGATGATCCGGACGAGGTGGGCCGCGTTCTCGTGGAGCTGGCCAGACGCCGCCCGGACCTGGATATCCGCCTGCTGATCTGGAAATCGGCCCTGCCGATCAGCGCCAGCCAGAACTTCTTCCCCCACCGGGCCAAACGGTGGTTCCACAACACGACCGTCCAGTTGCGCCTCGATGAGTCGGTGCCGCTCGGCGCCTGCCATCACCAGAAGGTGCTGGTGGTGGACGACGCCATTGCGCTCTGCGGTGGCGGCGACATCTGCGTGGACCGCTGGGACACCGCCGGCCACCTGGACGGCGACCAGCGGCGCATCATGCCCGACCAGGAGTGTCACGCCCCGCGCCACGAGGTGATGATGATGGTGGACGGGGCGGCGGCCGAGGCGCTGGGGGACCTGTTCCGCATGCGCTGGCGGCGCTCGGCGGGCGAGGTGGTGCCAAAGGCCGCGCCGGCCGCCGGCGATCCGTGGCCACAGCGGGTCCCGGCCCACATGCTCGACGTCGAGGTGGGGATCGCCCGAACTGTGCCCGCCTGGAAGGGCGAGGCCATGACCGACGAAATCCGACGCCTGACCCTGGCCTCCATCGCCCAGGCCCGGGACGTCATCTATCTGGAGAACCAGTACTTCACCTCCCCGATCTATGCCGAAGCCCTGGCCGCACGCCTTCTGGAGCCGGACGGTCCTGAGGTGGTGCTGATCTCCACCGCCCAGAGCCCCAGCTGGTTCGACCAGCTGACCATGGACCGGGCCCGGTCCAACATGCTGTGGCGCCTGAACGCCGCCGACATCTTCGGCCGGTTTCACGCCTACTGGCCGGTGACGCCATCAGGCCAGCCGATCATCGTGCATTCCAAGGTGACGGTGATCGATGACCGCCTGGCCCGGGTCGGGTCGGCCAATCTGAACAACCGCTCGGGCGGCTTCGACACCGAGTGCGAACTGGCCGTGGAGGCCGACGGCGACCTGAACCGGCGCAGCATTGCGGCCCTGCGCAACCGGCTGATCGGCCATTTCATGGGCTATACCGGGGAAGCCGTGGCCAAGGCTCGTGTGGAGCACGGCAGCCTGGGCGGCGCCATCACGGCCCTGAATCGCGAGGGTCGGCTGCGGAAGCTCAAGTCCCAGGAGATGGGCGCATTGGGGGACATGATCGCCGCCTTCCATATCGGCGATCCGGCCGATGTGGAGGACTCCTGGCGCATCTTCCGGCGGCGAGACCGCCTCTACGCGGCGTCAAGACGCCTCAGCCGGCTGGTCGCCGAGGGGCGGCCGGGGGCGGCGGCTCAGATCAGTTCGAAGTCCATCACCAGGGGCAGGTGATCGGAGGCGACCCGGGTCAGGCGGTCATAGGGCGCAAAGACATCCAGCACCCGCACCTGTTCGCTGACGAACAGGTGGTCGATCCGCAGGACCGGCATCACCGAGGGAAAGGTCGCCGACGGCGAGCGTTTGGCCGCCTGCTTGCGGGCCGGGCGCAGGACGCCGCTCAGGGTCCGGTAGACGGCAGAGGCCGAGGTCACGTTGAAGTCCCCGAGCAGGATGGTCGGCCCCTGCCGGTCGGGATGATCCAGCCAGGCGGGACCCACCAGGGCCTGGGCCTGGTTCTGCTGTTCGCGGGGCACCAGCCCGAGATGGGTGTTGAAAACCTGCACCTCGCGCCCATCCAGGTCCACCGCCACCCATAGGGCGCCGCGGGGTTCCAGCTGAGAGACCCGCGCATGACCGGGCAGGGCGGCGGACCGGATCTTCCGCTCCGGATGCCGGGTCAGGATGGCGTCGCCGTAGAGCTCCTCCTCCACCTTCATCGCCGGATGGAAGTGGAAGGCCATCTCCAGGCGCCGGGCGATCTCATGGGCCTGGTCGACGCCGTTGGTGCGCATGCGGCCGACGTCCAGCTCCTGCAGCGCGACGATGTCGGGCTCCAGGGCGGCGATGACGTCAGAAATCCGGCCGACGTCGAGGCGGCGATCCGTGCCGACGCAGCGGTGAACATTGTAGGTGAGGATGCGGGCCATTCGGCCGATGTTCTGCGCGCCCTTGGCGGCCCAGGCAAGATGGCGAGGCCAACTCCGCCGCCGCAATCCTCTTCCGTTGACGTTAGCGTCATCTTTTCTCCGGCGGGCAGGGAGCCTATTGTCCGCGCTGAGCGGGCTCGACGCCCCGCACGCCCAGGAGCAGCCACGGAGCGCCCGATGAATCTCGATTTCTCCCCCGAAGACGCCGCCTTCCGCGAAGAGGTCCGCGCCTTCATCGCCGAGAATTATCCCAAGGACCTGCGCGCCAAGCAGGACAGCGGCGAACCGCTGGCCAAGGACGACTATCTGGCGTGGCACAAGGTGCTGGCAAAGAAAGGCTGGGTCGCGCCGTCATGGCCGAAAGAGTTCGGCGGAACCGACTGGACGCCGACCCAGAAGTACATCTGGTCTGAAGAACAGGCCCGGGCCGACACCATCGCCGTGCTGCCGTTCGGCGTCAGCATGCTGGCCCCGGTGATCTACACCTTCGGCACCGAGGAGCAGAAGAAGCAGTTCCTGCCCGGCATCTACAATGGCGAAGTCTGGTGGTGCCAGGGCTATTCCGAGCCTGGCGCCGGCTCCGACCTTGCCTCGCTCAAGACCCGCGCCGAGCGGGTGAAGGGCGACGACGGCAAGGAGTACTACATCGTCAACGGCCAGAAGACCTGGACCACGCTCGGCCAGTTCGCCGACTGGGGCTTCTTCCTGGTGAAGACCGATCCGGACGTGAAGCCGCAGGCCGGCATCAGCTTCCTGCTGATCGATATGAAGAGCCCCGGCATCGAGGTGCGCCCGATCATCACCCTGGAGGGCGGCCACGAGGTCAACGACGTCTTCCTCGACAATGTGAAGGTGCCGGTGGAGAACCGCATCTTCCACGAAAACCAGGGCTGGACCTGCGCCAAGGCCCTGCTGGCCCACGAACGCTCCGGCATCGCCGGCGTCGCCCGCTCCAAGCGCGGCCTGGAGCGCCTGCGGGAGATGGCCGGGACCGAGCAGAGCGACCTGGGCGGCCCGCTGCTGTCGGACACCTTCTTCAAGCGCAAGCTGGCCGAGCTTGAGATCGACCTCACGGCGCTGGAGTTCACCGAGCTTCGCACCCTGGCCGGAGAGTCCAGCGGCAAGGGACCGGGGCCGGAGTCCTCGATCCTCAAGATCAAGGGCACCGAGATCCAGCAGCGCCTGCAGGAACTGGCCCTCGAGGCGGCCGGCCACTACGGCGCGCCCTTCCTCCGCGACCTCGGCCACAACGCCAATATCGGCCCCGACTACGCCCAGGGCGTGGCCGGCGAGTATTTCAACGGCCGCAAGACCTCGATCTATGGCGGCTCCAACGAGATCCAGCGCAACATCATCGCCAAGATGGTGCTGGGTCTCTGATGTGAGCACCGGGGACACCCCTCCCCCTTGCGGGGAGGGTTCGGGGGTGGGGGTGTCGGCGCGAACGCCTGGCGTCTTGCACAAGTCGGAACGCGCAGAGCGCGCGGCCCGGCGAATGCGCAAGGCGCCGACGGCGGCCGAGGCCCGGCTCTGGCAGGCGCTGCGGCGTCTGGAGCCAAAACCCCACTTCCGGCGCCAAGCGCCGATCGGCGCCTACGTGGCCGACTTTGTCTGTCACCGGGCGCGATTGGTGATCGAGGTCGATGGCGGCGTGCATCGCTTGCCGGAAGCGGCGGCGCGGGACGCTGGTCGGGAGGCCTGGTTCGCATCCCGCGGCTATCGGACCTTGCGGATCTCCAACGACCAGATCTTCGGCGATATGTCTTCGGTGCTTGAACAGATCATTTCAGCGCTCGGCGCTGACACCCCCACCCCAACCCCTCCCCGCAAGGGGGAGGGGCTATAACAAGGAGATTTCTCCATGGACTTCAGCTTCACAGACGAACAGTCGATGCTGCGCGACACGGTCGCGAGCTATCTGGCGGACCACTACGCCTTCGACGCGCGGCGGGCGGCGATCAAGAGCGAGGCCGGGTGGCGGCCGGAGGTCTGGAAGGCCTTCGCCGAAGAGCTCGGCATTCTCGGCGCGCCCTTCTCCGAGGACCTGGGCGGCCTCGGCGGCGGCCCGGTGGACAACATGGTGGTGATGGAAGAGTTCGGCAAAGCCCTCGTCGTCGAGCCCTATATGGGCACGGTGGTGATCGGCGGCGGCTTCCTCAAGCACTCCGGCCATGGGGGCGCCCCGGACCTGATCGAGAAGATCATCGCCGGCGAGGCCATCTTCGCCTTCGCCTATGCCGAGCCCCAGGCCCGCTACACCTGGCAGGACCTGAAGACCACCGCGGTCAAGGACGGCACCGGCTATGTGATCAACGGCCAGAAGGCGGTGGTGATCGGCGCCCCGTGGGCCACCCACCTGATCGTCACCGCCCGCACCGGCGGCGGCCAGCGCGACGCCCAGGGGGTTTCGGTCTTCCTGGTGGACAAGAATGCCAAGGGCGTGACCACGCGGGACTATCCCACGGTCGATGGCCAGCGGGCCTCGGAGGTGACCTTCGAAAACGTCTCCGTCGGCGTCGAGGCCCTGATCGGGGCGGAGGGCAATGGCCTGCCCCTGGTGGAAAAGGTGATGGACGAGGCGATCGCCGCCACCTGCGCCGAGGCCTGTGGCGTGCTGCGCCGGCTGCAGGAAGGCACGGTGGAATACACCCGCACCCGCAAGCAGTTCGGCGCGCCGATCTCGTCCTTCCAGGTCCTGCAGCACCGGATGGTCGACATGTTCATCCAGCTCGAGCAGTCGATCTCCATGACCTACATGGCCAATATCCATCTGGGCGATGAGGCCGAGGTTCGCGCCAAGGCCGTTTCGGCGGCCAAGGTGCAGATCGGCAAGGCCTGCAAATTCGTCGGCCAGAACGCCATCCAGCTGCATGGCGGCATGGGCATGACCGACGAAATGGCCGTCGGCCACTATTTCAAGCGCGCCACGATGATCGAGGGCGTCTTCGGCTCCACCGACCATCATCTGGCCCGCTATGAGGCCCTGTCCTTCGGCAAGGCGGCCTGAGTTGAACGGGTGCGCGCCGTCCGGTTCGTCGCCGGACGGCGCGCATTTGACTTGCTCCCCGGGGGGGAAGCGGGCTTAAGGCCCAGCCATGGCCCTGCGTGACTTCGCTCTGATCGTCCTTGTCTGTCTGGTCTGGGCGACCAACAACATCATCTCGAAGTTCGTGGTGGCCGATCTCGCCGTGCCGCCGCTGTTCTACGCCGCCGTGCGCTTTGCCCTGGTGGCGCTGATCACCCTGCCTTGGCTGCTGCCCATGCCGCGTCCGCGCTGGCGGCTGCTGGTGGTGGCCCTGCTGATGGGCGGCGGCAACTTCGCCCTGCTGTTCATCGGCCTGCAGACCGCCACTGCCTCGGCCGCCGCCGTGGTCATCCAGGTGGGCGTGCCGATCACCACGGTGCTGTCCATGGTCATGCTGGGGGAGCGGGTGCGCTGGCGCCGCGGCATCGGCATCTCGCTCACCCTGGCCGGCGCCCTGGTGGTCATGTGGGACCCGGGCGGCTTCGTTGTCTCCACCGGCCTGCTGTTCGTGGTCGCCGCCGCCTTCCTGGGCTCCCTCGGCGCGGTGATGATGAAGCAGATGGGCGGGGTGCGGCCTCTGCAGTTCCAGGCCTGGGTGGGCTTCGCCTCCTTCTGGCCCCTGGCGGCGCTGTCCCTGTGGCTGGAGCCCGGCCAGGTCGCGGCTGGCTTTGCGGCGGGCTGGCCCTTCGTGGCGGCCGTGGTGTTCTCCGCCGTCGTCGTCTCGGTGGCCGCCCACACCGCCTATTACGGCCTGATCCAGCGCTATGAGGCCAATCTGATCTCGCCCCTGACCCTGATGACGCCGCTGGCCACCATCGCGCTGGGCGTGCTGATCATGAGCGACCCCTTCGGACTGAAGATGGCCCTCGGCACGGCCGTGGCCCTCGCTGGGGTCCTGATCATCGCGCTTCGGCCCAATCAGGTCGCCCCCTTCTTGCTCGCCTGGCGAAATCGCGCCGAATAGGGCCATGGACATCATTCCCGCCCCGTCGCCCAACTTCAATGAACGCCCCGGCCCGCCGGACATCCTCGTCATGCACTATACGGGGATGGAGAGCGGCGAGGCGGCCATCGCCCGCCTGCGCGATCCCGAGGCCAAGGTCAGCTCTCACTATGTGGTGGAGGAGGACGGCCGCATCTTCACCCTGGTGGCCGAGGAGCGCCGGGCCTGGCACGCCGGGGTCTCGTTCTGGAAGGGCGAGCGCGACATCAATGGCCGCTCCATCGGCATCGAGATCGTCAATCCGGGCCACGAGTTCGGCTACCGACCCTTTCCGGACGCCCAGATCGCCGCCGTCATCGCGCTTACCGCCGACATCCGCACCCGCTGGATGATCGCCGACGGCGACATCATCGCCCATTCCGACGTGGCCCCGGCCCGCAAGATCGATCCCGGCGAGCTCTTCCCCTGGAAGACCCTGGCACAGGCCGGTCACGGCCTGTGGGTGGAGCCCGATCCTGCGCCCGGCGCGCCGCTGGCCGAAGGCGCGGAGGGGGCCGGGGTGTTCGCCTTCCAGGCGGGGCTGACGCGGCTGGGCTATGAGTGCCCGCCGTCGGGACAGTTCGACCCCGCCACCACCACCGTGGTCAGCGCCTTCCAGCGCCATTGGCGGCCCCATCAGGTGGACGGCATCGCCGATGGCGAGACCCGGGCGCGGCTGATCACGCTTCTGCGGGCCCAGGCCTGATGCATCCGGCCGCGCCCTTCCGGGTGGCGGATGCCCATGTGGTTCTTGCGCACCTCGCGGCCCATCCCCTGATGGCCCTGTTCGCTGTCTGCGAGGCGGGGCCTCGGGTGGCCCATGCGCCGGTGCTGGTGCGCCGCGACGGGGAGGGGATCGCCCTGGACTTCCACCTCTCGCGCAACAACGCCCTGACGACCGCCTTCGCCAGGGGCGCCATGGCCCTGGCGGTCTCCCAGGGGCCGGACGCCTATGTGAGCCCCGACTGGTATGCGGCCGCCGATCAAGTCCCCACCTGGAACTACCTTACGGTCGAGGCCGAGGGCGAGGTGGCGCCCCTGGATGAGCCAGGGCTTGTAGCGCTGCTGGACGACCTGTCGGCCCAGGAAGAAGCCAGGCTCGCGCCCAAGACGCCCTGGACGCGGCAAAAGATGTCCCCAGGGCGTTTCGAGGCGATGCTGGCCGGCATCCAGGGCTTCCGGTTGCAGCCTCACCGGCTGGAGGCGACGTTCAAGCTTTCCCAGAACAAGCCGGTCGACGAGCGCGCTCGGGTCGCTTCGGCGCTGGGGGATCACCCGATCGCCCAGGCGATGGGACGCAATCCCACCGACTGACACCCTTGACCGCGGCCGGTGGTGCGCCCACTGATCGCCGCGGATCAGACGGCTGGGCGGCCGCGGCCGCTTCGGCGGTCGAGGAAAGTCCGGGCTCCACGACGACATGGCGGCGGGTAACGCCCGCCGGGGGCGACCCCAGGGAAAGCGCCACAGAAAGCAAACCGCCTCTCTTCATGAGAGGTAAGGGTGAAAGGGTGCGGTAAGAGCGCACCGCGTCGGCGGCGACGTCGACGGCATGGCAAGCCCCGCCAGGAGCAAGACCGAATAGGGATTCCGCGCCGGCGCAAGCCGGTAGGGCCGTCGTTGGCCTGAGGCGTCCGGGTTGGTCGCGAGAACCGTCCCGCAAGGGCCGGTCCAGAGGAATGGTCGCCGCATCCGGCTCCAGGGTTCGCCCTGGATCGGGTGGCACAGAACCCGGCTTATAGGCCGTCTGATCCGCTCTCCCGTCCCCCGCCAAGCGTTCGATCCCCAGTATACTTAACATGTTCCATGTATGTTCTGTGGAACGTTTACGCGCGTTAACCATAATAAAGATGCGACATCTTTGTATTCTGGGGATTCCAGCGCTAGAGTCATTGCGACCCAATCCATCCCATGTTAACCCAATTCCTGTTCGCTGAGGCTGGCGAACCCCGTGCGGCCTGGGCGCGGGTTGGTGGGGATGGCGACCGGCGGCGGTCGCGGGAGAGGGTTTCGGGCGCGAATGTTTGTCTCGACCTTCGAGAAGCAGCTGGATGCCAAGCGGCGCCTCGTGGTGCCGCAGGAGTTCCGCGCTCTCGTCTCGGGGCCCTTCGACGGCGTCGTCTGTTTCCCCTCCATCGAGGCCGACTGCATCGAGGGCGGCGGCAAGGCCCTGTTCGATCGTTACAACGGCCTGATTGAAGAGCTGGAGTTCGGCGATCCTCTGCGTTCGGCGCTGGAGGTCTCTGTGCTTGGCGGCATGGCGCGCCTGTCCTTCGACACGGCTGGCCGGGTGACTCTGCCTGAGACCCTGTGTGATCTGTTTGGCCTGAGCGACTGGGTGGTCATCGTCGGCCTGGGCGACCGTTTCCAGATCTGGGAGCGCGAAGCCTTCCAGGCCCATCGCGCCGCCCAGCGCGAGCTGGCCCGCGAGGGTCTGGCCAAGATGCGCGCCGACCAGCGCGCCGCCCGCATGGGCATGGCCTCATGAATGCGCCGCATCTTCCCGTCCTGCTCGATGAGGTGGTCGAGGCCCTGGCCATCGCGCCGGGCGATGTGGTGGTCGACGGCACCTTCGGGGCCGGCGGCTATGCCCGCGCCTTCCTGGCGGCCGGGGCCAAGGTCACCGCGTTTGACCGTGATCCCACCGCCGCCCGTTTCGCCGCCGACCTGCCGGCTGAGAGCTTCACCTTGGTCTGCGCTCGATTTTCCGAGATGGACGACGTCCTGGGGGAGGGCGGCGCCGACGGCGTGGCCCTGGACCTGGGCGTCTCGTCCATGCAGTTGGACGAGGCTGATCGCGGCTTCTCCTTCATGCGCGACGGCCCTCTCGACATGCGGATGAGTGACCAGGGCGAGACCGCCGCGGATCTGGTCAACACCGCCGAGCCGGAGGACCTGGCGCGCATCCTCTTCGTCTATGGCGAAGAGAAAAAGTCCCGCCGGATCGCCGGGGCCATCGCGCGGCGCCGGGTTCAGCAGCCCTTCACCCGCACCGGCGAACTGGCCGACTTCATCGAGGGCGTCCTGGGCGGCCGTCGCGGCGCCAAGGCCCACCCGGCCACCCGGTCCTTTCAGGCCCTGCGCATTGCCGTGAACGACGAACTGGCCGAGCTTGAGGCGGGCCTGGTTGCGGCCGAGCGTGTGTTGAAGCCGGGCGGGCGCCTGGCTGTTGTCACCTTCCATTCGCTGGAGGACCGGATCGTGAAGGCCTTCCTGAGCGAGCGCGCCGGGCGCACCCCGGGCGGGTCGCGCCACCTCCCGCAGCAGGAGGACCCCCGCCGGCCGAGCTTCGAGCTCGCCTTCAATGGGGCTAGGACCGCCGGTCAGGTCGAGCTGGACGCCAATCCGCGCGCCCGGTCGGCCAAGCTGCGCGCCGCGGTCCGCACCGAGGCTCCGGTCTGGAAGGTCGCCGCATGAGCGTGTTTACCCGTCGCGTCCGCGGCTTTCGCCTTATCGACGTGGTGGCCCTGGGCCTCCTCGTCCTGTTGATCATGAGCGTCTATCTGGCCAAGACCATGGCCAGCCGCGAACGCGCGCAGATCGCCCAGGTCGAGCGCGAGATCAGCGCGGAGACCGCCCGCATTCGCCTGCTGGAGGCCGAGGTGGCCCATCTGGAGCAACCCTCGCGGATCGAGCGCCTGTCGAGCGCCTATCTGGAGATGGGGCCGGTGACCGTGGCGCAGGAGGCGACGCCCGAAACCCTGCCCATCGTCGCCCTTCCGGAGGTGTCGCGCCCATGAGCCTTGGCAACGGTGTCCTTCAGCGGCGTTTCCCCTTCGGCCTTCGCTGGCTGGGGGCGGGCCTCTGGCGTCTTGAGCACGCCTTCGAGCGGGCCCGCGCCTCGGGCCGGGCCGAAGACGATGCGCGCATTCGCATCTTCTTCGTCATGGCGCTGTTTTCCCTGGGTTTCCTGGCCCTGGCCATCGGCGCGGCCCAGGCCGCCCTGTTCTCGGACGCCGCCCGCGGCGGTGGGGCCGGCTGGATTTCGCCCCAGGCCCGGGCTGACCTCGTTGACCGCCACGGCCGCCTGCTGGCCGCCGACCTGCCGCACTATGGGCTCTACATCGATCCGGACGAGGTCTGGGACGTGGCCGCCACCCGCGCGGCCCTTCGCGCCGCCCTGCCGTCCGTCGATGACGAGCGGCTCGAGCGCGCCCTCACAGATGATCGCCGCACCTTCCTGACCGGCGGCATGACGCCGGTCGAGCGCGCCGCCATCCATCGCCTGGGCCTGCCGGGAATCTCGTTCGAGCCCGAGCAGAAGCGCGTCTATCCGCTGAACAACACCGCCGCTCACCTGATCGGTTTCGCCGACACCGGCGGGCAGGGCCTTGCCGGCGCCGAACTCGCCCTGAATGACGAGATCCGCAACCTGGCCGGCGCAGGCGGCGAGGTGGCCCTGTCCATCGACCTGCGGGTCCAGGGCGCCCTGGAGGACGAGCTGCGCAAGGCCGCCCTGACCTATGGCCCCCGGGGCGCCGTCGGCATCGTCGCCAATGTCCATACGGGCGAGCTGCTCGGCGTGGCCAGCTATCCGGACTTCGACCCCAATGATCCGGGCTCGGCCTCGGCTGAGGCGCGTCTGAACCGGGCCGCCTCGGCGGTCTTCGAGATGGGCTCGACCTTCAAGGCCTTCACCGTGGCCATCGGCCTGGACGCCGGCGTCGCCACCATGGCCTCGACCTTCGACGCCCGCGAGCCCTACAAACTCGGCTACCGGACCATCCACGACTATCACGCCTCCCGAAAGATCCTGAGCCTGGTGGAGGTGTTCCAGCACTCGTCCAATATCGGCACCGCCAAGCTGGCGGTGGGTGTCGGGCCTGAGCGCCTGAGCCGCTACTTCACCGCCCTGGGTCTGACCACGGCGGCCGAGGTGGAGCTGAAGGAGTCGGCCTCGCCCCTGACGCCCAAGGTCTGGAACGAGGACGCAGTGGCCTCCACCTCGTTCGGTCACGGCATGAACGTCTCGCCGCTGGCCCTGACCCGGGCCATGCTGCCCCTGCTGAACGGCGGCAAGCTGGTGCCGCTGACCATCCATAAGCGCGAGCCGGGCTTCCGGCCCCCCGCCAAGCAGGTGCTGTCGGAGACCACCTCGGCCCAGATGCTGCAGATCATGCGCGCCAATGTCACCGGCGGCAGCGGCGGCAAGGCCGATGCGCCCGGCCTGAGCGTCGGCGGCAAGACCGGCACCGGCGAGAAGTATGATCCCGAAATCCGCCGCTACAACGGCAAGCGTCAGGTGTCGTCCTTCGCAGCGGTATTCCCTTCGGATGGCCCGCTGGAGAATGACCGCTATTTCGTGCTGATCCTGCTGGACGAGCCTCACGGCACGCCGGAGACCTTCGGCTATTCCACCGGCGGCTGGGTGGCCGCGCCGGCCACCGGCAATGTCATCGCCCGGATCGCGCCGTTCCTGGGGGTCTCGCGCCATGTGGGGCCGATGGAGAACCAGCCGCGCCTGGCCTCGGTCCAGGTCCCGGTCATGGGAGGTGATCTCTGATGGCCCGGCTTTCCGACCTCGTCCAGCGCGATCTCGCCGTGGATCCGCAGGTGACCGGCGTCACCGCCGACAGCCGCAAGGTTCAGCCGGGCTATCTGTTCGCCGCCCTGCCGGGCGCCAAGGCCGACGGCGCAGCCTTCGCCGCCCAGGCCGTCGCCGCCGGCGCTGTAGCCGTGCTGTCGGCCGAGCCCCTTGAGGGCCTCGATGCGCAGGTGCTGACCTGCGCCGATCCCCGTCGCGCCTACGCCCTGGCCGCCGCCGCCTTCTGGGGCGCGCAGCCCCCCGTCGTGGTGGCGGTGACGGGCACCAACGGCAAGACCTCGGTCGCCACCTTCTGCCGCCAGATCTTCGCCAGCGCGGGCCGCAACGCCGCCAGCATGGGCACCCTGGGGGTCCTGGCCACGGGGCCCGGCCTGAACGAACAGCTGACGCCGCCGGGCCTGACAACGCCGGACGCCGCCGACGTCGCCGAGCTGATGGCGCGCCTGGCGGGCCTCGGCGTCACCCATCTGGCCCTGGAGGCCTCGTCCCACGGAATCCACCAGCGCCGCCTGGATGGGGTGGAGCTGGCCGCCGCGGGCTTCCTCAACCTGACACAGGACCATCTCGACTATCACGGCGACATGGCCGCCTATCGGGCCGCCAAGCTGCGCCTGTTCGAAACCCTGCTGCCCCGCGGCGCTACGGCGGTGCTCAACGCCGACTCCCAGGCCTTCCCGGTCTTCGCCGCCGCCGCCATCCAGGCGGGTCAGGCCATCCTTTCGGTGGGGGAGGGCGGCCAGAGCCTGCGCCTCGACCGCCGCGAGCTGCAGCCGGACGGCCAGCGGCTGAGCTTGATCCACGACGGCCGCACCTTCGACCTGCGCCTGCCCCTGGCCGGGGCCTTCCAGGCGGCCAACGCCCTGGTCGCCGCCGGCCTTTGCCTGGCGGCCGGCGAGAGCATCGAGACCGTCCTGGCCGCCCTGGAGCGCCTGGAAGGCGCGCCGGGTCGCCTGCAGCGGGTCGGCGCCGGCCCGCGGGGCGGTGAGGCCTATGTGGACTACGCCCATACGCCTGATGGCCTGGAGACGGTCCTCAAGGCCTTGCGCCCGCACACCCGCGGCCGGCTGATCGCCGTCTTCGGGGCCGGCGGCGACCGGGACGCCGCCAAGCGTCCTCTGATGGGCCAAGCCGCGGCCGAGTTGGCCGACATCGCCATCGTCACTGACGACAATCCCCGCAGCGAAGACCCTGCGGTCATTCGCGCCCAGGTCCGCCAGGGCGCGCCGGACGCCCAGGACATCGGCGATCGACGGGAAGCCATCGCCGCCGCCGTCGCCCTGTTGCGGGACGGGGACGTGCTGGTGGTCGCCGGCAAGGGCCATGAGCAGACCCAGACCGTCGCCGGGGTCATCCACCATTTCGACGATGTGGCCGTGACCGCCAAAGCGCTGGAGGCCGTCCATGTCTGAACCGCTGTGGACCGCACACGAGATCGCCCAGGCTGTCGGCGGCCAGGTCA
>Ga0207884_1000646_pt1 | contig 18538 bp, 15 predicted proteins | sample MalvirmetaMSP144_FD_184236 | JGI IMG/M metagenome (GOLD analysis project Ga0207884, IMG submission 184236) | Marine viral communities from the Deep Pacific Ocean - MSP-144 (SPAdes) | ecosystem: Environmental > Aquatic > Marine > Oceanic | place: Pacific Ocean | collected 2011-07-08 | reverse complement strand
CACCACCATGGAGCGGCTCCTGACTCTGCCGGTCACCTGCGTGCACGCCGGGCATGACCCCAGCTTTGGGGCCGATCGGCTGAAAGTCCTGGCCCGCGCCTATCTGGACCGGAGCGGCTGAGGCCTGCGCCCTTCATTTCCATGCAACGGCCCCCGATATAGGGTGGGCGGCAAGCCACGCCCCTCCCTTCTGGACGATCGATGAAGCAGTTCCTGACCACCATGGCCGGCGTCTTCGCCGGGCTGATCCTCTTTCTGGTGGGCGTGCCCTTCCTGCTTATCGTGATCGCCGCCGGCGCCACACGGCCCGCCCCACTGCCCAGCGACGTGGTGCTGCAGCTCGACCTGCGCACGGCCATGACCGACCAGGACGTGCAAAATCCCCTGTCGGGCTTCGGCCGCCGATCCAACTCGGTGATGTCGGTGATCGAGACGCTCAAGCGCGCCGAGGACGACGGCCGGGTCAAGGGCCTGATCGTGCGCCTGCCGGAAACCGGCATGGAGCCCGGCTCGGCCGACGAAATCAGGCTGGCGCTGAAGCGCTTCGAAGCCAGCGGCAAGCCGGTCATCGCCCATAGCCAGGGGCTCTATCAGGCCGGCGTGGTCACCTCGACCTATATGGTTGGGGCCGCGGCCGGAGAATTCTGGATGCAGCCGGGCGCCGCCCTGCAGGTCACCGGCCTGGCGGTGGAGGACGTCTTCTTCAAGCGCTTCTTCGACAAGTACGGCGTCGAGCCGGACTATGAGCAGCGCAAGGAGTTCAAGAACGCGGTCAACGGCTATCTCCACAGCGACTACACCGAGGCGCACCGCACCGCCCAGCTCTCCTGGATGAACTCGGTCTATGCCAGCACCCTGGCCTTCGCCGCCACCGACCGGGGGTTGGAGCCGGCGGTGCTCAGGACCCGGCTGGAAGGCGGCCCCTATCCGGCCGCCCGCGCCCTGGAGCTTGGCCTGATCGACAAGCTCGGCCAGCTGCACGACGCCCAACAGGCCATGCTGGACGCCGCCGGCGACGACGCCGAGCTGGTGGAGCTGAGCGCCTATGCCCGCAGCGCCGGAACCCATGAGGGATCCGGACCCGTGGTGGCCCTGATCGAGGCCGAGGGGCCGATCACCACCGGCCGCAACGGCCTGTCCAATCCCCTGGCTCCCAGCGCCATGATCTATTCCGACGATGTCGCCCAGGCCCTCTATGACGCCGCCGACGATGATTCGATCCGGGCCGTGGTCATGCGGGTGAATTCGCCGGGCGGGTCGGACACGGCGTCCGAACAGATCCTCGCCGCCGTCCGGGCGGTGAAGGCGGCGGGCAAGCCCGTGGTGGTCAGCATGGGCACCTATGGCGCCTCGGGCGGCTACTGGATCGCCTCGGAGGCCTCGGCCATCGTCGCCCAGCCGACCACGCTGACCGGCTCCATCGGCGTCTATGGGGGCAAGCTGGCCCTTGGCCCGGCCCTGGCCGATTTCGGCGTCGACATGCGCGAGCTGGGCGTGGGCGGCGAGTTCGCCGGCGCCTATGGCCTGGGTTCGAGCTTCACCCCGGCCCAGGCCCAGGCCTTTTCGGCCATGATGGACAATGTCTATGCGGAGTTCATCACCCGCGTGGCCCGCGGCCGCGACCTGTCGCCGGCCCGGGTGGACGAGATCGCCCGCGGCCGGGTGTGGACCGGCGCCCAGGCCCAGAGCCTGGGCCTGGTGGACGAGGTCGGCGGGCTTTATCAGGCGATCGACCGGGCCAAGGTGCTGGCCCGTCTGGACGGCGATGTCCGTCTGCGCCGCATGACGCCGCACGCCTCGCCCCTGGAAGCCCTGGAACAGGCGCTCGGCATGGGCGCGGTTTCGGTGAAGACCCTGGCGGCTGCGGCCTGGGTGCTGGGCGATCCCCGCGCCCAGAGCGTCCTGGACACCCTGGCCGCCGAACGCCTGCAGGGTCAGGGCCACGGCGCGGTCCTGGCGCCCACGCCGGTGCGCTGACGCCCACGGCCAGTGGGCTTCGACCCCGGGCCTCGCCAGGACTTCGACTGAGCGCCGTGCGCCTTGAGGCGCTTGGTCCGGCTGCTCGCACGCGTCGGCAGCTGGGCGCGCCTGCCCCGTCAAAACCCCACGCCGGAAGGGCGCATGGAAACCGCACGCCGCTTCGCTGACGACCGAGGCGGCCATGCGCCACGAACCCGCCAAGGTCGCCCGGCCCCCGGTCCATCGGTGATCGCGAATGTGGGAGGGGCTTGCTGGCCTTGGCCACAACAAGGCCGCCAGCCGACATCCAGACAAAAAGAAAGGGCGGCGGACCGAAGTCCGCCGCCCCAACTCTTGCGCTCCGGCGGGTCTTAGAACCGCAGGTTCAGACCGACCACGAAGATGCGGCCGAGGGTGTCGTAGGCGCTGGGCAGGGTGTTGCCCGAGTTGGCCGAGGTGGTGGCCGCTTCGTTGCCGAGGACCGGGGGATCCTTCTCGAACACGTTCTGGACCGAGACCGTCAGCTTGGTCACGTCGTTGAACGCGTAGCTCGCCGCCAGATCGATGTAGCTGTAGGAGTCGATCTCACGGAAGGCCGCGAAGGTGTTCGCCTGTTGGACCGGCTCGATCTCGACGCTGTCGAGGTAGCGCCACAGGTAGGACAGTTGCAGGTCGCCCATGCTCCAGGTCGTGCGCTGCACGAAGCGGAACTTGTGGGTCGGGTTACCGCAGCTGGTGCCGTAGTAGCCCAGGCAGTCGATCTCCGGAACCGTGGTGCTCGAGCGCGACTCGTTGGTCAGGTAGTAGTTACCCGTCCAGGAGAAGGCCAGGCTGCCCCAACGCTGGTCCAGGCCGACGGTGTCGAGGTCGAGACCGAAGTTCACGGCCGCTTCCACACCTTCAGCGCGGATGTAGTTCAGGTTGGTGGTGTAGCGCTGGACGCCCGAGCCCGGCGAAGCGATGTCGCCGTTCACACGGACGATGCGGTCGCAGAACTCTTGGATGCCCGAGAGGTAGCAGCCGTCCAGGGTTTCCTGGGCGGAGAAGGCGCCGATGTAGTCCTTCACCTCGATGTCATAGTAGTCGATCGAGAGCACCGGACGACGCAGGGCGGTCAGGAAGCCAGGCTCCCAGACGATGCCGGCCGTGGTGGTGTCGGCCAGTTCCGCCGAAGGCAGGTTCTGGAGGTCGGTGCCTTCGAAGGTGTTGATCTGGCCCGAGACGATGTCCTGGACCGTACCCACCTGAGCGGCCGTCATGCCGGTGGCGATACAACGGGCGCGCAGTTCCGCCGAGATGGCGTTGGGGTTGCCCAGCGAGCAGTAGTCGTAGTCGGCGTTCCGCAGAGCCGTGACCACCGGCGCGGCGATTTCGCCGACGTTCGGGGCGCGGGCGGCGCGCTGACGCATGACACGGAAGCGCAGGCCGTCGATGGGCTCGTAGTTCCCACCAATCTTCCAGGTGCTGTAGCTGCCGGTGGGGTTGTAGTCCGAATAGCGGTAGCCGAGTTCGAGGCCCAGCGCCCGGATGAAGGGCTGGTCCATGGCGATCGGAACGATCATTTCGCCGAAGATCTCGTGGGCGTCGAAGCCGCCGGAGATCGGCAGCTGGTTGCCGCCGGCGCCGCCGAGGCAGCTGACCGGAGCGAGCTTCCAGCACTCGTCGGGGGTGAAGTTACCGAGTTCTTCGCGGTACTCGACACCGATCGAGGCGGCCACCGGGGTGTTCGCCCAGGGGCTTTGCAGCGCGGCCAGTTCACCGTTCACAGACGCGTTGAACACGGTCTGCTCGTAGGATTCGGTGATGATGCCGGTGGCGCTGGAATAGGCGGCCATTTCCGGGGTGATCGAGCCGAAGGCGCCGAAGACGTTGATCGGCACGCAGGCGGCGGTGTCGACGCGGCACTGGGTGGTGGAGACGGCGTTCAGCGCATTGCCGAAGTTGGTCGTGTTGGTGTAGCCGGCCGAGACGTTGGTCCGGTCAACCTGACCCTTCTGGAGGTAGACGTTCCAGTTGTAGGTGTCCATCAGCGTGCCGCGCAGGCCGAGGGTGAACTGGAACAGGTTGTTGTCGTAGGTGGTCGAGCGCGGGCCCAGCTCGACGGTCCGGCGACGGATCACGAGGCTGAGGTCGTCAGCGGCGTCGACGACGCCGTTGCTGTTCAGGTCGCGCCAGCTGGAGGCCGGCAGGGTGCCCGCGGCGTTCGCCGTGTTGGCGGCGTTGATCAGGGTCGACTGGGCCTGAGCGTTCAGGAAGGGGTTGCTCAGCGGCACGAAGAACGAGTTGCCGAAGATGCCCGACGGCGCGACCTGCTGGGTCACGTTGGTCGAGGAGTAGATCACCCGGCCATAGGCTTCGATGTTGTCGGTCAGCTCGTAATAGCCGATCGCGGTCGCGCCGTAACGCTCCAGCGGGGTCTGGTAGTAGTTGTAGGGGTTGAAGTTGAAGACCGAGCAGTTGGGGCCCAGGTTGCCGTTTTCACGGAACTGGAACTGGGCCGCGCCCACGCCGGTGATCTGGGTGCGGGTCGGGATGGTCGTGGTCGAACCACCAGCGGCCACCGCGTTGGGGCCGCCGCAGCCGGCCGGCGACGGGGTCGGCTGAACGCCGTCGAGGAAGTTCTGATAGTTGGCGCCGCTGGCGGTGACGATGCCGAGGTTGCCGAGCGGGCGGGCGCCGAGCAGGACGCCTTCGCGCTTGGAATAGTTCATCGACATGGCGACGTTGCCGCGGCCGTCGGCCACGTTGGAGCCGAAGGTCAGCGAGGTGGTGACGACTTCGCCGTCGCCTTCGCCGGTCACCTGGTACTTGGTGTCCAGTTCGACGCCTTCGAAGTTCTTCTTCAGCACGAAGTTCACGGCGCCGGAGATGGCGTCCGAACCGTACACGGCCGAGGCGCCGCCGGTGATGACGTCAATGCGCTCAAGGAAGGCGGTCGGGATGACCGACACGTCGACGCGACCGTCGGTGTTGTAGGGGGTGACCCGCTGGCCATCGATCAGCACCAGGTTCCGCTGGGCGCCCAGGCCGCGCAGGTTGATGGTGGACACGCCGGCGGTGCCGTTGTTCACCGCGTCGCCGTCCGAGGGGACGGAGATCGGCAGGAAGCGGATGATCTTTTCCACTTCAGGCTGCTGCTGCAGGCCGATTTCGGCGGCGCCGACGGTCACGATCGGGCTGGCCGATTCAAGGCCAGGCACCTGGATGCGCGAACCGGTGACAACAAGTTCCTCGACTTCGGCGACCTGCTGCGCAGCGGCCGGCGACACCGCCATAACGGCGAACGCAGCGCCACAGATCATCGAGGACGCCAACAGGCGCTCTCGCTTGGATTTGATGTTCAAGGTCAGATCCTCCAGCGGGCCAAACTCGCGTCCCTCGGACGCTCGCAGAGCCGCTCCCCACAAAACAGATTTCCCGCGGATCGAAGATCGACCCCGGTTACGTGTGAGTTACGGAGGTTACCGAAGGGGGGTCAACGGCCATTAACAAGCCGCAATGTTTTCGACCCATACCTGTCACATTGAGGACACATACAGGCCATGGCCAAGGCGCTTGACGATCAATTTATGCCTCGATCTGAGGCGGCGGCGCCTTCCAGGCACAGATATCGCGTGCGGTGGTGGTCGATTATGTTTCCAACCCATCCCGTCACCCGCGGATTCACCAGGGCGCTGCTGTTCAGGAAATAGACCGGCACGATGGGCGCATCGGCGAGAACGATACGCTCGGCCTCCGACAGATAGCCGGCCCGGGTCGCGGCGTCGGGCTCATTGTCGGCCTTACGCAGCAATTCATCATAGGCGGGATTGCTGTAGTCCCCGTAGTTCTGCGCGCCGGCCGAGCTCTGGTTGAGATAGAGGAAGCTCATGGCGTCGTTGTAGTCGGCCACCCAGCCGGCGTCGGCGATCTCGAAGTCCCGGGCCCGATAGGCCGCATAGGCGATCTGGACCTCGTTCTGAGCCAGGGACAGATCAATGCCCACCTGCTTCAGGTCGGCCTGGATGGCGGGCATGAACAGGGTGGGATCGGGCGAATTCCGGTGCTTGATCTCGAGCTTGAGGGGATTGTCGGCGGTATAGCCGGCCTCGGCCAGCAGCCGGCGGGCCTCGGCCTGGCGCTGCCCAAATGTCCAGCTGGCCCATTCCGGAAGTGGCGGCGAGACATAGTTGGCCACCCCGGGCGGCACATAGTTGTAGGCCGGCGTCTGACCGCCCCGCAGCAGCTTGTCGGTGATGAATTCGCGATCGATGGCCATGCTGACGGCCCGGCGCACCCGGATATCCTGCAGCGCCTCGACATTGGAATTGAAGGCCAGATAGGCGACGCCGAGATAGGTGTGGGTCTTCACATAGTCGGGGATCTCCCCGCGCAGGAAACCGATCCGGTTGGACTGGATGTTGAAGAACAGGTCCAGCTCGCCCCGGCGCACGCGCCGCTCGGCGCTCGCCGCATCGGTGGTCGGGTAATAGTAGACCTGGTCGATGCAGACGTCCTCGGCCTCGAAGAACAGGGGGTTCTTGATCAGCTTCACATAGTCGCCAAGCCGCCAGGTCTCGACCGTGTAAGGCCCGTTGGAGACGATGTTCTCCGGCTGAACCCAGGCGTCTCCCAGCTTTTCGACCATGTGCTTGGGCACCGGCGACATGGTCTGGTGCTTGGCCACCTCCAGGATGTAGGGCGCGGGATGGACAAGGCGGATCTCCAGGGTCCGCGGATCGATGGCCCGGACGCCGAGGGTCTCGGCCGGGGCGTCACCCTCGTTGACCGCCTGGGCGCCGGCGATGAAGTAGAGCAGCGAGGCGTATTCCGACGCCGTCTCCGGCCGCAGGATCCGCTGCAGGGAAAAGACGAAGTCGTCGGCCGTCAGCGGCGCGCCGTCCGACCAGACGGCGTCCCGCAGATGGAAGGTCCAGACCAGACCATCGGCGCTGGTCTCCCAGCGCTCGGCCATGCCCGGCACGGTGCCGCCGGCCGCATCATCCTGGGTCAGGCCCATGAAGGCGTCCGACAGGATGCGGCTTTCCCAGGTGCCGGTGGCCTTGTGCGGATCCAGGGTCGCCGGCTCCGAACCATTGCCGATCAGGATGCAGACCTGCCCCTCCGGGCAGTCGGGCCGGGCCGGCGCCTGGGGCGCGCAGGCTGCGACCGCGCCGAGGGACATGGAAAGAAGCAGCGCCGCGAGGGCGGACGGGCGCGAGAAGAGATTGCGCCGAACGCGGCGGACCTCTTCAATGAGGCTCAGAAAGATCATGAGGCAACCGATGACAGGTTTTTGGACCGGGGCAAGACTCGGGCTGGCGCTGACCGCTGCGAGCGCGCTGGCGCCGACGGCGGTCCTGGGGCAGACGCCCGCCTCCCCGCCCGGCCGCGCGGCGGTCCTCCAGTCGTTGCTGGACTGCCGCAGCCTCAGCGAGGATTCCGCCCGGCTCGCCTGCTATGATCAGGCCGCCGGCGCCATGGACCAGGCCGAGGCCAAGGGCGATATCGTCGTGGTCGATCGGGAGCAGGCGCGCAGCGTGCGCCGCCAGGCCTTTGGCTTCTCCCTCCCCTCCCTGGCCGTGTTCGAGCGCGGCGAGGCGCCCGAAGAGATCGACAATGTGACGGGCATCGCCAAGCGCGCCTATCAGGTGGGCGGCAAGTGGGTGATCGAACTGGAGGACGGGGCGGTCTGGCAGCAGACCGACACCGAGAACGTGGTCCGCCAGCCCCGCGCGGGCACCAAGGTGGAGATCCGCAAGGCCTCCATGGGCAGCTTCTTCATGAACCTGGACGGCCAGCGCGCCGTCCGCGCGCGCCGGGTCGAATAGGCGGGGCGATCGCCCCGCCTAGCGGTCCTTCGGATCGATGGCGTCGCGCAGGCCGTCGCCGATGAAGTTGAAGCTCATCAGGGTGACCACCATGGTGAGCGAGGGGAAGACCAGCAGCCACCAGGCCAGCTCCATGTCCTGGGCCCCGTTGGCGATCAGGGTGCCGAGCGAGGCCATGGGCGGCTGCACCCCCAGCCCGAGGAACGAGAGGAAGCTCTCGGCCAGAATGACCGCGGGGATGGTCAGGGTCACATAGACCACCACCGGCCCCAACAGGTTCGGAATGATGTGCTTGGCGATGATGCCGCCGTCGCCCAGGCCAGCGGCGCGGGCGGCCTCGACGAATTCCTTGTGCTTCAGAGACAGGGTCTGGCCGCGCACGATCCGCGACATGGTCAGCCATTCCACCGCCCCGATGGCCACGAAGATCAGGATGATGTTCGAGCCGAAGGTGACCATCAGCAGGATGACGAAGAAGATGAAGGGCAGCGAATAGAGCACGTCGACGACGCGCATCATGATCTCGTCGATCCGCCCGCCCAGATAGCCGGCCACGGCCCCCCAGACGACGCCGATGATCAGCGAGACCGAGGTCGCCACCAGGCCGATGGCCAGGGAGACCCGCAGGCCGGTCAGCAGTCGCGCCAGCAGGTCGCGCCCCAGGGAATCGGCGCCCAGCAGATGCCCCTGGGTAAGCGGCGGCGCCCAGACGTGGTCCTTGTTGATCTGGTCATAGGCGTAGGGGGTGAAGAGCGGGCCGATGATCGCCGCCAGCACCAGCAGGCCAAGCACGATCATGCCGCCCACCGCAGCCTTGTTGCGCAACAGGCGGCGCTGGGCGTCGTCCCACAGGCTGCGCCCGCGGGCGGCCTTCTCCATGGTCTCGGCGCCCCGGCGCGAGCCGGGCGTCAGGATGGTCCCGGTCATGACAGTCTCACGCGCGGATCGAGAACCGCGTGCAGCAGGTCGGCGATCAGGTTCAAAATCAGGATCAGGGCGGCGTAGAAGATCACCATGCCCATGACCACGGTGTAGTCGCGCTGGAGCGCGCTGATGACGAAGAACTTGCCCAGGCCCGGCAGGTTGAAAATCTTCTCCACCACCAGCGAGCCGGTGATCAGGCCCGCCGCCGCCGGCCCCAGATAGCTGACCAGGGGCAGGATGGCCGCGCGCAGGGCGTGGCGGCGCACGATGCGGTTCTCCGGCAGGCCCTTGGCGCGGGCCGTGCGGATATAGTTCGACCGCAGCACCTCGACCATGCCGGCCCGCGTCAGGCGCGAGATGATCGCCACCTGCGGCAGGGTCAGGACCACGATGGGCAGGACCAGGTTGGGCAGGGCCCCGCCGTTCCAGCCGGCGCTGGGCAGCCATCCGAGCTTGGAGGCGATGACCAGCACCAGGACTGGGGCGGTGACAAAGGTGGGAATACAGACCCCCAATATGGCGATGGTCATCACCACATAGTCGGTGGTCTGGTTCTGTCGCAGGGCGGCCAGCACGCCGAGGCTGACGCCGACGATCGTGGCCAGGATGATGGCCGACAGACCGAGGGTCAGGCTGACGCGATAATTCTCCTGCAGGATCTGCAGGACGGTCTTGTCCTTGTATTTCAGCGACGGGCCGAGATCGCCCTGCGCCACGCCGGCCAGATAGGCGCCGTACTGTTCGTGCAGCGGCCGGTCCATGCCGTACTTGGCCATGACATTGGCCTCGATCTCCGGCGAGAGCTTGCGGTCGCCGTCGAACGGGCTGCCGGGGGCGGCGCGCATCATGAAGAAGGCGACCGTGACCACCAGGAAAAGCGTCGGGATCGCGATGAGAAGGCGTCGGCCTATGAAACGCAACATGTGGGCTGGGCTGGTCTTTCGCTGGCGCCGCGGGCGCTCGCCGGGCGTTGCGAAACTTCCATCGCGCCCCGATGATGTCAAACAAAGCCGAAAGAGCGTCGTTTACGTCAGGAGCCCATGACACCGTTTCGCCAGGTCACCGACCAGTTTTCCACCAGCCCGCAAATCTCTGAGGCCGACGTGGCCGCCGCCGCGGCGCAAGGATTCGTGCTGATCATCAACAATCGGCCCGATGGCGAAGACCCGGCCCAACCGACCGGCGCCGTGATCGAGGCGGCCGCCCGATCGGCGGGCCTGGACTATGTGGCGATCCCCGTCCGCGGCGGACCGACCAGCGAGCAGGTGGCCGCCGTGCGCGAAGCCATCGATCAGGTCGATGGGCCGGTCCTGGCCTATTGCCGCTCGGGCACCCGGTCGATCGTCACCTGGGCGCTGGGACAGGCGCAGGCCGGAACCCTGGAGCCTGACACGCTTATCGCGCTCGGGGCCCAGGCCGGCTACGATCTGTCTGGCGTTGTCGGCTAGGCTTTAGGGCAGTTCAGCCAGGCTGACCCGCGCAGCCATGGCCGCAGGCTCGGCCTCGCAGCTGGCCAGCGCCAGGGTGAGCTGCGCCGCTATGAGACAGAGCAGGGCGAAGGCTGCGCGCTGGAGCCGTTTTGAGACATATATGGCCGTATCCGCGATCATGTTCGTCACCTCTTCCGCCACTTGGGGGAAGACACCGCAACAAGGGCGCCGCCTTTAGCCCGCCGCTTGGAGTTCGCCGCCGATGATCCCCTATGTGCGTGACATCACGTTCGAGTATGGCGTCTGCGATCAGGTCTCGCCGATGATCCGGCGGGTCATCGCCCGCAATCCCGGACCGTTCACCTTTACCGGCACCGGCACCTATATCGTCGGCCGCGGCCAGGTGGCGGTCATTGATCCCGGGCCGGACCTGCCCGAACATCTTGAGGCGATCCTGGCGGCCCTGGAGCCGGGCGAAAAGGTCTCGCACATCCTGGTCACCCACCATCACAGCGACCACTCCCCCCTGGCCGGTCCCCTGAAGGCCAAGACCGGCGCGCCAATCTATGGCTGCGCCGTGGGCGTGCAGGCTGAGGAATCAACCATCCGCACCGAGGCCGGCGCCGACCTCGGCTTCTCGCCGGACATCAGCCTGTGCGGCGGCGGCCAGATAATCGAAGGCGAGGGCTGGACCATCGAGGCCGTGGCCACGCCGGGCCACACCTCCAACCACATCTGCTTTGCGCTGAAGGAGGAGAACGCCCTGTTCTCCGGCGACCACATCATGGGCTGGTCGACCACGGTGATCACCCCGCCCGACGGCGACATGACCGACTATATGGAGAGCCTGGAGCGGGTGAAGGCCCGCGGCTACGAGGTGCTCTGGCCGACTCATGGGCCGCCGATCCGCGACGTCACCCCCTTCATCGAGGCCTATGCCGCCCATCGCCGGGCGCGCGAAGCCCAGGTCCTCCAGGCGGTGAAGGACGGCCATGGCAAGATCGTCGAGATGGTGCCGGTGCTCTATGCCGACGTCGATCCGCGCCTGCACCCCGCCGCCGCCCGCTCGGTGCTGGGGCACATGATCGACCTGGTTCGCCGCGGCAAGGTGGTCACCGACGGGGCGCCGGGCATCGACAGCCTCTATCGCCCCGCCAGCTGAGCCGGACCCGCCTTAGACGCCCAGGCCGCCGGTGGCGGCCATCACCGCCAGGGTCACCGCGCTGATCAGAACCGCCAGCAGGGCCGGCCCCCAATAGCGGCGGAAACCGCCGAGGGCGGCGACAAAGATCGCCAGCACGCTGGTCAGGGCGCCCACCAGGGCCGCCTGCGGCGCCCAGGCCAGGGCCAGCTGGGCGGCCGTCCCGTTCACCAGCCCATAGCTCCAGCCATAGGTCCCCATGGCGAACAGGGCCGCTGGCGTCACCGCCAGCGCCAAGGCGAGCGCCATATAGAGACCCGCCAGGGGCGAGGCCTTGCGTTTCGGCTCACGGCTTTTGGGCATGAACAGCGGCGAGTCCGCCCCGTGTGGCTGCGCCGCCGGCCGCTCGGTTTCGGCCGCTTCAGCGGCCGGCTCGAAGGTCAGGGGTTCGAGCGGGGGCGGCTCGAGGGCTGCCGGCTGGTCCCGCCCCTCATCTGGAAAAGGGCCCAGGGCTTCCGCCGCGGCCTCCTTGTCGGCCTCAGAGTCGGATGCAGGTCGAGCGGCCTCCAGGGCGGCCTGCCCCTCCGCCGCGCCCACGACCGTCAGGCCCTCGGGCGCAGGTTCGCTGCTGATCACCCCGGGCGCAGGGGTCCAAGCCGCCGATGACGGCGTCTCATCCTGCGCCGGTTCGGGGGCGTAGAGCTTGGGGGACGACGCCAGCAGCGGGGCGGCCGGGGCCGGCTCGGCGGTGGGCAGGCGATAGTCGGCCATGCGCTCGCGGATCAGCTTCTTGTCGATCTTGCCGGTGGCGCCCAGCGGGATGTCATCCACGAAAACCACGTCGTCGGGCATCCACCACTTGGCGATCTTGCCCTCCAGGAAGTCGAGGAACTCCTGCTTCGTCGCCTCCTGCCCCGGGCGCAGCTTCACCAGCAGCAGGGGGCGTTCGTCCCACTTGGGGTGCTCCACGCCGATGACGGCGGCCAGTTCGGCCTTGGGATGACCCGTGGCCAGGTTCTCGATCTCGATGGAGCTGATCCACTCGCCGCCGGACTTGATCACGTCCTTGGCGCGGTCGGTGATCTGCATGAAGCCATGCTCGTCGATGGTGGCCACGTCGCCGGTGTCGAAGAAGCCTTCGTCATCCAGCAGCTGGCCGCCCTCGGCCTTGAAATACTCCCCGACCACGAAGGGGCCCTTGACCTTGAGCCGGCCGAAGGTGGTGGCGTCATGGGGCAGGCGCTGCTCCTCGTCGTCCACCAGCTTCATCTCGATGCCCAGCGGCGGGCGGCCCTGCTTGAGCTTGAAGCGCAGCTGCGCCTCCTCGTCCATGGCGGCGATCTTGTGGTTCGGCGTGGCCTGGGTGCCCAGCGGCGAGGTTTCGGTCATGCCCCAGGCGTGGGTCACGTCGACGCCATACTCATCCCGGAAGCCGCGCACGATGGCTTCTGGCACGGCCGAGCCGCCGATGACCACGCGCTTGAGGCTGGTCAGCTTGCCGTCGGTGTCGCGCAGGTGCTGCAGCAGCATCTGCCAGACGGTGGGCACAGCGGCCGAGAAGTTGACCTGCTCGCTCTCCAGCAGTTCGTGCACCGAGGCGCCGTCGAGTTTCGGTCCCGGCATGACCAGCTTGGCGCCCACCGCCGGCGCGGAGAAGGCGATGCCCCAGGCGTTGGCGTGGAACATGGGCACCACCGGTAGGATGGAGTCCGCGGCCCCGACGCCGAGCACGTCAGAGCCCATGGTGGTCAGGGTGTGGAGGAAGTTGGAGCGGTGCGAGTAGAGCACGCCCTTGGGATTGCCGGTCGTGCCGGAGGTGTAGCAGAGGCCCGCGGCGGTGTTCTCGTCGAAGCCGCCCCAGGCGCACTCGGGCGAGCTCTCGGCCACCAGGGTCTCGAAGCACAGGGCGCCCTCGATGGGGCGGTCGGCCATGTGCGCCTCGTCGGTCATGACGATGATCTTCTCGACCGTCGGCAGCTTGTCCTTCAAGGCCGCCAGGATCGGCAGGAAGGTCAGGTCGGTGAAGATGACCCGGTCTTCGGCGTGGTTGATGATGTAGGCGAGCTGCTCGGGAAACAGGCGCGGATTGAGGGTGTGGCAGACCATGCCCACCCCCATGATCCCGTACCAGGCCTCCAGGTGCCGGGCGGTGTTCCAGGCCAGCGTCGCGATGCGGTCGCCGGGCTTCATGCCCAGGTTCAGAAGCGCATTTGACAGCCGCTTGGCCCGCTCATGGACCTCGGCATAGGTGGTGCGGACAATTGGGCCTTCGACGCTGCGCGAGACGATCTCGCGGTCCCCGTGCCAAGCCTTGGCGTGGTCGAGGATCTTGTCGACCGTCAGCGGCCAGTCCTGCATCAAGCCGAGCATGCGTCGCCTCCCTGTAGATTATCGGTGTTTGGTTGAGGCCTAAGCTAGATTTGCTGGGCGTCCATGGCAACGCCAGTCGCCTGCCAGGGGCGCAAAGGGAATGGCCTGCCCTTTCGAGGGTGACAGGACCCGGGCTGTGGGTTAAATCATCCCCATCATGTCGCCGAACGCCGCCACCTATCTCTTTTGGTATTTTGGCTATCCGACGCCCCTGGCGACGGACGGAGTTCTGCTGACGTGACCCAGACGTAAGACGAACCCCACCGCCGCCGCCGATCCGGCGGCTTTTTTTATGGCCCGTCGGACGGCTCCGCCAGAGAGCCCCTCCCGAGAGAGCCTGTCATGACCACCACCGCCCCCCTCACCACCGACGACCTGCGCATCAGCTCGATCCAGCCGCTGACGCCGCCGGCCGAGATCATGGCCGCCCAGCCCCGCACCGACCGCGCCACCGACACGGTCACCGGCGCGCGCAAGGCCGCCCAGGACATCATTCACGGTCGCGACGACCGCCTGCTGGTGGTCATCGGCCCCTGCTCGATCCACGACCCGGACGCGGCCATGGACTATGCGCGCCGGCTGGCGGCCGAGCGCACGCGGTTCGCCGGCGAGCTGGAAATCCTGATGCGGGTCTATTTCGAGAAGCCGCGCACCACGGTGGGCTGGAAGGGGCTGATCAATGACCCGGGCCTGGACGGCGGATTCCAGATCGACCAGGGCCTGCGCATCGCCCGGGGTCTGCTGGCCGACATCAACGATCTGGGCGTGCCGGCGGCGTGCGAGTTCCTGGATGTCACCACGCCCCAGTACATCGCCGACCTGGTGGCCTGGGGCGCCATCGGGGCGCGGACCACCGAGAGCCAGATCCACCGGGAGCTGGCCTCGGGCCTGTCCTGCCCGGTCGGGTTCAAGAACGGCACCGACGGCAATGTGCAGATCGCCGTGGACGCCGTGCGCGCCGCCAGCCAGCCGCACCATTTCCTGGCCGTGACCAAGGCCGGCCGGTCGGCCATCGCCGCCACCACCGGCAATGGCGACTGTCATGTGGTGCTCCGCGGGGGCGCGGCGCCCAACTACGACACCGCCAGCGTCGCGGCCGCCTGCGCCCTGATCGAGAAGGCCGGTCTTGCGCCCCGGCTGATGGTCGACGCCAGCCACGCCAACAGCCACAAGAAGCCGGAGAACCAGCCCGCGGTCGCCGCCGACCTTGCCGCCCGCCTCGCCGCTGGTGACCGGAGCGTCATGGGCGTGATGATCGAGAGCCACCTGCTGGCCGGTCGCCAGGACCTGATCCCGGGCCAGCCCCTGACCTATGGCCAGTCCATCACCGACGGCTGCATCGGCTGGGAGGACTCCGTGGCCGTGCTGGAAAACCTGGCCGGCGCGGTCGCCGCGCGGCGCAAGGCCCTGGCCCGCGAGCCGGCCCAAGCCTGACCGAAGCTCAGACCGAGGTCTGGAGATGGCTCCAGGCCTCGGCCGCCTCGGCCGCTGGCCCCGAGGCGTCGACCCGGGTCCACGCGATGTCCCCGACCTCCCGGTCGATCTGCATCTGCAGGGTCTCGACCGTGGCGTCCGAGGCGTCCCCGTGCCGGGCGCCGATCCGCGCGGCGAGGATTTCAGCCGGCGCCTCAAGCCAGATCCCTGCGAAGGGAACGCCCGCCCGGCGCGCCAGGGCCTCGGCGCGGGTTCGAAGCTCGGGCGAGATGAAGGTGGCGTCCAGCACCGCCGCCCGGCCGGCCGCCAGGGCCTGGCCCGCCTCGCTGAACAGGGTGTCGTAGACCTGCTCATAGAAGCCCGGCCCATAGGCGGAGGCCGGCAGGCGGCTGTCGGGGGGGACGCCCATCAGGCGCTTGCGCACCTCATCGGTCCTCAGCACCACGGCGCCGGGCGACGCCCCCAGCCCGGGCGCGATGAGCCGCGCGAAGGTGGACTTTCCCGTCCCCGACAGGCCGCCGACGGCCGCCAGGCTGGGCGGCGGGGGCGACAGGTGGGCGAGCGCGGTGTCCAGGTAGGCGCTGGCCGCGGCATCGTCGCCGGAGTGGGCCCAGACATGGGCGCGCACCGCAGCGCGCACCGCCAGCATCAGCGGCAGGGCGGCCAGGCCATCCCAGAGCTCAGGTCCGAAGCTGCGCGCCGCCTCGTCCAGATAGGCTGACAGCACCCGTACGGCGGCGTCGCGCCGGCGGCGGAAGTCCAGGTCCATCAGCAGGAAGGCGATGTCGTACTGGACGTCCACATCCGACAGGGTGTCGTTGAATTCGATGCAGTCGAACAGGATCGGCCGCCCGTCCTCCAGCAGGATGTTCCCCAGGTGGAGATCCCCATGGCAGTGGCGGGCGAAGCCGCCCACGGCCCGGGCGTCCAGCAGCGCCTGATGCTTGAAGAAGGCGCCGTCCGTCGCCGCGACCACCGCCTCGACCCGCTCCGCCCCCAGCCGCGGCGCCAGGTCGCGCAGAAGGTGGGCGTTGGAATCGATGGTGAACTTCAGCGCCCGGCCGCCGCCGCCCTGGGGCCGCAGGGGCGCCGAGGCGTGAAACCCGGCCACGGTTCGGCCCAGGCTGTCGGCCAGGGCGCCGTCCACCGCCCAGGGCTGGGCGGCCAGCACGGCGTTTTCATCGAACCGGCGCATCTCAAGGGCGAATTCGACCGGCTCCCCCTCGCCGTCGAACTCCAGGCCGCCACCGGCCGCCCGGCTGATGGTGCGCACCGTGCGGTAGATGTCGGGCGCCGCAGCCCGGTTGAACCGCAGCTCGCGGTCCAGCGCCCACCGCCGCAACTCCAGGGTGGAATAGTCCAGATAGCCCAGCTCCACCCGGCGCTTGATCTTGAAGGCGCGTTCCGGCGTCAGGAAGACCCGGGCGCAGGCGGTGTCGATGCGTCGCTCGGCCTGGCCCTCGAGCCAACTGGCGACCTCGACCTCTTCGGGATCGGTCAAGACACGACGTCCATCACGGATAGAGCCGTTCGGTGGTCCAGCCGCCGCTGGCCCGGGCGAAGACCAGGCGTTCGTGCAGGCGGAACGGCCGGTCGCGCCAGAATTCGATGACCGAGGGCGTCAGGCGGAAACCCGACCAGTGGGGCGGCCGCTCCACCTTGCCGAGGCCAAAGCGCAGGCCGGTCTCGGCGATGCGCTTTTCCAGGGCCAGGCGGTCTGGCAGGGGCCGCGACTGGCTCGAGGCCCAGGCGCCCAGCTGCGAGGCCCGCGCCCGGGTGGCGAAATAGGCGTCGGCCTCGGCCGCCGTGACCGGGGCGACCGACCCGCGCACCCGCACCTGACGGCGCAGGGACTTCCAGTGAAACAGCAGGGCGGCGCGAGGATTGTCGGCCAGCTGCCGGCCCTTGGCGCTTTCCAGATTGGTGTAGAAGACGAAGCCGTCGGGATCGACGTCCTTCAGCAGCACCATGCGCACGTCGGGCGCGCCGTCCGCATCGGCGGTGGACAGGGCCATGGCGTTGGGATCGTTGGGCTCCTTGGCGCCAGCCTCCCGCAGCCACTCGGCGAACAGGGCGAAGGGATCGTCCTCCGACAGCAGCGGCGGCGGCTCGGCCTTGGTCACCTGGGCCACATAGTCGTCCTCGCTGGGCGAGGCGGGGATGAGAGAGTCTTCGGGGGGCGGGGTCTTTGACATGACCTGCGCCCTATAGCGCGCAGGCGGTCGCGCGTCAGGGGTTTAACGCGCCGTTGACGGCGCCTGGCCTATGACCTTCGCCCTATGAGCGGGACCGATCAGCCCCTGACTGCGCGCCGGGCGCGGGAGATGCTCGGCGTGGGCGCAGCGGCCTCGCCGGGCGAGCTGCGCCGCGCCTTCCGCAACCGCGCCAAGGCCGTTCACCCCGACCGCGAAGGCGGTGACGCCGAAGCCTTCCGCCGCCTCGTCCAGGCCTATGACGCCCTTCGTAGCGGTCCTGGTCCCGACACCTCGATCCGTCAGCCCCCCAGCGTTCAGACCCGCCGCGCAACAGACGCCGCGACGCTGAATGTCAGCCCGACCCTGGCGGTTCAGGGCGGGGCGCTGGAGCATGTGATGGGAGATGGGCGGCGCCTGCGCATCACAGTTCCGGCCGGCCTTCGCAGCGGCGATCGCCTGCGGGTGGGCGGAGAACTCCTGAGCGTGGCGGTGCGGGGCGATGGGCGGTTGATCGTGCGCGGCAACGACCTCTGGGTGACGGCGGTCCTCGACCGCGCCCTGATGGACCAGGGCGGCCGAACGCAGGTGGAGACGCCCCTGGGACCCCGGGACATCTGGATCACCCAGAAGGCCGCCGCCCGCGGCCTCATCCGACTGGCCGGCGAAGGCTTGCCGGCCCGGGGCCGTCATCGGCAAGGCGACATGTTCATCCGCCTGCAGGCTGCCAGCGACACGGCGTCGAGCGCGGCGCGCACCCTGCTCCGACGGTTCGCCGCGGCCTGGGCGGCTTAGTTAGTCCTTATCGCGGTCGGTGATATTGAACGCCGTATCCAGCTCGAAGTCATAGACCCCGTCGGCGCACTTGGCGTCTTCGACCTCATAGCCCTCGATCACGCCATCGTCTTCTTCCCGCTCGATCTCGCGGGGATCGCTGCAGCCGACCACCGAGAGGGCCGCCATCACCTGCGCCCGCTCCTGAGCCGAAGGCGGCGCATCGGCGAGGCTGGCCGTAGCCGGTAGCATGAGTGCGGCGACCGCAAGGATCACGAGGCGCATGGGCTTGAACTCCTGTTGCGTTTTCATGCCTAAACAGCGCGGCGCAAGCTTGAGAGTTCCCCCATGCCGGGGCGTGGCGCCCGGCGGGAAATGCGCTAAGAGCGCGGCTATGTCGCACAACACATTTGGCCATCTGTTCCGCGTCACCACCTGGGGCGAAAGCCATGGGCCGGCCCTGGGCTGCGTCGTCGACGGCTGCCCCGCAGGCCTTTCGCTCAC
>Ga0207884_1000645_pt1 | contig 18548 bp, 14 predicted proteins | sample MalvirmetaMSP144_FD_184236 | JGI IMG/M metagenome (GOLD analysis project Ga0207884, IMG submission 184236) | Marine viral communities from the Deep Pacific Ocean - MSP-144 (SPAdes) | ecosystem: Environmental > Aquatic > Marine > Oceanic | place: Pacific Ocean | collected 2011-07-08 | reverse complement strand
CTGAAAAAGATAACTGTATTAAATTTTTTAACACAATTACTTTCTGTAATCGTAATGATAGTTTGGGTCTTGATATCGCCTACAGTTTGGGGGTTGGTGGCAGGTGGAATAATAAGTGCTTTTTTTAAAATGGTTATGACCCATTTATGGCTTCAGGATAATTTCCGAAATAAAATTTATTTTGAAAAAGAAGCAGCTAACCAGCTATTTAAATTCGGAAAATGGATTTTATTCAGCACTGCTTTAACTTTTTTTACTTTACAGATTGATCGGCTTTTATTGGGATATTTCATGGATGCTACGATGTTAGGTGTCTATTCTATTGCTGCAATGTTTACTATGGTTTCACAAAGCCTTATTCAGAAGCTTAGCAGCAAAGTACTCTTTCCCTCATACTCTGAAATTATTCGAGAAGGAAGTGAAAAAAGGCTTTACAAAGTATTGATCAAAACACGCATTATCATGATATCCGGTACATGGTTATTATCAATTACTTTGATAATTTTAGGCTCCCGTCTGATAGGTATTCTTTATGACGAACGATATGCTGACGCAACCTGGATGATCCAAATTTTACCGATAGGTGCTCTTGTAGGTATTTTATCGCTTAGCTATCAGAATGTAATGCTTGCCAAGGGCCGATCTTCTCTCATAACTCTCATACTAGGTGTACAACTGATAATTCAGATCATTGCTATAACGGTTGGTTATTATCTCAATAATATAACAGGAATTATCATTGGTTACACGATGGTAGGTTGGATTCTTTATCCACTAAATGCTTTTCTTGCTAATAAAATTAAGGTTTGGCAACCAGAAATTGATTTTCCAGTGATTATATTGGCAATTGTTTTTGTTGTATTTTATTCAAACGTTATAGTTTTAGTTTGATAGAAGCAAGTATTTTCCTAGCATGATTTGTAGTGATTCAAAGCTCAAGCAATTGAGAGAGGAAAACGAGAAGCTAAAACGTATCGTTGCAGACCTGACCTTAGATAAGGTCAGGTTGCAGAATCTAAATACCCGAAAGAGGTGAGCGTACTGCAGTGTCGTAAGGCGGTGCGCTACTTTTATGAGTCTATATGGCTCCAGTGAACGTCGAGCCTGTACATTGACAGGCTTAAACTGCACAGCTTGCCGTTATAAGCCACACTCAGAGCCTCAAAAGTCACTTCACCAGCATAGCGAATTCACGAGTGCGATATGGCTACAAACGCATCCATGTCCTATTGAAGCGTGACGGCATTCATTTGAATAAAAAACGAGTCCATCGCTTGTATTGTCTTGAGTGACTCCAATTACCTCCAAAACGGCCGCGACGCAACATAAGTGGTGCTCATCGAAAATGTGCTTATATTTAAAGCACAACACATAATGAGGCATGAGCAATGGAATTTTTTGCTTAACAGCTTGGACGGGTAACAAGTTCCACGTTTTGTCGGTCGTTGATACATACACACGAGAGTGCTTAGCCGCGGATATTGAGCACGATTACGTTCATAAAATGTGGTCACAACATTGACTCGCCGATGTCGAGAGTGAGGGGCTCAAAAGTGAATTCATTGTGATCATGGCAGCGAATTTGCGGGTCAGTTGACAAACCTCTGGACTTATACCCGCAAGGTGACGCTAGCCTTCTCTCGTTCTGGTAAGCTAATTGACAATGCATATATCGAGTCGCTAAAGGGAAGCTTTCGAGATGAATGCCTTAACTGTCACTGGTTCGAATCGTTATCTGATGCTAAATTGAAAATGGAAGCTTGGCGAAATTACTACAACTAGAGTCGACCTCTTAGGGTTCTGAATAACCTGCAACTTTTGCAATTTGTGGCGTCCATTGAAACTTGAAGAGCTCAATTGATTCTCCCGGTGGTTCTAAAAGAGGGGGCCTGATACAAGTAAACAAATCTCATCAAAGGAATGGTAATAATTCAGCGGAAAGGGCAGCCATTTCCTAATTTTCGGTTGAATCAAAATATGGGACATATAAAAAACCAGTTGCAATTAGCAACTGGCTCTTAAAATTAATAATTAGGGTATTATTATTTTAAACTATTGATATAAAAACTTATTTCATTAAACATCGACCGGCTGCATAAGCTCTGCATTGGGTAACGTCGATCGTGTCGTTAATTTCACGAGAAGCTTGAATAACATCTTTCACCTTCACACTATAAAAGCTCTCTGAATCAGAACTAGGCAATCCTTTGATGATATCCATTTGCACTGATTCTGGGTCTGAATCAACGTACATAACCTGTTCTTGCGGCTCAGGAGACGTATACGAAATAATATCAGCAGTTGCCGGTAAGTCAGATGTAGTTGAAGAAGACTTTTTAGATTTTGAGGAGGCACCTCCTCCAGTAGAAATTCGTGACTTTTTGTACAAATTAGCGTAAGAATCATCTTTAATGAGACTACCTTTATCTGAAGTTTGTGTGATTTCATCAATTAGCTCATTATTTGAATCTCCACCATTCGTTATAGTTTCTTGGACAATATTTGTACGTATTGGAATAATATATGTATTTTCTTCAATTGTTGAACTATCTGTAACTTTTTCAACTAATGTTGGTTCTTGTATGGGGGAATTATTGACAATTTCTTGTTCATGGTTATTTAAATTCCCATCACCACGGGAGCTGTCTAAAATTTGTTGTTCTTCATCTAATCCTTCTTCGGCTAAAGGATTTTCAGCGAGTTGTTGATCATCTTGACTGGGTAAACTGTAATTCTGATCCTCATTGAATGAAACACCATTATGAGTTTTACAAATGTTAGTGGAGATATTAATTTTTAGACTTGCCTCATTCAAGCTAATACAATCAGAACGAGTATTTATTGGAAGAATAATCTCGTTACCCATAATTTGAGAAACATTTTCTCCACCGACCCAAATACCTGTTGCACCTTCGTGAGAAAGCACAACTTTGTTATTTTTTACAATCACATTACTTGACTTAACAGTATTCTCATCACGAACGGGCACTTTTATACCTGCAGTCGTTTTATTGGCTTCATCAATAATTTCGTTTCCTTCGATAGTAACCCCCTCGCAAGAAGCACATCCGATAGCATTACCACCAACATTTATTATTTTATTATTTCTAATAACAATATTTCTGAAGGATTCATCAACCTTACTGTAACCTGGGTCGATGCTTATCCCCCAGCAACCGTTCGATACTTTACCGTTATCTTCTTTTATTACATTATTTTCTATTAGCACGTCTTCAAGCAAACCATGTCCTACTAAAGAAACACCTTGGCATAGACCATCAACTATGGCTGACCTGTATAAAGTATTGTTTCGTATGGTGATACCTCTTTTATGCTTTTTTGATCCTGACAAATAGATATTATGATCTAGACTGGGGTGGGTGCCGTTGTTTTCAAAGTTATTACCTTCAATCAAACAGTCATTACAGGATCCCAAAAAACCAATTTTGAGATTTTTAATGATATTGGAGTTTTTTAAAATTATTCTGTCGTTAGCTTCATTTGAGTCGGAACCTTCTGCAGCTGTGTTAGCATTTGCGGCATAAACACCTATATTAAAACCTTCTATATGAACATTCGAAATTGTTAAGTCGTCAACATCATTATAAAGCCTTATACCCGCACCACTTTTTTCAGCAGCCATAATTGTCAGGTTCTTAACAACATATCCACCATCAGATTTAGCTGCACCACCGTTTTCAAAATTAAATGCGTGAACACCATAAGCAGCTATTATTGGTCGTGGTAAAGATTCGTTACCATAATCTGCTATTGTGCATGGTTTATCTGCGCTACAACTTGAGTTTGAGAGTCTTGCTTGAGTATTAGCAGGAAACTTACCTCCTCTACAAAATAACAGGCTGCCACCAGCATCTAGCTTATTAAAATTCCCGATAGCTTTATCGTACGTTTTAAATGGTTTTGTTTCACTTTGTCCATCAAACTCGTCGTTTCCATTTACATCGCAGACATAAAAGTTTTCAGCTTGCGAAATAGCACTGAATGTACTGATTAAGAATATTGAGAAAAGAAAAAATATTTTTTTCATGATCATCGCCCCCCTTGTGAAATAGATGATGTGTGTTAAATAATATGACTATACTACACAAATAAAGGTGACCAAATTCACACAATCAGAATAGGTTGATTTTTGAACAAGAACTTGTGAGCTTGTAAGCAAAAATTCCTGCTTTACAAGCTATCAATAAACGAATTTATCTATTTGTAAGTGCAAAAAAAAACCCGACCTTTCAGTCGGGCCAAAAACCTCTGGGGGGCAGAGGATTTTTGAAGAGCTTCAATTAAGATTGCTTCAACCTTCTTTATTATGGAGATGGCTAAATATTAATAACTTACTAAGCACTAAATCGTGATACTTATCACAAAAAGAAACAATTTCGATTATAAGTGAGAAATTCCCGGTAAAGGATCAGACTATCTGGATATTATGCTGCTCCAATAACCAGCTTTTCACGCGTTTTACATCCGGGTTCTCTGAAGCCTTGGTCTCGACAATACGAGAGGACTTTTTGTCCCGCATCATATCCTGTATTAGGGCGACATCAATTTCGGTTTTATCATCGGCAAAGGCATAAACCAAAGCAAAATCGCACAGGTTATTAATACGTCTGGGGATTCCCTCGCTATAACAGTAAATTACGGCACAGGCTTCATTGCTGAAAATTTTATGTTTAGCTCCAGCTACTTCCAAACGGTATTCAATGTAGTTCTGTGTTTCAGGATAGCTAAGCGCTTTAAGATGAAACTCTACTCCAATACGTTGTGCAAACTGCACAAGTTCTGGTCGGTTCAGTTTTTCGATTAATTCAGGCTGACCTGTCAATACAAGTTGCAGGAAGATATCCGAGTCTATATTTACATTGGATAACAGCCGTAATTCTTCTAACGCCTGAACTGAAAGGTTTTGCGCTTCATCGACAATTAATACTACCCTTCTCCCCTGAGCATGCTGCTCAACAACAAAGTTAATATAATCTCGATAACGGCCAGCGTTATCTGTCGCACTAGACTCTATTTCAAGCGAATCCAATACCCATACCATCAATTCACCAAATGATTCATGCGTATTATTGATTAGACCAATAACACAATCATCATCAATCTTTCCAAGCAAAGCTCTTATAAGCGTTGTTTTACCCGCACCAATTTCGCCTGTCACCACTGTAAACCCAGCATGACTCATCAAACCATATTCCAGCATGGTGAGCGCTTTCTTATGATTGGGACTCATATAGAGAAACTGTGGGTCGGGTACCAGGTTAAAGGGCTTATGCGTAAGACCAAAGTGTTCTGTATACATAGATTAATAGTTTTGATGTTCGGGGGGACTGGCAGATTTATTTACCACTGTACCAAGCAAGTGTGAGCCTTCAAGCATCTGTAAAGATTTAGTAATATTTGATTCTGTATTCTTACCATCTTCGAGTACAAGCAATGTACTGTCAAAGTAGCTTGCTGCTAGCGACACATCATCGGTTTGCAAAACAGGTGGGACATCGAAAATAATGACGCGAGAATCATACTGAGATTTAATATCCGCCACTAGACTGGCCATTTTTGGGCTTGACAGCAATTCAGCAGAATCTTCTGCTCTGCCGACGCCTGGCAAGATGACCAATCGTTTGATACCCGGGTTGATCAAAACCTCAGAAAGCTTTAAATCGCCCGAAAGATAGTCTTTTAGTCCGACTTGTGCATTAAGACCAAAATAATTGCTGATACTCGGATTACGCAAGTCCATATCTACCAACAAAACGGTTTGATTGAGCTCCATGGCAATTGCCATGGCAAGGTTCGCGGCCACAACTGATTTGCCTTCTCCGGCTGTTGGAGAGGTAACGGCCAGCGTTTGCCAGCGATTACTGCGCATTTTTTTCAGTACCTGTGTCCGTAACATTCTGAACACGGCTGATTGTGGATTATTGTAGAAACCGGCAATGATACGCTTGCGTTCAAGCTGATGATTTGGAACGTTAACCACTTTAGTCTGAGAATAAGATATCGACTCAATGGGAGCAGCTAGTGGATCTTCGGCTTGTGAAACACTATCCTCAGCTTTTGTTGGTTCTACTCTGATGGGCTCAGGTTTTTGAGCATGCCGTAGCTTGGCTTTTTCAAGCGCTTTCTGAATTCTATCCATAATTAAACTACCGTATTAATTGTTTATACTGTTGTTACAGCAAGCTCAGCTTATTCAGTACTTTGAACCATAATACTTCCAGGTTCATTACAAATAAATGGAACAATATGACTGCACCTAGCCCGAGGATAATGCCTAAAACGATCAAACTATAAATGATACGTCTCTTACGGCGTTTTTCATGGTCGGTTTTAATAAGTGGAATAACAACAATTGGCGGTTTTCCGACAATTCTTGAAATCTGTGTATAGCCACGTACTCCACCAAACAGCATTTCAACCAAAAGACCAAGACCAACGCCCGCACCAATTGATCCAGCAAATCCCATTACTATAAGTTTCTTACGATTTGGCTTCTCAGCGGTATTAGAAACTTGGGGCGGCTCAATCAGGGTAAAGTTCTCACCCTTGTTTTCCGTTTCAAGTGTTTGTGCCAGTTCTGCTTCTAATTGTTTGGCCCTTAGCTCTTGATATTTAGCCAGTTTATTTTCACGGTCACGGGTCAGATCCTGATAAGCGCGTTGAACCTGATTGGTCTGATAAACACGGTTTTCATATTCCGCTAGTTTCTCGTGCAGCTCCGCCTGTCTTTGCCGTAATCGTCCGATCTCACGCTCTGTTGCATCGATTTTGGCGCTGACTTCTATATATACCGGATTGGTAGAACCAGTAGCGGTTGCTTCAGTATTAGTATTGTCTTCAGGCAGATCCGCTAAACGCTGTTCCAGGCGGGTGATTTCTGCTTCTGCTGATTTTAAATCCGGGTGCTCAGCAGCATAACGCTGTTTAAGTGTTTGCAAATTGCTTCTGGCAGAACTCAATTGCATTTCGACTTCTTCACGAGGAGAGGCATTGACACCTACTTCTGCCTCCAGTGCATCTATTTCCCGTTTTACGCGTTGTAAGTCGGGATGATTAGCCGAATACTTGCTTTGCATCGAACGGTATTGGGCACGAAGCTCTTGTAAAGCGACCATAGGTGCGGAGGGTTGACCTGCAGAATTACTGGTTGTACCAGTGGCTTGCTTAGGAATCATCGAAAGCTGTAACCCCATGGTGGTCATCTGATCACTTAGTACCATGATTTGGTTTTGTATTGACGAAATTTCTTCCTGAATATTCTGAACCGTGGACAGATTGTAATCGAGCATATCAGGAAGGCTATCACTGTATTGGTCACGAAATTCCGCAATTTCTTTTTCTGTTTGTTGAATTTCTTTCTGCATTCTGTCACCTTCCAGTTTCAAAAACTGGGTGGTGTCCTCTGCACGATCGGTTCTGGCTCTGGCATTCTCGTTTAAGAACTCGGTGACCAGCTCATTGGCTACCTGTTGCGCCTTTCGTGGTGACTGGTCCATAAACGATACTGTAAAGGCAATGCTGGCCCTTTTAGCCCGGCCACTGGCGGGGTCGGTAACATTTGCCTGAATAATATCCACGCTGACATTGTTCTTAAATAATTCTACAATCGGCGCTGTAATCGGTGAGCTTTTTCGTTGCTCAGGATAAAGGTTGTGTTTTTCAACAATCTGCATAATCCGATTAGTGGTGAGAAGTCGTTGCTTGATGACCTCAATACGCTGATCCGCGTAACTGGTCACAGTGGTGCGAATCAAATCTTGTGGAATTTCCTGAGATTCAATAAGAATTAAACCTTGGGATTTAAAGCTCTCTGGAAGTGAGTAGGTGAATACTACTGTACCTATCATTAGAATTATGGCTGGTATCACAATCCAGTATTTACGTCTCCACAGGATATCCAGATAATCCCGTAGGCTTTTGACTTCTTCTTCCATTATGTACTCTTAAAGTTATCGCGAAAAACGCAAACCATCCCAGTCGTAGTTTACTGTAAGGAAAACCATATTACTGTCGACTTTTTCATCATTTGTATCAAATCCACCAAAACTGGATCCTTTTTGTTGGCGATACTGATAGCCCATCTTCAGGGCAAGATTTCTTTGTAATTGCCAGTTGAGCGCTGGCGAGAAGATAAAATATTCTCTTTCATTATTACTTAAATCATCGGCAGACTGCGATTCTTGATAGGTGGTGTTAATTGAAAATGACAAGGTTTCGGCAAGATTTCTGTTCCAATTAAAAGCTATCCGATCAGTTTCGTTCACAACACCTTCACCGGAAGGATTAAGCGATCGGGATACCGAAAAGGATAACGTATTTAGTTCACCGAGGTAGTTTGTCGAAAAATTAAATAACGAACCTGCACTTCTTTCTGATTGTAGAGGCCCCCCCTGTAGGGATTGTGTTTCACTATCTGTTGTTCGGTACCCCACCTGTCCAGAAAATGACCAGTTTTCACTCATCATATAAGTACTAGTTACGCTTAAATTGTAACTGTCATATTCAGATTCAATAAACTCTGATTCGGATTCATACTCTGAATATGTAAGTGCCAGACCGCCAGTCAAACGTTCAGAGAGATTTCTACGCCAGCCTCCAGTAAATGACATAGATTCATTATCACTAAATCGGCTCGTGTCGTAGGTACTTTCTCTATAATTAAAGCTGGTATAGGCAAAATCACGTTCAGTAAATTGATATTGATAAGTTGGAGCCAATGACTTAGTTGTTACCGTTGCATTGGAAGAAAAATCACCCGTGTCTTCATCAGCAATGGAACGTTGCGCTCGCTCAGCGTAACCGGCAGTAATTCCATAACTACTACGTTCGGTATTGTAACTACCCGATATATTTGCAAAGGGGTCTTGCCGATCCAAATCCGGCAAGCTGGCATAGCGTTCTACGCGATAACCCGTATTCAAATTGATTGATGCATTTTCAACTGAGCGTGAGAGTAACAATGTAGGAGTGATTTTAGTTGCAAAACTCCCCTCTTCATCCTCTTGCAACTGGATATTATCCTCGTAACTGAATGTTGGAGAAAAATCAGCGCCTATAATATATTCGGCCGCTCTGGCTATATTTGAATGAAACAACGCTGTTGCTAATATCGCCGTAATAACGTTAATTTTCATGCTGGCTCCATTTTGGTGTTCATCATTATCATTTCCAATTAAGGAATAATAATGACATCACCGCTTTCAAGCAGCACGTTAGATTGAAGTGATTTTCCTTGTTTGATATCAGCGTAATAGACCGGGATGATTTGTTGTTTCGTTCCATCTCTGCGCAGAATGATAATATCATTTTCTTTGGCGTATGTTGTCAGGCCTCCGGCCAGACTCAATGCCTGCATTGCATCAAGTGGCTGGCTCATACCAAATGACCCTGGCGTTAAGACTTTGCCGAGGATATGAATCGTATTCCCTGAAACCTGGTTCACGGTGACATTAACAACGGGATCTGAAATATATTCTGATAGCTTTTCTTTAAGTTCGTTTTCTACATCAACTACCGTTTTATCTTTAGCGTTTATTTGGCCAGCTAATGGAAACGAAATAGTTCCATCGGGAAGAATAACGACTTCTTTTTGCAAAGCATCTTCATTCCAAACTGAAATGCTTAACATGTCTCCTGCATTAAGCGTATAGGGTTCTGAAGCATGAACAACTGTTCCAATCGAAAGTGCTGCTAATAGCAACACTGCATTTACCAATTTATTCATTATTCTTCTCCATGTTTAGAAATTACATTCGCTTCGGATGATAACACGTTATTTAAGCATAAAAAAAGGGAGCATTTCTGCTCCCTTATTCTAAAAGAGTATTATTGCTAAATTAATCAGTTTTACGCATTTGATTTAGCACGTAAACGCAGTCCCAATAAGCCTAATAAGGCGGGTGCGAAAAGAAAAAGTGCTGCAGGAATAGGCACAGCCGATACTGAAACATCATATTTCAGCTCATCAGAAGAAGCATTAAAGATATCCAAACCATACGTTACGCCAGCCATTAACATTGTGTTAAACGTGTAATCTGAGGTTATGTTGGTTAAATCAAGTATAGCACCACCACCCGCCTCAAACAAAGCAACGGTAGCAGAACTTAGATTTGCTTCTGGGTTAAATGACCATACAACTTTGACCGGTGTATCTTGATTTGTTGATAAATCAAAAAAAGATGACCAGTTCGTATTAGCCTCGTCAACTGTACCATCTGCTAAAACAACATCATTGTTTGTTAAGCTTACTTCTTGTGAAGCGCCTGATGATCCGGCGGTGACCAGATCTAAGGTTGCTGCGCTTGCACTAATTGAGAAAAAAAAAGTAATAAATAAAAGCATCGCTTTTTTCATAAGTCGCTCCTTTAGGGGGGTTGATTTATAGATTAAGTTAAGCAATGCAACCCGGCTGTCTTATTCGCTAAGACCCGTGGCTTTCCGCCCCCGCCTCACAACAGGTTTGGCTATTGATAGGAAAGAACATCCTTTCCAGTGTGAAAACTTCCCAGCTTTTTAAGGAAGTTAATATAACCGTAACGTTTTTTATTCAGTTTGTACAGAGCTTTTTCTGACAAAAAAAATATAAAAAAGGGAGCTTTAAGCTCCCTTTTTATTACCCTACCTGATTTTAGGCTGCTGTCATTTTGGCTCTACGACGCAATCCAATGAATCCTAATAAGGCGGGAGCGAATAAAAACAATGCGGCTGGTACAGGCACTTCTGATAAAGAAGTAACTGACACATCATATTTTAATGCATGAGATGTTGCATCTAAAATATCCAAACCGTAGGTTTTACCTGCTGACAATATGGCCGAAAAAGTAAAATCGCCCGTTATATCGTACGTTTCTGTAAAACTACCATCTAAAGCAAAAATCGCTACAGTAGCAGAAACCAGATTTCTCACTGGATTAAATGACCATTCAACATCCACTGCAGTATTTGTATCTGCTGTGACGTTAAACATTGAACTCCAATTTGTCATGGAGCTTTCCACAACACCACCACCTAAAACAACATTGTTATTATTTAAAGTGACTTGCTGTTGTGTGGCCCCGGCAGAGCCTTCAGCAGTTAAATCAAGAGTTGCTGAATTTGCACCAGCAGAGAATAAAAAGGCTACACATAATAGCATCGCTTTTTTCATAGCAATTTCCTTGTAATGTGAAAAATTAAGCAATGCAGCCCGGCCATCTTTGATTAATAAGATCCGTAGCTTTCCGACCCTGCCTCACGACAAGTTTGGCTTTGTATTGAAGATAGAAACAGAATTGTTTCTAAAATTGAGACTTTCAGAGATTCGTGAAAGTTCAGTTACAGACTAACATTTTTTGTGGATTTTTCAAATTAAGTAGGTAAATCGCAGATGCAAAATTTTAGAGTCTGTTGATGATATTGAGTCCCACAAAGAAAAGGGAGCCGAAGCTCCCTTTCCTTGAACCAACAATATTGTTAACTCATTTGGTACTATGCAGCAGCTGTTTTCAGTGCTTTACGGCGTAAACCGAAAAAGCCCATCAATGCTGGAGCAAACAACCATAATGCAGCTGGTACTGGTACTGCAGAAATAGACAGGTCGTATTTCAGAACACCTGATGTGGCATTCAAAATATCAACACCAAAGAATGAACCCGCTGTCAACATAGCAGTAAAGATAAAATCACCAGTGATGTTAAAAATTGTTGGACCGCCACCAATATAACCACCACCAGGTCCAGAAACCTCACCAAATGCCAGTTGAGCATTATCAAGGCTACCTGATGGGTTAAATGACCACTCAACTTTCACTGGTGTATCAACATCAGTTTTAACATCAAACAATGATTGCCACACACCTGAACTGGCAACAGTACCGCCAGCAAGCACAGTACTATTATTATTAAGACTGATTTCTTGAGTCGCACCCGAAGAACCAACTGTTGATAATGTCAATGTAGCGGCATTAGCACCAACTGAGAACAATAAAGCTATACAAAATAGCATCGCATTTTTCATAATAATTTCCTTTAATTGAAAAATTAAGCAATGCAACCCGGCCATCTTCATAATCCAGCCAGAAGATCCGTGGCTTTCCGACCTTACCTCACGGTAAGTTTGGCAACAAAAACAGAAACAACATTGTTTCTGAACTTTTTATCCCCAAGAAACTTTTCTCGGTGATGATTAAACAGTACTACTTCGTTTGAACGTTTGGAATTGTACTATGGTACTAATGACAAATTTATTGCAAAAAAATTATATATTTCAGGGTGATTATAGCCAATTTTCTTTTTCCCACAAGATCCATATTAAATGAACTTTATAACCATAATCCATTGGTTGTCCCACTTCACGCTGTGAACAATAGCTAACTGAATCAAGTGCAAAACTGCAATAAAAAAAGGGAGCCGAAGCTCCCTTTTCCTAAAACTAACAATATTGTTAACTCATTTGGTTTTATGCAACCACTGTTTTCCGTGCTTGACGGCGTAAACCGAAAAAGCCTAACAGTGCTGGTGCAAACAACCACAATGCAGCAGGTACTGGTACTGCAGAGATTGACAGGTCATATTTCAAAATGCCTGAAGTAGCATTAAGAATATCAACAGCAAAATATGAACCTGCAGTCAACATGGCAGTAAAGATAAAGTCACCAGTGATATTAAAAATAGTTGGAAAACCAACATAATTACCACCAGGGCCAGTAACCAGACCAAAAGCCAATTGAGCTGAATTCAAGCTTGTTGAAGGATTAAATGACCACTCAACTCTTACAGGAGTATCAACATTAGTTGTAACATCAAACAATGATTCCCAAGAACCTGAATTAGCAACAGTACCGCCAGCAAGCACAGTGCTGTTGTTATTTAAACTGATTTCTTGAGTCGCACCGCTTGATCCGACAGTTGATAAACTCAATGTAGCCGCATTAGCACTAACTGAGAACAATAAAGCTATACAAAATAGCATCGCATTTTTCATAGTAATTTCCTTTAATTGAAAAATTAAGCAATGCAACCCAGCCATCTTCAAATTAAGACATGAAGACCCGTGGCTTTCCGACCTTGCCTCACGACAAGTTTGGCGATTTAAAATAGGAACTAATTTCGTTCCCAACAAATAAAGACACTTAGAAACAGCTCTCAAGTGACGGTTGAACAATACTGTTAATTTGTTACAAATAATGAGTCCTGCGACACAAAATTTAGCTGGATTAACTCAAATGTTTAATCAAATGTGAATTGATTCACAGCGTTTACAATGGTTTTGCAAATTAAGGAAAGGAACAAAGCCCCTTTCCTCAAGCAAGCAGGAAATCAATACGTTTAAAATTAAGCTGTAGCAGATTTAAGTGCTCTACGACGTAAGCCGAAAAAACCCATTAATGCTGGAGCAAATAACCACAATGCAGCTGGAATAGGAACAGCTGATGGTGAAATTGACAGGTCATACTTCAAGATATTTGAGGTTGCGTTCAAAATAGCAACAAGATATGTCGTACCAGCTGTCATGGAAGCATTGAAAATAAAGTCACTACTAATGTTAAACATTTGTAATGGGCCACCAACTTCACCAAAAGCAAGTTGAGCGGAACTAAGGCTAGTAGTAGGGTTGAATGACCATTCAATAACTACGGGTGTATCAACATCTGTAGTTGCGTTAAAAGCTGAACTCCAAAGGCCGCGAGCAGCAACAATACCACCGGCGAGGACGGTGCTGTTATTGTTTAGATCGACGTTTTGGGTTGCTCCAATAGAACCAGTACCTGTTAACGATAAGGTAGCTGCATTGACATTAATTGAGAACAACAAGGCTGCAAAAAATAGCATTGATTTTTTCATGGTTTTTTCCTTTTGATGAAAAAATGAAACAATGCAACCTGGCGATCTTAACTATAAAGACCCATGGCTTTCCGACCTCACCTCACGGTAAGTTAGGCTAGATTGTCGGGAACAACATTGAACCCGAAATGATTGACTCCCAGAAATTTCTCTCAGCCGTCGTTTCTGATTTGAATCATCTATGGTTAGATAAACAAAACCAGATTAAAGAAATTACTGTTGAGTTTTAATTCTTAGGAAAGAGTTTAAATTTGAATTGGTTAGACAGCGATGTCATACCGAAACCTGAACTCTGGGGATTAATATACATCCTTTCCAACAAAACCTCTAGTGATCGTTAATAAAATAATTTTAATGTCCAGAAGTAAAGTCCAAGTTTGAATATACTGTAGATCATATTTAATACGCCCTTCCATTTTATCCAGCGTATCAGTCTCTCCACGGAAACCATTTATCTGGGCAAGACCGGTAATACCCGGCTTGACCTTATGCCGAAGCATATACCCTTGGATTTTCGCTCTATATTCTTCATTGTGTGCTACAGCATGTGGCCTTGGGCCAACGATTGACATAGAACCGCCTAACGAATTGAAGAATTGTGGTAATTCATCAAGTGAAGTTCTTCGTAAAATTTTGCCAAAGTGCGTGACCCTTTGATCATTCTTTTGGGCTTGAATGACTTTATCGCCATCTTCAGCGACTGTCATAGTACGAAACTTCCAAACTTTTATTTTTTCACCATCCATTCCATAACGTGTCTGCTTAAAAAACACAGGACCTTTTGAGGTGGCTTTTATCCCTATTGCAATAAACAACATAGGAATTGCGATGAGGCAAAGTATCAAAAAGCTCAAGACAATATCTTCAATGCGTTTGATTGCACTATCAATACCGGCAAAGGGGGTCTCATAAATGCTGATTGCTGTTATCCCCTGATAATCCACCCATCTGGAGTTAAGTAGATTAAAAGTAAACAGATCGGGTACCAGATAAACCGAAGCGGTGGTATCGGCAAGTTTTTCAGTAATCAAACGAATACGGGCTTCAGCTGCCAAAGATAATGTAATAAAGACAATATCGATTTTTCCTGTACGGCAATCTCTTATTAAGTCTTCGATACTTCCAAGGACACTCGCTGCATTTTCTTCCAAACGACGATTAGGTGCCGGTTTACGATCATCGTAGAAACCACTGAAACGGTAACCTGTCCATTCCATTTCATCAAAGGATTTTTCCAGTCGATAACCAAGCTGTGTAGCACCTACAATGGCTACGCGACGGGTATTTAAACCCTTGGATCGCATTATCCCAAGCACCATTCGAACAATGGCATGCCAGGAAATTAACTCGATAGGTGTAGCGATTATCCAGATTAATATGAAAGGTGTTGCATAGGTTTGTTCATTAATGACAATCAGTTCGATAGCCACCAATACCGCGATACTCGTACCCCAGGAAAATAATACTGCAGTAACCTCGTCCCTTAGATAGGTCCCCCGCCATGAACGATAGGCATCCTGTGATTCGGCAAAGAAGTGAAAAAGAATAATTGAAAATAATAAAGACCAAACATGCTTTGGTTGCCATTCAATGGCAAACAAATCCATTAAAGCCAGAAAGGTTACTAATATAATGGCACTATCAATTAGCCTTGAAATGGCATTAATTTTTGAGTCGTAATGTCTGATTTTTCCTTGCGCCATAATTGTCCTTAGGCCATCTCTTATTCTGTTATTTTCGGTTATAAGTATCTTGAAGCCTGATAATGTCATCTTCTTCAAGGTAGGCGCCGGATTGTACCTCAATGATTTCCAAAGGGACTCGTCCAGGATTACGTAAACGATGCACACTTCCAAGAGGAATAAATGTTGATTCATTTTCGCCCAGCAACATGACCTCATCATCCCGCGTGACTTCAGCGGTTCCACTCACCACTACCCAGTGTTCAGCACGATGGTAATGCATTTGCAAAGACAAAGATGCGCCCGGGTTCACCAATATGCGCTTAACTTGAAATCGGTCACCCATATCAACAGAGTCGTAATTACCCCATGGGCGATAACATTTACGATGCGTTTCAACTTCTTTACGGTTTTGCCTGGTCAGTTCTTCAACAATTGTTTTGACCTTTTGTGCCTGATCTTTATGCGCCACCATGACAGCATCATGTGTTTCAACAACAATCACATCGTCCAGTCCTAACACCGTCACCAGACGATTTTCGCTGTGGATGTAGGCGTTATGAACATCTTCAACCAGAACATCACCAATCAATACATTCTGATCAGCATCACGTGAAAAAGCTTCCCATAAAGAAGACCAAGAACCGACATCACTCCAGCCGGCATCAAGCGGAACAACCATTGCTTTATCGGTTTTTTCCATAACGGCATAATCAATTGAATCGCTCGGACTTTGCTCAAAAAGCTCCGGATCAACACGGACAAAATCAAGATCGATTACCGCTTTTTCAAGTGACTGTTTACAGGCAGACAACATCTCGGGAGAAAAGCGTGCGAGCTCTTTGATATACGCGGAAGCCTTAAACAAAAACATCCCACTGTTCCAGAAAAAGTTTCCGGCAGAGAGGTAGGACTCCGCTGTAGCCAAATCCGGTTTTTCGATAAAACGTTTTACTGAACTGGGTTGTGACTTTTCTTCTGCTTCAATATAGCCATACCCGGTGTGAGCAGATTGTGGCTGAATACCAAAGGTAACCAGTTTATCTTGTTCAGCCAGTATTCGGGCTTGTTCAATAGCCTTATGAAAAGATTCGACATTCGAAATAAGATGATCGGCTGCTAAGACTAAAAGTAACGGATCTTCCCCCTTATCCATGGCTTTTAATGCTGCCAGAGCAATCGCTGGGGCCGTATTACGAGCACAGGGTTCAAGAATAATTCCATTGGCCTCCAGACCAATTTCCTGAAGCTGTTCAGCTACCATGAAACGATGCTCGTTATTACAGACAATTAACGGAGCTTCCAGAGAATCCAAACCATTTAAACGAGTAAGCGTGCTTTGAAACATCGATGAATCGTTAAACAAAGTTAAAAACTGTTTAGGCTTATTCTTTCGTGATAATGGCCATAACCTGCTTCCGGAACCGCCGGATAAAATTACTGGAATCATTTCAAGCCTACCTTATTAAAATGCTTCATTTTGATGCCAAGCCCATGCCGTTTTGATAATTGATTCAATGTCGGTAAATGCAGGCTGCCACCCCAGAGTTTCTCTTGCCGTTGTTGAATTTGCTACCAAAACTGATGGATCGCCAGCTCTTGGGGGTTCAATCGTAAACGCGATATCGTGCTGAACTACTTGCTTGGCTGCTTCAATGACTTGCAGAACACTAAAGCCATTACCATTGCCCAGGTTGAAAGCAAAGGCACCATCATGCTGTTGTAAATATTCTCCCGCCAGAATATGGGCTGAAGCCAGATCGTTTACATGAATATAATCCCGAATGCAGGTGCCGTCAGGTGTTGGATAATTATCACCAAATACTTTTAATGTTGACGCTTTACCGGCAATGGCAGATTTAAGAATATTAGGAATTAAATGTGTTTCAGGTTCGTGACGTTCGCCAATTTCGCCATCAGGATCTGCTCCACAGGCATTAAAATAGCGTAATGCCACAGACTTTATACCATATGCATGATGATAGTCGCCCAGCACATCCTCAACCATTTTCTTTGATTGTCCATAAGGATTTATCGGCATACGGGGATGCTGTTCATCAATTAATTCTTGCTCAGGCATACCAAATACAGCGGCAGTGGACGAGAAAACAAGTTTGTCGTGGCCGGTTGCTACCATTGCATCCAACAGGTTTAACGTACCAGCGACATTGTTTCGGTAATATAACGCCGGGTTTTCTACGGATTCTCCAACCAGTGACTTGGCACAAAAGTGCATTATCAGATCAAATGGTCCTGCATCCTGCAAAATAGTGATCAGTGCATCGGCATCAAGAATATCGGCTTCGATGAATTGACTCCATCGAACTGCTGCTCGATGTCCAGTGCTGAGATTATCAACCACAACTGTTTGATGATTCATCAAGGCCAATGCTTTGCAAATATGTGAGCCAATATAGCCTGCACCGCCCAATACTAAAACTTTCATTTTTATTCCTTGTTGCACCCAAAAACATTGAAAACTACCCACGCAGAATTCATGGCGCTCTTTGCCCGAACTTAAAAAGGATTTTTTTGAGCGAAACTAAATAGTAATGTTTAACGTTTACAATATATCAGTCCAACTATGACTTATCTAATATTGTTTAACTATGGAGTTCTTGAACTTCACAGGCAATTACTTTAGCTTAACGTCATCTATTTTTTCCACAACAGTTTGATAAGGATCTCGTCAATGGCTGCAAAAAGTCTTATAAGAAAATGTTTATTCCCTGCGGCAGGTTATGGCACACGATTTCTTCCTGCAACAAAAGCAATGCCCAAAGAAATGTTACCAATTGTCAGTAAACCTTTGATTCAATATGGTGTTGAAGAAGCCATGGAGGCTGGAATTTCACAAATTGGTTTTATTACCGGCCGCGGTAAACGGGCCATTGCTGATCATTTTGACACCAGTTTCGAACTGGAACATCAAATTAAAGGCACCTCAAAAGAAAAATTTCTCGATGATATTCGTTATCTGATGGATAACTGTGAATTTGTATTTATGCGCCAACGGGAAATGTTA
>Ga0207884_1000644_pt1 | contig 18557 bp, 16 predicted proteins | sample MalvirmetaMSP144_FD_184236 | JGI IMG/M metagenome (GOLD analysis project Ga0207884, IMG submission 184236) | Marine viral communities from the Deep Pacific Ocean - MSP-144 (SPAdes) | ecosystem: Environmental > Aquatic > Marine > Oceanic | place: Pacific Ocean | collected 2011-07-08 | reverse complement strand
GAGAGGGTTGCCCCGGCTGACAACATTGCCGATGACGAAAAGGTCGGGCTGCAACGCTAGTTGCTCTGCACCAAACCCTTCAGTCAGGTCAATACCCTGTTCTTCAAGTTGTGTGCTCATGGGGGGATAAACGCCGGTATCGCAACCGGTTACCTTGTGGCCGGCTGCGCGGGCGATAAGGGCCAGGCCGCCCATGAACGTGCCGCAAATCCCCAAAATGTGTATGTGCATGGTCTTCCTCCAGCCCCTATTGTAGTCAGACGGTGAGGCCGGCAGTGGCAGGCGGCAGTGCTAAAATGAATTTTATGATGATGTTGCATAAACCTCTACTTAGCGTCGGCGTATCATGAACCGCCGCCTTTTTTTGTCGCAATCGTTAGCGTTTGCGGGTGTGGCGACGGGCCTGTTTCCTTGTTTGGCATCGGCTCAAACAAGTGAGGCGCAAATTCTATTTGCTCAATCGTATCCCGACCTGAACGGCACCGATCAGCCGTTGCAAAATTGGCGTGGTCGCCCGGTAGTCATGAATTTCTGGGCGACGTGGTGTCCGCCGTGCGTGAAAGAGATGCCTGATCTGGAGGCTTTGAACCAGAAATATCCGGATATCGCTTTTGTGGGGTTAGGGGTGGATACGGCTGCTAATATGCGTAACTTCCTGCCCAAAGTGCAGGTTACATACGATTTATTGGTAGTTGGCTATGGCGGTATCGAGTTAATGAAAGAGTTGGGCAACACGGCGGGCGGTCTCCCATTTACGCTGGTTTTCAACGAAAAAGGGCGGATGGTTAAGCGCATTTTGGGTCAGGTTAAGCCCGAAACGCTCGATGAAGTGTTGGCCCGGTTATAAGCGCCGTGTTGTTACGAAACGAAAATTAACCCGGAATTCATGCTTTTTATAGACAAATAGCGTTCTTTAGCGTAAAAAAGACGTTCCAAAACGAAAAAAGTATTCAATGGCGAAACACATACTGGTTTTGCACGGCCCCAATCTGAACATGCTCGGCGTTCGTGAGCCGGGTATATATGGTCATCAAACGCTGGCCGATATCGACGCGCGTTTAAGTCAGCTTTGTGTTGAACAAGACGCAGGGTGCGCGGTATTTCAAAGTAATCATGAAGGTGAGCTGGTCGATCGCATTCAGGCCGCCCGCCACGATGAAACCGAGTTCATCATTATTAACGCCGGGGCATATACCCACACCAGTATTGCTATCCGTGATGCGCTTGCTGCAGTCGGTATTCCTTTCATCGAGGTGCACTTGTCGAATGTCTATAAGCGTGAAAGTTTTCGCCATCATTCATATTTGTCAGATCAGGCTTTAGGCGTGATTGCCGGCCTTGGGCCCGCGGGATACGAAGCTGCGCTTCGTTACGCGTTGGCTCATTAGCTGCAATAGGTATTCAGTAAATTCATCAATTGTTTTTGTTTATTATTTTTTCGTGCACCCGCAGCTGGCGCTGGTGCCGTCTTTCGGGAAGGACATATGGACCTCAGAAAACTTAAAACCCTTATTGATCTTGTTGCCGACTCGGGTATTGCCGAACTGGAAATTACCGAAGGTGACGGCAAGGTCAGAATCGTGAAGTTCTCGCAATCGGTTCAGCCGGTTGCTCAGGTCGCACCGGCGGCTTCTGCGACCGAGGCGTCTGCATCTGCGCAACAACAGCCGGCTGCGCCCGCGCAGCCACAAGGGCATGCTGTTAAAGCGCCCATGGTCGGCACATTCTACCGGGCACCGAACCCGGGCGCATCGCCTTTTGTTGAAGTGGGGCAATCGGTAAAAGAAGGTGAGCCGCTTTGTATTATTGAAGCAATGAAGCTGCTGAATGAAATCGAAGCCGACAAGACCGGGGTGATTAAAGAAATCCTGGTTGAGAACGGTGAACCGGTTGAGTATGGTCAACCTTTATTTATTATTGGCTAATTCATGTTTGAAAAGATTCTGATTGCCAACCGGGGCGAAATTGCACTGCGGATTCAGCGTGCCTGCCGCGAGCTTGGCGTTAAAACCGTTGTGGTGCATTCCGAAGCCGATCGTGATGCCAAGTATGTGAAACTGGCCGACGAGTCCGTGTGTATTGGGCCCGCACCCGCGCGCGACAGTTACCTGAATATGCCGGCCTTGATTTCCGCTGCCGAAGTGACCGACGCCGAGGCAATTCATCCCGGCTACGGCTTTTTGGCTGAGAACGCAGATTTTGCCGAGCGTGTTGAAAAGAGCGGTTTTGTGTTTATCGGCCCTCGCCCTGAAAGCATTCGCCTGATGGGCGATAAGGTTAGTGCGAAGCGTGCCATGATTGCCGCCGGCGTTCCCGTGGTGCCAGGTTCTGAGGGCGCATTGCCGGAAGATCCGCAAACCATTATGCAAATGGCCCGCGATGTCGGTTATCCGGTCATTATTAAGGCTGCCGGCGGTGGCGGTGGCCGGGGCATGCGTGTGGTATACACGGAAGCAGCGCTGCTGAATGCTGTTGCCATGACACGTACTGAGGCGGGGTCGGCATTTAACAACCCCGAAGTCTACATGGAAAAGTTTCTCGAAAATCCGCGTCACGTCGAGATTCAGGTGTTGGCTGACGGCGGTCGCAATGCGGTGTGGCTTGGTGAACGCGATTGTTCCATGCAGCGCCGACACCAGAAAGTTATCGAAGAAGCGCCCGCGCCCCATATCCCGCGCAAGCTGATTGAGCGTATCGGCGAGCGGTGTGCGGAAGCGTGCCGCAAAATCAATTATCGAGGTGCCGGAACATTTGAATTTCTTTACGAAGACGGTGAATTTTTCTTTATTGAAATGAATACCCGTATTCAGGTTGAGCACACGGTAACCGAAATGGTGACGGGAATTGACCTGGTGGCGCAACAAATTCGTATTGCAGCCGGTGAGAAGTTCACCTTGCGTCAGAAAGATGTTCAGTTCCGTGGTCACGCCATTGAGTGCCGCATCAATGCGGAAGATCCATTCAAGTTCACACCCAGCCCAGGCAAAATCATCAACTGGCATCCGCCGGGTGGGATGGGTGTACGCATGGATTCACACGTATTCAGCGGCTACACGATTCCGCCGCATTACGATTCCATGATCGCCAAGCTCATTACTTATGGGGATACCCGTGAACAGGCCATTGCGCGCATGGATATTGCGTTGTCGGAAATGGTGGTTGAAGGGATTCAAACCAATATTCCGCTGCACCGCGAGCTGATGCAAGATGCGCGCTTTGTCGAGGGCGGTACAAGCATTCACTATCTTGAGCATAAGCTCTCGCAGCGACCTTAACGGGCCGGCCCATGCGCGAACTTGTGTTGTATTGCCGGGAGGAGCAGGCCGAGGCCTGGTCTGATGCGTTGCTTGATGCAGGCGTGCTGTCTGTTTCGGTGGAAGATGCCGAGCGCGACACTGACGCCGAGCAGGCACTTTTTGGTGAGCCTGGCACGGAGCCCGAGGTGCAAGCTTGGCGGAATAATCGGGTGGTTGCGTTATTGCCCGATGATCTTGAGCCGGGCGAGGCAGTGGCGGCATTGGCTGCGGCAACCGGCGAGACCATTCCCGACGCCGACTGGATCACCCGGGAAGTACCGGATGCCGATTGGGTTCGGGTAACCCAGTCGCAGTTTGGCCCCATTCACGTTGGCGAACGGATTGTTATTGTGCCCAGTTGGCATGTGAACGATCCATCGTTGAATTTGTCCGATAACGTGGTTGCCATCGAACTCGATCCCGGTCTGGCATTTGGTACGGGAAGTCATCCAACAACACATTTGTGTCTTGAATGGCTGGCGGTGCATTTGCAAGGGGAGCCTACTGTGCTCGATTATGGTTGTGGCTCCGGTATTCTGGCCATTGCCGCGCGCAAACTGGGGGCGGGTTCGGTTTATGCTATTGATATCGACGAGCAGGCAGTCAGTTCGACTGAGTACAACGCGCAGGTGAATCAGGTTGTGCTTAAGGCAGGGTTGCCCGACGATCTTCCCGAAGGCCGTTTTGACCTTGTTGTGGCAAACATCTTGTCGAATCCGCTGAAGGTTCTGGCACCCATGCTGGCAAATCGGGTTGCGCCCGGTGGTCGGTTGGTGTTGTCGGGTGTGCTTGAGCGGCAGGCCGACGATGTTGCGGCTGCTTATGCGCCGTGGTTGAAATTGTCGGTTTGGCAGTCAAGAGAAGGTTGGGTGTGTTTACACGGCCAACGTTAATGTAAAGGCAGTTATAGGTGGTTAGGCCCGGTTTATGGAGTTGAATACCCGTTGCCCTGAGTGCGGCACTGTGTTTCCAGCGAGTCTGGAACAGATGAAGTTGCGCAAGGGTTATATTCGTTGTGTTAACTGCGCCAACATTTTCGATGGTTTCGAATTTGTGGTGTCGACAGACACGCCGGACACATCACCCCGGCCAACGCCGCGTGAACCGATTCAGGCGTCGGATAGCGTCCCATTGCGTGCGAAGCCTGGGCTGCCCGCATCACGGCGCACCCCCCCGCGGGTTGATTTGCATACCCTAAATTTGCCCGATGACGCGCCCGACAGTGACACTGCGGGTGACGGCAATCCGGATAATGAGCCGGTATCCGTTTATATCGAACCGCGTGAAGACCGTGTTCGGCGGCCGGCGGGTGCCGAGTTCCTGACACATCGCCGGGAAGCGACAAGCTCCGGTTGGGGAGGCCTGATCGCATTGCTTGTTGTGTTGGCCTTATTGGTTGGGGCCGCATTATTGGTGTATGCCTATCGGGTACAAATCGCGTCATCCGCCCCCGCCGTGCGCCCATTGCTGGAGCGTGCCTGCGTTTCAATTGGCTGTACTGTGCCGTACCCTCAGCGTGTCGATCGTATTTCAATTATGGATTCTTCTTTGCAGGCGGGGGAGTCGGAAGCCGTTATGCAATTGAATGTTGTGATGCGTAACACCTTTGGCAAGGCGCAGCAGTGGCCGGTACTGATGCTCGATCTGGTTGATTTTTCGGGAGCGGTTGTGGCAACAAAAACCTACCGGCCAAGTGACTATCTGCCTGACGAGGCACGGGGTCAGCCATTTCAAGCGGGACAGGAAGTGCGTTTGAATATACCGGTTGAAGTGGATGACCTTAAAGTCAATGGTTATCAGTTGCGAAAAGTATTTCCAGATCAAGGAACAAAATGACAAAACCTATTGTTGTATGCGGCTCCGTTGCATTTGACACCATTGCGGTGTTCGAAGGGCATTTCAAAGATCATATCCTTCCCGATAGTATTCATTCTTTAAGCGTTTCGTTTTTTGTGCCGTCGATGCGCAAAGAGTATGGTGGGTGTGCGGGAAATATAGCGTACAACTTGCGTTTGCTGGGCGGGCATCCTTTACCCGTTGGAACGGTCGGTGTTGATGCCGATGATTACTTGCAATACATGCGCAAGCTGGGTATCGATACGCGTTACGTGCGGGTTATGCCCGACATGTTTACGCCCCAGTGTTTTATTACGACCGATCTCGACAACAACCAGATTGCTTCCTTTCACCCCGGTGCGATGTCATTCTCGGCTGACAACGACGTATCGGGTGTGGAGGCGGCATGGGGAATTGTGGCGCCCGATTCAAAAGAAGGGATGTTCGCTCATGCCCGACGTTTGAATGCCGGCGGAATTCCTTTTATTTTCGATTTGGGTCAGGCCATGCCGTTGTTCTCCGGTGAAGACCTGAATGAAATGTTGGGCCTTGCGCAGATCCTCACGGCTAACGAGTATGAGGCCGGCGTCATCGAACAACGCACTGGGCGCAGTCTGGTCGACTTGTCGTCACGCCTGCAGGCGGTGGTGGTTACTCGTGGTGCCGAGGGTGCGTCGTTGTACGTGCATGGCGAACATACACATATTGAACCTTTCCAGGTTGACGAGGTCGTTGATCCTACAGGGTGTGGCGATGCACATCGCGCGGGTCTTTTATATGGGCTAAGCGAAGGGTGGGATTTGCGTGAAGCGTGTTGTTTGGCGAACGTGATGGGGGCGATTAAAATTTCATCACGTGGTCCGCAAAATCATCAGCCGGACCGCCGCCAGATCGGTGCCATGCTGGAGCGTCACCATGGTATTAAATTGCCCGGTTAAACTGTGTATCTATCGGGATCTCAAAGGAGTGTTGTCATGACAGCAAGGATTCAGCGTAATAATTATCGACCAGGACGGTTTATCGCCGTGGTGGCGTTAGTCGGGGCAATGGGGGTTATTGCAGGGTGTGCGAATCCCTCGGCTTCCAGTTCGGTATACAACTACGATCAGGCGCAGCGTGAACAGATCGTGCGCTATGGTACCGTTGTGGCCGTACGCAATGTCGTTATCCAAAACGACAAATCCAGTGGGGCGGGCATGGTTGCCGGCGGTGCATTGGGCGGCGTGGCAGGTAATGCCATTGGTGGCGGCTCGGGTCGCGCTATTGCGACTGTCGGGGGCGCTATTTTGGGCGGCTTGCTGGGTAATACCGTAGAAAATCAGGTAAATAAAACACAAGGCCTGGAAATTGAAGTGCGCCTCGATAACGGTGAAACACGCGTTATTGCCCAGGCTGCCGACGTACCTATCAGTGCCGGGCAACGTGTGCGTGTTTTAAGTGGTAATGGCCCAACGCGCGTTGTACCGATGTAATTCCGCGTTCGGGGCCGGTTCGGCCCTTTGGTGAATACAGTAAATACAATATAAATTGGCCCGGCATTGATATGCCGGGCCAATTTTTTTCCTGTTGCGTAAGTTCCTAAACGCCGAACAAGGAAAAGGCCATGCTTTCAAGAACCATCATAATGACTTGCGCCAAAATCAACAGGACCAAGGGGGAAAAATCGATGCCGCCCAGGTTCGGTAAAACGCGTCGTATGGGGTCGAGCAACGGCGCAGTAAGCGTTTGCAGAACCGGCATGATAGGCGCCATGGGGTTCACCCACGACAAAATAACCTGAATGAGTGTGAGCCACAGTACAAGGTTAAAAGCCCATTTCAGCACGGTTAGAACGCTGGCGATGAGTGCACCGGCCAAGCCGTTCATTAGGGGGAGCGCACCGGTTAACACAAAGAATGTGAGTAACAGATAAATAAGCGCAATCAGCCATGCCGCCACAATACTTGGCCCGTCGATGCGACTGGAAGAAGGGATGACCCGTTTTAGCGGTACCACCAGCCAGTCGGTCATTTTTAGCAAAGCTTGCGAGTAGGGGTTGAACGGATGCAGACGGATTGCAAACATCCAGGCCCTGATTAACAGTGCAATACCGAAAAGGGTGAACAGGATGTTGATGATGAAATGCAGTATGTTGCCAAACATGGGTATCAGTCACCATCGAAGTTAAAGATGTCACATTGTCGCATGAGAGTCTGGCAGACTGAAGTAGAAACTAAAAAGACGATTTCAAGAAATAAAAAAAGCAGCCGTTTTGGTGACGGCTGCTTGAAAGTGAATGATGTTTAGTAAAAAACGTTACGGCCGATCTCCGGTGGGAAACGGCCAGCTTGCAGCGGGGTTTACGGTTTTGGTGGCTTCCTGAGCCTCTGCCGTTTGTGAAGCGTTTGCTGCTGTTTTGCTGGTTTTTACTTTTTTAGCGTTTTTTTTTGCCGGGGCTTTTTTTGCTACGGCCTTTTTGGCCGGAGCAGCTTTGCCGGCGACTTTCTTCGCGGGCGCTTTTTTAGCTGCGGTTGCTTTTTTTGCAGGCGCTTTCTTAGCCGCTGTTTTTTTTGCGGGTGCTTTTTTCGCGACTGCTTTCTTCGCCGGGGCTTTTTTCGCTGCCGTTTTCTTTACTGCCTTTTTAGCCGCGGTTGCTTTTTTTGCAGGCGCTTTCTTGGCCGCTGTTTTCTTTGCAGGTGCTTTTTTCGCTACTGCTTTTTTAGCTGCGGTTTTCTTTGCGGCGACTTTTTTGGCTGTTGCTTTTTTTACGGTTGCTTTTTTTGCAGGTGCTTTTTTAGCCGCCGTTTTCTTTACCGCTTTTTTAGCCGGCGACACTTTCTTTGCCGCGACTACTTTTTTTGCGGGTGCCGCTTTTGTCGATGCTGCTACTTTCTTTGCCGCTGTTGCTTTCTTGGCGGTTTTTGCTTTCTTGGTTGCTGCCTTCTTGGCTGTAGCCATAGTGTGCTCCTTGAGAATGAATCGTAGAAACGTCCACCCATTTGATATGGCCCCCACTAAAAGGGTGCGACCCATTTCAAATGGTACAAGCGTGCAAAGTGCACAGCACCCGGCACGCTATGAGTCTAACTTAAGGAACAGCAGTATCCAAGCATTATTCCCAGTTTAGTGCTCCACCTGTTTGATATTCGATCACACGTGTCTCAAAAAAGTTGCGTTCTTTCTTGAGATCGATCATTTCGGCCATCCAGGGGAAGGGGTTTTCTTCTTGTGCGAATAAAGGTTCGATGCCAATTTGTTGGCAACGACGATTGGCAATAAAGCGCAAATACGATTTGAACATACCGGCGTTCAAGCCCAGTACGCCGCGCGGCATGGTGTCTTCTGCGTAAGCGTATTCAAGCTCGACGGCTTGACGAAACAGGCCTTGGATTTCTTCGCGGAACTCGGATGTCCAAAGATGCGGGTTCTCGAGTTTGATGGTGTTGATGAGATCGATGCCGAAATTGCAATGCATGGATTCATCGCGAAGAATGTACATGTATTGTTCGGCAGCACCTGTCATTTTGTTTTGACGACCTAAAGCCAATATTTGCGTAAAGCCAACATAGAAGAACAAACCTTCCATGAGGCACGCAAACACAATGAGCGACTTCAGGAGTGTCTGGTCTGCTTCAGGTGTGCCGGTTTTGAAGTTGGGGTCGGCGATGGCATCGATGAAAGGAATCAGAAACTCATCTTTGGCCCGGATAGAAGGGACCTCGTTATAAGCGTTGAAGATTTCCGACTCATCGAGATCAAGGCTTTCAACAATATATTGATAAGCGTGGGTGTGAATCGCTTCTTCAAATGCCTGGCGCAATAGGAACTGACGACATTCAGGTGCCGTGATATGGCGGTAAGTGCCCAGTACGATATTGTTGGCGGCAAGCGAGTCGGCCGTAACGAAAAAGCCCAGGTTGCGCTTAACGATGCGGCGCTCGTCTTCGGTTAGCCCGTTTGGGTTCTTCCACAAGGCAATGTCGCGCGACATGTTGACTTCCTGCGGCATCCAGTGGTTGGCGCAGGTGGCCAGATATTTTTCCCAAGCCCATTTGTATTTGAAAGGTACCAATTGGTTAACGTCGGTTTGGCCGTTGATAATGCGTTTGTCGGCGGCACTGACGCGACTGGTTGATACCGGTGCGGCAACCGTTGCTGCGGGTTTGGCATGCGCTGTTGGTTCACTGGCTGCCGCGGGTGCCATGGCCGCGTTGTCGTAATGCGGTGCAGGCGCAGCGGTTGTGCCTTGTGCGGGTGCCGCAGGTTGACGCGCCGCCGGGCTTGCCGGCGTGGGCGTTGCTTGAGGTGTGTCGTCATCCCATGAAAGCATTGTCTTTTACCTTTTATCTGTTCGTGTATTAACCGGTTGGTTTGTTGGATTCAAGGCTAAAGCCTTATTGGCATGCCTCGCACTCTTCGAAACCATCGTCACCCGGTCGTAATGTGCATACCGTACCAACGACCTCGGCTTCCGGCAAGTTTGCCGTGGGTGCAAGGGCGGCCGGTTCAGTTGCCGCCGATGCCGCCGCAGAAGCGGAAGAGGATGCCCCTGAGGAATGGCTGGAAACCGCGTTCAGTTCACCACCACGACCGGTTGATTTTTCGGCATTGGTGGCACCGCTGGAGCGCAGGTAGTAAGTGGTTTTAAGGCCACGAATCCAGGCCAGCTTGTAGGTGGCGTCGAGTTTTTTACCTGATACACCAGCCATGAAAATATTTAAAGACTGTGCCTGGTCGATCCATTTCTGACGTCGTGCAGCGCACTCAACCACCCAGCTTGGGTCAATTTCAAAAGCCGTTGCATAAAGTTCGCGCAGGTCTTCAGGGATGCGGTCGATGCGGGCCAGGCTGCCGTCGAAATATTTCAGGTCGGACACCATGACTTCGTCCCACAGGCCGCGTGTTTTCAGGTCGCGCACCAAGGCGTCGTTCACGACAATAAACTCGCCTGACAGGTTCGACTTCACATACAGGTTGCGATAGTTGGGTTCGATGCAGGGTGACACACCAATAATGTTTGAGATGGTAGCGGTGGGGGCAACGGCAACGCAGTTGGAGTTGCGCATGCCGTGCTGTTGGATATGAGCGCGCAAGGAATCCCAATCGAGCGTGCTGCTTTCATCGACTTCAACATATCCGCCACGCTGTTCACGCAACATTTTCAGTGTGTCTTGGGGCAGGATGCCGCGATCCCACAACGAGCCGCGGAAGCTGGCGTACGGACCACGCTCGGCAGCGAGCTTGCTGGATGCCTGGTAAGCGTAATAGCACACGGCCTCCATTGAGCGATCGGAAAACTCGATGGCGTCGTTCGATGCAAAGGGCACGCGCATAACGTGCAGGCAGTCCTGGAAGCCCATAATGCCCAAGCCGACCGGGCGATGGCGTACGTTGGAGTTACGTGCTTTGGGTACGGCGTAGTAGTTGATGTCGATGACGTTGTCGAGCATGCGCATGGCCACGTTAATGGTGCGCTGGAGTTTGTCGTGGTCGAGCTCGTAAGCGCCGTCAGCACCTGGCTTCAAGTGGGCAGCCAGGTTAACCGACCCCAGGTTGCAGACTGCAATTTCCGATTCGTTGGTGTTCAATGTGATTTCAGTGCACAGGTTGGAGCTGTGAACGACACCGACGTGTTGCTGAGGCGAACGGATGTTGCAAGGGTCTTTGAAAGTGAGCCATGGGTGGCCGGTTTCAAACAGCATCGACAACATTTTGCGCCACAAGGTTGTCGCCGGAATGGTTTTGTGTAGCGGCAGCTCGCCACGGGCAGCTTTTTCTTCGTAGCCAATATAAGCAGCCTCGAACTCCTGGCCGTATTTGTCGTGCAGGTCGGGAACGTCGGAGGGCGAGAAGAGTGTCCAGTCGCCGTTTTCCATAACGCGTTTCATGAACAGGTCGGGAATCCAGTTCGCCGTGTTCATGTCGTGTGTACGGCGGCGCTCGTCGCCGGTGTTCTTGCGCAATTCCAGAAACTCTTCGATGTCCAGGTGCCACGTTTCCAGGTAGGCGCACACCGCGCCTTTGCGTTTGCCGCCCTGATTCACGGCAACGGCGGTGTCGTTCACTACTTTCAGGAACGGTACAACCCCCTGGCTTTCGCCGTTGGTGCCTTTGATATGGCTGCGCAAAGCACGTACAGGTGTCCAGTCGTTGCCCAGGCCGCCGGCATATTTGGCCAAAAGAGCGTTTTCCTTGATGGCGTCGTAGATGCCCACCAGGTCGTCGGACACGGTGGTGAGGTAGCACGAAGACAGTTGTGAGTGCAGTGTGCCCGAATTAAACAGGGTGGGGGTGGAGCTCATGAAGTCGAAAGACGACAGCACATTGTAGAACTCGATGGCGCGTGCTTCGCGGTCGATTTCGTTCAGTGCCAGGCCCATTGCCACACGCATGAAAAAGATCTGGGGCAGTTCGATGCGATGGCCGCGAACGTGCAGAAAGTAACGGTCGTACAGTGTTTGCAGGCCCAGATAGGTGAACTGGTTGTCGCGTTCGGCTTTCAGGGCGGCGGCAAGCTTGGGCAGGTCGAACTGGCCCAGTTTGTCGTCGAGCAAACCATTTTCAATACCGGTTTTAATGAATTTGGGCAGATACTCGGCATAGCGGGTTTCCATTTCTGCTTGAGAAACCTCTTCGCCCAGGACTTCAATACGGATCGTATGCAAGAGCAGGCGTGCGGTAACCTGGCTGTACGCCGGGTCGTTTTCAACCATGGAGCGAGCCGACAAAATAGCCGACTTATAAACCTCTTCGGCGGGGATGCCGTCGTAAAGGTTTTTAATGGTTTCGTTCAGGATGGCGTCGTTGTCGATTTGAATGGGCAGGTTGACACCGGCCGCTTCAATGGTCTCTTTCAGGCGTTCGATATCAAGAGGGCGTACGACGCCGTTGTCGGTAACGTTCAGGGCCGGTGTGTTGGGAGCGGCCTGCTCGGGTGCATTTCGGGCGCGTTCCTGGGCCCGCTTTTCACGGTACAGTACGTAGGCGCGGGCGACATCGTGTTCCCCAGAGCGCATCAGTGCCAGTTCAACCTGGTCCTGGATGTCTTCAATGTGGAAAGTACCGCCACCGGGCCGGTTGCGTATAAGCGCATTAACAACCTGTGAAGTGAGTTGTTCCACCAATTCACGAACGCGCGCCGAAGCTGCGCTTTGCCCGCCATTAACAGCCAGAAAAGCCTTGGTGACGGCTACGCTGATTTTATTGGGCTCGAAGGAAACGACTGCACCATTGCGTCGAATAACACTGAAATTCTGCCATGGGCTGTTTTGCTGGCCACTGGTTTTCCGTTCGGCGGCGGGCGCGCTGGGCGGAGTCTCAGGGTGGTGTTCTGATAGGGTTGTTTGCATGGATGGCTCCTGTAACCGCCGACGAAGGTGGCCGGCGAAAACGTGTGTCAGATAACGGTGGATCGTGAAAACGCGGAAAAAACGCGTTGAAAAGATAGAGTTTTTTTGCTTTCAGGTTTTTGTCATCAACCACTATATGTAGTGGTTTGAGATGTTTCAAGCACTAATTGTAGTGTTATGGGAAGGGCGAAGCAAGCAGGGTAAACAACTATATAAGGTTTATTTCAAAAAAGTCTTAGGGCAAGCGCGTGGGGGCTGTTGCAATTCCGTTGCAAATGCCTCAATGTATTGTCATGACGGTGTTTTTTATGCGCTTGGGTTGCCGGGCGTCATAATAGTCTGACAGTGCTTTATTACTTATTTGTATTGGATTAATTCGGCCATGTCTGGAATGAAAATTCGTTCGCTGCTCTTAAGCCCGATTGCGGCGCTGTTGGTAGTGGGTTGTGCCCCGATGCCCAAGCAGCCGGTGCATACGTCTGAAATAAAGTGTGAGCCGTCCGGTAATATCGACCTGGCAGGCAATTGGTTGGGTCAGCGCAATCAGGCAGGGGTAGCCGGCTCATTTCAGGTTTGGATGAATTTACACCCCGATGGGACCATGTCGTACGCCGAGCGCCTGCAACGCAAGGGTAAGCCGGCGCAGTCGTTGCGGGAAACCGGCTGTTGGCAACGCGACGCCTCTACCGGCGAATTGGTTCTGCGAACCTTGAAGTCGAATGGCGCGTGGGTCGAAGCCAATGACCCTATCTATGTGAATCGTTATCCTTACGCCTTGCAAGGGTCGGGCCAACTTAAGCTGAGGGAAGGGCAAAGCGCTTTCTTGTTAAAGCGCATGCCCAATGATTACCGTTTACCCTTTTAACGGTTTTCCAGCGTCGCGGCCAGCCGTTTTAAAACGGTTTCTCGCCCCAGCAGGCTTAATACAGCGTCAACTGCCGGGGTTTGTTTGCGACCCGTTACGGCTACCCGCAGCGGAATACCCAGTTTCGGCATTTTCAGGTTGTGTTGTTTCAACACCGTTTTAATCAGGTCTGATAACGCCGGTGTTGTCCATTCCGGCAGTGTTGCCGCCTGGCCGGCGAAATCGGCTAACACGGTTAACGCTTCCGGAGTCAGGTGTTCCTGCTTTAATTCTGCGTCGGCGGGAATATAGGGGCCACAAAACAACATGGCCTCTTCGGCTAATTGGTTCAAAGTTTCCGCGCGCTCTTTAAGTAATCCCATGACAGCTTCCAGATCAACTGCTTCGGGGTTGCCGTCGAGCTTTACGATGCGGGGCGCCACTTTCTCTGCCAGCCTTTGGTTGCTGCTTTCACGAATATAGTGTGCATTGACCCAATTGAGTTTCTTTGGATCCCATTGCGCTGCTGATTTACTGAGGTTGCGCGTATCAAACCATTCAATGAATTGCTCGCGCGAGAAAACCTCATCGTTACCGTGGCTCCAGCCCAGGCGCGCCAGATAATTCACCATCGCTTCGGGTAAATAGCCGTCGTCATCGTATTGCATGACGCTAACCGCCCCATGGCGTTTGGAGAGTTTTTCCCCGTCGGGACCGAGAATCATGGGCACGTGGCCGTACTGAGGCAGTGTGCCGCCCAGCGCCCGCAAAATATTAATCTGACGCGGGGTGTTGTTAATGTGGTCATCGCCGCGAATAACGTGGGTGATTTGCATATCCCAGTCGTCGACAACGACACAAAAATTGTATGTGGGCGTGCCATCGGCGCGTGCAATAACCAAGTCGTCCAGTTCGCTATTGTCAATACTGATGGGGCCTTTAACGAGGTCGTTCCAGCTTGTTGCTCCGTCCTGGGGGGTTTTGAAACGCACGACCGGTTTGCGGTCTTGCGGCACAGGGGGCAATGTTTTACCGGGTTCAGGTCGCCAGGTTCCGTCGTAACGGGGTTTTAAGCCGGCCAGACGTGCCTTTTCACGCATGGCGTTCACTTCTTCGGGGCTGCTGTAACAATAATACGCATGGCCTTCGTTCAGCATGCGTTCAATCACGTCTCGATACAGCTCCACCCGCTCCATTTGGTAGAAGGGGCCTTCATCGGGTTGCATTCCGAGCCAGTCCATCCCATTCAGAATGGCTTGAACCGCTTCGGGTGTTGAGCGTTCAATGTCGGTGTCTTCAATACGTAAGACGAACACACCATTGTGATGACGTGCGAAAGCCCATGAAAAAAGCGCTGTGCGAGCCCCGCCCAGATGCAGATAGCCGGTGGGAGAGGGGGCGAAACGGGTACGGATGGTTTGGGAGGTAGACGAGCTCATAGATTATGTTTAGGCTTTGCTTGGTGCACACTGTGCGCACGTGTATTCAGGAATAATGGGTCTATTTTAAAGTAAGCTTCCGTCGTCATGCTTCGTCATCGCCTTGCCGCCTTGTTTGATCCCGCTTCAGTGCTGGTTGTGGGGCCTGCCGCGCTTCCCATGAAAACAATTGCCTCGCTGGGGCGTTTGGCGCGGCATCAAACGCATGTTGTTTGGTCAGACTCGGCTCCTGCGCAGTGGCCGCAAGATCTGGCCGGCGTGCCGTCGGGGCGGCGTCTTGACCTGGCCGTTCTGGCCCTGCCATATCATGCGTTACCGAAAACATTGAATGCTTTGGAGCGATATCGCCCTCGTGCACTTATCGTGCTTTCTCCACCATCGCCTTCCGCCACGCCGGGGCAAGATTGTGCGGTTTGTGTTCAGTGGGCACGTGAACATGATTGTGTCATGTTGGGGCCCCGCACACTGGGCATCCAGCGGCCCCATCTTGGGTTGAATGCCAGCCTCTCTTCCGACTTGGCGTTGCCGGGGAAAGTGGCTTTGGTGTCGCAATCGGAGGCCATTGTCAGTGCTGTGCTCGATTGGGCGCGCGATGCAAATCTGGGGTTTTCCACAGTGGCATCCATGGGAGATGAAACCGATCTGACACTGGCCCGCCTGCTCGATTATCTGGCCACTGACTCCCGAACCGACAGTATTGCAGTTTATCTTGAACAGGTGCCTTCGCCGCGGGCGTTGTTCAGTGCGTTGCGTGCGGCGGCAGCGGTTAAGCCGGTGGTGGTGTTGAAAGCCGGCGGCGGATCACGCAACCCCAACTCGGAAAGCGATGCCGTATTCAATGCGTTGTTGCGGCGCGCCGGCGCGGTGCGCATCCCTTATTTTGTACAGTTGTTTTCAGCCATTAAGGTATTAAGAAGCCCTGTACGCCCCAAAGGCCGGCGCATTGCGGTTGTATCCAATGGCAGTGGGCCACCGCAGCTTGCACTCGATATTATGGGCGTTGCCGCGGCGGTACAACGGGCTGAGTTGTCGTTGCAAACTCAAAAGGCGTTGGCAGAATCGCTGGAAGATGCAGCACAGGTTGCCAATCCAGTGGTAACGCGTGTGGCACTTACACCGGAAACCATGAGAAAGGTTTTAACGTCCTTAACAACCGATGTGGGTGTCGACGGTATTCTGGTTTTGCTGGCACCCGACCAACGGGTGGATATGGCAGCCGTTGTTGCACAACTGGCCCATACTGCCGCCAGTGCGGCGAAACCCGTTATGGCATGCTTAATGGGCGAGGCCACCATGCGCCCTTTGCGGCACCGTCTCGATGAAGCCGGTATTCCTTCGTTTCGTACGCCGGAGGCTGCGATAAATGCCTTTGGTGTGCTGGCCACCTATCATTACAACCAGGTGTTGTCGCAACAAACGCTCCCTCCTGAGCCTTTGAATCAACCGCCCCAGGTCGATCAGGCTCGCCGATTGATCAAGGCCGTGTTGCAAGCGCAAAGAACCACGCTTGAGTTTGAGGAATGTGTTCAGCTGTTGGGCTGTTTCGACGTGCCGGTTGAATTGCTTTCGACTCACGACGATTTCCCCGGGTTAAGTCATGTTGACGATGTGCCCATGGCGATTCGTGTTGGGCATGACGCCCAGTACGGCCCGTTCATTAACTTTGGCTCCGGTGGTCGCACGGTTATATCGTCGCGCGACAGAGCGGTTGATTTACCTCCGCTTAATAGTTTTTTGGCCCGGCAAATTATCGAGCGCAGTGTGGTTTGGCGGCGCGCATTACGACATCAGATCAGTCCGGCAGCCCAGGCAAGCCTGGAGGACGCGCTTGAGCGCTTGTCCGACATGGTGTGCATGCTGCCCGAGATTCAACATATTCTTATTGATCCCCTGTGGGCCGGAAATACGCGCCTGTTTGCGCAGTCAGTGCACATTGACGTAGCGCCTTCGTGTTTGACGGCTTTGCCGGAGCAGTCGGGGTATGGCCATATGGCTATTCATCCTTACCCGCGTCAGTTGGTGCAGGAAAAGCAATTTGTCGATGGCCGGCCCTGGTTGATGCGCCCCATTCGGCCGGAAGATGCAGAGCCATTGCAACGTTTTGTGCGTGCACTTTCCGATGAGTCACGTTACATGCGCTTTGTTTCCATGTTGCGCGAACTGACGCCCAGCATGCTGGCGCGCTATTCCCGGATTGATTACGATCGGGAGTTGGCGTTAGTGGCGACGGTACAGTTGCCCAATCCTGAGCATCGGGGGCATCCGCAGGAGGAGATTATCGGCTTTGCGCATTATTTGCGGAACGCCGACGGCCGAGGTGCGGAATATGCTTTGGTGGTTGCCGACAATTGGCAGCGACATGGGTTGGGTAAAGAGCTGCTGCAAGGTTTGTTGCAAGTGGCTCGCGATCAGCGTCTTGACTACATTGAAGGGTTTGTACTGGCGGCGAACCGGCCCATGCTTGGGTTAATGACACGCATGGGCTTTCAGAACGATGTTGATGAGGACGACCCCACCTTGCGTCGTGTTTGGCTGTCGTTATAGTGCACGGTCGGGTTTGAAGCGCTTAGGTTTGGGCAAAATGGCGCGCGAAGAATTGGGCGATATCGCGAATTTCTTCCAGGCATACTGAATGAGGCATGCCATAGGTTTTCCATTCAACGTTGTAGCCCAGTTGTTGTAATTGCGTGCATGATGCTTTCGCGCGCTCAAGATCAATCACTGCGTCTTGTGTGCCGTGCGCCATAAAAATGGGCGTGGTTTGGTTGGCCTGATGGCGTTCCGTCTCGACCGTTTCGGCCAAAGGCAGGTAACCGGAGAGACATAGTAAGCCCGCCAGTTGTTCTTCCAGCCGCAAGCCCGTTTGCAGTGTCATGGCACAGCCCTGCGAGAACCCGGCCAGCATAATATTTCGGGTTGGGATGCCGCGCGCATTTTCGCGCGCAATCAACGCGCGGATGATTTGCTCTGATTGCCGAATGCCGGTTTCGTCTTCCCGACGGCCGATACTGCTGTCTTTAATGTCGTACCAGGCGCGCATTTGCATGCCTTGGTTAATGGTAACGGGTATAACGGGTGCATGCGGGAAGACAAATCGGATTTGTGGGCTGGGCGCCAAACCCAGTTCTGGCACGATGGGGGCGAAATCGTTACCGTCGGCGCCCAGGCCGTGTAGCCAAATTACCGCGTGTGTCGGACTCTTGCCGGTTTCAAGCTCAATTGAATCTAATTGTGTTGTGAATTCGTTCATGAGTACAGGTTTTTGTAGTTCAAATATATTTTGGTAGCTTTATAGCGCGTTAAGGGTTGGTTTGCTGCAGTGTTTTTAACTCTTGGTACAAAGCCCGATAATGCTTGCGTTTAGGGGCTTGGCCTGGTTGCAGGTTTTTGTTGGCTTCCTGTTCTTTTCGTCCTGCCCGAATCAGTGCTCGCAGGTGTTGTACATCTGCTTGAGGATATTCAGCAAGCAGTTCCGTAAGTGCGTGATCATCTTGTAGAAGCAGATCACGTTGGGCTTCCAATTGATGCATGGCCGCCGCTTCTTCGCGCGAGCCATTTTCCCAAACATCAAGTTGATGTCGAATGGCGTCGGCGTCGGCCTCGCGCATGAGCTTGCCGACATAGTGAATTTGTCGTCGTCGGCCTTCGCGACTATTGATACGCTGCGCCAGCCGAATCGAATCAAGCAGCTTTTCCGATAACGGTAACTGCTTCAGGCGGTCCGCGGAAAGGTCGACCAATTGTTTGCCCAGGTCTAACAATGCATGCATTTCGCGCTTGACCTGTGATTTGCTGGGGCCGTCGTATTCGCTTT
>Ga0207884_1000641_pt1 | contig 18697 bp, 15 predicted proteins | sample MalvirmetaMSP144_FD_184236 | JGI IMG/M metagenome (GOLD analysis project Ga0207884, IMG submission 184236) | Marine viral communities from the Deep Pacific Ocean - MSP-144 (SPAdes) | ecosystem: Environmental > Aquatic > Marine > Oceanic | place: Pacific Ocean | collected 2011-07-08 | reverse complement strand
CTTTAGAAGTAGCCAAATTCATATAATTGACCGATGCTATGAGCAAAAGGAAAATAGCAATAAACCTAAAAATGATAATGTAGCTTTTATCTCCTTTACTCGCTTCTAATCCTTTTTCTATACTCTTAGAACCGAAATGAATATTGTGTAACGGTTGAAAACTATAGTCGTAAACTTCATCTAATTTTTTACCCATGCGCTCACCAGCAAGCTTATTTACTTTTTCTGTGAAGCTGTTCAAATCAGTATTTGGAGCCAACACAAAGTAACTCGCTCCACTGAAACTACTCCAGTCCTTTTGATCTGGCTCCCACCACTCTTGATCTCCAATTAATGGAGAAATCAGCATATCAAATTGTAAGTGGGAATTCATAGGCGTGTTTTCCGCAATACCGGTAATTGTACATTCCCCTACATAGGCAATTGTCACTGTTTGGCCAACCACATCCGATTTACCAAAAAGCCTGTTCGCCATTCTTTCTGTTAACACAACAGAGTTAGGTTTGCTTAGTACCTGTGTTTTGTTGCCTTGAAGTAAATTAAAATCGAATACCCTCAAGAAATCTGAACCCACCATAAAGTAGTTGTCCTCTGCAAACCTTACCCCATCAACCTCAAAATCAATAAAGTTTCCAATCTTTTGAAGCGTAGTCGCATCTTCTACTTCTGGTAGTTCATCTACAAGCGTTTTGGCCAGTACAGGCTGGTTTTCACCATAAAATCGTTCTCCATCTAAGTGATGATAAGTCAATACTGTTCTAACAATACGATCCGATTTTGAATGAAATTTATCAAACGAGTTTTCGTCTTGAACATAGGTCAGTAGTAATGTAGCTCCAGTAATACCGATTGCTAAACCCAGAATATTGATAAAGGCATAGCCCTTGTTTCTAACTAGAGTACGAAAGGCTATTTTAAAATAGTTCTTGAGCATGGCGTATTGCTTTTGAGTTTATTCAGTTCTAAGAGAATGTATTGGGTTTGAGTTGACGGCTTTTACAGTTCTATAGCTTACCGTAAGCATAGAAACTAGAAAAGTGAAAAATCCGGCAAGCAGAAAAGAGCCTACTCCAATACCTACTCTATACTCAAAATTTTGGAGCCAATTGTTCATAATGTAATAGGCAATTGGCACAGCTATTATAAAAGAAAGTAGTATTTGTTTTGCGAATGAACTTGACAACAAAAGGAAAATTCCCCACTGGCTTGAGCCAAGTATTTTCCTGATTCCCAATTCCTTTATTCGTTTTTGGACTGTAAAAGAGGCCAAGCCAAAAAGGCCTAAACAGGCAATGAAAATACTCAAACTAGCGCCTACCTTGAAAATCACATTGGCTTCTCTTTCTGTTTCGTAAAAGGTTTCTAGTTGATTATCAAGAAAATGGTAATCCATTACAGTTCTAGTGTCGAATTTTGAATGGACTAAACCAGCGGCATCGACAATCGACTTAGGGTCTCCTGATATTTTCAATATAAAGTAATCAATAATCGCATTAGGATTGTTCCATGCACCAATTACTAAGGGAGATAGGCTCGTATGTAGCGACTGAAAATTGAAATCTTCAAGGACTCCAATAATTGTATAGTTTGCCGTATTATTTCCACTAATCTGTACTACAGTGCCTACTGGGTTCTCAAGGCCAAATTTTTTGGCTGCCGTTTCATTGATCACAACCTTTGTGCTGTCGCTTTGGTCATTCCCACTAAAAAATTCACCTGATTTCAACTTTATATTAAAGGTGGAGAGCATGTTGGGGTCAAAACTCATGTAATAGCTCTTTACAGAATCTCTCATCTCTCCCAACTGATCATTGGAATTCACTGTTACTTCGTTAATATTCTTCCATTCCCCTGGAATTCTAGAAGCTACAGCCACCTCATGTACGCCAGAAATTTGCTCCAACTCATAACGCATAGTTTTAAAAACAGGGCGAATTGAACCATTATTAATATCAATGACCAAAAGATTCTCTTTATCAAAACCCAAATCCTTTTCGCGAATAAAATTCATTTGGTCTGATACCACCAAAGTAGAAATTACGAATACGGTAGAAAGCACAAACTGAAACACTACTAATGCTTTTCTCAAATTGAAAGCGCTACCTGTTACATTTTCACCTTTCAGCACTAAAACAGGTTTAAATTTGGTCATAAAAAGTGCCGGATATATGCCCGATAGCAAACCAATGGCTAAAGTAATGCCCATCAATAATGGCAAATACTCCAAAAGTGTACTCCAGTTAAATTCAAATGTACGTCCTGTTAGTTCATTGAAAAACGGCATCGAAAGGTCAGTAATACCCACCGATATAACCAGTGCAAAAAAGGCAATCATGAACGATTCAATCAGAAACTGAGCAATGAGTTGTTGTCTGATTGCCCCTACTACTTTTCTAATTCCAATTTCCTTCGCCCTAAATACTGCCTTTGAGGTAGCTAAATTCATATAATTTACAGCTGCTATAACAATCAAGAAAATAGCGATGACTGTAAAAATGACACTGTAACTTTCTTCTCCTTTAAAGGCGGCTATATCTCCTTCAATATTGGCAGAATGAAAATGAATATCTTCTAAAGGTTGAAACATGAAACTGCTAGATGCCACTACTTCGCTCGACATATTGTCTTTAGCGATTTTGTTCGCCTTACTTGAAAAAGTACTTAGCTCCGTATTCTTTTTAAGCAGTAAATAGGAATTAGAAGAAAATCTAGACCATGAATCATAGAGGCTAGCGGTGTTTGTACCATTTAAGGTTTCTTGACCTAATAAAATATCTATTTCAAGATGGGAGTTCTGAGGGAGGTCTTTCATTACTCCTGTGATTTTGAAGTTGCCCAAATAGCTTGAGGCATATATAGTTTTGCCCATCACATCTTCCGTACCAAAGAACTTCAATGCTTGCGACTGCGTCACCACCATAGAAAACGGTTCATCTAAAGCCGTTTTCTCATTACCTTGAAGTAATTCAAAATCAAAAACAGAGAATATGGCAGAAGTGGTAATGAAGTAATTAGTTTCTGTAAAATTAACGTTGTTCACGTTAGCATTAAATTGGCTACTAAGCCTTGTCAAGGTAACTTCTTCCTCTACTTCTGGCAGTTGATCAACCAAGGTTCTTGCATATACGGCTGGTACCCGGCTAAAATATCGATCACCTTCAGCTCCACCTCCTTGGATAAAAACGGGGCGAACAATGCGTTCATAGTTGGTATGAAACTTATCGAAACTTCGTTCGCTATTGACATAAGTCAGCAACAATGTAGCACCCGTGATACCAATGGCCAAGCCAAGGATATTAATAAAAGCATAGCCTTTACTTCTCCAAAGGGTGCGTATGGCTATTTTGAAATAGTTCTTGAACATTTTTTGCTGTTTTGAAGTTTTTATTCGCTTTTCAAGGCGTTTATCGGGTTGGCTTTAGCGGCTTTAATGGCCTGTAAACCAACGGTAATCAGTACAATCACTAGAGAAATAACCAATGCGACCACAAAGGGCATTACTCCAATACTGGTAGTGTAAGCAAAATTTGAGAGCCATTCTTTGCCTGCCCCAAGTGCCAAAGGAATTGAAATACAAGCTGCAATAGCCAACACAACCAAAAACTCCTTGAGAATAATGAAGTTGATATTAGTGCCCGAAGCCCCCAACACTTTACGAATACCGATTTCTTTCAATTTGCGCTCAATTACGAAAGTGACCATTCCGAATAAGCCTAAAGCGGTAAGCACAATGCTGATAATAGAAAAGAAACTAATCGCCTTTAATAACCTGTTTTCATTGGCATAGAACCGCGCAAAGTCATCGTTCACAAAGCTGTAGGTAAATGGCTGATCTGGCTCAAATTCGGCCCATTTACTTTCTAAGAATGAAAGGGTTTCTGTAATATTTTCGGCCTTCATGTTTACCGATAGGTTCCATAAATTTCGGTTGGCAATTCTAAAAGCTACCGGACTTATTTTCTGATGAAGCTTTTGAAAGTGGAAGTCCTTCACCACTCCAATAATCTTCATTCCCCTGTTATTAGGGTTATAAAGCGTCACTTCATCTTCCATAGGGTTATCTAGCCCAAGTTGATTTACAAAGGCTTGATTTACAATAAGTGCACTTGAATCTGATGAAGATTGCATATCGAAATCCCTGCCGCTCACCAACTCCAAATCATAGGTTTTTATAAAGTCGAAGTCAACTCCAAAAATGGTGGTTACTGCACTCAAATCTGGATTGGTTTTGGACATCATAGGCCCAGAGTTATTTGTATAGCCATTCCCAAGTACATCTGTGCTTACCGATGAAGCCACAACGCCCGGGTAGGCATCAATTTCACTTTTAAACGACCTATAATTTCTATTTAAGTTTTTGGTCGAAACACTGAAAGTAATGACTTGGTCTTTGTTAAAACCTAAGTCCTTCTGATGTAAAAATTGGTTTTGTTTAAAGGCGATTACTGTAACAGCGATTAAAAACAGCGAAATCACAAATTGTACAAACATCAATGTTTTACGCGCCCTTCCTCCTTTCAAAGATTCACGTGCCGAAGCTTTTAGTGCCTGAGAAGGCTGGAAAGAGGATAATACCAAAGCTGGGTAAAGTCCTGAGAACAAGGCCGTAAAAAGTACAATTCCAAATAAAACAGGTAGTAGACCTTCATTCATTAAAGCGGCTGTGGTAAATTCCTTGCCAGTAAGCTGATTAAAAGACGATAAGCCTAAATCAATCAATAAAATGGAGAACACAGCGGAGATGATCGTAATCAGAATGGCTTCGCCTAAGAACTGACGGATCAGTTGCCCTCGGTGTGCGCCCATTACTTTCCTTACCCCAACCTCTAAAGAGCGTCTCGCTCCTTTTGCAGTCTGTAAATTGATGTAGTTGATACAGGCCACCAACAAAATAATAATGGCAATAAATAAGAGTGTTTGGATGGCCGAAGCACTTCCTGAAGAGAAAGACATAAACTGAATGTCTCCAGATTTTAAATACATATCTGTTACAGGAAGAAATTCATAACTAAAATCGCCATTAAAGCCAGGTGCCTTGGCCAATCTCTCATTCTTCAGAGTTCTAATTTCATCAATACTAGCGCCTGATGTAGTTTTTATATAAGTGTAAAGCGAATAGGCTAAGCCTTTTGTGGGTTGCGAACCATCAGGGAAAGTCATTTCCCAAGGAACAATCGCTCTGAATTTGATGTGTGAATTTTTAACGTCAGCTGCAATACCCCTCACTACCAATGATTTGTCGGTAGATGTCCCGCTCATGTTCACTGTTTTCCCAATGGCGTTAGAAGTACCAAACAGCGCAATGGCCGTGCTTTCAGTAATAACAATGGAAGACGGGTCGCTCAGTACTTGTGCTGCATTTCCTTCAATTAGAGGAAGGCCAAAAAACTCGAAGAAGTTGCTACTGGCATACCAATAATCGATACTGAGCTTCTTTGTTGAATTGTTTTCAGGATAAAAATCACTTCGGTTATTTCGAATTATAGCGGTTTCTTTTACTCCCGCATAATTATTCGACAAGTCCTTATAGTCACCCTCGGCTGAAAGTCCTACCTTTCTTGAATTCACTCCCGTTTGAATACCATATAGAAAATAGGTGTTCTCTTTCTCTGGAATGAAATCATCCATATTGTATTCATACTGTACGTAAAGCAATAGAAGCAAGCTGCATGAAATACCTAAAGTAAGGCCAATCAGGTTGGTGCCTGTTATCAGTTTATTTTTCCAAAGGTTCCGAATAGCGAGTTTGAAGTAATTCTTAATCATATAATGAGTTTTTGACAATGTCCTTGTGACCAATTTTGAACCAAAATCATAATAAACTGATTATCAAGTAATTAAACTAATCAATTCTAATTGCATCAACTCTAATTGTCCATCAATAAAACAGGAGTGCCCAAAATTGGGCACTTTTCAATACATTCATATTACTAAAAGTAAATGAATCAGCATATTGTAAGCTTGGTATAAATTTGGTGCTTTAGCGGTTATGAAAAATAAAGGTCGAATTCTAATTGTAGACGATGACAATTATGTGATGCTTTCCATCCGCATTTTATTGGAACAGCATTATGACGATGTTCGGGGCATTAACAATCCGCTTCAAATTGAAACGGCATTGGTCGAAAACAACTATGACCTTGTTATTCTAGATATGAATTTTAAGGCAGGCGAAAGCTCTGGAAATGACGGTTTATATTACCTCAATCAAGTTAAAACCATTTCACCAGAAACTTCTATTGTGCTCATTACGGCTTATGGCGAAATCAATTTGGCTGTAGAAGCCATAAAACTGGGCGCCTTCGATTTCATTACCAAGCCTTGGCAAAATGAAAAATTACTCAGTACCGTTTCAGCTGCTTTTCAACTCAACAAATCAAACCATAAGGTCAAGGAATTAAGCTCGAAGCAAAGCGTATTGAAAGCTATGCTCGATGCTCCTTTCACTGAAATCATTGGTGAGTCGGAAAAAATCAAACAGGTTTTTCAACAAATAGAAAAGGTAGCCCATACGGATGCAAATATTCTGATTACGGGTGAAAACGGAACTGGAAAGGAATTGGTCGCCAGAGCGATTCATAGGGCTTCCAACCGCTCTAAATCCATTTTTGTGAATGTTGATATGGGTGCTATTACAGAAACGCTTTTTGAAAGCGAACTCTTCGGGCATAAAAAAGGCGCCTTTACCGATGCTAAAACAGACCGAATTGGAAAGTTTGAAGCCGCCAATGAAGGCACTTTGTTTTTAGATGAAATCGGAAATTTGATCAAACCGCTTCAAGCCAAAATGTTGCGCGTCATCCAAGACCGGCAAATTGTGCCAGTTGGGTCAAATGATGCCAAAACAATTGATGTCCGTTTGATTTGCGCGACCAATGCTAACTTACCACAAATGGTCAATGAAGATGAGTTCAGACAAGATTTACTGTTTCGAATTAATACCATCGAAATACACCTTCCTCCCCTGCGCGAACGCAAAGAAGACATTGCCGTTTTAGCCGAGCATTTCATCAATTTGTATAAAACCAAATATGGAAAGAAAGGACTTTTCGTACCTGATTACGTCATTACCAAACTTGAAAAATACGATTGGCCAGGCAATATCAGGGAGCTTCAGCACAGCATTGAACGCGCGGTAATTATGAGTGATGGCAAGCAACTCCATGTTCAGGACTTCAACCTAAGTAGCCAAAACACCAGCGATAATGCGCAAATAGAAAGCTTTAATCTGGAGGAGTTAGAAAAATGGGCAATAGAAACCTGCATCAAAAAACACCAAGGAAACATTAGCAATGCGGCTGTAGAATTGGGACTGAGCCGTGGCGCCTTATACCGTAGAATGGAGAAATATGAACTCTAAACATTTCCAGTTCCAAATCATAGTAAGGCTTCTCCTCATCACGGTAGGTTTGGGCTTTTTGCTGTTCTACATTTTTGAGTACCTCAATTACATTCGATTATTCTTTATTGTCATTTTTATCCTATCAGCACTAATAGAGCTTTTTTATTACATCAATCGCTCCAACAGGGACACTAAAAACTTCCTTGAAGCCATTCTCCACAACGACTTCACTTTAAAGTATTCAGCTCATCATAAAGGTAAAAGCTTCGGTTTACTTTACGATAGTTTCAATCTAGTAAACCAAAAATTCATCGTGGCCTCACAGCGCGAAGCCAACGAATATCAGTATTTGTCGGTATTGGTTCAACAGCTCGAAATTGGTGTACTTTCCTTTGATGAAAAGAAAAGAATTCATTTGGCAAATAAAGCACTCAAGCAACTATTGGGCAAAGAAGAACTGATTACATTGAACAGCATAAAAAAAATTAGTTCAACACTTTATGATTCAATACTTCAACTTGAAAGTGGGCAAAGTGAATTACTGAAAGTGACTATTCATGGCAAGGAGTTTCAGCTTTCTATCAAGGCTTCTATTTTCAAATTGAGAGGAATAAAATTCACCTTGGTTTCCATTCACGACATCCATACCGAACTGGACAATAATGAAATGCTGGCTTGGCAAAAGCTGATTCGTGTGCTGACCCATGAGATCATGAATTCGGTGGCCCCTATTACTTCGCTGTCTGCAACGCTCAACCATATTGTAAGCCAATCGAGAGAGTCTGGAAATGAATTGAGCCAGGCCCAACTCCAATCCCTACAAGAAGGTCTAGATGCGATACAACACCGCAGTGGCGGACTGATGACCTTCACGGAAGCCTACAGAAGCTTAACCCGTGTGCCCCTGCCCCACATCAAGCCTGTTGAAGGTCAACTTTACTTTCAGCGCATTGCTTCGCTTTTTAAGCCTACGCTGGCCCAAAGTAATATTCAGTTCCATATGGAGTTGCCCAAAGAAGCATTCACCTTACACATTGACCCGGATTTGATGGAGCAAGCGCTGATTAATCTACTGAAGAATGCTAAAGAAGCCGTGGAAGCCGATACAGGGATCATCCGTCTAGTTGTAAAACGGTCAAGTCCGTTGGAGGAAAAGTCGGGTAGTTTTCAGATTTCCATTATGGATAATGGTGGAGGCATTCCTGAAGAAATTAAGGAAAACATTTTCATTCCTTTCTACACCACAAAATCCAGTGGCTCTGGGGTTGGTCTTAGTTTAGTCAAACAAATTGTGCAAGCCCATAAAGGGGAAATCGGCTTTAGTGTAGACGGAAGCAAAGGAACAACTGAGTTTAGGATTAAGCTGGCTGGGAGAGCTTTAAGCTAACTTCACAAAAACTTCCGTTTAGAACTAAAATAACGATGTTTATAAGTGATTTTTGATAAATTACATGGAATATTTTGCATAAAAGTGAAAGTTGACGAGCAAATAAATTATGAATAAAGAAAATAACATTCAACAGATACCTACTTCTGGACAAGTAGCACTTCCGTTCAACGAAGAACAATTTAAGGACTTCATTATAAGTTTATTAGGTAAACCCCAGACTATAACCAAACACCTACGTGGTAGTTTTGAAATAAATAAGGACAATTTAGTTACACTCTTTGAAATTGTAAATCAAAGAATATATCAACAGAATGACTCTAAATTAATACAATTTAGAGCGACTATTTATTACAATGACAATACAACGGTTACATTAAATGGATTTGACCATTTAGTACATTTTAATGAGAAACTTCCTTTAGTTTCCACGGCTGTTCATCTCACTTGGCAATATTTAGTAAAGTTTCGAGACAAAGACACATTCGAGAAACAAGAGATATCAGTCTCATTTATTTCCGAAACTGACGGGCCGATACCAATCTTTGATGATGAAGCTTATCATAGATTTCATGACAATAACATAAATTTTAGAATATCTCATACAGCAAGAACTTGGGGTGCTGATATTGAATCTTTATTGACGAAGCACCTTAAAACTATTGTTAAAAAAGATTCGAAATTTTCTTCATTTTTTAGGTACAATAGTGAAAATGTACAGCATACAGTTTCGGCAATTTTGATTGCAATAACATTAGCCGTCTCCTTATATAATACACTATCTATAAAAAGCACAAATGCTCATTATGATGATTCCGTTTTCTGGATTCATCACTATGGGAGTTACATTTTCTTATTCTTGGGTATTATTGTTTTACTGAAAGTAACAGTAGTAATGCTTGAAGAATTTCAATTTTATGGCACACCGAGCTTTATTCTATTGACTCCAGAATCTGAAAAAAATAAAATAAAGAAGTTATCAAGCTATAAGAAAAAATGGATAAGATATATTGGAACTATTATATTAAGCATAATACTAAGCATTATTGCTAACTATTCATACCATTATCTCTCAGGAAATTAATACAGTTATCAACCGAGTAAAAGATTCGGAATGAATTACGGAATACCGCTATCAAATACTTATGCTGAAGCTTAAACATAAGTATTTCTACATAGCGTACTTATTCTTACTCAGAGGGTAATAGAGTTTTAACGAGACATGAAATCAAAAAGTAAGAAAATGAGAATGATGAGCCTTGATCAATTAAAAGATAGAGATATGGGTAAAATTGGAACTCCAGAACGGGATAAGTATGAGTCTGATTTAAAACCTAAAACAGAAGCTCGTAAAGGATGGAAGAAAGCTTTTAAAGAAATGCACGACCGCCAAGAGGATCAGCTTTTGATGAATGATGTTTTCGAGGATGAAGCTTTGTCATATGAGAGCCCCCCTTTTAACCCAAAAAGCATAATGAGTATAACAAAGGCAAAAATCACAAAAAGAAAAGGATCAAATAGAACAGAGTCCCAAATGTTTTACGAAAGTTTACCACTTTCCAATACTCTAATTTCCACATACTAACTGTTTTGACGAGCGAAACAGCGTGGATTCTAACGATACTCGTATCCTATTTGATTGTTGGATACTTTATCTCTAAGTACGTTTCAAAGTTAATTTTGAATAAAAATAGAGTATTAAAGTTACTTATCCTCTCGTTAATCTATGCCATCTTTTTTGGAGTGGGAATAGCTGGGAATGATGGGGAGCCTGGGTTTGGATTTCCTGCCCCTAATGGAATCGCAATCTATTTAATGGCTTCCATAGGCTTTATGGATGGAGTTTTAACTGGGCTGAAAATATTATGTGCTTGGTGGGTTGCCATTTTTATAAGTATGTTAATCAAGTCGAACCTAAGGCTCAGAAAACATCAACCACACAACTCTTTGTAGTGTATCAATATTCAAAAACTCTGTAACGTATTAGAGTCCTTCCTATACCAAAACACCCTTAACCAATAATTTTCATCATTACCAGCCTTCATTTTATAAGCTATTGATTAGTTTAGCAGCCTGAAAAGAATCCCATGAAGTCAAACGTTAATCGTATCATCGCTATTCTCGCCATTATCATCGTTAATATAGGCTGCGATCAAGTCACCAAAGAAATGGCACGCGAGCAAATTGAATATAACGAGCGCATTGAAGTGATCGGTGATACCCTTATTCTTACCAAAGTTGAAAACTCTGGCGCTTTCTTAGGCATGGGCTCCGACTTGTCTCCTATTTTCAAAAACATTCTATTACTTGGATTACCAGGTTTGGTGATGGTAGGCCTTTTTGTCTTCCTTCTTATAAAAAAAGACCTCACCAAATTGGCGATTGTAGGTCTATCATTTATTGTTGGTGGTGGAATTGGCAATTTATATGACCGCATTCTTTATGGTTCTGTAACCGATATGGTGCACATAGATTTAGGTGGAGTCTTTAGAACAGGCATTTTTAATGCTGCCGATGTATCGGTAATGATTGGTACAGGTTTAATTCTGTTAGAGCAATTCTTAACAAAAAAAGACCAAGAAAAAGTAAAAGAAGCCCGTTAATTTAAAACACCAACCATAACAACAAGGCCACAATTAAAAGGAAAGCTACCCAGCTTAAGGCCTTTGACTGCCTAGGGAATTCATAAGCCCAGATAGGGCAAACTTTTGCTGCTGCATCTATTTCCATGGCGCATGAAGGACATTCTTTTTTCATTTCAGCAATTTATGAAAATATAAAAGCGCAAAAGCGTATCACTTTTCTATTTATACCTGAAATACAAGTAGTTTTGCACCATGCAAACTGCCCACAAAAACCAAGAGGAAATCCTCGCCAAGCTTCGAATAGAAAAACTCAACCCAATGCAAGAAGCGGCCCAAGAAGCCATTCACCAGCATTCAAACGTAGTCTTACTATCCCCTACGGGCACAGGAAAAACCTTGGCCTTTTTGCTTCCTATTATTCAATCACTAGATGTGAACTGCGCTGAAGTACAAGCTTTAATCTTGGTGCCCTCAAGAGAACTGGCCATTCAGATTGAACAGGTGATTAGAGAGATGGGAACGGGCTTTAAAGCCAATGCCGTGTATGGCGGGCGCCCAGCATCAAAAGACAGAATGGAATTGAAGCACAGACCTGCAATCCTTGTTGGTACTCCTGGCCGTGTAGCAGACCATTTAAGGCGTGACGCTTTCCCTGTAAAAGACATACAAACTTTGGTGTTAGATGAATTCGATAAGTCTTTAGAAGTGGGTTTTGAACTAGAAATGATGGAGATCATCGCTTTGCTTAGCCATGTGCAAAAGAAGATTTTGACTTCGGCCACCAACGAAACCGAAATACCGGGCTTTGTAAAACTCAAGTCGCCTCAAATTCTCGATTTTTCAGATAAAGGTGACTCATCGCTTGAAATCCAACTAGTGCTTTCTCCCGATAGAGACAAGCTGGAAACGCTCGTTGATACCCTCAATCGACTTGGAGACCAACCGGGCATTGTGTTCTGCAACTTTAAAGATTCCATCGAACGAATTAGTCAATACCTTTTCGATCATGAAATTAACCATGGTGTATTTTATGGTGGAATGGAACAAATAGACCGTGAAAGAGCACTTATTCAGTTCCGAAATGGCACTTATCAGTTGCTATTGGCAACAGATTTGGCTGCTAGGGGAATTGATATTCCAGAATTGAAATTCATCATCCATTACCACTTGCCTAACTCTGGTCCAGAATTTACCCACAGAAACGGTAGAACCGCCAGAATGAACTCAGAAGGTACGGCTTACGTGCTACAATGGGAAAAAGAAGAATTGCCTGATTTCATTTCCGACCTTAAACCTAAAAGCGGCAGGGTTCGCGATGTACTGGAAGGAATTACAGCACCAAAACCACTCATGAAAACCCTTTTCATTTCGGGCGGAAGAAAGGACAAGATTTCGAAGGGCGATATTGCTGGGCTCTTCTTTAAACAAGGGCAGTTGGAGAAAGATCAGCTGGGTATGATAGAAATTAAAAACGACTGTGCTTTTGTGGCAGTAGCTGCCATAGAAGCCAAACGCCTGATCAAAAGCTTGAACAACACCAAACTGAAGAATAAAAAGGTAAGAATAACGGAAATTTAGATAATAGCTGTCCCCTACTTTCATCCTTAATCGTCAAATCGATAAAACATGAAAAAGTTAAGTCTATCTCTCCTATTCGTTTTTATCTGTTTTAGCAGCTTTGGTCAAGACACCTTAAAACTTGGTGATAACAAATCTCCCAAAGCTACTTTGGCCGATATAGCTTGGCTAAGTGGCCATTGGCGTGGCGAAGCGTTTGGAGGCATTATAGAAGAAATTTGGTCTCCTCCTTTGGGCGATTCTATGATGGGCTCTTTCAAGCTAGTTTCTGAAGGTAAAACCGCCTTTTACGAAATCTGTCAATTGGTTGAAGAAAATGGGAGCCTTTCTTTTAGGTTGAAACATTTCAATGGTGATCTCACAGGTTGGGAAGAAAAAAATGAACGAGAAGAGTTCCCGCTGGTAAAAGTAGAAAAAGATGCAGTTTATTTTAATGACTTCACTATCAAGCGAATTTCAGAAAATGAAATTCATATGTATGTGGTCATCAGCGATGAAGGAGAGCCAGAAGAGGTTGAGTTCAAGTATTTTAGATTCAAAATGAAATAAGTCTAGGTTTGCCTTTGAGGTTTTATAGTTGATCATTTTAAGTCTGTAGATAGCCAAGCGTTAGGCGATCTTTAAAACTTAAAGTCGGGTAGAAGTTCATTTTTACCTACTTTAGAAGAATTACGAACTATCTTGACCTCCATGAACAACCTCGAATACTGGCCAATATTTATCATTATGTCCATTGCATGGTTAGTACCCCTGGTACTTTCCAGACTAGAAATATCTAAAGTACCTTCTGTTATAGTCGAAATTTTAATGGGTGTTTTGGTTGGTCCTTTTGTTCTAGGTTGGATCGAAGAAACACCTATTACTAGCTTTCTAGCTCAAACAGGCTTTCTATTTCTTATTTTTTTAGCAGGAATGGAAATCGATGTCAACAAAATCATTTCTTCCTTCCCTCGAGGAAAAATCAAATCAGTAGACTTATTAAGCAATTCTCTACTGGTGGCCTTGTTTATTTACTTTGGTTCACTTCTGTTATCACTCCCCTTTGCTTGGTTAATGGGGCAGTTTATTGAGGTAGACTTAATGTTCTACACCTTCCTACTTCCCACAGTAGCCCTTAGTATTACAGTTCCTATTCTTAAAGCAGAGGGCGAGTTTAAAAGAAAGTTCGGGCAGATTTTGTTAATGGAAGGCGCTATTGCTACTGTAATGAGCATAATACTTATTTCTGTTTATTCTGGGATTCTAAAAAAGGGATTTCAAGTAGAGCTTCTTCTTTTTGCAGTGATTTTCATTGTGTTCATAGTGGTCTATTGGCTAGGAAAGCGATTGATGAAGGTGCGAAGTTTTCAACAGTTACTTTATAGACTCGAACATGCCGCGAGCCAAATTAGAGTAAGAGGCGCTGTAGCATTGTTGTTTTTCTTTGTGGTTATTGCTCACTTAATTGGTACAGAACTAGCCATGGGGGCATTTTTTGCGGGAACGCTACTGAGCCTATTTGTGGTTAAAGAAAGGTCGGCATTGCTCTTTAAACTAGATGGTATGAGTTACGGTTTCTTCATCCCCATCTTCTTTATCATGGTTGGTGTGAACTTAGACATTTCAGCCCTAACACAGTTTCAAGAGTCAATACCTTTCATTTTATTACTTATTGCTGGCGTATTCATTACTCAGCTTATTCCTTCCTTTATTTTAATTAAGGTATTTGGTTTTCGAAAAGCATTGGCCGGAGGTATTCTGCTTACCGCTCGTATGGGACTAATGATTGCAGCGGCACAAATTGGTTTATCGCTAGGTGTAATTAGTACAGCCGATAATGCTGGAATTGTAACGGTTGCAATCCTCATCAGTCTTATTTCCCCCTTGTTATACAAGATGTTCAACAATATTAAAGAACAGCATCATAACATCTATATTCTTGGAGGTAGTAAGGCCAGCCTGTATTTAGCTGAACGACTTAAAATGCATGATATGTCGTTCATTACTATACTTCAGAAGAGAGATATATTGCCCGAGTTTGATAGAAAGAGCTTGAGTTATAAGCATGTGGAATGTTTAAATGTAGAGGTAATAAGTAAAATTAAATTGCGGACAGCCGATTTAGTAATTGTTCTTACAGAATCGAATAACCTGAACAATGAACTAACCCATTACATTAAAAACGATTTACAACACAGCAAAATCATTACAAGAAAACAGTCTGCAACTCATGATTTAATAGACCCTCATGGTGAAATTAAATTTGTAGATCATGATGAAATTTTGGCCAACCATATTGAAAATATGATTGCCAGTCCCGATTCAGTGGCTTCACTTTCACAAAGCTTTGGGGGTTATCGTTTAGAAGAAATTATGATTAGCCGAACTGATATCAATAGAAAATTGGTAAAGGAAGTGCCTTTCCCTCCTTCTGGCTCATTGGTTATTCAAAAAAGAGATGGGGAAGTTTTCATCCCTCATGGAAATACACATTTACTTTTGGGTGATATCATGACTGTAATTGGTAGCCACGCTGCCTTGGCTGAGTTTAGGAGCATATTAGAAAAATAGCACTCCTGTAAAGAAGTGCTATTCAATATTATTGTAAGGCTAAAGAAGTATTTTCTATTTCTCAGAAGCGTATTTCTTCTTTACTAGTTTAGGAAAATGCTCTTTAAGTTTATTCACCTTGGGTACTGCTATATTGATAATGTAGGGGTTGCCTGGGTTTAACTCATAATAATTCTGGTGGTAATCTTCGGCCAGCCAAAACTTAGTATACTCAGTTACTTTAGTAGCAATGGTCTTATTGTATTTTCCAGATTTATTCAGTTTAGAAATATACTCGGTTACGAGTTTTTTCTGGTTTTCATCATGATAAAATACTTCAGTCCGATATTGAGCCCCTACATCTGGACCTTGTCTGTTCACTTCAGTTGGGTCATGGGTATAAAAGAAAATCTCTAGTAATTGCTGATAAGTAATTATTTCTGGGTCGTAATAGATTTGAATGGCTTCGGCATGGGTAGTTCGGCCATAGCTCACATCTTCGTAACTTGGATTGTTCTCCTTACCACCGGTGTAGCCCGAGACTACATTTTTAACACCATTTACTCTTTCGAAAACTGCCTCTGTACACCAGAAACAACCTCCTGCAAAAGTGGCTATTTCATTTCCTTTTTCAAGTTCTGCCGACAGGTTAACTAGCTCTGTAGCGCCTGTTCCAACGCAAGAGGAAACTCCAAAATTGAGGATTATACTAGTAATAATTGAATAAGCTATATGCATTTGACTTTTATTTTATCTACCGTCCTAACGTCCTCAATAACCATTAGTTTTTACACTATGTCATCCAGAATACTCTTAAGGTCAGCTGGTGAGTAATTAATTGATTTTAGCGTTTTATTGTCTGCTTTTCTATAAACTAAGAAATGCCCATCTGATTTTTCAATGTAGCTTTCCGTACCGTCTTTGTCCATGTAATGCTTCTGGGTGGCTTCTGCCTCCTCCATTGTTTTGCAAGTTTTGCTCATGTTAGAACGCTGAACTTCGTCAAACAAAGTTTTAAAGCTATTGGCCATTCCAAACTCCAAAATCGCTCCTGATAGTACATACTGGATATCACACAAGGCATCAGCTACTTCAACCAAGTCGTTGGCTTGAATGGCTTCTTCTAGCTCTTTCAGTTCTTCGGCAATAAGCGAAACCCTAAGCTTACATCTATCAGCAGATGGAATTTGAGGTGTTTCTAAAATTGGGTGTTTAAATGTTTTGTGGAATTCAGCAACTGAATTGAGTGATTGTGGTTCTTTCATGATATAAATAAAAAGGCCTGTTAATACAGGCCAATGTTAAATAATTATTCGCGCTTGATAAACTAGTTATTGTCTTTTTTAAACTTTGGCGGTGCTCCTCCTTCAGGAACAAAAATTAAAGCTGCTGAATTTAAGCAATAGCGCAAGCCAGTTGGGGCTGGACCATCTTCGAATACATGGCCTAAATGAGACCCACTTTTACTGTCTACAACCTCCCATCTTACCATTCCTTCACTTGTATCTTTTACCAACTTAATGGCATCATCAGAAATTGGTTTCCAAAAACTTGGCCATCCTGATTTCGAATCGTACTTAGTTTCTGAGCTAAAGATTGGCTGTAAACTGGCCGCAGAATAGTAAGTTCCTTTTTCATAAAACTTATTGTATTTTCCAGAAAACATGGTTTCTGTTGCCTGCTCTCTTAATACCGCATACTGCAAAGGGCTTAGCCTTTCCTTCCATTCTTTTTCCGACAACTGAATTTCATATTTAGGTTTGTCTTGCTCAATATTTATATCAGACGGATGATCTTCTTGGCTTTTCAAAGTGATTACACTCGCCACAAGCAAAATAACCAAACCACTAAATAACATTATTCTGGTTTTCATATCCTCGTTCTTTTTTTGTCCAACCTAATAAACGTAATAAAGGTTTGAACGGATTGGTCTAAATTATATGAAAGGTCTACCAAGCGATACTTTGACTAAAGAAACCCATACTTTGGTGTTCTCCATCCTCTTTTATGGGGTAGAAAAAGATATTTGGAAGTTTTACTTTTTTCCATGGTGCTAAAACACCTAGCGCTTTCTTCGAGCGTTGATCGGCCTTTAGCTGGTTACTGGCATGCATTGGTTTTGAGTTGTCATAAAGCATAATGGAAACACCATCTGGCTTTAAACACCTTTTCAACTCTTCATACGCCAGTCCTTGAACTTCTTTGTTATAATTGTTGATGTAATCAAATGAGAACAAGGCTTCAACTGAATCATCATCAAAAGGCAAATGATCAACATCGCCCAAGACTAAAATTGTTTCGCTCGGCAATTCATTTTTCATTGCCAAAAGTCTTGGTAATGAAAAGTCCATATGGAAGTAGTACTTAAAGCTTCTTCCGTAAGTAAGATTATGGATTGAGTCAACATCGTGGGTAACAACACTCATAAAATACTCTCCACCCTTCGGCAGCAATCTGGCCAACTGGGTGATTTTCTCTTCACTTATTGGGTTGCTTTTAAGTTCTTTTGACGGTTTTTGGATAGTGTTGCCTTCTCCAAATCCATATGTTTTATAAAACTGGTCGATCTCTTCTTTGGAGACTCTTCTTAAGTGATTGGCGGTTCTGTTTTTAGCTACAATGGCAGTTTGCCGTTGTAAATAGCTAATATTATCAATTATAGGATATACGTAGGTTTGATTTGCCGTAACTAAAGCTGCAGATATTTCGATATTTACTGGAGCTCCTGGGTAAAAAAATAGATCTCCTTGTTCGATTTGAGCATTAAGGGATACCAGCTCTTTTTCTTTCATTTGCCTTAAAGGCTTCTTTGTAAATGGACAAACCATTAATCCTTCCATATCTATTCTTTCTTTCACCGCACTTGAATTTAATACACTAACGTATGCAAATGCCCTACCAGATCATTCAAATTAGTCCTTTAAACATTTTAGTAAAAAAAAATTCCCTATTTGGGAATTTTGTTCAATAAAATACCTTGATAATAGCGTATAGGGTTTAATACTAAAAGGAGATTTTTAAGCTTTACCTTCTTGTTCAACCTTAATATGCTTATGTCCAGCTAAAAGAATGCTTGAATAAAAAAGCTCTTTGCCAACAGTGCTCACATCGTTAACATACTTGATAATACGTTCAGATTTTTCTTGAGACTCTTGCAATTTGCCTTCAGCATACTTCAATAATTTTCCTCGTATTTCTTTAGTCTTTGTCATTGTACTACTTTTTGCGAATTCTATATCTGTTTAAGCGATTATCCCATCAATTTGTTTCAAAAAC
>Ga0207884_1000636_pt1 | contig 18781 bp, 15 predicted proteins | sample MalvirmetaMSP144_FD_184236 | JGI IMG/M metagenome (GOLD analysis project Ga0207884, IMG submission 184236) | Marine viral communities from the Deep Pacific Ocean - MSP-144 (SPAdes) | ecosystem: Environmental > Aquatic > Marine > Oceanic | place: Pacific Ocean | collected 2011-07-08 | reverse complement strand
CCGAGCCGAGGCGGCGCATCCGGAACGCGAGGCGCCCTGGGACCTGCTCTCATTTCGCAAGGAACAGGGTTTGGCCTCACAGCTGTTCGTGATCGCCTACCACCCCGGCGCCCCAACCCAGCCCGAGTTTGAAAGCCCGCTCTACGACCCTGCGGGGCCGGGCGCCGGTCCAGCTGTGCTGTCCCGGGTCTGGCTTCCCGAGGCTGATCCGGAGGCGGCGCAGGCGGTGCTCGCAGCCTTGGACGCCAAGCCCCTCGGCCCGGTGTCGTCTCGCCTGCCCCCCTATGAAGGCATGGCGTTCGATCTGGGCCCAACCCAACTGGTGCTCTCCGAGCCCTGGGGTTCACCGCTCGCCCTGCGGCTGGACATTGAGGCCGACAGCGAAGAGCCGCGTATGCTCACGCCCCTCCCCGAGGTGATGCTGACGTTCAATGACGCGCCCAGCGCCACCGCACAGGCGCGCGGCGGAGCCTGACGTCCGCCTCAGGTGCGGGTGGCGAACTCCGCATCGCCGGTGGCGGCCACCTGGGCGTCGTCGAACGAGGCGTGGGCCGAGGTGTAGAGCCGGGAATAGAGCCCCTGGTTGGCCATCAGGACATCGTGGGGGCCCTGCTCCAGGATATGCCCCTGCTGCAGGACGATGATCTTGTCGGCGTCGCGGATGGTGGCCAGCCGGTGGGCGATGACGATGCAGGTTCGCCCGGCGAACAGCACCTTCAGCGCCTTCTGGATCGCCTGTTCGGTGAAGGAGTCGATATTGGCCGTGGCCTCGTCGAGGATCAGGATCTGCGGATCGGCCACCAGGGCCCGGGCGAAGGACAGCAGCTGTCGCTGGCCCAGCGACAGGTTGCGGCCCCGCTGGCCGAGCTGGGTGTCATAGCCCTCCGGCAGGCGCGTGATGAAGTCGTGGGCCGAGACCGACTTGGCCGCGGAGATCACGTCGTCGCGCGTCGCGCCTTCGGTGTTGTAGCGGATGTTCTCCTCGATCGTGCCGCTGAACAGGAAGGGCTCCTGCAGCACCATGCCGATGTTGCGGCCGAGCGAGTCCAGCGTCACGTCACGCACGTCGCGGCCGCCGATCAGCACCTGGCCCTGGTCCACCTCATAGAAGCGGTGGGCCAGCGCGATGATGCTGGTCTTGCCCGAGCCGGTGGGGCCGACCAGGGCGACCACCTGACGGGGCTGCACCTCGAAGCTCACATCGTGCAGGACAGGCCGGGCCGGGTCATAGCCGAAGGTGACATTGCGGAACTCCACCGTCGGCTCGAAGTTGGCCAGGGGTTCGGCGTCCGGCTTGTCGACGATGGTCACCGGCACATCGAGCACCTCGAAGATGCGATGGCCTGCGGCCATGGCCCGCTGCATGATGGTGTACTGCATCGACAACATGCGCACCGGATCAAAGAAGCGCTGCACATAGAAGATGAAGGCGACCATGACGCCGACGTCCAGGCGGCCACCCAGGACGGCGTTGCCCCCGACCACGATGACGATGCCCATGGCCAGCCCCGTCAGAACGTCCACGGTCGGGACCATCACCTGGGTCATGGCCGCCGAGTTGTTCTGGGCGGCCATGTTCTCGCGGGCCTTCTCCGAATAGAGCTCGAAGTTCATCGCCTCGCGGCGGCTCTCCTGGACGGTGCGGACGCCCTGGATGTTTTCGGCGAGCGCGCTGTTGGCGGTGGATGATGCGTCGCGGGCCTCCCGGAACGTCTTCTTGGAGAAGGGCAGCCAGATGGCCCGGACCACGATCAGGGCCGGGATGACCGTCAGGGTCAGTAGGCCCAGCTGCAGGTCCATGCTGAGCAGGGCGACCGTGATGCCGATCAGGAGCGCGATATCGCCCACAGCGCCTGTGGTGCTCTCCAGGAACTCCTGCAGGGCGTTCACGTCGCCTTGCAGCCTGGCCATGATCCGGCCCACATGGGTCTTGTCCATGAAGGACAGGGACACGTCCTGGAAGTGGCTGAACATGGAGCGGCGGACGTCGAAGATCACCCGCTGGGCCAGCCGCGAGCTCATCCACTGTTCCAGGAAGAAGGCGGCGGCGTTGAGGATGACCACGCCCACGAAGATGGCGATGATCTGGTCCAGACGCGCATTGTCGCCGCCGCCGACCGCGGCGTTCACCGCCTGGCCGATCATGTAGGGGATGGCGATCGCCGTGGCCGCCGAGATCAGCACGGCGATCTGCGCGCCTATCACGAAGGTCTTGTGCGGCTTCAGATAGGGGATGAACCGCCCCAGAACCTTGGGGTTGATCGAGGCGAAGATCTCTTCGGCGTCGTCGCTGCCGAGGGTCGCCCGGGGGCGGCGGGGAGTCTGCGAGGCGACATCATTGCCGCGGTCAAAGACGAAGTCGCTCATGCCCGCACCCCCTGGATCTGATTGGCGACGACTTCGAGGTCGGAGGTCGGCTCCGGCGGGAGATCTTCCGATAGCCCGCCGCCATCGGCCCGGGTCTGCAGGGCGTAAAGCTCAGCATAGACGCCGCCGGCGGCGATCAGGCTCTGATGGTCGCCGCGTTCCACCACCTGGCCCTCGTCCAGCACGATGATCTGGTCGGCGTGCATCAGGGAGGACAGGCGGTGAGCGATGATCACCGTGGCCTTGGTCTTGGTGGCGCTGGCCAGGGCGTCGCGGACCTTACGCTCGGTGACCGCGTCGATGGCCGCGGTGGAGTCGTCGAAGATCATCACGCCCGGTCCCGGGACCACGCCGCGGGCGATGGACATGCGCTGGCGCTGACCGCCGGAGAGCGCCACGCCGCGTTCGCCGACCCGCGTGGTGTAGCCGGTGGGCAGGCCGGCGATATAGTCATGCAGCTGGGCGGTGCGGGCGGCGCCGACGATGCGGTCCTCCGCCGCCCAGGGATCGGCATAGGCGACATTGTTGGTCACCGTGGTGTCGAACAGGAAGGCCTCCTGCTGCACCAGGCCGACATATTCCCGCAGGGAGGCCAGGCTGACCTCGCGGATGTCCTGGCCATCGATGGTGATGCGGCCGCCGGTGACGTCGTAGAAGCGGGGGATCAGGTTGGCGATGGTCGACTTGCCGCTGCCAGGCGCGCCGACGACCCCCAGGGTCTGGCCCGGCCGGACCTCGAAACTGACATCGCTCAGCACCGGCCGGCCGACGTCATAAGAAAAGTCCACATGATCGAAGCGCAGCACGCCCTGGCTGGCCGTCAGGGGCTGGGCGCCGGGCGCATCGGCGATATCCGGCTCCAGGTCCAGGACTTCGAACACCCGGCCTCCCGATGAGGTGGCGCGGGCGGCCGAGGCGAAGATCATGGCGATCTGCCGGATCGGGGCCTGCAACAGCGTCATATAGGCGAGGAATTCGGTGAGCCGGCCCACCGACATGGCGCCGGCGATCACCTGGTGGCCGCCATACCAGAGCAGCAGGGCCATGGAGCCATAATAGCTGAGCGTCATGGCCGTGATCGCCCGGAAGCGCAGGGTGATGCGCTTGAACGAATATTGCAGGGCGTTGTCGGCGGCGACGTCGAACTTGCCCATCTCGAAGGCCTTGGCCGAGAAGGCGCGCACCACCCGGATGCCCTGGAGATTCTCCTCCATGGTCAGGGTCAGCACCGACATCAACTGCTGGACCCGCAACCAGGTCACCCGCAGCATGATGCCCATCCGCGCCAGGATCCAGCTGGCGAACGGCACGAAGGCCAGGGCCAGGAAGGCCATGGTGACATCGGTCGAGAACATCATGAAGGCCGAGACCGACAGCAGCATGACCAGCGTCAGGGTCTGCATCATCCCGCCCTGGATGAAGGCCCGCGTCCCCTCCAGGTCCAGCATCCCGCGGGTCACCAGGTCGCCGGAATGGATCTTGTCGTGAAAGCCGAAGGACAGGCGCTGGAGCTGCTGGAAGAAGGACAGGCGAAGGTCATAGGCCACCTTCTGGCTGACCTTTTCGGCCACATAGCCGCCGTAGCCGGTCAGGAGTCCCCGGAGGCTGGCGGCGCCCAGCACCAGAAGCGCCGTGCTGACCAGGGCGCGCTGCACGTCTTCGACGCTGGCGGTTTCGCTGGCCAGCAGCAGGTGGGCCTGGTCCACCGCCTGGCCAAACAGCCGGGGCAGGGTGAGGCTGAACAGGGCCGCGCCGATGGAGCAGCCGACGGCCAAGGCGACCAGGCCCGGATAGCGCAGGGCCAGTCCCATGATTCTGCGCAGCACCCGGGGCATGGCCGAGACGTCAATCGACACAGAATCCGCCGCCGCATCCCTGGGGGAGGGGCGTGAATCACTCATCTGAAAATGTCCAATCTTGGTATGGCGCCATCATGCGGCGCCACCAGGGGTCGCGCCACCATCTTTTGACGCGCCCGCCAAATAGTCAGCCTACGTGACATCCATCCCCGTGGCCGTGGCTGGACAGGCCAGACAACTTTGGGTCAGGCCGCGAGGGCGCTGGCCTGTGGCGTCAGGGTGACGGGATTTCGCGGCGCCGGCGGTCGGGGACGAATCCGCTCGCCCTTCAGCCAGATCTTCAGGGCTTCCCAGTGGATGGCGCCCATGACGCCGAGCGTCATCCAGGGGTGACCAAGCCAGGCGGCCAGCAGGCGCCGGTCGTCCAGCGGCTGGCGCTGACCGGCGAAGCTGGCCGAGAGGAGCGGCCCCTCGGCGTCGGCCACCTCGATGCTGACCACCACACCGTCGTCCCCGTCAGGGGGGCGGACCTTGAAGGCGTAGGTCAGCTCCATGTCCATGAAGGGCGAGACGAAGAACACCTTGTCAGCGCTCTGGCGCACCGCCCCGCGCGGCACATCGGCCGCCACCGGGATCAGATAGCTGTGCCGGTTGCCGAAGGTGTTGTTGACCTCATAGAGGATGGCCGAGAGCACGCCGTCCGGCCGATGGCAGAAATAGACGTTGATCGGGTTGAACACCCCGCCCAGCACCCGCGGCATGCAAAGCAGGCGCACCGGGCCGCCGCCGGCGATGCCGGCCGCCGCCAGATGCTGCTCGACCTGGGCCTTCAGCGGCGTGTCCGAGCCGTCGCCATGATCGCGGGTCTGAAAGCTCATCAGGCCCGGCGCATCGAAGCCGAACAGGCGTAGCCCGCGGGCCAGCGCCGTCCCGTCGTCCAGGTCCAGCAGCAGCATGAAGATGCGATAGCGCAGGGCGTGCGCCCTGGGCCGCGTCCGCCGATGGCTGACGAGGCCCGGGTAGAGCGCGCTGGCGCCCTGGCTCACGCCGCGGCCTCGGCCAGACCGCCGGCGGTCTCGGGCGACAGGTGAATGCGACCCGACTCATCCTTCACCGACCAGGGCCTGCGGACGCCCCCCAGCTGCTCGGCGACGGCCAGGCCCGACTGCAGGCCATCCTCATGGAAGCCGTGGCCGAAATAGGAGCCGCAGAACCAGGTGCGCTTTACCCCCTGCAGGCCCCAAAGCGCCTGCTGGGCGGCGATGGCCCCGCCGTCGAACAGCGGGTGGTCATAGACATCGGTGCGGATCACCGCGTCGGGTGCGATCTCGCGGGTGGGGTTGAGGGTGACGAACAGCTCGGGCCTGGCCGGCAGGCTCTGGAGCCGGTTCATCCAATAGGTGACGCAGCCCTCCTGCGGGGCGTTGCGTCGGCCGATGTGATTCCAGCTCGTCCAGGCCGCCCGGCGCCGGGGCATCAGGCTCGGATCGGTGTGCAGCACCGCCAGGTTGCGGCTGTAGCGGAAGGCCGACAGAAGCCGCGCCTCCTCGGCCGTGGGATCTTCCAGCAGGGCTAGGGCCTGATCGCCATGGGTGGCGATCACCACCTGGTCGAAGCGCTCCACCTGGCCGCTCGCCAGGCGGATGTCCACCCCGTCGGCGTCGCGCCGCACGCTGGTCACCCGCACGCCTTTGCGCACCTCGCCCTGGAAGGCCTGGACCAGTTTTTCCACATAGGCGCGGCTGCCGCCCTGGACCGTCCGCCAGAGACCGCGGCCGAACACCTGCATCATGCCGTGGTTCTGGAAGAAGCGGATCAGGGCGGCGGCCGGATACTCCCGGATCGCCGCAAGGGGCGTCGACCAGATGGCCGCGGCCTGGGGCAACAGATGGTCGTCGCGGAAGGCCTGGCAGTAGCCCTTCTGCTTCAGATAGTCGTCCAGGCTGGTCAGGGGCGAATCCAGCTCGGCCAGGTCCCTGGGGCCGTTGCGGTAGAAGCGCGTCACGTCCCGCAGCATGCCCCAGTAGCGGGCGCTGAAGAAGTTGCGCTTCTGCGCAAACAGCGAGCCTGAGGAATATTCGAAAGCGCCGTCGTCCAGGGAGACGCTGAGCGCCATGTCGGCGTCGATGCTGGGCGTCCCCAGGTGCTTCAGCAGGGCGGTGAAGTTCGGATAGTTGTCCTCGTTGAAGACGATGAACCCGGTGTCCACAGGGATCACGCCGTCCGGTCCCCCGGGAGCCTCGGCCGTATGGGCGTGGCCGCCAAGGCGGGCGTCGCCTTCGAACAGGGTGACCTGATGGCGGGAGCTAAGCAGCCAGGCGGCGGAAAGCCCGGAAACGCCGGCGCCGATAACGGCGATCCGCAATGGCCTGGAAGTGCTCTCTACGCCCACGGGAACTCCAATCTCTCGTCGGTGACGCCACGGCGGGTCCCGGCGAGAGGCGATACGACGCGAACAGGCCTGCGGATGCAGCCAAGACGACGCATCCGAACCTCCGCCTTGCGCGTAATCAAGGGGAAGTTCGGCCCCGCGGTTCCCTTTGATCGTCAGCCGGCACGCCCCAGCGAGGACCGCCCCATGAGTTTCATCAGTTCGACCGTCCAAGCCTTCGAGGGCGCGCCCATCCCCGATGTCATGCGCCGGGCGGCGATCGAACTCCTGGTGGCCAACGCCCGTCGGCAACTGGGTCAGGCCGGCCCGGACGCTGAAGCCGCCTTCGCCCAGGACATGGCCCAGAGGCCCATCGCCGAGCATGCCGCCGCGGCCAATGACCAGCACTACGAACTGCCGGCCGCCTTCTTCGAGAAGGTCCTGGGGCCGCAACTGAAATACTCCTCCTGCCTCTATGGCCGGGGCGTCGAGGACCTGGCGGCGGCCGAAGAGAACGCCCTCTCAGAAACCGCCGAGCATGCGGGCTTGGCCGATGGCCAGGAAATCCTGGAGCTCGGCTGCGGCTGGGGCTCCCTCACCCTGTGGATGGCGCGCGCCCTGCCGAACGCCAGGATCACCGCGGTGTCCAATTCGGCAAGCCAGGGGGCGTTCATTCGCAGCCGGGCCAGCGCCCTGGGCCTGGCCAATGTCACGGTGGTGACCGCCGACATGAACGTCTTCGAGGCGCCGGGTCGCTTCGACCGCGTGGTCTCGGTGGAGATGTTCGAGCACATGGCCAACTGGCGCGCCCTGCTGACCCGCGTGCGGGGCTGGCTGAAGCCCGAGGGCCGGGCCTTCATCCATGTCTTCACCCATCACACCACGCCCTATCGGTTCGACGTCGAGGACGAGGCCGACTGGATCGCCCAGCACTTCTTCTCCGGCGGCGTGATGCCCAGCCATGGCCTGATGGCCCAGTTCCCCGACCTGTTCGAGGTGGAGGCCGACTGGCGCTGGTCGGGCCAACACTATGAGCGTACCGCCCTCCACTGGCTGGAAAACTTCGACCGCCACGACGGCGCCCTGCGCGAGGTGCTCGCCGAGGTCTATGGTGACGCCGCATCCCTCTGGCGCCGCCGCTGGCGGCTGTTCTTCCTGGCCACGGCCGGCCTTTTCGGCCACCGGGACGGGCAGGAGTGGGGCGTCAGCCACTATCGTCTGAAACCCTCGGCCTGAAGGATCCGACCATGCTGAAATACGTCATCGGCTATCTGGGCACGGGCCTGGCCTTCGCCCTCATCGACGCGGTCTGGCTGACCACGGCGGGGCCGAAGCTCTACCGGCCGACCCTGAACGCGGTGCTGGCCGACCAGTTTTCCCTGCCGCCGGCCGTCGCCTTCTATCTCATCTATATCGCTGGGATCATGATCCTGGCGGTCAGTCCGGCGGTGCGCGAGGGCGTCTGGACGCAGGCGCTGACCACCGGCGCCATCCTGGGCTTCCTCTGCTACGCCACCTACGACCTGACCAATCAGGCGACCCTGAAGGTCTGGGCCACGCACATCACCCTGGCCGATATCGCCTGGGGCACGGTGCTCACCGGCGCCTCGGCCACCGCCGGCTACTTCGTGACCCGCTGGGCCGAGCGCACCTTCTAGCCGCCCTCTCCCCTCGCGCGCGCCATCCGACCTCTGTTCGGATTTGGCGGGCGTTGTCGTTGCGGAATTCCGCTGTCATGGTGAGCGCCGATGACGGTTCGGCGGGCGGGCAGGCATATTGCGTCTGCGCCCCGGCGATGAACGGCCGTCCGCAACGATAATCAGATGCGACCTGCGTCCCGAAGCTTCGGACAGCAGGCGTCGGGAGGAATTTGATGGAAGATTTGAAAGAGCGCGTGGGCCTGGAAGACCGGCTCGACCAGGCCGCCGTCACCGGCATGACCATGGCGGTCTGGGCTGATGTCCAGCCTGACAAGGCCGCGGTCATCGACGCCTATGGCCGGACGCGGACCTTCGCCGAGGTCAACGCCAACGCCAACCGGCTCGCCCGCCTCTTCCGTCAGCACGGCGTAAATCCCGGCGACAGCCTGGCCCTGGTCTGCTCGAACCGGGCGGAATTCATCGAGGTCCTGGCCGCCACCATGCGGGCCGGCGTCCGCATCACCCCGGTCAACTGGCACCTGAACGCCGACGAAATTGCCTACATCATCAACGACTGCGAGGCCAAGGTTCTGGTCGGCGACGCCCGCGTGGCGGTGATGGCCGAGGCCGCCTCCAACTGCCCCAACGTCGCCCTGAAGCTGTCGGTCGGCGGCGCCATCGACGGCTTCGTCGAGTATGACACGGCGCTCGCGGGCCTGGACGGCTCCGACATCGCAGACCCGGTCCTGGGCAACCAGATGATGTACACCTCGGGCACCACCGGGCGGCCCAAGGGCGTCTTCCGCCCGACGCCGGTGGTCACCCCGTCCAGCATCCTGGCCGGTCGCGGCTATGACGACACCTCGATCCAGCTCTGCGCCGGCCCGGCCTATCACGCCGCCCCGCTGGCCTTCGACGTCCGGGCCGCCATGGGCACCGGCTCGACCCTGATCTTCATGGACAAGTGGGACTCCGAACAGGTCCTGCGCACCATCAGCGAGCAGAAGGTCACCCACCTGCACATGGTGCCGATCATGTTCCAGCGCCTGCTGGATCTGCCGGCCGAGGTGAAGGCCCAGTATTCCGTCGATCACGTCCGCTACATCGTCCACGGCGCGGCGCCCTGCCCACCGGAGGTCAAGCAGGCGATGATCGAGTGGTTCGGCCCGGTGCTCAGCGAGTACTATGCCGGCTCGGAAGGCGGCGCCGGCTTCACCATCAATTCCGACGAATGGCTGAAAAAGCCCGGCAGCGTCGGCAAGCGCCCGGCCCTGCTGCAGGTGCGCATCATCGACGAGCAGGGCAATGACTGCCCCAATGGCGTGCCCGGCACCATCTACCACCAGCTGCCCCCCGGCGGCGGCTTCCAGTACTACAAGGACGAAGCCAAGACCCAGGCCTCGCGGGTCGGCGACTTCTTCACCATGGGCGATGTCGGTTATTTCGATGAGGACGACTATCTGTTCCTCACCGGCCGCAGCGCCGAGACCATCATCTCCGGCGGGGTGAATATCTACCCGCAGGAGATCGACAACGAGCTGATCAAGCACCCGGCCGTGGCCGACTCCTCCACCGTGGGCATCCCCCACGCCGAATGGGGCGAGCAGGTGAAGGCGGTGATCATGCTCAATGAGGGCTATGAGCCCAGCGACGAGCTGGCCCACGAAATCCTCGACTTCGCCCGCAAGGCCCTGCCCGGCTTCAAGGTGCCCCGCAGCCTGGACTTCGTCACCGAGCTGCCCCGCAGCGAGGCCGGCAAGATCCAGCGCAACAAGGTCCGCGCCCCCTATTGGGAAGGCCGCGCCCGGCAGATCTGACCGCAAGGTTCGCCGCGTCGGCCTGTCCGGCGCGGCGAAATCTTGCGAAAACATCCGTGTTTGGCGTGACTGCGGACGCCATGGCATGTACCGCGGCCGTTGAAGCCTGCGAGTAAGCCATGCCCATTCCCTTCATCGACCTGCAGGCCCAGCGCCAGCGCCTCGGCGAGCCCTTGGAGGCCGCCATCCTCGAGGTGGTGCGCTCGGGCGCCTATGTCATGGGGCCGCAGGTGGCCGCCTTCGAGGCCGCGCTGGGAGAATTTGGCCAGGCGCCGCATGTCCTGTCCTGCGGCTCTGGGACCGAGGCCCTGATGCTGCCGCTGATGGCCTGGGAGATCGGGCCCGGCGACGCCGTCTTCTGCCCGTCCTTCACCTTTGCGGCCACCGCCGAGGTCGTGCCCCTGGTCGGCGCCTCGCCGGTCTTCGTCGACATCCTGCCCGACACCTACAATATGGACGCCGCCCACCTGGACGCGGCCATCGCCGCGGTGAAGGCCGAAGGCCGGCTGACGCCCAAGGCGGTGATCGCCGTGGACCTGTTTGGCCAGCCCGCCGACTATCCCGCCATCAGCGCGGTCTGCCGCAAGCACGGCCTGAAGCTGATCGCCGATTCCGCGCAAGGCTTCGGCTGCACGCTGGGCGGCCATCACCCCCTGCACTGGGCCGATGTGGCCACCACCAGCTTCTTCCCGGCCAAGCCGCTGGGTTGCTATGGCGATGGTGGGGCGGTGCTATCCAAGGACGCGCGCCTGCACGACCTGCTGGTCTCCCTGCGGGTGCATGGCCAGGCGGTGAAGTCGGACCTGGAGGGCCGCACCTTCGACCACGACCCCAAGTATCTGAACATGCGGATCGGCATGAACGCCCGGATGGACACGATCCAGGCCGCCGTCCTCTTGCAGAAGCTGGCCATCTTCGCCGATGAGATCGAGGCGCGGAACCGGGTGGCCGACCGCTACGCCCGGGGGCTGTCCGACGTGGTCCGGACGCCTGCGGTGATCCAGGGCGGGGTTTCGGTCTGGGCGCAGTACACCATCGAGACCGAGGACCGTGACGGCCTGGCCGCGCACCTGAAGGGCGCCGAAATCCCCACCGCCGTCTATTATCCGATCCCGATCCACAAACAGGGGGTCTATTCGGGCTATCCTGTGGGGCCGGGCGGCTTGCCGGCGACCCTGGCGGCGGCCGAGCGGGTCATCAGCCTGCCCATGCACCCCTATCTGGAGGCCGACGTGCAGGATCAGATCATCGCCGCCGTTCGCGCCTTCGCCGGCAGAAACGCATGAGCGGACCCGCCCTGGACGGAGACCGTCCGACGCCGGACCAGATGGCCGCAGAGTTTGAGGCCCGCGCGGAGTCCCGCGACCTGGTGATCGGCGTCATCGGCCTGGGCTATGTGGGTCTGCCTCTGGCCGAAGGCTTCATCGGCAAGGGTTTTCGCGTCCTGGCCTATGATCCGGACGCCGCCAAGATCGAGGCCCTGACGACGGGCCGCTCCTACATCAAGCACATCTCCGACGACCGGGTCGCGGCCATGGGCGCCACCGGCCGGCTGGAGGCCACCACCGACGAGGCGCGCCTCGCCGCCGCCGACGCCCTGCTGATGTGCGTGCCGACGCCGCTGAACGTGCACCGGGAGCCGGACCTCTCCTACGTCGCCGACTGTGCGACGACCATTTCGCGGCATCTGCGCCGGGGCCAGCTGGTGGTGCTGGAATCCACCACCTATCCCGGCACCAGCGAGGAGCTGATCCGCCCGATCCTGGAGCAGGCCACGGGCCTGAAATCCGGCCGCGACTTCGCCATCGCCTACAGCCCCGAGCGGGAAGATCCCGGCAATCTCGACTTCGGCGCCACCACCATCCCCAAGGTGGTGGGCGCCGACACCGACGCCGAGCGACGGATGGCGATTGCGGTCTATGCGCCGCTGACCCAGGTGGTGCCCGTCAGCGACCTGAAGACCGCCGAGGCGGTGAAGCTCACCGAAAACATCTTCCGCCTGGTCAATATCGCCCTGGTCAACGAGCTGAAGGTCGTCTTCGAGAGCATGGACATCGACATCTGGGAGGTGATCGATGCGGCCAAGACCAAGCCCTTCGGCTATATGCCCTTCTATCCGGGACCGGGCCTGGGCGGCCACTGCATCGCCATCGATCCCTTCTACCTGACCTGGAAGGCCCGGGCGCACGGGGAAGCGACCCGCTTCATCGAACTGGCCGGCGACGTGGTCGCAGCCCTTCCCCGCCGGGTGGTGGAGGCCGTCGCCGAGTCCCTGTCCAGCCGCGAGGGCAAGGCGGTCAAGGGCGCCCGCATCCTGGTGGTCGGCCTGGCCTACAAGAAGAATGTCGACGACATGCGCGAGAGCCCCTCGCTGCACGTGATCCGCCTGCTGCGCGAGCGCGGCGGTCAGGTCGACTATTACGACCCGCACATCCCGGTGGTTCACGACGGCGGCGAGCATCCGGAAGTGGCCGGCATGAGCTCCATCGCCTGGGATCTCGCCGCCATCGGCGCCTATGACTGCGCGGTCATCTGCACCGACCACGACGCGGTGGACTACGCCGCCCTGGCCAAGGCCGTGCCCCTGGTCATCGACACCCGCAACGCCGTCGGCCGCCTGGCCCCGGACTTTGTGGATCAGATCCGCAAGGCCTGAGGAACAGCCTCCGCCCAGGTCCGTCACCCTCGGGCTTGACCCGAGGGTCCATGCACACCGGGCCAATCCTGTGTTCATGGATGGTCGGGTCAAGCCCGACCATGACGGTGGAAAAGGCCCCTACTTGAACCAGCAGAGCTGCTCGGTGGTGGCCAGGAGGACGCCGTCGCGGGACCAGAGCGCCCCGTGCTGGTCGAAGAATCCGCTCTCGAACCGGCGCCCCTTGGCCTCGCCGAGGATGAAGTCGCCGCCCACCGCTTCCAGCTCGGCCGGGGTGGCGTGGAAATAGACGCTCATGCTCACCGTCGAGGCCGGCCGCCGCTCGGCGCTGCGATAGAAGATCCGCGGGGCGAAGACATCGGCCAGGCCCGCCAGCAGCACATAGTCCAGCGGCCGGGCCTGATGGTCGCGCATCCAGTTGCGCGTCAGGCTGTCGGGGTTCTCCTGCAACGGCGCCGAGCCCTGCACCGGCCGCTGCTCGAACATGGCGGTGAAGAAGCCGGGGCGGGTGGGGATGCTCTCGATCGCCTCGGGGGCTTTCACGCCCTCTGGAAAGCTCGCCTCGTGGGTGGAGAAGGTCTCACGCCGCTGCCCGAGCGTCACCATGGCCATGGCCACCGGGGCGCCGTTCTGGATGAGCTCGGAGGTCCAGAACTCCACCGACTTGCCCTGCCTGGCCGGACGGGTGGACAGCTGCAGCGGGCTGTCGTCCAGGCCGCCCATCAGATTGACGGTCAGGCCGACCGGCGTGCCGCCATGGTCGCTCTCGGCCAGCACGGCCTTCAGCAGCAGGGCCGCGGTCCAGCCGCCCCAGGGGCCGATCATGTTCCAGTACCGCTTGTCGATGCGGGAGTCCCACAGGCGCGGGCCGGCTGGGGTGAGCGGCAGGGCTTCGTCGAAATCGTGCAGGCGCACGGGCGCAGCGGCGTCCATGGGAAATCCCTCGAAAGAATGCAGGCGCGGCGGGGAGGCCGCGATCAATAGACCTGCTTCTAGGAAGGGCGCCCTAAGGGAAGGCTAGATCACCCGTTCCAGGCCGCGGCGATCCGGGCGGCCTCGGCGCGGCCCTGTTCCAGCCCGGCCCGGGCGGCGTCCGGACGGCGGGCGAAGTTCATCAGGTTGACCCCCATGGCCGCCGCGCTGCCGGCGTCGGGACCGATCAGCACCACCTCAGCCCCCGACGACGTGAGGACGGCGATCTCGTCCTCCAGCTGCCTGGCCATGGCCTCGGCGGCGGGTCCGGCGCTCTCGCCCCCACGCACCTGCACCAGGACCACCAGGTCATGGCCCTTGGCCATGTCGGCATTGAGCGACGAGCGCATGCCGCCGTCGATATAGCGTCGGCCTTTCAGCGTCACCGGCGGGTAGACGCCCGGCACCGAACAGGATGAAGCCACCGCCCGGGTGACGCCGACGCCGGAGTCCTTGGTCCAGAGCTGGAACGCCCCGGTCAGGGCGTCCACCGCCGTGCAGGCGAATCCCCGCGCAGGCCAGGCGTCCTCGGCCAGGCCGGCGAACGAGCGCCCGAACGAGGCGATGAAGGCCGCCTCGTCCACCGTCTCGGCGGCGAGCGCAAAGGCCCCGATGTCGGCGCGCACCTCCTGCGCCGGGCGGGCGCCGGACCTGGCCTCCTGCATCATCTTCATCAGCGGCGTGAGGTCAGGCGCCGGCCGAGGTTTCTCACCGGCCTTGGCCGGCGGCTGACGGGGACGGTCAGCCTCGGCCAGGATGGGCGTGGCCAGGTCGCTGGCGGGATCGCCCAGCGCCAGCCGAGCGCCGACGAATGAGCCCGCTGATGTCCCGAGGATGAAGTCCGCCGCACCCAGATCGACGCCGCCCTGGGCCAACCCCGCAATCAGGCCCGACTCCCAGGCGATCCCCACGGGGCCGCCGCCGCCCAGAACCAACGCCCTGCTCATCGCTCTCTCCCTAAGCTCTTGTTGTTCAGCGAAGGATCGGGCGCCTGGGCAGGCAAGTCCATGACGGCGCCTGCGAAAACGAATGAGAGCGCAGCCGAGGCCGCGCTCTCTCCGTCAGGATGAGGCCGGAACTCCCCCAAGCCCGGCTACGTCACAGCAAGGGATGCGACGCTCCTAACAGCCCTTTTCCCGGTACAGGCCCAGGAGGTGGTTCATGCGCTGCTGCTGGGGCGAGACGGTCGGCGCGGCCACCTCGCCGCCGGCCGCCACCGCCTGGCCGACGGCCTGGGAGCTGGAATCGGCCACCGCGCTCAAGGCCTGGGCGGCGAACGGGCTGAAGGCCCCGCCCACCATGCCGCGGGCCAGCCCGTAACGGGCTGCGCCGCCCAGGACGCCGCTGGCCAAGCCGCCGGCCATGCCCCGGCCCTGCTTGGCCCGCTGGGCCTGCTTGGCGGCTTCCGCCTGCTCGGCCATCAGCTGGGCGTTCAAGGTGTTGGCCTCGCCGCCGATCTGCTCGCAGCTCATGGCCCGGTCTCCCGGCCGCAGCACCTGATAGACGTTGGGATCGACGTAGGGCGCTGGGGCCGGAGGCGCCGCCGCGGGAACGGCGACGGCGGACGTCTCGGCGGGCATGGGCGTCGCGCCTTCGGGAACCTGGGCGAAGGCCGTCCCGCTCAGGGCGAGGGCGGCGGCGGTGAGGCAGAGAATGCGCTTCATGATGGCGCTCCGTGGCTGGAGGTCGGGTGAAAATCGGCGTGACGTCACGGCGTCCGCGCCTTGCGGATTTCGGCGACCAGGGCGGCGTTGAACCCCTGGACAGCGGACCGGGTCAGGGCCGCATAGCGTTTCGGAGAGACCTCGGCGTCGTAGACCAGGCTCTGGCGATAGACCGAGCCGAAGCCGATGCTGACCAGGGCGTTGTGGGTGGCGATGGAGTCCGAACGGTCGGCCGTCTGGGCCAGGATGCCGAACGGCTGCGGCGAGGCCGCCCCCTTGGTGGTGAACCAGCCAGGCATGGCGCCGCCGCGCTCATTGCCCCAGACGAAGTCCACGCGGCTGACCGGATTGATGGCGAAGCGCAGGTCGGCGTCCACCGAGGCCGAACCGCTATAGGCGCGCCGGCCGCTGCTCTCCATGTCGATGTAGTCGATCATCAGCCGGGGGGCGACGACGATGGCGTCCAGCTCCTGGCTCGCCTTGCCGAAGGCCAGCAGGGCGCCGGAGGCGGCGATCGCCCCCATGCCCTGTTCGAAGGCGTGGCCCTTGATGGGCGGCAGGGCGCGGGGGCCATAGACCACCCAGGCCTTGGTGGCGCGACTGTCGATGATCCCCTGACCGCCGACCGCAGCCCCGTGGCGCGGCAGGCTCCGCATGCGCTCCGAGGCCTGCAGGGTCGCAAGGTCCACCACCTCGAAGCCGGCCGCCTGCAGCTGGCTCACCAGATCGGCGTGCGCCTCATCGGCCAGGGCCGTGGCCATCTCGTCGGTGAGGCCCACCAGGCGGGTGGCGATCTTGGTCCGCCGGGCGTTGGTGTCGAGACCCGCCCCGCCGGCCAGGGCGCTGGCGCTGGCGCCCTGGACGAAGGCCAGCGAGTAGCCCGGCACGACGATCCTGGGCCGGTTCTTCAGGAAGCGGGTGGAGCCCCCATCGAGGACGACGCCCATGGGCGGCAGATCGCCCGGCATCATGTCGAGCTGGGCCAGGCTGACCATGCCGCCGGTCTGGGCGCCGGCATAGGAGCGCCCCACCGCCCCGCTCACCGAGGTCGATCCTGTCCGCCCGGACGAGGCTTCCCTTGCCGCCGGACTGCCCGGCGGCGGCTGGTAAAGAGCGCCGAACGGGTCGGCCTGGCCCGAAGCGGGGCCTGACAGGCCCAGCAGAGCCAGCACGGACGCGCCGGCGGCGAGACGATATGGGTGGTGGCGCATGGGGGATGCGGCCCTGGGTCAAGCGGCTGTAATTGCTCGCCAGTTTTCATCCCTGCGGCGGCGCGCCGCATGACCCAAATGGACTATGCGCCGTCGCGGCCCTCGCCAAAGTCCCACGCTCGCTGCGCCGACTGGCTTGCGAAGGCCCGCGGCTCATGGGAAGCCTTGCGCCTCAAACGTTTGTTTTAAGTCATTAGGGAGAGCGCCATGAAGGCTGCAGTATATTATGAGAACGGTGGTCCCGAGGTCCTGAAATACGAGGAAATCCCGGACCCGGCCTGCCACCCCAAGGGTGTGATCATCCGTGTGGAAGCCATCGCCATCGAGGGCGGCGACACCCTGAACCGCTGGCGCGGCCCGCTGATGACCAATCCGCATGTGGTCGGCTATCAGGCCGCCGGCGAGATCATCGAGATCGGCGCTGAGGTCACCAATGTGAAGGTCGGCCAGAAGGTCGCCACGGTGAACAACTGGGGCAGCCATGCCGAGCTGCGCTCGGTCCCGGCCCGCAACTGCTGGCCGATCCCCGACGGCTTCGATGTCCGCAAGGCCGCCGCCATCCCCGTCACCTTCGGCACGGCCCATGACTGCCTGTTCGAGTTCGGCCGCATGAAGAAGGGCGAGACCGTTCTGGTCCAGGCCGGCGCGTCTGGCGTCGGCGTGGCCGCCATCCAGCTGGCCAAGCGGGCCGGGGCTGGCCTGATCCTGGCCACCGCCTCGTCGGACGAGCGCCTGGAGAAGCTCAAGCGCCTCGGCCTCGACCACGGCATCAACTACACGCGCGACGACGTGGTGAAGGAGGTCAAGCGCCTGACCGACAACAAGGGCGTCGATGTGGTGGTCGATTCCGTCGGCGGCTCGACCCTGCAGGGCTCGATCAATTCCCTGGCCTATCGCGGCCGGGTCTCCATGGTCGGCGCGGCCGGCCGTGAGCCCATGGTGGTCGATGTCGGCACGATGATGGGCGGCAACCGCGCCCTGTCCGGCGTCTTCCTCGGCGCCGAGATCGGCACAGACCGGGTGCATGACAACATCCAGCAGCTGATCGAGGACGCCGCCAAGGGCGAGCTGGAAGTGATCATCGACAAGGAGTTCCCCCTGTCGGACGCCGCCGGCGCTCACGCCTATATCGAGAGCCGCCAGGCTGTCGGCCGGGTGGTCCTGGTTCCCTGATCGCCCCATGATCGGACGGCGCAGGCGCAGGCCTGCGCCGTCCGCAGTCCTTTTCCTAAACCGGGAGGCCGCCATGCCCCGCGCCGCCGTTAATGGCATCGAGATCGAGTACGAGACCTTCGGCCCGGACGACGCGCCGGCCGTCCTGCTGATCAATGGCCTGGGGTCGCAGATGACCCGCTGGCCCGTCCCCTTCTGCGAGAAGCTGGTCGCCCGGGGCTATCGCGCCATCCGCTTCGATAACCGCGATGTGGGCCGCTCCACCTGGTTCAAGTCCGGCGACCGCTACACCCTGTCGGACATGGCCGCCGACGCCATGGCCCTGCTGGATCATCTGAAGATCGACAAGGCCCATGTGGCCGGGGTCTCCATGGGCGGCATGATCGCCCAGACCGTGGCCATCGAGCATCCCGGCCGTGTGCTATCGCTCACCTCGATCATGTCGGCCACCGGCGCGCCGGGGACCATGGACTCCACGCCCGAGGCCGCCGCGGTTCTGACCCAGGTCGCGCCGGACCCGACCGTCGACGAAGACGCCTTCATCGCCCACGGCATGAAGAATGCGCGGACCATCGGCAGCCCCGCCTATCCCTGGTCTGATGAGGCCTTGCGCGAGCGGGTGCTGTCGGAGATGCGCCGGGCCTTCAATCCCAAAGGCGTGCAGCGCCAGCGCGGGGCCATCGGGGCCAGCGGCGACCGCACCGAGAAGCTCGGCAAGCTGGACGTGCCCACCGTCGTCCTGCACGGCGAGGCCGATCCGCTGATCCCCAAGGCCGGCGGCGAGGCCACAGCCAAGGCCATTCCGGGCGCCGAGCTGCGCATCATTCCGGGCATGGGCCACGACCTGCCCGAAGCCCTCTACGACACCATCATCGACGCCATTGTCGCCGCCGCCGACCGGGCGCGCTGAAGCCCTTATCGCAGGAGAACTATATGGGACGTCTCGAAGGCTTTTCGGCCGTGGTCACCGGCGCAGCCAGCGGCATTGGCCGGGCCAGCGCTACCCTGTTCGCCAGGGAAGGCGCCCGGGTGGTCTGCGTCGACCGGGCTGACGCGGTCGAAGAAACCGCCGCCTCCATCCAGGCCCATGGGGGCCAGGCCGTGGCCATGA
>Ga0207884_1000635_pt1 | contig 18783 bp, 16 predicted proteins | sample MalvirmetaMSP144_FD_184236 | JGI IMG/M metagenome (GOLD analysis project Ga0207884, IMG submission 184236) | Marine viral communities from the Deep Pacific Ocean - MSP-144 (SPAdes) | ecosystem: Environmental > Aquatic > Marine > Oceanic | place: Pacific Ocean | collected 2011-07-08 | reverse complement strand
CCAGCGTCTTGGCTTCGGTCAGGCCGAGCGAGGTGATCGCGCGGACTTCCTTAATGACGTTGATCTTCTTGCCGCCGTCGCCGGTGAGGATGGCCCGGGCGTTGGTGCGATCCACCATGACCGGCGTGCGCGAGGCGATGTCGGTCAGCATCAGGATGCGGCTGGCCCCGCGGGTGACGCCGACCACCCGGCCGACCAGGCCGTGCTCGCTCATCGCCGGGTTGCCGATGCGGATATTGCGCTCGCTGCCGGCGTTGGCCAGGCGCGTATTGGCGAAGGGCCCCCGCGCATCGGCGACCACGCGGGCCGAGACCATCGGGATCGGCGGATTGGTTCGCAGGCCGAGCAGATCGCTATAGCGCTCATTGAGGTCGCGCAGGCTCAGCACCTCCTGCTCCAGGGCGGCGGCGGCCTCAAGCTGCTGGCGAAGGCGGCGGTTTTCCGACACCGCGAAGAAGTAGTCGCCCACCGCGCCCGACAGCGAGCCCAGCCAGTGGAGCGGCGCCGAGACGACGCCGGTGACCGGGGCGCTCACGGCGTCGCTGACCTCGCGGGTCACCCCATAGGCCTCGTTGCGGAAGGTCTCGCGGCGATCGCCAAGCAGCAGGGCGGCGGCCACGACGACGGCCACGATCAGGGCGACGCCGGCGGTCCAGACCAGCGGCACTCGGATCTCACCGAAGGGATTGTCCCGAAAGGACACCTAAGCCCGTCTCCCCGCAGACACGAAGACGGCCAAGCGCCGCCTGCGTCAGTTCAGCAAATCCTAGACCGACCTTGCCTGATTCCGACGTTTCCGTCCGAACCGGGAACCGCCTAGGCCAGGGTGGATTCCAGAACGCCCTTCATCCACTTGGGATGTTCCAGAACCTTGCCGCAGCCGAGCGCCACGCAGGACAGCGGATCGTCGGCCACCGTCACCGGCAGGCCGGTATGGTCGCGGATCTCGGCGTCCAGGCCTCGCAGCAGGGCGCCGCCGCCGGTCAGCATGATGCCCTTGTCGGCGATGTCGGAGGCCAGTTCCGGCGGGGTTGCTTCCAGCGCCATCTTCACCGCGTCGACGATCTGGCCGACGGGCTCGGACAGGGCGTCGGAGGCCTGCTTTTCGCTGATACGCACTTCGCGCGGCACGCCCTGCATCAGGTCGCGGCCCTTGACCTCGATGGACAGGCCCTCGCCGTCGGCCGGGGCCCGGGCGGTGCCGATCTCCTTCTTGATCCGCTCAGCCGTGGTCTCGCCGATCAGCAGGTTATGATTGCGGCGCATATAGGAGATGATCGCCTCGTCCATCTTGTCGCCGCCGACGCGGACCGAGCGCGAATAGACGATGCCCGACAGCGACAGCACGGCCACCTCTGTGGTGCCGCCGCCGATGTCGACGACCATCGAGCCGGTGGGCTCATGGATCGGCAGGCCCGCGCCGATGGCTGCGGCCATGGGCTCGTCGATCAGGCCGACCCGGCGGCCGCCGGCGTTCAGGCAGGAATCGTTGATGGCGCGCCGCTCCACCGCCGTGGCGCCCGACGGCACGCAGACGATGACCTTGGGGTTCACGAAGCCCTTGCGGTTGTGAACCTTGCGGATGAAGTACTTGATCATCTCCTCGGCGACTTCGAAGTCGGCGATGACCCCGTCGCGCATGGGGCGGATAGCCTCCATGTGGCCCGGGGTTCGGCCCAGCATCTGCTTGGCCTCGATGCCCACGGCATGGACGATCTTCCGCCCGCCGATGTTTCTGAGCGCCACCACCGAAGGCTCGTTCAGCACGATGCCCTTGCCCTTCATATAGATGAGCGTGTTGGCGGTGCCGAGGTCGATGGCGATGTCGTTCGAGATGGCGCCGAAGAGGGACGAAATCATGCAGGGCCCTGGTGAAATGGGGGGCTTGGAGGACGCTATTCTACGACACCCCGACCCATGGGGCGCCGACTCAGGCGCGTGGGCGGATCAGGCTGTCGCGAGAAGGACTTGAGGTTCGTGTGCCCCGCCCCTTTGTTGATTTCAAGGCTTATTCACTGGCGCAGGTCCGAGCGGGGCGACAGGGGACCTGCCACCGTTGGAGATTCAACCCCGGCGGGCGTCCGCACGCGCGCCTTGCGCTGATGCGTCTCAGGCGTCGGCGCGGCCGATGGGGACCCGATGTCCGCCGACGAATCATCGGCGCGGTCAGCCCAGGGCCGTCAGGAGGACTCCCACGGCGGTGGCCGCGCCGCCCGCCAGCTGCCTCAGGCTGAGGCGCTCCTGGAACAGCCGCCGGCCGGCGGCCGCGGCGATGGGCAGCTCCAGGACGCCGATCGCCCTCACCTGTCCCGCAGGCGCCAGGCTGAGCGCGGCGAACCAGCAGGCCGACGCCGCCGCGCCGCAGAACCCGGCGCCCCACGAACTGCGCCAGCCGAGGAGAACCGCCCTCAGGGCCTGCGGCCGGCGGACCGCCAGCCACGAGCCCAGCCCCACCGACTGCAGCGCCTGGGCCACGCACACCGCGGCGACGGCGGCATAGATGGGATGGTCTGGCTCCAGGGCCAGCCCCGCCTGTCGGTAGCTGTTGAGGACGACGGCCATCACCACGCCCGAGGCGACGCCCAGCCACAGGCCCGACCTGGCGAGGCTGGTGATGCGGCCCGGCCAGGAGACGAGCGCGACGCCGCAGGTGGTCACCGCCACCCCGGCCCAGGCCGCCGGGCTCATCGTGTCCCCCAGGACCAGGAGGCCCAGCAGGGCGGCGGCCGGGAGAGACGACTGCTGGGTGAAGGTGGCCACGGCGAACCCGCTGCGCCGCATGGCGACCAGCAGCAGGGCCGTCTGGACGATTTGGCCGAGCGCGCCGAGGCTGACGGCGATCCAGAACCGCAGGCCGAAGCTCGGCTGAGCGTCGGGCGAGGCCAGGGCGACGACGCCGAGGATCATCACGGCGAACGGCAGGCCGAACAGGAAGCGGACGAGCGTCGCCCCCCAGGGGCCGGCCTCCTCCACCAGGCCGCGCTGCAGGGCGTTGCGCGCCACCTGCAGGGGCGCAGCGGCGATCGTCAGGGCGATCCAGAGCATGGGGAAGCCTCGCCCCGCCCCTGTTCGGGGCGAGGTTGGGTTGGGGTGCTGGCGCGAGGTCGGAGGCGCCGAGGCCAGATGGCCCCGGCCTCAGCCGCTTGGAGGCGTTCAGAAGCCGCTGGCGATGGCGTCCGGCGCGGTCTTTTCCTTGCGGGCGAAGAGGTTGTTCAAGGCGTTCACATAGGCCTTGGCCGAGGCCGTGAGCGTGTCGGTGTCGGCGGCCTGGCCGGTGGCGATGCGGCCATCCTCTTCCAGTCGCACCGAGACCTGGGCTTGGGCGTCGGTGCCCTCGGTGACCGCATGCACCTGGAACAGCCGCAGGATGGCGGTGTGCGGCACCACCTCATGGATGGCGTTGAACACCGCGTCCACCGGGCCATCGCCCGTCGCCGTGGCCGAACGCTCGACGCCCTCGACCGTCACGGTCAGATGCGCCTCCTGCGGACCTTCGGTGCCGGCGATCACCCGCAGCTGCTTGACCTGGATGCGGTCGGCGCCGGAGGCCAGGGCGTCGTCCACCAGGGCCACGATGTCGTCGTCGAAGACGTGCTTCTTCTTGTCGGCCAGGTCCTTGAAGCGCTGGAAGGCTTCGTTCAACGCGTTCTGACCCAGCTCATAGCCCAGGGCCTTCAGCTTCTCGCGGAAGGCGTGGCGGCCGGAATGCTTGCCCATCACCAGGTTGGAGCCGCCCTGGCCGACGCTTTCCGGCGTCATGATCTCATAGGTGCCGCGGTCCTTCAGCATGCCGTCCTGATGGATGCCGCTCTCGTGGGCGAAGGCGTTCTTGCCGACGATCGCCTTGTTGAACTGCACCGGGAAGCCGGTGATGGCCGAGACATAGCGGCTGGCCCGAGTGATGTGCTGGGTCTCGGCGCCCGTGAAATAGGGCAGACGGTCGCCGCGCACCTTCAGCGCCATGACCACCTCTTCCAGGGCCGCATTGCCGGCCCGTTCGCCTATGCCGTTGATCGCCACCTCGACCTGGCGCGCCCCGCCCTGCACGCCAGCCAGGCTGTTGGCCACGGCCAGGCCCAGGTCGTTGTGGCAGTGGGTGGACAGGATGATGTTCTCGACGCCCGGGACGTTCTCCACCAGGTCGCGGAACACCGCCTCATATTCCGACGGATAAGTGTAGCCCACCGTGTCGGGGATGTTCACCGTCTTGGCCCCGGCCTTGATGGCGGCCTCGACGCAGCGGCGCAGGAAGTCCTGTTCGGTGCGGGTGGCGTCCTGCGCCGACCATTCCACATCGTCGCACAGGTTGCGGGCGTGGGTCACCGAGCGGGTGATGGCCTCCAGGATGTCCTCCTGGCTCATCTTCAGGATGTGGTCCCGGTGCGAGGGGCTGGTGGACAGGAAGGTGTGGATGCGACCGCGCTTGGCCGGGCGGATCGCCTCGGCGCAGCGCTCGATATCAATGGCCGCCGCCCGGGCCAGGCCACAGATGGTGCTCTCGGTGACGATCTCGGAGATCTGGCGCACCGCCTCGAAGTCGCCGTTGGAGGCGATGGGGAAGCCCGCCTCGATCACGTCGACCCGCATCTCCTCCAGGATCTTGGCGAGCTCCAGCTTCTCCTCCAGCGACATGGAGGCGCCGGGCGACTGCTCGCCGTCGCGCATGGTGGTGTCGAATACGATGACGCGATCGCGTTCGGACGCGGCGTTGGAGGCTTGGAAAGTCATGTCAGGATCTCTTCGCGGGAGCTCATTCTAGAAAGGTCGGGCGGCGGGGTCATCCCCTGAGCGCCCGGCCCCGCGAACTTTCGCGCGAGCCTACAGAGGCGCCCAGGGGCGGCTAAGCCCCAGCGAACGGCCAAGAAGCAGGTTGTCGCACTGCGTAGACATGGGCGGATTGTTAGCGAACCGCGCCGCCCACCGCAACAGAATTGCTAGAACCCACCAAAAACAGCCCCCCAGGGGATGAACATTGCGCCCCTGCTCCCAAAGCGGCGGAGGCTCAGGCGTCGGGCTCGGCGGCGCCCCTGCCCGCCACCGCCGCCTCGCGGGACTTCAACCATTTGCGGGCGAACCAGCCCATGACCACCCAGCCGACGACGATGGCGACCAGCAGGCCGATGTGCCCGGCCCCGCCGCCCCTCATGGCCTGGGCGATGGAATTGCCGGCGAAGGCGGTGACGCCGATCTTCGGAATGATGCCCAGCGCCGTGCCGGCGAAGAAGTGGAACAGCCGCATCGGCGTGACGCCGGCGGCCATGTTGACGACGATGAACGGCGCCGAGGGCACCAGGCGCACGATCAGGCTGGCCCAGAAGCCGTTGCGCCCGACCAGCGCCATGAACTGCCGCACGCCTTCGCCGGCGAAGGCGTCCAGGACCCGTCCCCCGGCCACGCGGCCGATGAAGAAGCCCACCAGGGATGAGACCAGGGTGCCGATCCAGCTGTAGGCGAATCCGGTCCAGGGGCCGAAGGCGACCACCGCGGCGGCGATCAGCACGAACTGCGGCACCCCGACAAAGGCCAGCAGGGCGAAGGCCGCCACCGCCGTCGGCAGCGCCCAGGGGCTGTGGGCGGCCATGCCCAGCCAGTGCTCGACCGTCGCCTCGCCGTCGAAACCCAGAACCTGGGCGCCAAACAGGAAGACCAGCCCCACCCCGCCAAACAGCACGAAGGAAACGGCCACGCCCCGCCAGGCGCGGGCGTCCATGTTGGTCAGGAACCGGAACAGGCGGCGCATGGCCCTGGCCTCGCCGATCCTGGGCCGGGGGTCAAGCGCGTCGCGCAGCCTGGGTCAGGTGGCGCAGCGCACCAGGCTGAGCGCATCCCCGGCCGGGCCGCCCTGGATGCTCATGGTTCGTTCGCCAGCGCCGAAGTCCAGGCTCAGACGCCGGCTTTCGGGCGGCGCCTGCGAGGTGCAGAGGGCGGCGATCTCATAGCCGTCGTCCAGGGCGGCGACCCCTTCGAACCGGCAGGCGACATCGCCGGGGCCTGACAGGCCGTCGTGGCGAAAGTCCCAGGCGCGGCTCGCGCACAGGGCCGGATTGGCCGCCCAACGCCCCACATAGGCGGGCTGGGCCGTCGGATTCGACACCGGCTCGGCGGCGACCGAGGGGGCGTCCGGCGCGGGGGCGGGCTCCGGCGTGGTCTCACCGCAGGCGGCGAGCGGGGTCAGCAGGGCGAGGATCAGGATCGTTCGGATCATGGAGGCCTTCTGGCGTCGGGCGGCTCTACTGTGGCCAAGGCGCAAACGGCTGCGCCTATCGGCCCGTTCCCGCTCCAGCCGGGTTTCCGCGGGCCGGACCTTGGGTTAAACCGGCCATCTTCCCCACCCGCTCCAAAGGGAGTCCGCCTCCATGTCGCTGCAATCGTCCACGCTCGCCCGCGTCAAGCCGTCCGCCACCATGGCGACCGACCAGAAGGCGCGTGAACTGAAAGCCCAGGGCCGCGACATCATCAGCCTGGGGGCCGGCGAGCCCGACTTCGACACGCCGCAGAATATCAAGGACGCCGCGATCAAGGCGATCCAGGACGGCAAGACCAAGTACACCACCGTCGACGGCATTCCGGAGTTGAAGGAGGCCATCGTCGCCAAGTTCGCCCGCGAGAACGGCCTCACCTACAAGACCAGCCAGGTGAACGTCTCGCCCGGCGGCAAGCCGGTGATCTTCAACGCCATGATGGCGACCCTGAATCCCGGCGACGAGGTGGTGATCCCCACCCCCTACTGGGTCAGCTATCCCGACATGGTGCTGCTGGCTGGCGGCACGCCGGTGTTTGCGCCGACCACGGCGGAGACCGGCTTCAAGCTGCGGCCGGAGGACCTGGACAAGGCGATCACGGCCAAGACCCGCTGGGTGTTCCTGAACTCGCCGTCGAACCCGTCGGGGGCGGCCTATACCCGGGCTGAGCTCAAGGCCCTGGCCGATGTGCTGATGCGCCACCCCGATGTGTGGATCCTGACCGACGACATGTACGAGCACCTGCTGTTCGACGACATGGAGTTCGTGACCATCGCCCAGGTGGAGCCCGGCCTCTATGACCGCACGCTGACCATGAACGGGGTCTCCAAGGCCTATGCCATGACCGGCTGGCGGATCGGCTACGCCGCCGGGCCTGAGCCGTTGATCAAGCTGATGGCCAAGGTCATGAGCCAGTCCACCTCGAACTCCTCGTCGGTGTCGCAATGGGCGGCGGTCGAGGCGCTGAACGGCCCGCAGGACTTCATCAAGCCCAACGCCAAGCTGTTCCAGGGGCGTCGCGATCTGGTGGTGTCGATGCTGAACCAGGCCACAGGCCTGAAGTGCCCGACGCCCGAGGGCGCCTTCTATGTCTATCCGTCCTGCGAGGGGCTGATCGGCAAGACGGCGCCGAGCGGCAATGTCATCGGCTCGGACAAGGACTTCGCCAACGAACTCCTCGAGTCCGAAGGCGTGGCGGTGGTGTTCGGCGAGGCGTTTGGCCTGTCGCCCTTCTTCCGCATCTCCTACGCCACCAGCAATGCGGTGCTGGAAGACGCCTGCGGCCGCATCCAGCGCTTCTGCGCCGCCGTCAAATAGGCGAACGGCCCCTCCGCCTGGGAGGGGCCGAACCGCCCACTGGGCCTGGTCGCTGGCCTAGTGCTTTTCGCGCCAGGACGACTTGGCCGCATCCTTGGTCAGGTTCAGGCAGACCTTCTCGTCTTCGATCCGATCGACCCAGGTCAGGGGGATCATGTGGTGCTTGAGGCCGGCGCCCATGTCGAACTTGGCCAGTTCGATCTCGGTGCCCACCACGTGGTCGACGCGGCCGACGTGGTCGCCGTCCGAGCCGACGACTTCCATGTGTTCCTTGATTTCAGCGGCTTGGATCATCTTGCATCTCCGTCTTGAGGGGCTGCAGGACGAACGCCCTCAGGCGCGATCGGGTTCACGCCACCTGGCCGACGGCCATGATCTCCGCAGCCACCTGGCGAGGCGCCAGGAAGGTGATCACGCAGCGCGCGCCCTCGGCTGGGAAGGTCAGCTCGACCTGCCCGTCCAGCTGATGGGCCAGCCCCCCGACAATGAGTCGCGAGCCGAATCCCCGGCGCTTGGGCGGCGTCACCGGCGGGCCTCCATGCTCTTCCCACATCAGGGTCAAACGCTCCTGTTCGGCGCCGGCCTCTGACAGGCTCCATTCCAGGGCGACATGGCCCGTGCTGTTGGAGAGCGCCCCATACTTCACAGCGTTCGTGGTCAGTTCGTGCAGGGCCATGCTCATGGCCACCGCGGTGTTGGGCGACAGCCAGACCGCCGGCCCGACGATCTCGATCCGCGACCCGTCCGCCCCGGCATAGGGCCGCAGCTCGATCTCGGCCAGTTCGGCGAGATTGGCGCCGCGCCAGGCGTCCCGCGTCAGCAGGTTGTGGGCGTGGGAGAGCGCGATCAGGCGGTCCTCGAAATTGCGCCGCACGCTTTCCACATCGCCGGTCTGACGCAGGCTCTGGGCGGCGATGGACTGGACCGTGGCGAGCGTGTTCTTCACCCGGTGGTTCAGCTCATCGAGCAGCAGCTTCTGCCGGGCCTCGATGGCCGTGCGCGCCGCCAGTTCGCGCTCGGCGGCCATGCGCGCCGAGCCCTGCCGCCAGGTGGCGATGGCCACCAGGCCCGTGGCCAACAGGCCGCCAAAGGCGAACACCCAGGCCAGCCCATGGGCGGCGCTGGTCGCAAAACCTGAGCCGGCCTCGTAGACGATCGTCCAGGCGCCGCCGGCCACCGAGACCTGGCGTGTCGCCGACAGGCCCGGCGCGTCGCCGTCATCGGCGCGGTCGCTGGCGGCCAGAAGGTTCTCCGGCGCGATCTCGCCGTTGTAGACGGCATAGCCGAACTCACGCTGGTCGACCCCAGCGAAGACCGCCTCCAGCAGATCATCGGCGCGGAAGGGCGCATAGACGAAGCCCCGCAAGGCGCTGCGCCGCGCCTCCAGCGTCTCCGGGGGTTCGCCGCCGGCATAGACCGGCTCATAGATCAGGAAGCCCGCCTGCTTGTTCTCATCGATTTCCTGGACGAGCTCGACCTTGCCCGACATGGCCGCAAGGCCCGTGTCGCGCGCCCGGGCCATGGCCTCGCGGCGCACCGGCTCGGCATACATGTCCAGGCCGATGGCGATCTGGTTGCGGGCGTCTTCGGGCTCCAGGAAAAGCACGGCGTGGCGCGCCGGGGTCCCCCGGCCCTCGGCGGCCGTCTGCGCGGAATAGCCCAGGCCCTGAATGCCGCCGTAACGCCCCCTCAGGTCCACCCGCTCGGCGAAGGCGCGGAACTCATCGTGGTCCACCGTCTGGCTGGCGGCGAACAGCCCCGCCGCCGCATGGAGGATGGCCACATAGGTCTGGAGACGGCCGTCCAAGGCGTTGTTGGCCTGGTCGACGACGCTGCTGAATCTCTGGCGGTCGCGGACGTCCCCGAGCCGGTCGACCACCAGGGCGCCCGAAAGCGTTGCGGCCAACCCAAGGATGACGATCAGGATGGGGAGGACCGGCGTCGTGCGACGCAGCCGCCGAAGCGTGGTCGAAAGCGATCTGCCGGCCAAATCGGCCCCCTCTTCACACCAGGTCTGAGTGCACCATTCGCGCGTCAGTGTCGAGGATCGCCCCCTCGGACGAGGTCTGACCGGCTTGCGAAATCCGTCGGTCGGGCGCAGGCTTTGGCCAACCGGCGGAGAGGACCGATGGGCGAAATCGTCAATCTCAACAAGGTGCGCAAGGCCAGGGACAAGGCCGCGACCCAGGCCCAGGCCAAGGCCAACCGCGCCAGCCATGGCCGCGCCAAGGCCCAGACCCTGGCCGACCAGCTGGAAGCCGAGCGCCAGCGCCGCCAGCTCGACCAGTCCCGCCTCGACGACGACTGACCGGCTTGGTCTAGGCCTTCGCCTCGTCGCGGGCTTCCGGCGGGATGGCGTCGTAGATGGTCGGCGGGGTGATGTTCAGTCGCCGACGCGCGGCGTCCAGGGGCTCGGCCATCAGGGCCTCATAGTCCTCGCCCAGCAGCCAAGCCGCGGCCTTGCCCCGCTGATAGCCCTGCCAGATCGCCCTGGCGTACGGGTGCTTCGCCTTGCGGCCGCGCAAGGCGCCGCCCACCGCGATCAGCGCCCAGCCGAGGCCGCGGGTCTGGGCGTAGGAAAAGGCCACCAGACACCCCTCCCCCAGGCCGTCGCGATGATAGCCGCTGAGCACATGCCAGATGTCGTGCACGTCCCGCGTCCGGCGGCCGAACCAGGCATAGGGATGCATCACCTCGACCGGCTTGGCGCCCACGCGGCTGATCTGGGCCAGGCCCTCGGCGGATAGCTGCTCGCTGCGGACGAAGTCGCGATAGGCGTGGCCCACCGAGCCCTGCGGCAGGCTGTCGAGCCAGGCGTCGTCCATCAGCCGGGCTTCGAGCTCGACCCGCTCATAGGCGATGCGGCCGCCCTGCGGCGTCTCCAGCAGGCGCTGATAGCCCCAGGCCGAGGCGCCGCCGTTCAGGGCGCGCATGATCTCGAAGACCTGGACGGTGTCGTCCTTGTCGGCCAGCAGGCGGCGAAGAGCCTTGAGCGCCGCGCCCCACTGGAGCCGGGGCTTGGGCAGGCGTTCGGGCGCAGGCGCGCGCGCCGATACCGGGGCGTAGCTGTCGGTGGCGAGGCTCATGCGTGCATCTCCCGGTCAGACGCCGAAAGATGACGCCTGCGTCACGGTCGATCAATGCCCGAGAACCATTGCCGCGGTGTTTCGACCGCGCAAGATAGGGGCATGACGCGGCTGAAGAAGAGATCGGTCCTGCTGGCCGGCCACGCCACCTCGGTGGCCCTGGAGCCGCCGTTCTGGACAGCGCTGGAGGATCTGGCCGCCCATCGGGGCCTGAGCCTGGCCGCCCTGGTGACCGAGATCGACCTGGCCCGCGGCGACCAAGGCCTGGCCTCGGCCTGTCGTCTGGCGGTGCTGGCCCATCTGACCGCCAAGGCCGGTTAGCGCATCGGCGCGGAAGCCGCCGCCCGGTTGGGCGACGGCTCCCCTGGGCCGATCAGAAGGTGCTGCTGACCCGCACGCCGAAGCTGCGCGGGCGCGGCGAGAAGACCCGGATGCCGTCCGGCGATTCCACGACGCCGATATAGGCCGCCTCGTTGCCGAGATTGTTGCCGAACACCGCGAGATCCCAGTTGTCCCGGCGCACGCCGACCTTGGCGTTGACCAGGGTGTAGGCCGGCAGCTTGGTGTAATACTGGTTCTGGCTGTTGAAGGTGGTGAAGGACTCCCCGCGATAGGCGAGCCCCCCCTGCACATAGCCGTCCAGCCCATAGGCCAGGGGCTGCTCGTAGCTGGCCTGCAGCGAATAGGACCAGTTGGGCGTCAGCGGGATGTCGTCGCCCTCATAGCCGAAGGTGCCGGCGGCGAAGACGTCGGCCGGCAGATCCTCGGCCAGCTTGGCGTCCACATAGTTGATGCTGCCGGCGATGTTCAGGCCGGGCATGGGGTCGAACGCGCCGTTCAGCTCGACGCCGTTCACCTCGGTCTTGCCCGCATTGATCGTATAGCCGAAGGCGCCGGCCGCCTGGGCCGAGAGCTGCTGGTCGTTCCAGTCAATCCGATAGATCGACAGGTCCGCATAGAGCCGACGGTCGAGCCAGTAGCTCTTCACCCCGGCCTCATAGTTCCACAGGCTGTCGGGATTGTAGGTGCCCGGGAAGACCACCCCGGCCTGCTGGGCGAGCGAGGTGGCGGTGTTCACCCCGCCCAGCCGGAAGCCGGACGCGGCGCGGGCATAGACATTGATGTCCGGGGTCGCCTCCCACATCACCGAGTAGTTGTAGCTGGTGTGCGAGTTGGAGCCGCGGCTGTCGCCGGTGATCGAGGGCGTGGTCACCTGGCCGAAGATGTAGTCCGGGAACACGGTCTGCAGATTGACCACCGTGTCATGGATGCTGGCCTCGAAATAGCGGATGCCGACGGTGGCCGTCAGGGTGTCGGTGATCGCATAGTCGCCCTGGGCGAACAGGGCGTACTGGCCCACGCCGCGCTTGGTGCGGGTGCCGAACTCATAGATGCTGTTGCCGCGGCCCGGCTCGTGCAGGCCCTTGGCGACGCACTCGCCATAGCTGAAGCAAAGCGCGGTGCCGGTCGAGGTCGCGAGCACGGAATTGGTCTGATAGGTGCTCTGGCTGTTTTCATAATAGGCGCCAGTCACCAGCTGGAACGGCCCGTCGAAGTCCGACGAGAAGCGCAGCTCGGACACCACATTGCGGAAATCCACCGAGGCGATGAACAGGGTCGAGCCTGGCAGGCCGAAGCTGTTGGCCGTCGGCGTGCTGTCCTTGGGATTGGTGACCCGTTGGCTGGAATAGGAGGTCGAGGCGATCACCGAGCCGAAGCCCAGATCGTACTCGCCGGTCACCGAATAGAGGTTGTAGTTGTCGCGGTAGAACTCGATGGTCGGCGAGGTGGTCTCATAGGCGCCGTCGGCCTGCAGCCAGGCCTGGGTGCCGTCGACATCGATCTCCTGGTGCAGGGCCATGGCCGTGAGGTTGAAGTTGTCGGTCGGCCGCCACAGGCCGACGATCCGGCCGCCCTTCACATGGGCGTTGTTGTTGTTCTCATAGAGGGCGCCGTTGATCGTCTGGTCCACATAGCCGCCGCCGCTCTCGCCCCAGCCGGTGATGCGGACACCCAGAGTGTCCTCGATGATCGGCACATTCAGGGTCGCCGAGCCGTCGAAGAACTCGTCGCCGCCCTTGACCGTCGCGGCCGAGGCCTCGACCCGCCCGCCGAACTCGAACAGGTCAGGCTTGCGGGTGATGACCCGCAGGGTGCCGCTCATGGAGCTGGAGCCGAACAGGGTGCCCTGGGGCCCCTTGAGGATCTCCACATGCTGGATGTCGTGCAGGCGCACGCCGGGCTTGCCGTCGCCCAGGATGTTGCCGCCCAGGCCGCCCACCAGGGGCGACTCGTCGAGATAGACGCCCGACGTGGCGCCGACATTCGACTCGATGCCGCGGATCACCACCTTGGTCTGCGAGGCGCCGAAGCTCTGGACGTTCAGGGACGGGTCCAGGCGGGTCAGGTCCTGCAGGGTGCTGATCCCCTGCTCTTCCAGCTTCTCGCCGGAGAAGGCGGTGATGGCCAGCGGCGTGTCGGCCACCGAGACGGCGCCGCGGCGGGCGGCGGTGACCACCAGCTCCGACAGGGTCTCAGCCTCGGCTGCGTCCTGGGCCTGGGCCTGGCTGGCCATCAGGCCCAGCGCCACCGCGCTGGTCGAGGCGACAAGCCCCAGGGACCGGCGAAGCCGGGAGCCGCCAGGGCGGCGCAGTGCGGTGTGCGACATGATGATCTATCCCCAATCTATGTCTTGCAGCAGGGCGGCCCGCAGGGGAGACGCTGACGTGACGCTTGGTTTTTTTGCGCCCCGTCATGCCCCCGTCTCCGTCTGAAGGCCGTGTAGTTTGTCTGACAAACCTACAGTCATACACGCGTGCCGCCGTCTGGACGCCGTCCGCATCCGGTCGATTTCCGCCTGACGCCGAAAGCTTGGGCGCCTAGCTTTGCCTTTGTGCAGCCGAAGGGCGCCTGGGCTGCAATCGGGGGACGCCGGTGGCGCTAAGGCCCCCGGCCCGCGACGCATTATATTGTATGACAATCATATTGACCCAAGCGGCGACGCAGGCGAGGTCGAAGGCCCAATCAGGAGCGCGCGATGTTCACCACCCGTCCCGAAATCCGCGGCACGTTTGGCGTTGTCACCTCCACCCACTGGATCGCCTCGCAGGTGGGCATGGCCATGCTGGAGCGGGGCGGCAACGCCTTCGACGCCGCCGTGGCGGCCGGCTTCTGCCTGCAGGTGGTGGAGCCGCACCTGTGCGGGCCGGCCGGCGAGGTTCCGATCATCTTCCACAGCGCCGCCACGGGGAAGATCGAGGTGCTCTGCGGCCAGGGGCCTGCGCCCGCCGCCGCCAGCATCGCGGCCTTCCGCGACCTCGGCCTCGACGCCGTGCCGGGGTCGGGCCTGATCTCGGCGGTGGCCCCCGGGTCCTTCGGCGCCTGGCTGACCCTGCTGCGCGATCATGGCCGCCTGCGGCTGGACGAGGTGATGGCCCCGGCCATCGGCTATGCCGAGCACGGCCACCCCCTGTTGCCCGGCGTCGCCCGCGCCCTGGCGGAACTGAAGGAGGCCTTCACCACCGAATGGCCGACCTCGGCGCCGGTCTGGCTGCCGGGCGGCGAGGCGCCCCTGCCCCACGCCCTGTTCCGCAACCCGACCCTGGCGGCCACCTGGAAGCGGCTTCTGAGCGAGGCCGGCCAGGGTGCGCGCGAGGTCCAGATTGAGCGGGCCCTGGCCGCCTGGTACGAAGGCTTCGTCGCCGAGGCCATCGACCGGTTCGGCCAGGCCGAGGCCCTGATGGACTCCAGCGGCCGGCGTCACAAGGCCCTGCTGACGGGCCAGGACATGGCCGGCTGGCGCCCCGCCTATGAGGCGCCCGCCACCCTGGACTATCACGGCTGGACCATCTGCAAGACGCAGCCCTGGGGCCAGGGGCCGGTGCTGCTGCAGGCCCTGGCCCTGCTGCGCGGTTTCGACATCGCCAGCCTCGACCCCAGTGGCGCGGACTTCGCCCACCTGGTGCTGGAGGCCGCCAAGCTCGCCTTCGCCGACCGCGAGGCCTATTACGGCGACCCGGATTTCGTCGAGGTTCCGCTGGAGGCCCTGCTCAGCGAGACCTACGCGGCCGACCGCCGCGGCCTGATCGGCGAGGCCGCCTCCCACGACCTGCGCCCCGGCGTCCTGCCGGGCTTTGAAGCGCAGGTCGCCCGGGCGCTCGGCATGGTCCGGGTGGCCTCGGGCGAAGGCGGCGGCCTGGGGGTGGGCGAGCCGACCATGGCCCACCTCAAGCCCACCCTGAAGCCCGGCGACACCGTGCATCTCGACGTCATTGATTCCTGGGGCAACATGGTCTCGGCCACCCCGTCGGGCGGCTGGCCGCAGTCTTCGCCGACGATCCCTGGCCTCGGCTTCGCCCTGAACACCCGGGCCCAGATGTTCTGGCTGACCGAGGGCCTGCCCGCCAGCCTGGCGCCGGGCAAGCGGCCGCGCACGACGCTCACCCCGACGCTGGCCCTGCATGACGGTCGCCCGGCCCTGGTCTGCGGCACGCCCGGCGGCGACCAGCAGGATCAGTGGCAGCTCGCCCTGCTCCTGAGGCGGATCCACCACGGCCTGGGACTGCAGCAGGCCATCGACATGCCGCTGTTCCACACCGTCCACTTCCCCTCCTCCTTCTATCCGCGGGAGGCCATGCCGGGCGTTTCTGTGGCTGAGGAGTCTATGGGCGAGGCGGTCATCGCCGAGCTGCGCCGCCGGGGCCACGACCTGCAGATCGCCCCGGCCTGGTCGGCAGGCCGGCTGACCGCGGCCGAGCGCGGCGCCGACGGCGTCCTGAAGGCCGCCGCCACCCCCCGCCTGATGCAGGCCTACGCCGTCGGCCGTTGAGGGGCGCCGGCCAGGGCGCGGAAGCTGGGACGGCCGAGCGTGATCAGGGCCGCGGCGATCAGGCCGGCGGCAAGGCCCACCAGACCCATGGAACGGCCCACCGCCATGGGATCGGCGAACGCATAGTCGGTCAGCAGGGCGACGGCGGTGGGGCCGATCCCCATGCCGATCAGGTTCAGGGCCAGCATGTAGACCGCCGCTATCCGTCCCCGCAGGTACGGCGGACAGATGATCTGCAGGGCGGCGGGCGCAGCCCCCATGGGAAACATCATCATGAAGATCGCCCCATAGAGGATGGCCACAGTCGTCGCCGTCCCCGGCGCCAGGATCAGGCCGCTGAGCATGGCGGCCGCCCCCAGGGCGCCGATCAGGGCCATGCGCAGATTGGCGTCAAGGCGTCCCGCCGCCAGCCAGCGATCGGCCACCCAGCCGCCCAGCAGCAGGCCTGCGCAGCCGGGACCGAGGAAGCCGAGGCCGAGGATCAGGCCGATCTGCCCTTGCTCCAGCTGATGGACCCGGCCCAGCAGGGTGGGCGCCCAGGCGCTAAGGCCGTGGAAGGCGATATTGACCACCGAGCAGCCGACGATGACGACGCCATAGGCGCGCCAGTGCCGGCGAAGGGCGCCCAGGGCCGCGGCCGGGCGGGCGGCGAGCGAGGGCCCCGCCACCGAAGCGCCGGCCGCCTTGCGCCGAGGCTCGGCCACCGCCAGCACCAGCAGCGCCACCAGCAGGCCTGGCGCGCCGACCACCAGGAAGACCAGCCGCCAGCCGCTGAATTCTCCCAACACCGGCAGGCTGACCGGCGGCAACCCCGAGACCGCCATGATGGTCCAGCCACCGATCAGGAAGGCCAGGCCTGAGCCGAAACAGGCGCCCATGGCGTAGACCCCCTGGGCCCGGCTGCGATGCGCCGGCGCGAAGAGGTCGGGGATCAGGGAATAGGCGGCCGGCGACAGGGTCGCCTCGCCGGCCGCCACGCCGATCCGCGCCGCCAGCAGGGCCAGATAGTTGCCCGCCGCCCCGCAGAGCGCGGTCATGACACTCCAGATGGCCACGCCCACCGCCGCCAGGCCGCGGCGGCTGCCCCGGTCGACGATGGCCCCGAAGGGCAGGCCAAGGGCGGTGTAGAAGATGGCGAAGGCCAGGCCGGTGAGCAGGCTGATCTGGGTGTCGCTGAGATGCAGGTCGGCCTTGATCGGCCCCACCAGCATGGCCAGGATCGTCCGGTCGATGAACGAGAAGGTGTAGGCCAGCACCAGGATGGCCAGGGAGGACGAGGCCCGCGCCAGGCTGGGATAGCTGACCGTCGCCGGCAGGACTTCGCCTGGAGCCGACATCAGGCGGCCCCGTCCAGCAGCCAGACGTCCCCATCCTCGACCTCGACCTTGAAGGTCTTCAGCGGAAACTTGCACGGCAGGCTGCAGGCCTTGCCGGAACGAACATTGAAGCTGCCCCCATGCATGGGACAGAAGATCACCTCGCCCTCGAGCCGGCCCTCCGACAGGGAGGCGATGGCGTGGGTGCATTCGTCCTCGACAGCCAGGAAGGCGCCGTCCACATGGCAGAGCGCGATGGGATCCATGCCCTCGGGCTCGACCTTCAGGATCTGTCCCTCATCCACGTCCGCCGCCGCGCACAGTCGAATTCGCCCCATCTCACAGCCTTCCAGAATCGTAAGCTCAGACACACAACACCGGCCGCGACCGTCCAGGCCTCGGCGTTTGACGGACAATTGTGTGATTGTCATACAATGCAAGTGTCGGAAGCGGCCTTTGCGTAAAAATCAGCAACTGATCGGAGATTGGGCATGAGCCACGTCCTGGTGCTCGACGCCGGCGGAACCATCAGTTCGCGGGCCGATGCGCGCGGCGTGCTGAGCGGCGGCCGGGGCCTGGCGCTTGCGGCTGGCGCCGGCGATGTTCGCCTCAGCCTGCAGCAGGTGCATGCGGGCCTGAGCGACGAACTGAGCCTCGCAGACGCGGCGGCCATCGTTCGCGCGGCCCAGGCGGCGGCCGACGGCGCAGGCGACTTGGCCGGCGACTTGGCCGGCATCGTGGTCGCCCATGGCACCGACACCATGGAGGAGACCGCCTTCCTCGCCGATCTGGTCTGGACCTCGTCCCTGCCCCTGGTCTTCACCGGCGCCCAGCGGGCCCCGGTCCATCCGCAGTTTGATGGCGCGCAGAACCTGACCGACGCCGTCGCCCTGGCCGCCGATCCCGCGGCGCGCGACCGCGGCGTGCTGCTGGCCTTCGGCGGCCGGGTCATTCCGTCGCGTCATGCGGTCAAGGCCCACACCAGCGCGCTGACCGGTTTCGAGGATCGTCAGGGCGACGCTGGACGCCCGGACGACGTCCTGGCGCGGCTCCCGCGCCTTCAGGATCGGCCCGCCGCCCTTTCCGAGCTGCGCCTTGAGCCGTCGGTGGAGATTCTCGCCGCCAGCCTCGGCTCCGGCGGCGGGCTGGTCGATGCGGCGATCGCGCAGGGGGCGCGGGGGATGGTCCTCCAGGCGCTGGGCCGCGGCAACGCCAGCCCGCCCGTGGTCGCCGCCGTCGGCCGGGCCTGCGCGGCGGGGATCGTCGTGCTGGTGGCCTCCCGCTGCCCCTTTGGCCAGGTGGCGCCAGACTATGCGTCCGGCGCCCGGCTGGCCGACGCCGGCGCCATCTTCAGCGACGACCTGGGCGCAAGCCAGGCCCGCCTCCTGCTCTCGGCCATGCTCGGCCTGGAGACCGCAGGCGAAGCGGCGGCTGCGCGTATCCGCGCCTGGTTGGCCGTTTAGGCGCCGGGCAGGTAGCGCTCGGCCCGGATCGCCGACAGCGGCGCGCCCAGCACCGCCAGGGTGGTCCGCGCGGCCTCGACCATGGCCGGCGGGCCGCAGAGATAATAGGCCGTCGCCGGCCCCACATCCTCCGCCTTTAGCAGCGAGACCGCCGTCCCCTGGCTCGCCGCAGGGCCAGGCTCGCCGATGAACACCGCAAACCGCACCTGGGCCCGCCCATGGGCCGCGGCCAGGGCCTTAAGCTCGGCCACATGAAACAGATCAAGGGCGCTGGTCACCCCGAAACAGACCACCACCTCGCCCGCTCCCGGCGCCATGTCGCGCAGCATGGAGAGCGCCGGCGCCAGGCCGGTGCCGCCGACCACGAAGACGTGCCGGCTCGCCCGGGGATCGCCGGCGAAGGCGCCCAGGGGACCCTGGATCTTGACCACGTCGCCGGGACCTGCGGCCGTCGCCACCCATTCTGAGGCCAGGCCGCCGGGCACGTGACGGATCAGGAATTCCAGCTGGCGCGCGTCGGCCGGGGCGCTG
>Ga0207884_1000634_pt1 | contig 18794 bp, 19 predicted proteins | sample MalvirmetaMSP144_FD_184236 | JGI IMG/M metagenome (GOLD analysis project Ga0207884, IMG submission 184236) | Marine viral communities from the Deep Pacific Ocean - MSP-144 (SPAdes) | ecosystem: Environmental > Aquatic > Marine > Oceanic | place: Pacific Ocean | collected 2011-07-08 | reverse complement strand
CCCTCAATGGTTTCCTCTGTACCGGCTTCCGGCAAATAGGTATTGACCCCAATCAACGGCAGAGAGCCGTCGTGTTTGCGGTGTTCATAATAAAGGCTCTCTTCCTGAATCTTGCCGCGCTGGTACATAGTATCCATGGCACCCAATACGCCACCGCGCTCGGAGATTTTTTCAAATTCGCTGTAGACAGCCTCCTCGACCAGATCTGTCAGCTGATCAATAATAAATGAGCCCTGCCAGGGGTTTTCGCAGATATTCAGGCCAAACTCCCGGTTGATGATCAATTGAATCGCCACCGCCCGGCGCACGGATTCGGTGGTGGGCGTGGTGATGGCCTCGTCGTAGGCGTTGGTGTGCAGGCTGTTGGTGTTGTCGAAAATCGCGTAAAGCGCCTGCAACGTGGTGCGAATATCGTTGAAACTCATTTCCTGGGCATGCAGGCTGCGACCTGACGTCTGGATGTGATACTTCAACATCTGGCTGCGCGGGCTGGCACCGTAACGGGCCTTCATGGCCCGCGCCCAGATGCGCCGCGCCACCCGGCCCATCACCGTGTATTCCGGGTCCATACCGTTGGAAAAGAAGAAGCTGAAATTCGGCACAAAGTCATCCACCTTCATACCCCGGGACAGGTAGTACTCCACCAGGGTAAACCCGTTGGACAGGGTAAATGCCAACTGGGAAATCGGGTTGGCCCCCGCCTCGGCAATGTGATACCCACTCACCGACACGCTGTAATAGTTGCGAACATTGTGTTCGATGAAAAAAGCCTGCATGTCGCCCATCATGGTCAGGGCAAAACTGGTGGAAAAAATACAGGTATTCTGGGCCTGATCCTCCTTGAGAATATCAGCCTGCACGGTGCCGCGCACTGACGCCAGGGTTTCGGTACGGATACGCTCGTAGGTCTCGGTATCCACCAGTTGATCGCCGGTAATACCCAATAGTGCCAACCCCAGGCCATCGTGGCCCTCCGGCAATTGACCCGCATACTGTGGACGCGGGTCATCGCCAAACCAGGCATCGATTGTCTGCTGCGCCTCATCCCAGAGATTGTTGTCTTTCAGGTATTTTTCCACCTGCTGGTCGATGGCGGTATTCATGAAGAACGCCAGAATGATCGGTGCCGGGCCGTTGATGGTCATGGAGACGGAGGTAGACGGCGAGCAGAGATCAAATCCGGAATAGAGTTTTTTCATGTCGTCCAGGGTCGCCACCGACACACCGGAATTGCCCACCTTCCCCCAGATATCCGGGCGAGGATCCGGGTCGGCGCCATAGAGCGTCACCGAATCAAAGGCGGTGGATAGCCGGGTGGCCGACTGCCCCCGGGACAGGTAGTGAAAGCGCCGGTTGGTACGCTCCGGGGTGCCCTCACCGGCAAACATCCGGGTGGGATCCTCCCCGGCTCGGCGATAGGGAAATACCCCCGCCGTGAAGGGATAACTGCCGGGCAGGTTCTCCGCCAACAGAAAGCTGAGCTGCTCCCCCCAATCGCGACACTGGGGGGCAGCAATTTTGGGAATCCGCAGGTGACTGAGGGATTCCACATAGTTTTCACCCACAATGTCCCGGCCGCGCACCTGATAGCAGTATTCCTGCTGCTCCACACCGGCTTTACGCTCCGGCCACTCCTGCAACAGGCGGATCGACTCGCTGCTCAGATCACCGATGGCATCCTGATAACCCCGTCGCAGAGCACACAGCGTTTTGTCACCCTCACCGTCGCTGAGGGCCGCCACCGGGTAAAGCTCCAACGGTTCCGGCAACAGGGGATCGCCCAGGGATGCCAACACCTGATAATACTGAAACGCACTGGCGGCAAGCGCTGCCTGGTGGTCATTGTGCACCTTGATCTGGCGGCCACCCTCACTGATTTCCGCCAGGTAGCGCACCCGATTGCCGGGGATCAGCGCCACTGACCGCGACGCTGAATCACCATCAACGGCGGGCGGCATCCAGAGGTTTTCATCCAGGGCCTTCTTTTCCACCAGCAGGCGACACAGGTGATAAAAGGCGCTGTTCAGACCGGGGTCGTTAAACTGGCTGGCAATGGTAGGGTATACCGGAATCTGCTCCGCGGTCACGGCAAAGGCATTGTGATTGCGCTGCCACTGCTTGCGGATATCCCGCAGGGCATCTTCAGCGCCGCGCTTGTCATATTTGTTGAGAATCACCATATCGGCGTAATCGATCATGTCGATCTTTTCCAGCTGGCTCGCCGCACCGTAGTCGCTGGTCATAATATAGAGAGAGAAATCCACCAGATCGACAATCTCGGAATCGCTCTGGCCGATACCGGCGGTCTCCACCAGCACCAGATCGTAGCCGAGGGATTTCAGGAACAGGGTGACATCCCCCAGCATTTCACTGGTGGCCAGGTGCTGGCGGCGGGTCGCCATGGAGCGCATATAAATCTGCGGTGATGACAGGCTGTTCATGCGAATGCGGTCACCGAGCAACGCACCCCCGGTGCGGCGACGGGTCGGATCCACCGCCAGCACAGCGATACGCATTCCGGGACGCTGCAGCAGAAAACGGCTCAGCAGCTCATCCACGGTACTGCTTTTACCCGCGCCACCGGTACCCGTGACACCCACTACCGGAGTGTTTTCGGCAGCCAGCTGCCAGGTCTTTTTCAGCCGCGCCAGTTCAGCGGGGACAATGGTGCCCTTCTCAATAGCAGAGATCATCTGTGCCACAGCAATGTCATCATCCAGCGAAGGCTGCTTCGGGTAGGGGCTGGGACGGCGGGCCCGGTGGGCCCGGCCCACCAGATCATCGATCATACCGGTCAGGCCCAGGGTCATACCGTCAGCCGGGTGATAGATTCGGTTGACACCCTCGGCCTGAAGCTGGGCAATTTCATCCTCCGTTATGGTGCCGCCACCCCCACCGAATACCTGAATGTGCGCGGCGTTATTCTCGCGCAACAGTTCCAGCATATAACGGAAATACTCCATGTGGCCGCCCTGATAGGAGCTGATGGCGATGGCATCGGCATCCTCCTGGATCGCCGCCCGTACCACCTCGTCGACACTGCGATTGTGGCCGAGATGCACCACCTCTACGCCGCCACCCTGAATCAACCGGCGCATCACATTGATCGCGGCATCGTGGCCATCGAACAGCGAAGTGGCCGTCACAATCCGCAACGGCGTGGCATCAACCTTCGGACGCGCAGGGTTATCACGCATTGCTTCTGTCACAGTCACCTCCTTTTACAAGACCGGATACACAGGGTCGGCGGGAGCAGCCACCGCCTGCCAAGTTTACAGTCTTTAATTATAGGCATTCAGTATCGGACACCTGCTGAATGAATCGATGCTGACATATTGTCCGACAATATGTCAATTTAGAAAACTCTGCTATTCTTCTGTCACCATTAACAGACCGCCAGCAACGGATCACCCATCATGGCCCAACCCGTCAACTTTGGCCCTCTGGCCCACCAGCCCGCTTACCGGCTGGTCAGTGAGAAAATTCGTCACGCCATTATTTCCGGCGAGATTGAGGCGGGGGAACTACTGCCCACCGAAACCGATCTGGCCGAACAATTTGGCGTCACCCGCTCCACCGTCAGGGAGGCGATCCGGCTGCTGGAACACGTCGGCATTCTGGGGCGCGCCGACCGCAAACGGCTGGTGGTGACAAGACCGGGTACCGAGGCCGTCGGCCGCTCCGTCAGCTCCGCCATGCTGATGCACCAGGTGACTTTCGAAGAACTGTGGCAAGTGGCCATGGGGCTGGAGCCGCTGGCGGGCAAGCTGGCGTGCCTGTCTGCTACTGACGCCGAGAAACAGTTACTGGCGGACAACCTGGTACGCACCCGCGAGGTGATGGCCGATCACGATGCACTGCTGGAAGCAGAAATCGACTTTCACAACCTGGTGGCGCAGGCCTCCCATAACAGCGCCCTACTGCTGGCGCGCGCCCCTCTCAACGAGCTGTTCTATCCCGCCTGGGGCGCCGTGATTCGCGCCCTATCACCGGGTGAACGCATCCTGGTCGCCCATCAACATGTCTACGATGCCATCTGTGCGGGCGATCAGGAAAAAGCAGAAGAGTGGATGGAAAAACACATGCGTGACTTCCGCCGGGGCATCGAACTAGGCAATCTGGGATTTGATAAACCGGTACGGGGCCAAGTATAACCACCCCAAAGCTGGCAGACATCCTACGCCAAATGATGATACGAACTACGAAGCCTTTACCGGAAAAATACCGGCCATTGACCGTCTATCTTGAGTTATTAGCGACTGGAACTGCAACGCGATTACCAGCCGCTATACTGTCAGGGTATAGATGGTGCTTAACTTGGCGTTACCCGCCTTGAACGCTGGAGGAGAGTAAAATGTTTTTATCGTTATTGGGCATCACCTTTGCGGTTTCACTGGTTGTGTGTTTTGTCGTTTCAAAATTATTCGCAAGGCCTATCAAGGGGATACTTGAGCGAATAGTCGCCAACGATATCGCCTATGCCTGGACTACCTATCTGAAATTTGCCGTCTATGTGGTGGGTATCTCCGGCGGCGTTCGCATTCATTATCTTGAGAACTTTCTGCGAGAGCCAACGGAACATTTCACCCCACCTGCGTTGACCTCTGATCGCTGGGTGCTGGAAATCTATCGAACAATTATCGAGTCATTGCAATCTATTGCATGGATGCTGCTCGTATTTTTTGTATTCGCCTTGATTGCCTACGTCATCGTTCGTGTATTCGGGCAACGTTCAAAAAATCAGGTTACTACCGATGATCAAACTGAACTATAACTAGTATTACTTTGTGTGTTCGGCACTGGATACGGAAAAGCACTATCTGTTTAGTGTCGGTTACTGAAGCGTTAGCTGTATCACGACCAACATTTCATTCAACAACGAGGTATTTACTATGGCAATGGGATCAGCAAGCACAATAAAAATAATCGGTATTATCCTTCTGGTTGTGGGCGCCGGACTGGCACTTTGGGGGTATCAACTGTCGGAGTCTATCGGTTCGGAAATAACCCAGGCTGTTACAGGGTCGGAGACGGATAAGGTCATGACACTCTACATTGCCGGTGCTGTCAGTTTTGTTGTGGGCTTATACCTTTTCATTAAAAATTAACTCTGGAGGCAACTATGGATATCATTAGCTTAATCATCTTTTTAGCCGTAGGTGCATTGGCCGGCTGGCTTGCTGGCAACATCGTAAAGGGAAGCGGACTTGGCCTGGTCGCCAATATTATTGTGGGTATTATTGGTGCTGTACTGGGTGGATTTTTATTCGGCTTGCTCGGCATAACAACAGGCGGGCTGATAGGCTCTATCATTATGGCCACCATTGGCGCTGTTATTCTGTTATATATCGTCAGCATCGTTAAGAAAGCCTGACTTGTTCTAACAAACCTGACAAATTATTGCAGTGCTACCACCATGTTGAGTTGAACCCGCTGATGGCGAAGATGGTCAGGACGCCTGATGAATACTGCTGGTCAAACTATCGGGGCAATGCCCGGTTTGGTCAGCCGCGCCTGACAACAGGATGGGAAAACAGGTTTCCATTGAAGTTGCTGGCAGCACCCAGCAAGATTGGCCGAGGAACATCGCAAAAGGAGGTAATTCCGATGGCAAGGCAACCCGCCAAAGTTAAAATCAGGAAGTAATCATCCAGCTGAACATTCGAGCCTGTTCACGCAGGCTCGAATGCCCAACGTGAGAATAGAACCATGGACTGGAGCACACTCCTTGCCGGGGCGCTCATTGGCGGCCTGATCAGTTACGTTATCGACAAACTCCTGACATTTATCGAAAACCAGACATTCATCCGGCTCGCTTACAAGGGCGAATTCTATTCATACCGCTACGCCACCACAGATGCCGACAAGCTCGTTTCCCACCGGTGGAAAATTGCACGAAAATTAAATGGCTCCATCGGCGTGACAATTGAGGAGCTCAATCATGAAAACCCCTTCAAATATAAAGGCACTATCAGGGTAAAAGACCGGTTTATCTATGTACATCTGCGCGGGATAAACCACTCCGAGGAAATGTTCTATATCTTTCCGGAACCCATAGACAAGAAAATTACCGCGATTCAGGGTGTGCTGGTGGCCATCTCCATGGATGGCAAGCCCTGGTCAGGCAACGAAGTTTTGGTGAGCGAGCCCATCTCGCCACAAAAAGCCGTAAAGCTACTGACTGAACGCACCTAGGCTGCCAAGAAAAATACCGCCTCTTTTCAGCCTTTGCGTATCGGGACAATAATCGCTTTACTCGCCCCTCTCGATATTTTTGGCATCAGATTCTGGCAAACAGAGTGAAGGCACCAACTGGGGATGGTTACAAATCCTTTAGCTCCCGACGCAACATTTCCAGGGCTTCCTGCATCAGTTCCGGCTCCAACAACGGCACTGAAATATCTACACCCTTGGCCAGCTCCTCGGTCACCACTTTCAGGGCCTCAACACGAGCAAACCATTTTCGATTGCCGGGAATCAGGTGCCAGGGGGAGAACTCTGTCGAGGTTTTATCCAGCAATTCCTGAAATGCCTGTTGATAGTCATTCCAGCGGTGCCAGTTACGAATATCTTCGCTGGTAATTTTCCAGTGCTTGCGGGGGTTGCGCAGGCGTTCCTCAAACCGTCGCATCTGCTCAATTTTGCTGATCACCGGTAACAGTTTGACGACCGGCACACCATCGTCGTGAAGCATCCGCTCAAATTCATTAATTTCGGCATAGGCTCGTTGCCAGGCGGATTTACTGCAATAGCCCTCTATACGCTCCACCAACACACGGCCGTACCAGGAGCGATCGAAGATCGCAATGGAACCCGACGAGGGCAGTCGCCGCCAGAAACGTTGCAGATAGTGCTGTCGAAGCTCCTCCTCACTGGGGGCGCCAACCGGCCAGACCTGCACGCCCCGCACATCCAGTGGTTGCGTGAGTCGACGAATAATACCGCCCTTGCCGGCACAGTCCGCCCCCTCAAGCACGATCACGGCACGTCTTCCCTGGGTGTAATAGGCCAGCTGGATTTGCAGCATCTTTTCCTGCAACTTGCCCAGCAGGTGTTTGTATTCGTCCTTGTCCCTGAGCGCCTGATCCGGATCAACTTCACTGAGCTGTATGCCGCCACTCACAGGGTCAATCGACGTCCTCATCGGTCTGTCTTTTTTGCGTTCTACGGCCATGGTGGGGTTCACCTGCAGTCGGGGCTTTGAATTTACTGGTGGTATGCCACGTGCCGAAATCAGAGCATCGCTGACGCTCGACAGTCTGCACAACAACTCCACGCTCAATTGCAGACACCGGTTCATTCCTGCCAACCGGCGCTCACCAGCATCTTATGTTCTTTGTAGCCGAAACCGGCAGGACAGGCAACGATCAATGGTTCTGACCCTGAATTTCTAACCCTAAATTACCTGCCCCTGAACTTCCATTCTTTCAAGCCCATGTTCCGATAATTGCCGGGCCCCAGTAACTGGCACACAGGGGACGTTTAGTCTAGAGTCCCTGAGGCTGCTGCCACAACAGCGGTTTCGGGGCCGCTGGATTTAGGCTGACTGGACCATTAACCACTGAAATGAGCCTTCATCATGCCCCCTTTTACTACGCAGGAATTGCAGTCGGCCATCGCGGAACTGGATCAGGCGATTTTCAGCCACGAACAATGGTACAAAAGCCTGCTGCGCATCCTCATTTCAAGGGTGCCGGCGGAACCGGCCGACCTGAGGCCGGATGCGCACCAGCACTGTCGCTTTGGGCAGTGGTATGGAAATGTCTCCACAGCCATACTCCGGGACCATCCTGCCTTTATCTCACTCGGCGATGCCCACGAAAAAATGCACGTCTATGCGCGCACCCTGCTCCAACTCGTCTCGGACAACAAACCCGTTACCACCGGTCAGCTGGATCAATTCGAAAATGCCCTGGACAAAATGCGACTGGAGATCCAGTCGTTGCGACACGAGCTGTCAGAGGTCATCCAAAGTCAGGACCCCCTCACCGGGGCGCAAAACAGAGCCGGCCTGTTACCATGGCTTCGCGAACAACAGGCACTGAGCCAGAGAAGGGGGCAGCAGTGCTGCACTGACGATGCTGGACCTCGATCACTTCAAGCAAGTCAATGACCAATACGGCCATCTCACCGGCGACAAGGTCCTCATCTCAACCGTGCAATGCCTGCAAGCCATTCTCCGGCCATACGACCGGATATACCGCTATGGAGGAGAGGAGTTCCTTCTCTGCATGCCCGGCACAACGCCTGAAGAAGCGCGGGAAGTGGCCGAGCGGATGTGTCATGCCGTTGCGGCCCAGCGAATCCAGATCGAGGGCTCCAATAAGATTCTGCAGGTCACTGCATCACTGGGTGTGGCCATGCTAGACCCTTCCCGATCCGTTGAAGCGTCCATTGAAGCTGCGGACACAGCAATGTACAGGGGGAAAAAATCGGGGCGCAATTGCGTAGTGACAGAATTTTGAGTATTTTCTCCAGCAGACAGGGACTCTCACAGACTGTATTGCCGTTTGCCGCCCCAGCATGAACCTGGCGGGGTGCTTCTGACCCGTTTCAGTTTCCGCTACAATCTACACACTTGATATGGCCTGTTCGCTGATTCTCCACAGGAGACGTAAACGGCTCCGCCCCTGCCGGGTTTAACAACCTGATCGGCACTGACAGGCACCACTCTTTAAACAAAAACTCAGGCAAGCATTCCATGGCCCAATATGTATACACCATGAACCGGGTGGGCAAAGTCGTTCCACCCAAACGCCAGATCCTCAAGGATATTTCCCTGTCCTTTTTCCCGGGCGCCAAGATCGGCGTACTCGGCCTGAATGGTTCAGGCAAATCCACCCTGCTGAAAATCATGGCCGGACTCGACACCGACATTCAAGGGGAGGCGCGGCCGATGCCCGGCATCAAGGTGGGTTACCTGCCGCAGGAGCCGCAACTGGATCCTGCCAAGAATGTGCGCGGCAACGTTGAAGACGGTGTCCGGGAAGCGGTGGATGCCCTGAAGGCGCTGGACGAACTGTACGCCGCCTATGCCGAACCGGATGCGGATTTCGATAAGTTGGCCAAACGCCAGGGCGAGCTTGAAAACATTATTGAGACCTGGGACGCCCACAATCTGAATCACACCCTGGAAGTGGCGGCCGATGCCCTCCGCCTGCCGCCCTGGGAGGCCGATGTCAGCAAACTGTCCGGCGGTGAAAAACGCCGGGTGGCCCTGTGCCGTCTGCTGTTGTCAAAACCCGACATGCTGCTGCTCGACGAGCCCACCAACCACCTGGATGCCGAGTCGGTGTTTTGGCTGGAGAAATTCCTCGAGGAATTTTCCGGCACGGTGGTGGCCGTCACCCACGACCGCTATTTCCTCGACAATGTGGCGGGCTGGATTCTCGAGCTGGACCGCGGGCACGGAATTCCCTACGAGGGAAATTACAGCGCCTGGCTGGAGGCCAAGGAAAAACGGCTGGAGACTGAACAGAAGCAGGAAGATGCCCGCCAGCGCACCATCAAAAATGAACTGGAATGGGTACGACAGAACCCGAAAGGTCGCCACGCCAAGAACAAGGCCCGCCTATCCCGCTTCGAGGAGATGAGTTCCCAGGAGTTCCAGGCACGCAACGAAACCAACGAAATCTACATTCCGCCCGGCCCCCGTCTCGGCGACAAGGTTATTGAACTGGAAAATGTCTGCAAGCGGTTTGGCGATCAGCTGCTGATCGACAACCTGACACTCAGTGTCCCGAAGGGGGCGATTGTCGGCATAGTTGGTGGCAATGGCGCCGGTAAATCCACCCTGTTCCGGATGATTGCAGGCACCGAGCAGCCAGACAGAGGCTCCATTACACTGGGTGATACAGTGAACCTTGCCTTTGTGGAACAGAGCCGGGAAAACTTGGATGACAACAAGACCGTCTGGGAGGCAATTTCCGACGGACAGGATATTCTGCAGATCGGCAACTATCAGGTGCCATCGCGGGCCTATCTTGGCCGCTTCAACTTCAAGGGCAGCGACCAGCAAAAGCGGGTCGGCGAACTGTCCGGCGGGGAGCGCGGTCGCCTGCATCTGGCGGATACCCTGAAACAGGGCGCCAACGTGCTGCTGCTCGATGAGCCTTCAAACGACCTCGACATCGAAACCCTGCGGGCGCTCGAAGAGGCGATTCAGAACTTCCCCGGCTGCGTGCTGGTGATCTCTCACGATCGCTGGTTCCTCGACCGGGTGGCCACCCATATCCTGGCCTACGAAGGGGACAGCGAAGTGGTGTTCTTCGAGGGCGACTACACCGAATACCACGAAGATCTCATCAAGCGCAAAGGCCAGGATGCCCAACCCAGGCGACTGAAATACAAGCGTCTGAAAACCTGATCTCACCCCGTCCGCTGGTCAGCGGGGATTCCTTCCAGCGCTTTAGGGTCACCCGGGGCGCTGGCGTTGTTTTCAGTAGGGTTTTATTGCCCACAGCCGACAAAGCCCCTATTCTAAAACGCTTCACCAATCCGGCTCATTGAGAAACAGGGGAACATCATGGGCGTGTTCAGTTTTATTGTGCTCGGCCTGCTGGTGCTTGGCATCGGCTACGGCATCGTCATCTACAACAATCTGGTAGCCCTGAAGCATCGGGTCGCCCAGGCCTGGTCAAATATCGATGTGCTACTGAAACAGCGCTTCGAGGAATTGCCGAAGTTGGTGGAAACCTGCAAGCAGTACATGCAATACGAGCAAACCACGCTGGAGCAGGTCATCAGCGCCCGCAACCAAGTAGCCACGGCGGCGCAGGATGGCGACATGCAGGCGCTGGGTATTGCCGAAACAGCCCTGCGCAAGGGACTGGGCCAACTGTTTGCCCTCGCGGAAAACTATCCGGAGTTGAAAGCCAATGATTCATTCCGTCATCTGCAGCTGCGGATCTCCGATCTGGAAAACGCTATCGCCGACCGCCGCGAGCTCTACAACGAAGTAGTAAACCAGAACAATATCCGCATCGAACAGTTCCCGGACAGGCTGGTAGCCGGTTTCTTCAAGTTTGGCCCACACGACCTACTGCGATTCAGCGAAGCCCAGATTGCCGATGTGGACATCAAGGGGCTGTTCCATTCGTGATGTGGCGGCCCACTATTCCCCGCAATGCCTTGCTGGTGTGAGGTTAATACCGCGTGGCCAATAACAGCCTGTTTTGTGCCAAATGCGTGGCAAACCTATCCACTGGGGAATTTGCCCTCTGGTTAACACTGGCCGTTGCTATTTCGTTGTTCTGTTTGTGGAAAAGCTATCGCCTGCTGAAACGCGCCCGACTGGTGGAAGACATGCCCACCTCAAAAATTCGCTCCGCCAGTCAGGGTTACATAGAACTGATTGGCGTCGCCACCCTGCAGGGCCATCCGCAACTGGCACCATTGAGCAGCACCCTTTGCCTGTGGTGGCGCTACACGATCGAGAAATATCAGCGTACCGGCAAGTCCAGCCGCTGGAGTACGGTTGATAAGCGCGCCTCGAGCCGACCTTTTTATCTACGGGACACCACCGGTGTTTGCCGGGTAGATCCGGCGGGTGGCGATATCAGCACCCAAAACCGGCAGGTCTGGTATGGCAATACCCGCCGCCCGATTGGCATCCCGAAACCCGCACAACTCAGCAGCGGCTTCTTCAGTCTCAATCGTGCCATTTCATTTGGCAGCCGGTATCGCTACACGGAATATCTGATCATGGAGGGCGATCCGCTTTATACGCTGGGGCATTTCACGACGGATAGTACGGGCCAGAGAACGCTTTCCGCAGACCAGCTGGCCGGCGATATTCTCAGAAACTGGAAGACGGATTTTCCGGCATTGTTGACGAAATTCGATCGCAACGGTGACGGAGAACTTGACCTGAAAGAATGGCAATTGGTTCGGAAAGCCGCCTTGGGGAAAGCGCACGAGCAACAGGCAGCGGCAGCAGGCACACCACCCGATCATTTGTTGAGCCAGCCGGAACACAGTGGCCTGCCCTTTATCGTCAGCAGTTTGGAACAGACCCACCTGAGCAGAGGTTTTCGCCGAGGCGCGCTAGCCTACGCAGTTGGGTTTCTGTTGGCGGGGGCGCTGGCCACCTGGCTGATGACCAGCCGTTTAATCGGTTAACTCAGGCTCTAATAAAATATAGCCAGCCAGATCGTTTCGGTATCGGGATCAGTCCACGCAACACGGTGTTTGCGGTGTGCCGGAATGGCGGCAAAATCGCCCACCTCCATGTCCATTCGATCACCATTGTCGAACTCCAGCACACCTTTCCCCTGAATAATCACCACCAGTTCATTTTCCGGTTGATCATACCAGAAACCCTCCGGGGAACTCTGCCCCCTGGACACAATCCGCTGGATGCGAGTGAAGTCGGTAACAATCACATCTTCAAAAAGCTCACCCAGTGTCAACACAGGAATGTTCGAAAACAGGTTACCGACCATCACCTCGCTGTTGGTAGCCATCAAAGCCTCCCGTCACGTATTAACCGGCGGCGAACCCACCAGCGATAAAGTCTACTCAGGATCGGACGTACCAATGGTAAGCCGATCAACCAACCGATAGGCTTCAACAGCGGAATCCTCGCCATCAGCAACCGGTAGGCATCTATCTCTGAAAAGATATTGCCCTCTCCATCCTGCACATGCAACTCGGTGAGGGCTTTTCGTGGATCAATACCCGCCTCCCGCAATTGTGCTTCCGCAGTCGTAATATCGACCCAACTGACATTATTTCGCTCGCCGGCCAACTTTTCATAGGTGCGGCGATCCCTAACGCAGATGGGGCAGGCACCGTCGTAGAATACCGTGAGTCTCTCCGTGGACGAGCCAGCCCGGTCAACCATCCACGGCTACCGATTGACCGGACTCCATGTCCAGGGAACTCATTGATCTGACCCAGGGCTCAACGCCGGGATACTGCCCGGCGATGGCCCGCCAGGCCTCCCGCGCCTTGGCCGGACTCTCAAAAGCGCCCCAGACCAGCAGTTGCCAGTGCTGTTTCTCACTGTAGGACTGAAACTGCTGTACCCCCAGATCACCGAGGCGATGTCGCTCAACAAATAGAGTGATCTGGGCGGGATCCTTGAAAGCCGCCAGTTGCAGGGTGTACGCCGGCTTTTTGGCATCAAGGTACAAGTCACCCCCGATATCGTCCCCCAGCGCATAAACGACCGGTTCTGCGACAGAGGATTGGGGCAGTGGGGCGGATTGAGGCGCTGGGGCAGGCGGCGGCGAGGTCTTTCTTGCCACGACTGAGGGCACCGCCTCGGGGACACGGGGCGGCCGCTCCCTCAGTTTACGCTCTGCCAGTGTCGAAGACGCCGACTCGGGGATCACCGGCATGCTGTCAAGCCCCGGCAACTGGTTTCGCCAGTGCTGATTGGGCGGAGAGACCACCTGCAGGTTGCGCGGCCGGTCCCGCTCGGATGACGGGCTGACGTTCTGTCCATCGGCAACTGTCGCATCGCCTACTGACGCCACTGTTGATGTGGCAACCGCCCGACCGTCCTTGATTTCGCGCATCACACAGGACCAGTCATCACTTTGCCTGGGGCCACCACAGACCCAGCCAATATAGTTACCGCTGTCTTCATTTGTATCTGAGCTGGCACAGCCGGCAATCAGCGCGCCGACCACTATCAGACCAAAGACCCTTCTCTCCATTTCCCAGTAGACCCCAACAACCCGGATCGCTATAGCACCGGGGTTAAATACCCATTTTTCCCAGTGAATCCAGCAGTTGACGCACGACGCCTGCCAGGCGGGGATGGTCGAGATCAAATTCACCGGCTTTTCGCTCCAGTTGTTCTCGCAACGATTCGTGGTGAGGCTTTTTTTCGAGATCCCCCTGGGCAATGCGGATCATGTCAGACATCAGATGCCCCAGTATATCCCGGTCTTCAGGATCCAGCGTCTTTGCCTTTTCCAGCTCGTTGTGCAGCGTGGTCAGTTGGTCACGCAAGTCATCATTTTCATTGGCCATGGTCATTACTCCTCCGGACACAGAACCGCACCGGTTCTTGTGAGTTTCTGGTTTCTATCAATCCTGAATCAAGTCCTTGTCGTCGGCAAGCAAACATATGGATATCCGCTCTATACGGAGACCAAAAAATTTCAAGCACCATAATAGCGCCAAATCGACTTTTCTGGCACAGCATTTGCGAAACCTTATCTGAACGCCTTATTAAAGGCTAAAAAACAAAAAATCGCTCTATTCTGATGCATTTGCACCGGTATGAGCCAAAATATTGCACGCTTATAGTGCAATACTGTGAGGGATTAATTATGTTCAGGTCTGTAAGACACCGCGCCACCCTATATGCACTGTTATTAGGCTTGCTTGCACCGACTATGGGTCACACAGAGACCGTTAATGGTGCAAATACAGCATGGATTCTGACCGCCACTGCGCTGGTGCTGTTCATGACAATTCCCGGTCTGTCGCTTTTTTACGCGGGGCTGGTCAGGGCAAAAAATGTGCTGTCGGTATTAATGCAGTGTTTTGCCATTACCTGTGCGGCCTCACTGATATGGTTGGTCTGCGGCTATAGCCTGGCTTTCGGTGATGGCGGCTCAATGAATGCCTGGATTGGCAACCTGCAAAACGTGATGCTGGCCGGTGTAACGAAGGATAGTTTGGCCGGGGATATCCCCGAGACTGTATTCTTCATGTTCCAAATGACTTTCGCCATTATCACCCCGGCGCTGATTGTCGGCGGTTTTGCCGAGCGTATGCGCTTTTCGGCAGTCATGCTGTTCAGCTGCTTCTGGCTATTGGTGGTCTATGTGCCGATCACCCACTGGGTGTGGGGCGGTGGCTGGCTGGCTGAAATGGGTCTGCTGGATTTTGCCGGTGGCACGGTGGTGCATATTACCGCAGGGGTCGCCGCGCTGGTGACGGCGATTGTGCTGGGACGCCGCCGTGGCTTCCAGCAACAGCCGATGATGCCGCACAACCTGACCATGACCGTTACTGGGGCGGGTATGCTCTGGGTTGGCTGGTTTGGCTTTAATGGCGGTTCGGCTCTCGCTGCCAACGGCGACGCGGGCATGGCCATGCTGGTGACTCACATCTCTGCCGCCACCGGTTCACTGGCCTGGATGATGATGGAGTGGATCAAACACGGCAAGCCTTCGGTACTGGGTATCGTTACAGGTATGGTGGCGGGTCTCGGCACCATCACGCCGGCTTCAGGCTTCGTCGGCCCCGGCGGTGCAGTGCTGATCGGCTTCAGCGCCGGCATCATCTGCTATTTTGCAACCCAGATGCTCAAACTGCGCTTCCGGATTGACGACTCACTCGACGTCTTCCCGGTACACGGCATCGGCGGGATCCTCGGCACCCTGCTGGCCGGGATATTCATCTCCGCCGATCTCGGCGTCTTCAGTGGTCAGGGCTATGCCGAGGGCATGGCGATGGATTCCCAGCTGAAAGTCCAGTTTATCGGGGTACTCAGCACGCTTGTCTATACTGCCGTACTGACTTTTGTATTGTTGAAACTGGTTAACCTGATGGTTGGCCTGAGAGTAGACGACGAGCAGGAAACCCAGGGACTGGATATCTCCCAGCACGATGAGAGGGGTTACGATATCTGAGCAGTTTCCTATTAGTTTTCCAGTCGAGGAAAACAGCAAAAAAAGCCGCCCCCCCGGGCGGCTTTTTTCCGGGTGCAATATTGCTGCTGTCCGGCATTATGTCACCGGGCGCGGTCGATGGCCTCACACAACTGCCGGGCACCCTTGACGATGCGCGGGGTATGACGGTGTAAAAGATAGGGGTCTACACCATAAATATGCCCACCGGCGACGGCACGCAATTGTGGCCATTGCCGCCAGTAATCAAACGCTGTCTCGGCTTCCGTGTACTGCCCCACCACAATCACTTCCGGATCAGCTGCCAGCACTGACTCGACACCCAGTCTTGGCACCAACCCTGCGGTATCGGCAAACGCATTGCGCCCGCCGCACAGGTCCATCACGTCCGAGACCAGGTGGCTGCCACCGAAGGTCATCAGGGGCGACTGCCATATCTGGTAATACACCGTCACCGGGCGCGACTGGCCGTACTCATCACCCAGTGTTTTCATGGCCTGACGAAACACTGCCACCACAGACTCGGCGGCCTCTTCGCGACCCAACAGCTTGCCGATATTCAACACAGTGCGGGGAATATCGTCCAGGTGGCGGGGCTTGTTGACATAGACATTAAGTCCCAGGGATTTGAGCCGGTTGATCATGCTCTCCCCATTGCCGCTCAGCCATACCAGCACCAGATCCGGCTGATATTGCAGCAGGGCCTCATAATTGATTTTATTGTTGGAGCCAATCACCGGCAGGGCTTTTGCCGCTGCGGGGAAATCGCTCCAGGCCACGGTAGCGGTCATCTGGTCCCCACCACCCACGGCATACACCAGCTCGGTCAGGTGCGGCGCCATGGTGATCACCCGTTGGGCCGGGCCCTCGAGCACAAGCTGTTCACCGATATCATCCTGAACACGGATTTCTGCAGACACCGCAGCTCCACACAGTGCCAACAACAGTGCAAGCAGGGTTCGTGGCATCTCAGGCAATCACCAGTGGCGTGCCCGTCAGCGGGTTGATACCGATGGACACATCCACATTGAAGACCTGCTTGATCGTCGTGGCTGTGAGTACCTGTTGCGGCGAACCACAGGCGGCAATCCGCCCACAGCTCAATACCAGCAACTGGTCGGCACAGCGAGCTGCCATATTCAGATCGTGAATCACCACCAATACGCCAACCCCCTGGGCGGCAAAGCTGCGCATATTGGCAATGGTCAGTTGCTGGTGTGCGAGATCAAAAGAGGAGGTGGGCTCGTCGAGTATCAGCACCCGGGCATGGTCGGCCACCGGCTCCCAGATCTGGGCCAGTACCCGAGCCAGCTGAACGCGTTGTTTTTCACCGCCGGACATGTGGGTATAAAAGCGTTTGTCCAGATAACTGCCATCCACAGCCGCCAGCGCTGCATCGACAATGGCGGTATCGCGGACCAGCCCGGTGGCGTGGGGAATGCGGCCCATCATCACCACCTCCCGGGCGGTAAAGGGAAAATCGAGCCTCGAACTCTGCGGTAGCACGGCCATGACGCGGGCCAGTTGTGTCGGCGACCAGTCCCCCAGTGGTCGGCCACTCAGCGCAATGTTGCCCGCGGTGGGCCGCTGCTCCCCTGTCAACAAGCGCAACAGGCTGGTTTTACCGGCCCCATTGGGGCCAATAATGGCCGTAACCTTGCCCGGCTCAACACACAGATCAATATCCCGCAGCAGCGAAAACCCGGCGATGGAAAATGACAGCCCCTGAGCCTCCAGCATCGCGCTAACTCACCAAATCCCGGCGCTGCCGGAGCAACAGGGCAACGAAGAATGGTGCCCCCAGCAGGGCCGTGATCACCCCGGTGGGCAATTCAGCCGGCGACATCAGAGTCCGGGCCCCGGTATCCGCCAGCAACAGCAATACCGCCCCCAACAGGGCAGAACCGGGAATCAGGTAACGGTGATCGGGCCCGATCAGCAACCGCACCAGATGGGGCACAATCAGCCCCACAAAAGCAACCACGCCCGACACCGCCACCGCCACACCAACCCCGAGGGCCGTCAGCACGATCAATCGCCGTTTCAGCTGCTCGACACCAATACCCAAGTGGCGGGCCTCGGATTCTCCCAGCAACATGGCATTCAACGCGCGGCCTTCGCGCGGCAGGACCAATACCAGCGGTATCACCACCGCGGCAATCACCATCACACGGTGCCAATTGGCACTGTCCAGATTGCCCATTTGCCAGAGGCTAATGCGACGCAGCATTTCATTGTCGGCAAAGAAACTGAACAGGCTGGTTACCGCCCCCGCCAAGGCCGTGATGGCAATTCCGGCCAGCAACATGGTGGATACGGAGGTACCGGTTACCGAGGTTGCCAACCGGTAAACGACAGCTGTGGCGGCCATGCCACCAAGAAAGGCACCGATCGCAATCGCAGGCAGACCCAACCCGGAACCCAGGAATCCAAAGCCACCGAAAAAAATCACACAACTGGCGCCCACCGAGGCGCCACTGGAAACACCGATCAGGGAGGGGTCAGCCAGTGGATTGCGAAACAGACCCTGCATCACAGCACCACAACTGGCCAGACAGGCGCCGACCAGGGCCGCCAACAACACCCGTGGCAGACGGATCAGTTCCAGCACGCGACCGTCCATATCCTGGTCGGCAGACCAGAGCGTCAGCAGTTTTACCGGGGCAATCTGTACCGGGCCCACGAGCAAGCCAAGCAATACAGCCAGCACCAGCAAAACCAGGGCAACCACCATAAAGGCCCGCGGGGGAAGACGATGCAACGCGCAGTTCCTCGGTCGGCCCGTCAGAAGTCCACACCGCGCCGCGCCATAATACCGGCGCGATAGGCGTGCTTGACGTCCCGTATCTCGGAGACGGTATCCGCCAGCGCCTGTAGCCCCGCCCCACCACCGCGGCCGGTCACCACAACACTCTGGCCGAACGGTCGGTTGCGCAAAGCATCCAGCACTTCGGCTTCATCGAGATACTGAAAACTGAGCATGTAGGTCAACTCATCCAAGACCACCAGATGGAAACTTTCATCCGCCAGCATCCGCTTGGCCACCAGCCAGGTGCGCAAGGCGGCCTCCATATCACCCTGGCGATCCTGGGTATTCCAGGTAAAGCCGGTGCCCATCTGGTAGAAGTCCACTTCCGGACATTTTTCCTGCAGGTAGAGCTCTTCGCCCGAGAGCTGCTCGCCCTTGATGAATTGCACCAC
>Ga0207884_1000632_pt1 | contig 18797 bp, 14 predicted proteins | sample MalvirmetaMSP144_FD_184236 | JGI IMG/M metagenome (GOLD analysis project Ga0207884, IMG submission 184236) | Marine viral communities from the Deep Pacific Ocean - MSP-144 (SPAdes) | ecosystem: Environmental > Aquatic > Marine > Oceanic | place: Pacific Ocean | collected 2011-07-08 | reverse complement strand
GTGATTGACGGAGTCGCCCCAACTATCACCAGTGTAACCTCTCCGAAGGTTGATGGCAGTTATGGATTAGGAGAATCGATAGCGATAACAGTTACTTTCGATGAAGCAGTAACGGTAACCGGCACACCGCAGTTGGAGCTGGAAACCGGGGCAGTAGACCGAAAAGTGGACTACAGTTCAGGTACAGGCACCAATACCCTGACTTTCGCCTATACCGTTCAAATGGGCGATGAATCGACAGACCTTGATTACAAAGCGACCAACGCATTGACCTTAAATTCAGGGACGATCAAAGATGCAGCAGGCAATAATGCAACCCTAACCTTAGCAGCCCCAGGAGCAGCAAACTCATTAGGCAACAATAAAGCATTAGTAATTGAAGCCTTCCCAACAGTAACATTATCAGTAGGAAGCACAAGTATAGCCGAAGCCGCAGGAACATCTAGCATTACAGCCACCTTATCAGCCATATCGAGCCAAGACGTAACCGTAACATTAGCTTACTCAGGAACAGCCACCAACGGTATCGACTATAATGTTACAGCCAGTACAAGCATTACCGTTCCAGCAGGATCCCTGTCCGCCAATGCCACTGTTGGCATTACAGCTACCCAAGACGTCAATCCTGAAAATAACGAAACGATCATCATAGACATTACCGGAGTAACAAAAGGAACCGAGAACGGCACACAACAACAAACGATCACCATCACTGATGACGATACACCAAACGTTTCATTTACGAGCACCACATCATCCGGATTAGAAAGTGTAAGCTCAGCCAATATCACAGTAGACCTGAGTATTGCCAGTGCTCTGACAGTAACGGTAAATTATGCAGTAACAGGAACAGCCACCTCAGGAACAGACTATACCTTGGCCAATGGAACTTTGACCTTCAACCCAGCCGATGTGCAAGAAACCATCAGTATTGCAAGTATTGTAGACGATGCAATTTTTGAATCCAATGAAACGGTGATCATCACTTTGTCTAACCCAAGCAATGCAAACCTTGGAACGAACACAGTGCACACCTATACAATCACAGACAATGATGCAGCAGCAGTTACTATTGCCGATGTAAGCGGATCAGAAAACGGAGGAGCGATCACATTGACAGCAACTTTGGACAACGCAGTACAAGGAGGCTTTACCGTAGACATAAACACAACCGATGGTACCGCCACAACAGCCGATGGAGACTACACCGCAATAGCAGGCCAGACCCTGACCTTTGCAGGAACAGCAGGCGAGACCCAGACGTTTACTATTACTCCAACCGCAGATACGAAGTTGGAAACGAACGAAACAGTAACGATTAGCCAAGGCAACTTAGCGGCAACAAGCTTAAGTGTAAACATCACCGATGGCGCTACAGTCACTATTAACAATGACGACAATGCAGCAGTAACCATAGCCGATGTGAGCGGATCAGAAAACGGAGGAGCCATCACACTGACCGCCACCTTAGACAACGCAGTACAAGGAGGCTTTACCGTAGACGTCAACACAGCAGACGGCACCGCCTTGGCCGCCAGTGACTACACCGCAGTAACAAGCCAGACCCTGACCTTTACAGGAACAGCAGGCGAGACACAAACCTTCACTGTAACACCAACCAATGATGCAGTAGAAGAGTCTACCGAAAGCCTAACAGTGAGCATGAACAATTTGGCAGGCACAACGTTGGGAGTGGCCATCACCGATAATGCCACCATCACCCTTACCGATGACGATGACAACACAGCGCCAACCGGCTTTACGATAACGATAAGCGATGCATTGATAGCCGCCTCAGAAACGGCAACTACTAAGTTTACTTTTGCAGGAGCAGAAGTTGGTACAACTTACAACTATACAGTAAGCTCCAATAACGGAGGCACCAATGTAACAGGCACCGGAACAATAGCAACAGCCACAGACCAGATCACGATCAACAACCTGTCAGGACTGAACGATGGCACCCTGACCCTATCAGTAACATTAACTGATGGAAGCAGCAATACGAGTTCTGCCCAAACAGCTACAACTGTATTGAAATCAGTGATAACAACACCAGTTTTAACCCCATCCGACAACGCAATAGACATTCTACCATCCGCCAATTTAACCATGGCCTTTGGCGAAGACATATTCAAAGGAACAGGCAATATCACGATCAAGAAGAAGTCAGACGGCAGCACAATAGAAACCATAGATGTCACCAGCAGTGCAGTAACCATCAGCTCAGGCACAGTCACGATTGACCCAGTCAACCTGATTTTACCACCAGCCACAGAGTTCTATATAAACATAGACGCAGGCGCACTGACCGATATAGCAGGCAACAGCTATGCAATCAACAACAATACCGACTGGAGCTTTACCATTATCGCCTCATCCGTAGTGACGAGCGTAGCCGTACCAGCCAACGCCACCTATAAGATCGGAGACCAGCTAGACTTTACAGCCAGCTTTACCCTACCAATTACAATCACAGGTACCCCAAGCATACCAGTAACAATAGGAGCAAGCACAAAAACAGCCAGCCTAAAAGCAGCAGTAAACAATAGCAGCACCGCCATCTTCAGTTACACCATAGCAGAAGGCGATTTGGACACAGACGGCATAGCACTCGGTACAGCGATCAACCTAAACGGAGGAACGATCAAAGACCAGTTTGGCACCGATGCACAACTAGCGCTGAACAATATAGCAGCCACAACAAGCATCAATGTAGACGGTGTTAGACCAGTACCAACGCTGACTACATCAGCCGCCACATTAGTGAATGGAAGCTTCACCGTAGAATTTACCTATAGCGAAGCCGTGACAAACTTTACCCTGGCCGACATTACAGTAGCCAACGGAACAGCCACAAACTTCACTACCATTACAGCCGGCACCAAATGGTCAGCACAGATTACACCAACCGCAGACGGAACCGTAAGCACAAGCTTGGCCGCAGGCGTAGCCAACGACAACGCAGGCAATGCCAGTGCAGCCGGAACAGCAGTAAGCAAAACCTATGACGGCACAGCGCCAACAGCATTGAGCCTGACCAGGAAAACCGCCAATCCGATCCTGACGGCCAGTGCAGGCTTTAGAGCAACCTTCTCAGAAGACGTAACAGGCGTAGACCTGACCGACTTTGAAGTGATCTTGACCAGCACAGCAACAGGCACCCTGAATGCAGTAGCCCAAGTAGACGCCAAAACCTATGACATAACCATAACCGGCATATCAGGCCAAGGCAGCATAGGCCTAAACCTAAAAGACGATGACAGTATTTTAGATGCAGCCAATAACCCATTGTCAGGAGCGCTTACAGGCGAAGTCTATGTCACCAACATAGCCCCAACCGATATAACACTTAGCCCAACAACCATTGATGAAAACAATGCCTTGAGTGCCGAAGTAGGAACACTGAGCACCACAGACACAGACGCAACCGACACCCATACCTATAGCCTAATTGCAGGAACAGGAGACACAGACAACACCAGATTTATGGTAGCAGGCAACAAACTATTTGCAGGAGCCACTTTTGACCATGAAGCAAAAGACAGCTATAGCATCAGGCTTCAAACCCAAGACAACAATGGCGGCCGCTTTGAAAAAGCCCTTACCATCACCATCAATGATGTAAACGAAGCACCAACCGACATCAGTTTGAGTAACAACACCATAGACGAAGCAGATGATGCAGGCATATTGGTGGGCACAATGGCCTCAGTAGACCAAGACGCAGCAGAAACCTTCACCTACACCCTGGTAGCAGGCACAGGCGATGACAACAACCTGCTGTTCACCTTCACAGGAGACGAGCTGAGAACAGCCGCTCCGATCAACTTTGAAAGCAATACCACGCTCTCCATTAGGGTGAAAGTGACCGACTCAGGAGGCCTGAGCTATGAAGAAACCTTCAACATTACAATCAACAATGTAGAGTTAGAAGAGATCAGGGACTTTACCAAAGACGCCCCAGACGCAAGGATCAAGAACTTCTTCTCCCCGAACGGAGACGGGATCAATGACTTCTGGGTGATCGATGATATCTTGGACAATCCGATCAACGAGGTGAAAGTATTCTCCCAAAACGGAACACTCATCTTCAGTCAGCGCAACTACAAAAACACATGGGACGGAACCTACAAAGGCGAAGCCATACCGCCAGGCACCTATTACTATGAGATCAACGTGTACAATGGCGAGCAGATCGTGAAAGGATTTTTGACCATCATAAGAACAACGAATTAAGATGATAAAAGCATCGAATAATATCTCAATCCGGTTTACCCTAGTATTATTAGCAGTGGCCCTTTGGGCCAGTGAAGGGATGGCGCAGCAAGTACCACTTTACAACCAGTACTTCCACAGGGCCAGCTTGGCCTACCCATCAGTAAGCGCCTTTAGTACCAGGCCAGAACTATCAGTAATATACCGCAGGCAATTTTCCGACCTAGAAGGCGCTCCAGAGAACTTTGCAGTCGCCTTCCAAAATCCTTTAGGAAACAAGATGGGCTTTGGGCTCAACGTAGCAGGCAACAACATTGGCTTTGTTCGCCAAACCAAAGTACAAGGAGGCATTGGATACGCAGTATTCAAAGGAGAAACACACAAACTATCATTAGGAGCAATGCCCAGCCTTTCCTTTTTCAGCATCAACGAAGACGTGGTCAGCCCAGAATCCTTCAATGACCCCACCCTTCAGAACCTGATAGGCAATAACGGCACCGCTTTGAGCGTAGACCTTAGCCTGAGCTACCGCTACAACAACTTTGGAGTGGATGTAGCAGTACCCAATGTAGTCAACGAAAGCCTCTCAGACGATGAGTACATCCAGATCAACGAAGACAATGTGCCCGACTACATAGCAGGCGCACACTACCGCTTCAGCCTGAGCAATGACGTATACCTAACTCCGAACGTAACTTGGAGGTACAGAGAAGTCATCGGCAGCGAGTTTGACATACTGACCAGGCTAGAATACAAGAACAAGTTAGAAGCCAGCGCAGGTTACAGAAACAACTACGGCCCAACCTTAGGCGCAGGCATTTACATTAACCCGAACATCCTGTTTGTGTACAACTACGACTTCGGCAAAGCCGATGTCCCCTTCCTCTCAGACGGTCTGAGCGAATTTGGCCTTCATTTTTCATTTGAGAAGAACAAAGACAAACAACAAGAAAGATACGCCCAAGGCGAAGCAATACTGAACCAGATCAGAGCCGACAATATCTATGACCGGAACATGATCCCCCAGAACGACCAACGCTTAGTGGTAGATTACCTAGCCTCACTAGAAAGCACAGGCAGCAAGAAAGAAAAACTAGAAAGAGCAGACGCCCGCTTTGATGAAATCCTTGAGCAGATGAAATCCGCAGAGCAGGCCAGACTACAAGCCAGCTTTGACCAAGAAGCCCAGAGCAAGCTCGAAGCCGCTCAGGCCGAAGAAGCCAGAATCAAAGCAGAGCAAGAAGCCGAAGCAGCACGCCTAAGACAAGAACAAGCAGCCGCCCAAGCCGAGGGAGACAGGCTGGCCAGAGAACAAGCCGCACAGCAAACCGCAGCCCAAACTCAAAACAACGACACCACAGACGACTACTTGATTGTAGTAGCCTCTTACTCGGTGGGCAACCGTTATGGTAAGCTGTACCTAGAAGAGCTAAAAGCAGAATACCCTAGTGCCAACATCTTCACCAGCCAAAAGCGCAAGCTCGACTACCTCTACATCGAAAGCCTCAATGACTTTGAGAAGGCCATCGCCCGAATGAAAGAAATCAGGAACGACACCCGATTCAAAAACAGTTGGGTGCATATTGTGAGGTTGAGTAGGTAAAAGAGGAACTTAACAGATACAGAGAAGGGGCTACGGCAAAAATGCCGTAGCCCCTTCTTATTTGATCATCCATAATGAATACTATAAGGGCATAAAAAACCCTGATCGGTTTAGATCAGGGTCTCTCTAGAAAATCGTCAGGGTAAGTTAATATTGCTGAGAGTCATTTTCTCAATAGTACTTTCTTTGGTTTCTTATTCAGCCTTACCTTTTTTAGCCTTAACGGCCTCTGCCAGTTGATAAACCGCCATTGCGTAAAGTGGGCTGTGGTTGTAGCGCGTAATTACATAAAAGTTATTCATGCCAAACCAGTGTTCTTCTCCTTGTTCGTTTTCCAGAATAATCATGGTGGCAGGGCTGTTTGCATTTAACTTTTCGGCTGGTTGAAAACCAATAGCGGTATAGTCGCTTACTTTGTTTTTAGGCTTAAGTACCTGTTTATTTAAGTTGGTGATTTTGCGAGTCATGGTAGCCTTTGAAGTTATTGGTTCACCTTTCTCCCAACGATGAACTTTCAGATAATTGGCTACGGAAGTAATGGCATCTTCTGGCGAATTGATTAAATCTCTTGTGCCGTTATCTTCAAAGCTTTTGGCATAAGCACGGTAACTAGTAGGCATAAATTGGCTGTAGCCCATAGCACCCGCATAAGAGCCTTTTGTGGTTTCAATATCAAGTTTTTCTTCCTTAGCCAATATTAAATAAGCCTCTAGTTCTGAGGTGAAAAACTTGGAGCGTTTAGGGTAACCGAAAGAGAGGGTGTAAAGCGCATCTAGCACTTTATAACTTCCTTTAATTCTTCCGAAGTAAGTTTCTACTCCAATGATTCCTAAAATAATGTGTTCCGGAACGCCAGTGTCGGCACTCACTTTTGCTAAAGTTTCACTGTTTTCCTTCCAAAACTCCACACCTGCATTAATGCGTTCATCAGTAATGAATATTTTACGATAGCGCTCCCAAGTCATTGTACCCTCAGCAGGCTTCGATATTTTCTCAATAATATCGGCTTGATAAGTAGCCTTATTTAGAATGGCGTTGACTTCTTCAATCGGTACATTATTCTTTTCAGAAAATGACTTAGCGAAGTTGGCAACAGCAGAATCATCGATTTGTGCGAAAGCGCCAAAAGAGATGAATAAAAGAGTAGTGAAAGCAAAAGATTTGATCATGTTCGAATTTAGGCTTTTTCGAACTTCATTTACAAATTTAGAGCCAGAGAAAGATTTAAAGTAAGGCTTTACTTACCTGATCCCAATACCGATTCTAAATCGGCTAATAAACCAATGGTCAAATTGCTATCAGAAAAATTGTTAACATCCACTTGTCCGTCTTTATATTTAAATAGCGTTTTAAACGGTGATTTTGGAATGTCTACTCCTAAAGCAATGCTATAATTGATTTTTAACTTTTGGTCGGGATTAATGGCTTCGCTGAAATCGTAATAGGTGTTTGATTCTATAATGATGGAATAGTTATCGAACACGGGAATATTATAGTAGAGATTGGCAAATACTTGACCAGACAGTTCGTTGCTCGATTCTGTTCCAATCCTCATATTATCAAATTCTTTGTACACTTTTCCTCCTATGTTTAATACAGGCTTTAACCTGAGCCTATTACTACCATAGGTGAAATCGACCAAATTACCGATGAGTTTTTCATAAGAGAAGTTGAAAGCCATTCTCCCGTTAGTAAAAGTTTGATTGCCCTCTACTCCAAATCTAGCCATCATTTGAGCTTCACTTGCTCCCGAAATATCAAAGTTTAATGGGTAGATGTATAAATAATTCAATGAGTCTTTGGCATTGGTGCTTACTCTTCCTTTGGCATAAAAAACTAATGGCTTCTCATTACCAGCCTTACCTTTTGAGAGGTGATACGACTGATGAAAACTGAAGTCTGCATTAAGCTCCATTTTATTGATATCGCTTTCGCTTTTAGGGGTAAAACTCCAGTTGAATGAATTATTTGCATATGCGTATTCGCCACCAAAGGCACCAAAATAGGTTTCCATAAGGTCATTGGTAATTAAAATTTTCCCTAATGATTGGGACTCCAAACTGGTTTTAGGAATGGCTAGAGAGCCTGAATTAAGGGTTAGAGAAATGTCGGAATTGGAACTTAAATAAACATTGCTGCCTAAGTTTTGGAGTAGCACTAAATCGGATTTACTCACCTTCGTTAACTCTACCTGTATGGCATTATTTTGAAAACGAGTTTTCACTTGGGCGTCAGGGCTGTTCACCAAAACAGGTTTTCCATTGGAGTAAAAGTTGATGGAGTTTTTGATAGAATCATAAACTACTAACGAACGAATTTGATTAATAGGCGAACCGTTTCCCAAGTTGGAAATCACAATATTCACGGAAGGGACTAAAGGGGTATTAACTACCGTATTAAACGAATATTGAGCTTGTAAACTAAGCCCAAAACATAGGAAGAGAAAAACAAAGAGCTTTTTCATGATTAACGAGGGCCAGTGCTGTAATTATTTGTGGTGTAATCGATGCAGTCTTTTATGGTTACCCAACCAGAAAAAATTGAAGGATTTAGGATAATATCATACATGTACTGAGGATAAGGAGTTCCTCCATCGGTTACGGGAATACCATTTAAGGTAGACTTTATCTTGTTGAGAAAGACAGATTGGTGTGTGGGCTGGAAGTTTGTAAAGCTGAAATCTTCAATATCTCCAGTGAAATCGGCTACTGATAATAAGGCAGGTTGTATCACCTGACTTTTAATTAAATCCCTTGTCAATGACATTTTGGTTGAAGTTTGTGTGGTACTAATGTATAAATAAATCGTTAAATTTTATTTATACACGGAATGTTTTAATCTTGTACAGATGCCGTAGGATGGCTACAAGCCTTTATCATATGTCCAAAAGAAACTAATTGGTTACCTCAGCCCCACCAAAAATTGCGGTCCCGCGGATTACAAGCTCTTTGTTTCCATCAGCTTGTGGATCTATAAGCTTTCTTCTGTCCGACATTCCTCCAAAAATACCCGTGACGTTCAATTGTACACTCCAATCTTGAGGTACTCGAATTTTAGAACCACCAAACATATAGAACACATCTATTTCATTTCGGCCATCGGCCAGTTTGGCTTGGGTAAGATCTATTGTTGACCCTCCGAAAATTGCGGTTAATGAGCCACCTTTAAAGTTGGCACTGTTTACTACTTTGTCTCCACCACCAAAAATAGCAGTATCGTTTATTTTGTTTGCGTCTAAATTCCCTGTATTTGGGTCGTATTTATCGTCTTTTGTTTCCTTATTTCGGTTTACAATGGCTATTCCTGCCACTACAAATACAAGCGGCCATAAGTCAAAAATATCAACATGTAGATTGAACCAATCGTCAAAATTCAAGAGAACACCAATACCCATCAGAATCCCACCAGTCTTCACATTCTCTTTGTTGAGAATAAGTACGGCACCTATAATAATGAGAATATTTTCCCACTGGAAAATATAGCGTCTATAGTGCCAAGAAATAATGTCTAGGTTGTCTAATAGAAACACGGTGCCAATCAAAATAAAGATTAGCCCTACAATGGCATTTCTGTTTAGGTTATTCATAAACGCGTTTTTCAGAAGTTAAATGTAGAAAGGTTCCTGTCTATTTACAATTACATTGGTAGTAAATGGTGTGGGTCAATGTTTGAATTCAGTCAAAACTTCTCTACTTTTGCCATCCCTAAATTGGATACCAAGCGCACGTGGTGAAATTGGTAGACACGCCACCTTGAGGGGGTGGTGCATTAAGTTGTGTGGAAGTTCGAATCTTCTCGTGCGCACAAAAAAGCTCCAGTAATCGGAGCTTTTTTATTGGTCACAAAAAGAGTTAAAACTATGCACTTTAGTGCATTTCGCTTTAGCTTCTAAAAATCTAACTTTACAGTATGTCGAATTATCAGCGCACGAATTCTCATACAGTATCACGATTAACGGTGCATATAGTTTGGTCAACAAAGTATCGTTATTCTGTTTTGAAAGATGATATAAAGACACGTTGCCGGTCGATTTTGATCCAAATCTGTGATGCAGAAGATGTACGTATATTGAAAGGAGTAGTGTCAAAAGACCACATTCATATGCATTTGGAATATCGGCCTTCACAATCTGTTAGCGAACTTGTTCGAAGACTGAAAGGTCGAAGCTCTCGAAAGTTGCAGCAGGAATTCCCTGAACTGGGGAAGAAGTATTGGGGTCGTCACTTTTGGGCAATAGGCTTCGGTTGTTGGAGTACGGGTAATATCACTGATGAAATGGTGAATGAATATCTTGAGCACCACCGTAGACCTAAAGATGATGATCAGTCAGACTTCATATTAGACTGAGAGACTTTCAGTCTCCACCAAACCTATGCACTTTGAGTGCATAGTGGTTTATTTGCCCTACCCTTCTTAGAAATCTCTTAGACACACAAAAGATACATTGGAGAATATACCGTTTTGTAATATCTGTAGATGGCTAAATTCAATAATCTTTTCTATGGAAAACGAGTGAAATGTACCCTTATAAAGACGCTTAATTACTAGAGTCGATTTAGTAGGTAAAAAATTTTCTGATTTTTACAGTTCTAAAAATGCAATTGATAGTCAAAAATGCTCTATATACATTTTAAAGGCGTTTTTTAACGAAAAGGTAAGTGCTTTTATTGTAGGAATTTAGATAGAGTTTTATATCTTTGAACATTACCTAACACCAAACGTGCTAACTCAATTGTGATCAACTGCTTTCTCAGGCTGTGGAGTTATATCTCCGTTACTGTGATTGGCGTACTGTTATTAACTGTTTGTACTCATACAAACGCTCAAACTAACAGTGTAGTCGCCAATGGATTCACGCTAACCTTTGTGAATGGTGCTACTATTGGGTCAGTTGATGAAGTTGCCACTAATGTTCTCCGAGTTAAAAACGGAACTTCACGTAGAGTAAATTTTAGCTTAGATATATCATCCCCAGCAGGGTGGTCAACCCTTACAAGTCGAGATAAAAACTACACCGTTGCTGCCAACGATTCCCTTTTCATTCCTGTACGTATTATTCCACAGAAAAACTCAGAAGGTAATGTAAACTACTTTGTAAATGCCTCTGCTGTATCTAGTCAGAATATACCTTTGGCAAGCACTCCTTGGAATTTAGAGATTAAGAAGTTTTCGCAATGGAGAGCGAATGTATTGGATAAAGTAGCTTATTTTCCCTCAAGTGGAGACAGCACTAGTTTTAGAATAAACTTCACCAATACGGGTAACTCCAATGAGGATGTATATGTGTTGTTTTCTCCCCCAGTTAAAGTGACAATTGCAGATGGTCAAGGTAACCCGATAGCGGAAAATGCTTTCTCGATGAATTTACCAGTTGGTATAGATACAACTTTAAGGTTTGTAGCAAGACTGACTAACGGAAAGCAAAAGGACGATTTCTTCTCTTCAAAACCAATGCTCGAAAAGGAGGCGGAAGAAGGTATATATCGTTTACAAATTCAGGTGAAAGATAATTCGGGTGGAAGTTCCAGTTCTGGTGGTAGAGTGGAATTACTTCGGCTAAGTAATGAAATTAAAGTGAAGAGCGAAGCAGGAAACTCAAGCATTCCGCTTACCATGGAGTTCAACTCTTACAATATTCTCTCTCAGTTTACAAACTTTAGTCTGGACCTTTATGGAGACACTGATTTAGGATTAAACAAAAATCTGAGATACTATTATCAAACAATCATTTCCAATAGTGCTTACACAGGAACTCAATTTTTAGGCTCTTATCGCTTTGTTCAATATAGTACTCCAAAATATCAGTTTGCAGCAGGCGATATAGGTGATAATATGGAAATTCTACTTAATGGAACTGGGGTAAAGGGAAATTACAATTATGGGAGATTTAATGTTGGTGGAATTTATGTTAGACGTCAACAAAATGGAAACCTGATGAACTACCTAACCAATATTGGTGCTCGTGTTGGTTATAAAGATGGAAAGAGTCTTCAAGTAGAAGCAGAAGCTGTAAGCCGTAAAGATGAATTCAATGATATTGATGGAAGCTTGGTTACCGCAAATGGTAGTTACAGAATAAGCGGTAGTCAAATACTAAAAGTAAATGCTGGGTTTAGTCAAGAAAGGCATACTCAGAGCACTAATCCATTTGAAACAACGGGTTATGGTTTTGGAGCTCAATACAGTGTAACCCATAAGGGCATCAGTTTGGCATCACAAGCAAGATTGAACAGTCCCAATTTCTTATCACAGTACCGAGGAACAACCTCATTGAATCTAAATTTGAGATACCCTTTTAAAGACGGGCAGTTCTTTAGTTTAAAGACTGATATGAATACCCGAAATGCGGAAATTTATAGCAAGGGTTTTCTTTTTCCTCAAAATAAATTCAAAAGAAATGTGTACGAATTTCAATATGGTTGGAGTACTGACAACGGTAATTTCGTACTGTTCCCTAGAATTCATGACGATGAAGTTTTGGCTATAAAAACATTTACTACAGGGGGAGGAGTTCTTTTTTCTAGCAATAGGCAATCGAAATTTAGAGTTTATAGCCGATTTTATACAGGCTTTACAAAGGCCTTAGATTATGATGTAGACCCTTATTTGGTAGCGCGTTGGGAAAACACGATTCGGTACAAAAACCTAAATGTAACAGCCAGATACTACTATGGGCCATACAATGTTTTGGATAACCTCAGGGTGGTAGAAGATGGTATTAATCCGCAATCGGCCTTTATTTCGGCCTTTGCCACATTGAATTTTCGTAAGGCACGCCTTTCAGTACGTCCAACTTTCAATGTTAGTTATGAGTCAGTTTTGGCACGTGTTCGAAGTAATTTCAGTCCACAGCTAACATTCTATTCTAAAAACGATTTTCAGTTTACCCTTACGGGTGAACTCTTTAGAATCAACCAAGGAGAAAGCCCGCTACCGAGTGTAAATGCTCTAGGAGATGGTGTTTTCAATACTTATACTCAGAGTAACTTCTTATTGCGTTTTGGAATAAAAAAGACCTTCAATGTTAAACGACCTGGCAGTAAGAGTCATGATTTAGAGGTAGTTGTGTTTAAAGATTTGAACGGAAATAACAGAAGAGATGTAGGAGAAGAGTTTGTTAAAGACGCCTTAATTACCGTAAAAGATATGGCCTTAATGACCAATGAAGAAGGAGTGGTTATTTTCAAAAACCTTACACAGGGCGAATACAAAGTAAAATCAGATGTATTATCCAATGTAGAAGGGTGGTTTAAAGGCGATGGACAATCTGTGATATTAGATAATGACCGAACAGTGTTTATTCCGCTAAAACGTGGAGTACAAGTAAAAGGTAATATTATACTTCAACAAGCTCAGTATTCCGCACTTGGAGCTGGGGGGATGAACTTATCGGGTATTCGGGTAAATATGACCGACAATAGTGGGAACAGTTATACTGCCTTGAGCGGACAAGGTGGAGAATTTAATCTTTATGTTCCTTTCGGTCTTTATACAATCCAGGTAAACGAGCAAGCCGTAGATGAGCAATTTCAGTTTGCCCAAAGCAGTTACACGCTGAATGTGAATAATGTAAATGTAAATTATCAAGTAACTTTTTATCTCATAGAAAAATCTAGGAGGATAAATATTAAGAAGTTTGACAATAAAGACGACAACAAATAAATTGATTAACTGATGAAAATTGAACCTAAATCAAGAAGCACCAAACTACTTACAAAGCTGGCATTGGCCTGCCTGCTAATGTTTGTTGTTTTTGAAGGCTATGGTCAAAAAATATCTACCTCCCCAACAAGGTTAAACTTTAAAGTTTCGCCTGGAGGGAGCGGAAGAGGCAGGGTTACTGTAGCCAATAACTCAGAAGAAACTCAAACTTTTCAAGTAGACTTTGGAGACTTTGATGCAACCCGTAAAGGTAAAAGTCAATTTTTGCAGAAAGGAGAGTTGCCTCGTTCTTGTGCCAACTGGTTGAGCGCAGAGCCCTCTTTCTTCGAATTGGCTCCTGGCGAACAACAAGAAGTAATGCTGGCGCTGGATGTACCACAAGACTCTACCGCTCTAATGGCACGATGGGCCGTTACCTATATTCGAATTGCCAATGAACGTCAAGCCCAAGAAAAAGGGGCTGATGGCCTGATTGTAAATCTGAATCAGTCATACCGATTTGGAGTGTATGTTTTTCAAACGCCTCCAAGTGTGACTTACTCAAAAGGAGAAGTGATTGATTTTACTCATCAAGGAGAAGATTTGGTGCTTCGATTAAAGAATGTTGGAGAAACCTTTCTTAAGTGTAACTCCTATGCCGAAATCACTAACCTTTCGAATGGAGAAACCAGAAGATTAGAATCGAAGAACTTTACCGTATTGCCAGCAAGCAACCGTGATGTACACTTTCAAGTGCCAAAGGATTTTCCTCCAGGAAGATACTCAGTACTTGGGGTGTTAGACTATGGCAATAGAGACGAAGTGGCTGCTGCAGAAATTGAAATTACAATACCCGAAAGAGGTAAATAATCTTTTCATGGAAAAAAAGTTCATAAGCAAAACAAGCCTTTCAACCTTTCAGAAGGCGATTCTATTAAAAAAAGTAGAAAAATTTCTTGTGAATAGTTTTAGATATGAAAATAAGTCCATATATTCACCTGTCAAAACTTTTAACCTAAACATTAAATACTCATGAAAAAAGTTGCACAACTGAGAGTGCTGGCTATTGCCGCATTACTCGCTGTTACATCCGCTTTTCAAGCGAATGCCCAAGTCCTACCGGACGACAATGAATTCGTTTATGTAGCTATGGATCTTCAAGGTGTTCTTGATTTAACATTGGCTACAGACCCTAACGTGGAATTCACGTTCAACACAATCCCTAGTTATGTTAATGGTATTATTAAGCCAAACGTTACTGAATTAAGAGTAGAGTCTACTGTGCCTTGGGATTTGTATGTACAAGCAGAAACTGTTAACTGGGCTCAGTTACAAGCTTTCTCTAGTGCTGGTACTTCAACTGTTCCTTCTACATTATTAGAAGTAAGAGTAATTGACGGTGCTGGTTCTTCTGCCCTAACTAACTTTACTGCCCTAACTGATACTAGATTAGATATCGTAGGGACAGTAGGTGCTGGTGACGGTATTGCTGCAGGTACTTATTTGACTACTCCTGATTCTCACTTTTTCAGAGTAGACTACAGAATTATTCCTACTTTGACTGCTCAGTATCAAGCTGGTTTCTATGGCTTGAACGTGATTTACACACTAGCAGAAGATTTATAATAAAGAAATTACTTTTTACTAAGACGTAGTAAAAGTTAGTTCGATTTATGTTGATTGGTAAAAAGAGGTAGCATATTGCTACCTCTTTTAATTTTATATACTTTTATGCATGGTTAGGGGCTGGTGCTTCATATTTTTTCTTTCGCTAATTACCTCTTTTGCTCGATCTCAAAGCCTTGACATCAACATTACAAGAGGGACAGACCTCAATTTTACTTTTAACACCATCCGGCAATACAACAATGGAATTATCATGGCCGGAGCTACAGAAATCACAGTGGAATCTTCAGCACAATGGGATTTATATGTTGGTGCTCAAACCAATATTGCAGGAAGGTGGGACTTACTCAATTCCTACTCAAGTGCTGGTACTTCAAATGTTCCAGTTTCTATACTAGAATTAAGAGCTTCTAGCCCTGGCGGAACCTCGCAACAAACAGCTTTTTTTCAGTTACAAGATAACTCATCACCTATTTTTCTGATCGGTTCAGCAGCCGATGACCCACTAACTGCAGGTGGTGTTGGAGCTAACGCACCTGGCGACCCAGCCAATAATGCATTTACGCATAGGTTTAGAATTGACTATAAACTAACGCCTACAATGGGCTACACTCCGGGAGTATATTCTCTAACAGTGGTTTTTACCTTGGCCGAAGACCTCTAATTCTCTTTTTCTCCTTTTAATTTAGCTCTATATTCGTGCATAAAATTGTACATCATATGAGCATTAATGTATCCCTTCTTAAGAAAATCTGTGAAGAAGCTGGAGCACCCGGTTTCGAAAAGAGAATTCGTGATTTAGTAATCAAAGAAGTTACTCCTTTGGTAGATGAGCTGTCGGTAGATAATATGGGCAACGTAATTGCCATTAAGAGGGGAGCTAATAATCCTGAAGGGAAAAAGGCCATGGTAGCGGCTCATATGGACGAAATTGGTTTCATTGTAACCCATATTGACGATAATGGCTTTGTGCGTTTTCATACTTTAGGCGGTTTCGACCCGAAAACATTAACTGCACAACGTGTAATTATTCATGGGAAGGAAGATGTAATTGGTGTAATGGGCAGTAAACCCATCCATGTAATGTCGGCTGAAGAACGTACTAAGTTGGCCAAACTTTCAGACTATTTTATCGATTTAGGCAGGCCTAAAGAGGAAGTAGAGAAGCTTATATCAATTGGCGATCCGATTACTAGAGAAAGAGAACTGATTGAAATGGGCGATTGTGTTAACTGTAAATCTATAGATAATCGTGTTTCGGTTTTTATTTTAATAGAGGCTTTGAGAAATCTGAAAAACCAGCCTTATGACGTTTACGGGGTGTTTACAGTACAAGAAGAAGTTGGTTTAAGAGGAGCAAACGTTTCAGCTCATAGCATCAATCCCGATTTTGGTTTTGGTTTAGATACCACAATTGCTTTCGATTTACCAGGAGCTCAGCCACACGAAATGGTTACAGAATTGGGAAAGGGTACGGCCATTAAAATTATGGATGCTTCAACCATTTGCGATTATCGTATGGTGGAATTTATGAAGCAAACTGCCAATTCAGAGAATATTAAGTGGCAGCCAGAAATACTTACTGCTGGTGGTACAGATACGGCTGGTGTTCAACGAATGGGCAAGAATGGAGCGATTTCAGGAGCGGTTTCTATCCCAACTCGACATTTACATCAGGTAATCGAAATGGCGCATAAAGAGGATATCCAAGGCTCTATTGACTTATTGATCGCTTGCTTAATGAAGTTGGATAGTTATGATTGGAGTCATTAGTTAGGCTCTTTTCAAGACTTCAATTCATATGCTTTTTGCTTGAGAAATCACCCCCTTCGAGATTAGATATTTGTAGACCCCAATGGCTTTAGGATGATTAATGTTCAACCCTCTCAGGGTCTATTTGCCAATTGATTAGCCCTTCGTAAGTTTATAGCCTAAGTAAGCAGCAATCATTCCTACAACAACACTGGCGGCTATATACAATAGAGCTTGTAGTGGTTTGCTTTCAAGGAGGAGCGTATTTCCCTCATAAGCAAATGTAGAAAAGGTGGTAAACCCACCGCAAAACCCCGCAATAAGCAATAGGTTGATTTGAGGAGAGAGGAGTTTTTCTTGTGTTGCCCAGCCCATCAATAGACCGATAAGGAGGCAGCCAACAATATTCACTGCAAAAGTACCATAGGGGAATAGGTTAGGGTATTTTGAATGAATGGTATTCTGAATTATATACCGTAAGGCACTTCCTACTGCGCCACCTAAAGCCACAATAAGTGCGTTTTTAATCATTCTTTTACTTCTTTTTTGGGAGCTTTCTTTTTTATGTACTTGTACACCTTATCGTAATCGCTGTTTTCTTGATTCGATATTTTTACATAGCCCTTATTTATAAAAACCAACTTCAGCTGCTTGTATTCGGTTTTATTGGTTTTAATAATTGTCTCTTGCCAAGCACCAAGCTCAGATATTTCTTGAACGGATTTAAAAAAGCGAAAAGGATAGTAAACATGCACTTGATCGTAACCAATTTTCAACACTTTATAATTGAAGATGAGTTTGTAGAGCATAATGGAGCAAACCACTAATAAAAACCCCAATAAAACATAACGCCAAGTACCTGAAGGCTCTGCTAAAACTTGACGCATAAAGTAGAGTGCTCCCAGAATTGAAATCAGGGTGAAAACCGTTAAGGAAAAAATGGTCTTTCGTTTGGGCTTTGAAATAATCATGTGTTACGAATTAATCAAATCTTCTCTGAATTCGCTAATGTGCGATTGAATGTCAGGAAAAAATAGTCTGAATTCTTGCTCAAAAAGAGTGTAGTGTTTTGTTAAGTCCTGAATTGATTCATCCATTTTTGAGTCGAACTTGGTTCTTCTAGATAATCCTGAAAGCGCTCTATGAATGCCTTTTAACTCTGCATAGGCCAAAAGCCAATTATTAGCTACCATATAAGGCAGCATGTGCTGAGCTCTAGCAGGCATTTGGTTTTGAAAGGCCACCAAGCGTTTAAAATGATTTTCCGAAAATGTTTTTAAATCTTCAGGATGAAACTCACTGAAGTTTTTGGCCAAAAAGTGGTCATAGAACATGTCTACTATTACACCTGAGTAATGTCTATATTTTTCTGAAAGTCTTTTTTTACTCTCACTTACCACTTCATGTGAATCGGTAAAACGATCAATTTCGCGATGTAGCAGCACACCTTTAGCAATATCAGGTTCATAGTCTTGATATTGGTTTCCCTTCACAAAATCTCCTAAAAAATTGCCAATGGCTATTTTTGAATGTGACCCCGAGAGATATAAATGTGCTAAATAATTGATAACCTTTTTATTAGGTCAGTAAGGTAACTACTGAATCTATGAATTACAATTAGCCTTTAGTGAAGATGTTTTTAATATTCAGGTAGTCGATAAAGTAAACCATTCTAATGGTGATCGAGTCTGAGTTAGGTGCTCCAAAAGTACTATTGAAATTATCGATAAAGCGTAATTGGGTATTGTAATCATTTGTTCCAATACTTCGCTTCCAAATGGCTCTAATCTCGGAACCAGGAGCAAATTGCCAATTGTATTCCATATCGATATTGAAAGCATTGTAGTTTCGATTGTCTACCATTTCACCTGTTTGGGCATCTATACCAGTGTAGGTTGTACTCACAAGTTCATCACCTTCTGTAAGCTCATAAAACTCTTTATAATCTACACGGCTC